>FUWD013174056.1_pt1 | contig 12079 bp, 16 predicted proteins | sample 1063281 | NCBI WGS metagenome assembly FUWD01 (sample SAMEA79048168, study PRJEB19326) | metagenome | biome: marine
AAATAAATTAGATATTACATTTGCCAATGAACAAGAAATTACTTCATTAATTGAAGCTAAAAATTTTGACGAAGTAATAAACTTTTCTAAACAACTTGGCAAATTAATAGTACTTACTCGAGGAGAAAATGGAGCCATTGCCATAAAAGGAAATGAAGTTGTTGAATGTGGTATTCAGAAAAATCTTAAAATTATTGACTTAACAGGTGCTGGTGATCTTTTTGCCTCTGGATTCTTGCATGGTTATATAAGTAACTTATCTATTAAAGAAAGTTTACAAAAAGGAACTGAAATGTCTTCTAAAGTTATTCAAAAAATTGGTGCTAGATTATAGTTCAATTTTTTTTTCTTTTAAAACTTCCTTTTCCTTTTTTGGGTTTAATAATTCTTTGTTTATATTTTTTGGTTAAAAGATCTTTTGCTATAAAATTTCTTTTTTTCATAAAATTTTATAACCTGTCTTTGTACTATTTATAAAATTACTATCTTTAAACTTCTCTATAATTTTTTTTCTTAATCTATAAATATGGGTTTCGACTGTATGTGTTTCTAAATTAGAGTTATGACCCCAAACTTTTTTTTGAAGATTCTCAATATTTTGTGGAATTTTAGAATTTCTTAGAAAAAGTATAATTTCAATTTCTCTTTCAGTTAATTTCAAATTTTCCTTGTTATCCTTAATTAATCTTGAATTCAGATCAATTGAATATTTTCCAATCAATATGTCAGATTGCTCGGAATATTTTTTTTTTAGAAGAGCTACATTTATTTTTTCAATTATTGAATAGATAGAATCGGGAAATTTATTTAACGTCAATTGAGACTTTTCACCTTTAATTTCATTGTTTGGGTTCGTTAAAATCAAATAATTTGAATTTTTTTTTTTTCTAAAACTAAATAAATGTTCTTCTTCTGAAAATAAATAAATCGTAAAATCAAGATAATTTTTTAATTCATTTAAAATTTTAAATAATTCTGGTATTTTAAAAATTAAAACGTTTTTTTTGCTCATAAATATTTAAATTATGATAATTAAATTACTAAATAAAGATACTCTAATTGCTAGTGAATTTAAACTCAAATGCTGTATTGGGAAAAATGGTACTTCAAAAAATAAGATAGAAGGAGATTTGAAAACGCCATCAGGTAAGTTTAGGCTTGGGAATTTATACTGGAGATCTGATAGAGTTAAAAAACCTATTACTAAGTTGTTTTGCAAAAAAATTAGAAAAAATATGGGCTGGTGCAATGATAGCAAAAGCAAATTTTATAATAAGGAAATTAAAATAAATAAGAAAATTAAACATGAAAAATTATTTAGATCTGATTATAAGTATAATTACTTCATTCTAATAAAATATAATTATTATAAATCAAAAAAAAGCAGAGGAAGTGCAATTTTTATTCATCTTTCAAAAAATTATAAACCTACGGCTGGATGCATAGCTGTTTCAAAAAAAGATTTTTTAATTCTTGCAAAAATTATAAATAAAAAAACTAAAATAACTATTAATTAAGTTCTTAATCCAAATATTTTCGATCCAATTCTTAAAAAAGTTGAAGAATATTCTATAGCTTTGAGATAATTTTCTGACATTCCCATGCTTAACTCTTTAAGTTTTAAATCAGAGTTAATTTTTTTCATTTGAGAAAAAAAAATACTTGGATCTTTGTCTACGGGAGGTATACACATTGTTCCGATTATATCTAAATTAAGACCTTTACATTCAGTGAAAAAATCTGACAAACTTTCAATATCTATACCTGATTTTTGAGATTCATTCTCAAAATTAATTTGAATAAATATTTTTGGTTTAGTTTCATATTTTTTTTGCTCTTCAGATATTTTTTTTGCTAATTTTATATTGTCTAAAGAGTGAATAAAGTCAAAAACTTTTAAAGCAATTTTCACTTTATTTGTCTGTAGCTTTCCAACCATATGGAGTTTTATATTATTATTTTTATTTTTAATTTCTGGCCATTTTTCTATTGCCTCTTGAACTTTATTTTCGCCAAAATGTGTATGACCTTCGTCTATTAGAGGTAAAATATGGCTAATCGAAAATGTTTTTGAAATAGCTATTATTTCCGGGTTGTAATTATTATATTTTAACTCATTAATTTTTGATTTAATTTGAGTATTTATATTTAACAGGTTTTGAACAGTTTTATGCATTTAAATAAGTATTATTTTATAAATAAATTTAACCCTAATCATATCAAAAAATTAGATAAAGATATTTCTATAATATATAGAAATTATAATTCATTTATTAATATAAATTTATTAATCAAAATAAGAGATTTTTGTAAAAAAAATAGAAGAAAGTTTTACTTGTCAAATAATGTTAAAATGGCAGTAAAACTTAATTTAGATGGTGTTTATCTGCCTTCATTTAATAAAGATACAAAACATCTAAATTATAAAATAAAGAATAATTTTTTATTATTGGTTCTGCTCACAACTTGAAAGAGATCAGAATCAAAGAAATTCAAAAAGTTAGTCAGATCTTTATTTCTTCTTTGTTTAAGTTAGAAAAAACTATTTAGGATTTTATAAGTTTATAAACTTGTCAAAACTTTCAAAAAGTAAAATTGTTGCGTTAGGTGGAATAAATAAAAATAATCTAAAAAGAATATCTTTGCTTAAAGTTTCCGGTTATGCAGGAATTGGTATTTTTGTATGAGATAAAAAAAAGGCCCCTATTTCTAGGGGCCTTAAATTTATTATATTACTATGCTTCTAAATTAGAATGCAAACGCAACTGATACTTCTGTAACTGAATCGTCAGTTCCTGAAGTTCCACTTACATCGTCAGTTGTATTAGAGTGAGCAGCAACAGTCAAAGAACCGACTGTGTATGAAGCAGCAACACCTTGTGATGTTTCATCAACTTTACCTGCGCCCATATCAACTGTTTGTCTACCAGCTGATACTGTTAAACCATCATTCACAGCGAAAGAAATACCAACGTGATTACTTTCTTGATCATTAGTTCCTGAAGCTACGTAGTCAACTTCTGATCTTTGCCAAGCAGCAGTGATCGCTCCAGATGTATACTTAAGCCATGCTGATGTATCATCAGATGAATTTCCGTCATCACCCATTGAGAAACCAATTGTTAATCCATCAATTAAGTCTGGATATTGAACAGCCCAAGAAGAGTCAGATCCTCCTGTGTCTTTTGCCCAACCTAAAGATATAGTTAGACCACCGAAAGACCCATTGTAACCTATCATGTTAGCATTAGACACGTTGTCAGCCATACCATTGTCAGTAGCGTCAACATCGTCATATACTTGCTCACCTGCAGTAGGTACTACGTCAGTATATTTTCTCTGACCAGCTACTGAAGAACCATTACCAAAAGCTATTTCACCTGAGTCTCCCAGATCAAGCTTAATACTGCTTGCTGAAAACGCAGAATTAGCCATTGTGTATGAATAGCTCATAGTTCCACCATTATCTAATTCACCTGAACCAGCAAATCCAAAAGTCGTGTTCATTGAGAACGGGTTGCCAGTTACTTCAGTGTTATGCTTACTTGCATAAGTGATTTTAGATGTACCTGTAACGTCTAGAGCTCCTGCAATTGCAGAAGAGGCTACTAAAGATCCTGCTAAAGCAGTTAATCCTAGTTTTTTTAAGTTCATATTTAACTCCTTATTGTTTTTTTATAATTAATTATAAACACCAAATTATTAACAAAAGATTTGAAATAAAGTCTAAATTTAAGTAAAAATCCTTAAAAAATTATTAATTTGTTGTAAAAAAGCAACATTAAAAAATAGCTAAAATAGTGACTTTTTTAGCATTTTGTGAAATATAGTATTTTTTTACTATGAAACAACCATTTTAATGAAATTATACTAAAATATTAAGCTTATGAAATTACTAAATATAGTTTTATTAATCCTTTCACTCATTATCTTAAGCTCATGTGGGGCTTTAAAATATAAAAAAGTAAGTGCAAAAGATTATCCCCCCGATCCCAAAGAAAGAATAAAAAAAATATGGAAGATGGTAGAGGGTTTAGATTAATGGATACAATAAGAAAAGATAAATCAGGCAAATTTGATTTTGCTAGTTCAAACCCTTTATGGAGAGCTACCCTTGATACAATAAGTTTTATGCCTTTAATGTCTGCAAACTATAGCGGAGGTATAATTATAACTGACTGGTATTCTGATAATTCAGATAAGAATGAATCTGTTAAAATTTCAATAAGATTTCTATCCAATGAGGTTAGAAGTGATGCATTGGACATTAAATTATTTATAAAGCAATGTTCAGTTTCCATAAATAATTGTAAAATTACAGAAAATACTGGATCCATAGTTAAAGAATTAAATAAAAGTATACTAAGAAAAGCCGCTATCTACGAAAAACAATTTAAAAATAAAAATAAGAAAGAATATATTCAAGATGGAAAAAATTAAAAATTGATTTAATAAAAAAAATTTTGTTCAAGTTAATATCTAATGGAAAGATACAATTTTAAGATAATTGAGTCGAAATGGCAAAATTTTTGGTCAAAAAATAATTCTTTTAAAGTCGAAAGAGATAAAAATAAAAAAAATTTTATTGTTTAGAAATGTTTCCCTATCCATCTGGAAAAATTCATATGGGACATGTTAGAAACTATACAATCGGGGATGTTCTCTCAAGATATAAGAAAATGCAAGGTTATAATGTTCTACATCCAATGGGATGGGACTCGTTTGGAATGCCAGCAGAAAATGCAGCAAGAGAAAATAATTTAGATCCAAAAATCTGGACTGAAAAAAATATTTCAGTAATGAAAATTCAACTAAAAAAATTAGGCTTATCAATAGACTGGGATAGAGAAATTTCCACATGTTCAGAAGATTATTATAAACATCAGCAGCTTTTCTTTTTAGAATTATATGACAAAGGACTTGTTTACAGAAAAGAAAATTATGTAAATTGGGATCCCGTTGATGAAACAGTTTTAGCAAATGAACAAGTGATTGATGGCAAAGGTTGGCGTTCTGGTGCGAATGTTGAAAGAAAGAAACTTAATCAATGGTTTTTTAATATTTCAAAATTTTCTGAAGATCTTCTTGATGGATTAGAAAAACTAGATAGCTGGCCAAACAAAGTCAAAGTAATGCAAAAAAATTGGATTGGTAAATCATTTGGATGTGAAATTGATTTTAAAATTGAAGGAAATTTACCAGTTAACGAAATAAAATGTTTTACTACCAGACCGGATACTTTGTATGGTTTTTCATTTCTCGCTGTTTCTGTCGATCATCCTTTATCTAAATATTTTAATGACAAACCTGATTTTTTAAAATTTAAAAAAGATTGTTCTAAAACTGGAACAACTGAAGAGTCTATCGCTTTGGGAGAAAAAATTGGCTATAAAACAGATTTGGTTGCCATAAATCCATTGGATAATAATCAAAAAGTACCAGTATTCTTTGCAAACTTTGTTTTGATGGATTATGGTTTTGGAGCAGTATTTGGATGTCCCGCACATGACCAAAGGGATTTAGATTTTGCAACTAAATATAAATTGCCAGTTAAAACAGTAATAAAACCAATTAATGAAGATGATAGTTTTAAAGTTAAAAAAGAAGCTTACATTGACTCAGGAGTAGTTTTTAATTCAAATATTCTTAATGGCTTTAAAGCTCCAGATGAATCGATAATTAAAACAATAGAAATTTTAGAGAAAAAAAAACTAGGAAAAAAAAAATTAACTTTCGTTTAAAAGACTGGGGTATTTCAAGACAGAGATACTGGGGATGTCCAATTCCAATCGCATATGATGCTAATAATAATGTAATAAAAATTTCGAAAGAACAACTTCCGGTAAAACTTCCAGAAAATATAGATTTAAACTGCAAAGGTAATCCCCTTGACCAACAAAAAGAATGGAAAAGAATAAAAGTAAACGGTAATGACTGTGTAAGAGAAACAGATACATTAGATACATTTGTTGATTCGTCTTGGTATTTTTTAAGATTTTGCTCTCCAAAAAATTCAAATTATGGTTTTGATGAAGAAGATATTAAATATTGGATGCCTGTTGATCAATATATTGGTGGAATAGAACATGCTATCTTACATCTTTTATATTCTAGGTTTTTCATGCGAGCAATTGATTATAAAAATAGAAAAATTTAATATTAAAGAACCATTTGAAGGCTTATTTACTCAAGGCATGGTTTGTCATGAAACATATAAAGACCAAAACAATAAATGGTTAAGTCTTGAAGAAATAGAAAGTAAGGATGGAAAAAATTTTTACATTAAAAATAATCCCAATAAAAAAGTCACTGTGGGTCCTTCAGAATCAATGTCAAAATCAAAAAGAAATACAATAGATCCTGAATCAATTATTGAAAATTATGGCGCAGATTCAGTAAGATTATTTATATTATCAGACAGTCCTCCAGAAAAAGATGTTCAGTGGTCTGAGCAAGGCATGGTTGCATCTTATAAATTTATTCAAAAACTTTGGCTATTACACGGAAAAATTAAAGAAAAATTAAAGAAAAACAACTCTAATGCATCTTCTATTGATATTTCAAAAAGTACAAATAAGTTTATTAATAAAATAAACAATAATTTAAATAAATTTCATTACAATGTTATTATTGCTAATATTTATGAAATTTATAATTTTTTAAATAAAAGCATAAATGAAGAGATTAATAGAAATAAATTAAAAGAAAATTATACTAAAATTTTATCAGTTTTTTTGCCTATTATTCCTCATTTCGCTTCTGAGTGCTTAAAAGATTTAAATGATAATGTATTTCAAAACTGGCCGGAAATTGATAAAAAAATGCTACAAGAAGATTGTGTGGAATATGTTGTACAAATTAATGGAAAAAAAAAGAGCAATGATTAAAACCAAAAAAGATATTTCTGAGGAAGAGCTTATTTCTGAGGTAAAAAATAATGAAATAACAAAAAATATTATTGAAAATAAAATTATTGATAAAAGTTTCTTTGTAAAAAATAGATTAATAAATATTTTAATTAAATAATGAAAAAAATAATTATAATATGTCTAATTTTTTTATTTAGCTCCAGTTGTGGATATGAACCGCTAATATCTAAAAATAAAAATTTTTCATTCAAAATAATTGATTTAGGAGGAAACAACAAAATTAATTATATAGTTAAAAATAGACTAAAAATTTATGAAGAAAAAAATAATAATAATTATAATTTAGAAATTATAGATAGCAAAATTAGAAAAATAGTTGCATCAATGGATACAAAAGGAAATCCAAAAACGTACCGATTAACTATAAAATTAAATATAAACTTAAAACAAAACTCAAATTTAATTGGTAAAGATAAAGAATTTTTGTCTTCGTCAAACTACAATACAATGTCTAGTAAATTTGAGTTAAAAAAATATGAAGAAAATTTAATAAAAAATTTAACTGAAAAAATATTGGATAACTTAATTCTTTATATGCAAAATCTATAATTAAGATTGTGATTATTAAAAACTTCGAACTAGAAAAAATAAAATTAAAAAATATAAATTTTTTTTTATTTTATGGAGAGAATGAAGGGCTAAAAAATGAGAAAATAAAGCACACATTCATTAATGACTTTAAAGGTGGTATAGAAAAATTTGAAGAAAATGAGATATTAAATAACACTGAAAACTTTATATCCTCACTAATTAACAGATCCTTTTTTGAGGAAAAGAAAATAATAATAGTTTCAAGAGTTAGTGAAAAAATAATAACTTTAATTAAGGATTTATTGAGTAGGGAAATTAATGATACAAAAATAATTTTAAACTCAGATAATTTAGAAAAAAAATCTAAATTAAGAACATTTTTTGAAAAAGAAAATAGGTTAATTTGTACTCCATTTTATAAAGATGATTTAAGAACACTGAGTATACTTGCAAATAATTTTTTTAGAGAGAAAAAAATTTCTGTTTCGCAGAAAGTTATTAATTTAATTGTGGAAAAAAGTAGCGGAGATAGAAAAAATTTATCAACGGAACTTGATAAAATTTCACTTTACCTGTTAAATAAAAAAAAATAGACATAGAAGAAGTGATTAAATTGACAAATCTATATGAAGATTATGGTGTTAATGAACTTGCGGATAATTGTTTATCAAAAGATTTAAAAAAAACTATTAAAATATTAAATGAAAATAACTTTGCTAAAGATGATAGTATGCTAATAATAAGAACTTTACTAATAAAGGCTAAGAGACTGCTGGAAATTAAAAAAAATAAAAATCAAAGTAAAAATATTGAGCAAATTATTTCTTCATTTAAACCACCAATTTTTTGGAAGGACAAAGAAATTGTAAAAAATCAAATTTCCAAGTGGGAATTAAATGATGCTGAAAATTTTATTACCGAAATATATAACTTGGAATTAAGTGTAAAGAAAAATTATCAGAATTCTAAAATTATTGTATCTGATTTTATTTTAAATGCGGCCAAATAACTAATAATTAGCCTTTATAACCATTATCAATCTATTTAATTGATCTAAGTCTTTATATTCAAATGCAACAGTTCCTGTATTATTTTTTTTATTCCTAATAAAAACTTTTATTCCAATTTTGTCTTCAATGCTTGTTTCTAAGCTTGTTAAATTTGGATTTTTAGTTGATGAATATTTTGCTTTACTATTTTTTAAAGCTCTAATTAAATTTTCAGCTTGTCTTACTGATAATTTCTTTTCTATTATTTTTTTTGCTAAAAAATGTGCATTATCAAGCCCAACAAGCACTTTTGCATGACCTGAGGAGATTTTATTTTCCTCGATAAGCAAAATAACTTCATTTGGAAGCGAAAGTAACCTTAGGCTATTAGTTACATGTGTTCTACTCTTTCCTATAAACTTTGATACTTTATGTTGGTCATAATCAAATTCATCGATTAATTTTTTATAAGCTTGGGCTTCCTCTATCGGATTTAAATCACTTCTCTGTACATTCTCAACAATTGCAAATTCTAATGATTTTAAATTATCTGCTTCGATTTCAACTACGGGAACTTCATGCAGACCTGCGTTTTGAGCTGCTTGCCATCTTCTTTCTCCCGCAATTATTTCAAATTTATCAGTTTGGTTAGAGGATTTTCTAACTATAATTGGTTGTATAATTCCTCTTTCTCTAATTGAATTTGTAAGTTCTTCCATTTTTTCCTTATTAAAATTTTTTCTCGGTTGAAATTTATTTCTGACAATTGAACTTATCGACAATTTATTTTTTATAGGTTTTGAGTCTGCATCTCCAATTAATGAAGATAACCCTCTACCTAATCCTTTTTTAGTTTTAAATGGATTCATCATGCTGCGCTTTCCACGAGTTTATCTTGATTTAAAAATTCATCTGTAAATGTAAAATACGATTTACTACCTGGACAAGTTTTATCGTAAAGCAAAACTGGAACTCCATGAGATGGTGCTTCTGACAGTCTTACATTTCTGGGTACTACTGTTTGATAAACTTTTTCCTTAAAATAATTTCTAGCTTCCGCTTCTACCTGACCAGACAACTTATTTCTCTTATCATACATCGTAAGTAGGATGCCTCGTATGTCCAGAGATGGATTTAAGTTAGATTTGATCCTCTCGATCGTCTTCATCAGCTGTGTAAGACCTTCAAGTGCAAAAAATTCTGTCTGAAGCGGAACCACAAGAGCATCGGTAGCAACCAATGCCATAATTGTTAAAAGACTTAGTGAGGGAGGGCAGTCAATCAGTATGTAGTCATATGATACCCTAGAATCATTTAAAATAGAGGCTAATTCGTCCTTCAATTTAAATGCTCTTCGGCTCTCTCCGGCTGTCTCCACCTCTAAACCTGAGAGATCTACGTTGGAGCTGATCAAATCTAGATTTTCAAACTTAGTTGATTGAATCACTTCTGAAATTTTCTTATTTCCATTAAGCGCACTATAAATTGTTAGTTCTGAATTTTCTGTATTGGATAATCCAAGGCCTGTTGTGGCATTTCCTTGTGGATCAAGATCGATAACTAAAATTTTTTTTCCTTTCATAGACAAGCCTGCTGCTAGATTTATTACAGTTGTGGTTTTCCCCACCCCTCCTTTCTGATTAATTACTGAAATAATTTTTTTATTCATTTTTTTTTTAAGTTCGAAATTTTTATCACTAATGATTCTTCGCTTGTTAAACTTTTTTTTTCTTCGCAATCAAATTTCCATTTCTTTGATGCGTCTTTTAAAATTTCTTTTCCACTTTTTCCTAAAAATAAAATTATGTATTTAAATTTTTTAAAATTCTTTAATGCAATTTCAAAAATAACTGGCAAAGGTTTGAATGCCCTCGAAATTATAATGTCTGTTTGTAAATTTTTTGCTCAAAAATATTTTTTTGATTAATTACTGTGTTCAATTTAAATTTTTTTGACATTTCTTTTTAAAAAAATTACTTTTGTGGTAGTCTTTTTTCATAGAAAATCACCTTAAATTGAGATTTTATTGGTTTCATCAAAATAGCTAAAACTATACCGGGAAGACCTGCGCCTGATCCTAAATCAGTGCATACTTTAACATCATTTTTATCAATAAAATCAATTATTTGTGCACTATCAGCAATATGTCTTGAATTTATTGACTTTTCTGTGCTAGTACTTATTAGATTTATCTCTTTATTTTTTTTTAATATTGATAAACCGTATTTGTTTAGCTCATCCAATGTTTCACGTGAAACATTTTGAATAATAAATTTTGAGTTTTTTATATAATTCGAATCGATCAAGCTATATGCTTAATAGACTTTCTTTTGAGATGAGACAACAAAATATATACAGCAGCTGGCGTAATTCCATCAATTCTTAGAGCTTGACCCATAGTTTTAGGTTTAATTTTCTTAAATTTTGCTTTAACTTCATTAGAAAGACCGGAAAACCTATCATAGTTCATATTTTCAGGTATAATAAGATTTTCATCTCTTTTGAACGCTAAAATATCCGCATTTTGCTTCTTTAAATATCCTCTATAATGCGAATTTATTTCTAATTGTTCATCTATTTCGCGTGAAACATGCTTAATTTCTGGCCAAATTTCACGTATTTTGGTCATATCTACAGATTCTTGACTTAATATCTGGCTTGCATTACGACTAACACCATCTTTTGCAATATTTACTCCAAATTTAGATATTTTTGATGGTGTAATTGTCAATTTATCCATTTTATCTTGAATTTTTCTAAGCTGAGAATGCTTATTCTTATATAAACGTTTTCGTTCATCAAGCACTACGCCTATATCTATTCCTTTTTGAGTAAGTCTAATATCGGCATTATCAGATCTTAATGAAAGTCTATATTCAGCCCTAGAGGTGAACATTCTATATGGTTCAGCAACTCCTTTTGTAACAAGATCATCAATCATTACTCCAATGTATGCCTCAGATCTATCAAGAATAAATGACTCATTACTCTTAAATGATAGGGCTGAATTGATTCCAGCTATAAGTCCTTGTGCAGCTGCCTCCTCATATCCTGTAGTTCCATTAATTTGACCTGCTAGATATAAATTTTTAATTTTTTTAGTTTCTAATGTCAAAAATAGCTCCCTTGGATCAACAAAATCATACTCTATAGCATATCCAGGTCTCAATATTTTAACGTTCTCCAAACCATTGATTTTACAACATATTTCTTGCTGTACATCAGATGGAAGTGAGGTAGATATGCCATTTGGATAAATTGTATGATCATTCAGTCCTTCGGGCTCTAAAAAGATTTGATGTCTTTGCTTTTCGGCAAATCTAACAACTTTATCCTCTATCGATGGACAGTACCTTGGACCAACTCCTTGGATGCTCCCTGAATACATCGCACTTCTTTTAATATTTTTAGAAATAATTTTATGAACAGACTCATTCGTATAAGTCATCCTACATGTAATTTGTTTGTTTAAATTTTTTTTAGTTAAGAAAGAGAAAAAATATGGATCATCATCTGCAAACTGTTCTTCTAAATTATTAAAATTAATTGTTCTAGAATCTAGTCTTGGAGGTGTGCCTGTCTTAAGTCTTCCAATTTTAAAATTAAGTTTTTTTAGTTGCTCACTTAATC
>FUWD013430152.1_pt2 | contig 12079 bp, 16 predicted proteins | sample 1063281 | NCBI WGS metagenome assembly FUWD01 (sample SAMEA79048168, study PRJEB19326) | metagenome | biome: marine
GTCCTTAAATAAGCTTTCAGTAATTAAAAATTTTTCGTCAGAAATAGCCTTACTATTTATCTTAATTCCATTTCCTTTAATTAATCTTCGAATTTCACTTTTAGAGCTTTCTAATTTTGATAAAATTACTAAATCTAGAATACTTATATTATTGCCTAACATTTTTTTGTTAATTTGGATGGTTGGTAGGTTATCACCCAATGAATTTTCAGAAAATGTTTGTTTTGCTGTTTCTTGACATTTACTTGCTTCATCTTCACCATGCAACATGGATGTAGCTTTATTAGCAAGTAAAATTTTTAGCTCATTAATATCATTATCTTTAATATTTTCAATTTCATCAATATTAATATCTGTAAAAATTTTTAAAAACCTTAAGACATCTCGGTCATCAATATTTCTCCAAAATTGCCAGTAGTCATATGCTGGAAGAAATTTTTTATCCAGCCAAATAGCACCAGATTCAGTTTTGCCCATCTTTGCACCTGATGCCAATGTAATAAGAGGTGTCGTTAAACCATAAACATGATTTTTTGAATATCTTTTTATAAGATCAACTCCATTAACAATATTACCCCATTGATCTGAGCCACCAATTTGAAGCATACAGTTTTCTTTTTTATTTAATTCTAAAAAATCATAAGCTTGCAAAATCATATAGTTAAATTCCATATAGCTTAATGACTGTTCTCTTTCTAATCTAATTTTAACACTATCAAAACTTAACATTTTATTGATTGTAAAATGTTTTCCTACATCTCTTAGAAAAGAAATATAATTTAAATTTTTAAGCCAAGTATAATTATTAACAAATATAGGTTTTGTTTTTGGGTCTTTATCATCTAAAAAATTTTTTAGAATTTTTTCAATATTATTTATATTCTTTTCAATTTCTTCTTCAGATAAAATTTTTCTAGTTTTATCTTTACCAGATGGGTCACCTATTCTAGTGGTACCACCTCCCAATAAAACTATTGGTTGGTGGCCATGTTTTTGTAACAATCTAAGACACATAATTTGAAGCAAACTACCAACATGAAGACTTTCAGCTGTACAATCAAAACCTATGTAAGCTCTGATTTTTTCTTTATCTAATAATTGAGACAGATTTTCTTCTCCAGTACACTGGTAAAAGAAACCTCGATCTTTAAATTCTTTTAAAAATTTATTCATAAATATGCTATCTAGAATATACAATATTTACTTAAAAAATAAGAATGGAAAAATTTTATACTTCTTTAGGGTTAATGAGTGGCACATCTATGGATGGGGTTGATGCATCAGTTATTAGGTCTGATGGTGAAAATAACTATGAACCTATATTTGATAAATATTTTGAGTATGATGAGGTAATTTATTCAGACTTACTAAATCTAAGGGATAAAATAAATTCAATAAAAGATCTGACAATTAATTCATATCAAATTAGCGAACTTGAGAGAAAAATTACATTATTTCACGCCAAAATTAGTAAAGAAATTATAAAGAACGCTGGAATAGATGTAGATTTAGTTGGTTTTCATGGTCAAACAATTTTTCATAATGCTCAGGAAAAAATATCAAAACAAATTGGAGACGGTAATTTATTATCAAGTCTTTTAAAAAAAGAAGTAGTTTATAACTTTAGAGAAAATGACATTCTTAACGGGGGACAAGGAGCTCCATTAGCCCCAATCTTTCACAACTTACTTGTAAACCAGAATCAAATTGAGAAACCTGCTTGTGTTTTAAACGTAGGAGGTATTGCAAATATTACTCTTGTTGTCTCAAAAAATAATGAAGACTTAAAAAGTTTTGATGTAGGTCCAGGTAATTGTCTCTTAGACGAATGGGTTAGAAGACACACACAAATGAAATATGATGAAAATGGAAAAGCTTCAAACACTGGAAAAACAAGTGAAGTTATTCTAAATCAAGCGATTGATAATTTTGATAATATAAGTAATCAAAAAAAACTTTCATTTGATATAAAAGATTTTGATTTAAGTTTTGTGAAAGGTCTCTCATATGAGGATGGCTTATCAACATTAGTAGATTTTACTGCAATAATAATTTATCAATCAATTTTAAAATCAATCAAAATTAAAGAAAATGAAAAGTTATTAATAATAGTTTGTGGTGGTGGAAGAAAAAATTTATCTTTAATGGAAGTATAAGAAAAAGATTACCAAAAAATATCTCTTTAAAAATAATTGATGATTATAAAATTGATGGAGATTTCATTGAGTCCCAGGCTTTTGCTTATCTTGCAATTAGATCTGCACTTAAAAAAGAAATTTCATATCCTAACACTACGGATGTACAAAAACCTTCCATAGGTGGAGTTTTAGTTAAAAACTATTAAGATTAAAATAAAGCAGATTCTTTTTTGATATACTTATCTAAGCTTTTTACTAATACATCTTCTGTTTTAGTAAAAAAATGATTAGCATCATTTATAGCTTGAAAGTCAACTTTAATACCTTTTTGTGCACTCAATCTTTTATCCAAATCTGTAATATGTTCTAAGGGAACTAATTCATCTTTTTTACCATAAATCATTAAACCTGAAGTAGGGCATGGAGATAAAAATGAAAAGTCATATACGTTTGGTTGTGGTGATATTGCAATAAATCTATTTATTTCTGGTCTTCTCATTAATAATTGCATTGCTATTAACGATCCAAAAGAAAATCCTGAAACCCAACATTGTGAGTTGTCAAAATTTTCACGTTCTAACCAATCTAGTGCTGCAGCTGCATCAGCTAGTTCACCTTGACCATTATCAAATTCACCATCACTTTTTCCAACACCTCTAAAGTTTACTCTGCATACAGAAAATCCATTTTCCATAAAAGTATGAAATGTATCAACCACAACTTTATTATTCATTGTTCCTCCATATTGAGGATGAGGTTGTAATACTAATGCTATTGGTGATGTAATTTTTTCACTTTTGTAATACTTGGCTTCCATTCTTCCGGCAGGTCCAGGTATAAAAACTTCTACTATTTTGTTATCCATAAATGATATTGATTATTATTCTCAAAAAAAAGTTACATCTATCATAAGTGAGCGACAATATGTTAACTTTTTTATGTAATCTATACTTGACTAATTTAGTCAAGTTTGTATAAAAACCCTATAGTTTAAAGGGTAAATAATAACTTAATATCAAAAAAATGAAATTAACATCAAAAGGCAGATATGCAGTAATGGCTTTAGCTGATTTAGCTAATTTCAACAGCGTAGATCCTGTATCTTTAAGGGATATATCATTAAGACAGGGCATATCATTAGATTTTTTAGAACAAATATTTTCAAAACTAAAAAAACACAACATAGTGAAAAGCACCAGAGGCACTAATGGTGGGTACATTTTAAACAAAGATCCTGCTCAAATTAAACTAGCAAATATACTTAATGCTGTAGATGAAGAAGTTAAAACTGTTCAGTGTAAAAAAGAGTCAAAAAAAGGATGTAATAGCAAAACATCAAAATGTATTACCCACAATTTGTGGGATGAACTTGAAATACACATCAATAATTTTTTTGAGAAAAAAAATTTAAAAGATCTTATAAGCAACAAATTAGAAAGTATAAATTAAAATGGACGCTAGAGAAAAAGAGATAGAAAAATTAAAAGATTATAAATACGGTTTTTCAACTGATATTGAAAACACAAGAGCTCCAAAAGGATTAAATGAAGAAGTTATTAAATTTATTTCAAACATAAAAAAAGAACCTAAATGGATGCTTGATTGGAGACTAAAAGCATTTGAAAGATTAAAACAATTAAAAGAACCAAATTGGCAAAAACCAAAATATCCTAAAATAGATTACCAAGATCTTTATTATTACTCTGCGCCAAAAAGTATGGATGACAAACCTAAAAGTTTAGATGAGTTAGATCCGAAGTTACTTGAAACATATAAAAAACTAGGAATACCACTACAAGAACAAGCAAGATTAAATGGTATTGCTGTAGATGCCGTATTTGATTCAGTGTCAGTAGCAACAACCTTTAAAGGTGAATTGAATAAAAAAGGAATAATTTTTTGCTCAATGTCTGAGGCAATTCGAGAACACCCTGAGCTTGTAAAAAAATATTTAGGATCAGTAATTCCTTTATCAGATCATTATTTTGCAACATTAAACTCTGCAGTATTTACAGATGGTTCATTTGTCTACATACCAGAAGGTGTCAGATGTCCGATGGAGCTATCAACTTATTTTAGAATTAATGCTACAGAGACAGGTCAATTTGAAAGAACATTAATTATTGCTGACAAAGGAAGTTACGTCAGTTATTTGGAAGGCTGCACGGCACCAATGAGAGATGAAAATCAATTGCATGCCGCTAATGTAGAATTAATTGCACTAGATGATGCTGAAATTAAATATTCAACAGTTCAAAATTGGTACCCTGGAGACAAAGATGGTGTAGGAGGTATTTATAATTTTGTTACTAAAAGAGGATTATGTAAGGGGAAAAATTCAAAAATTTCATGGACACAAGTCGAGACAGGTTCAGCAATCACATGGAAGTATCCAAGTTGTATTTTAAAAGGAGATAATTCTGTTGGAGAATTTTATTCAATAGCTATCACCAATAATCATCAGAAAGCAGACACTGGTACAAAGATGATTCATCTTGGAAAAAATACAAAAAGCAAAATAATTTCTAAAGGTATATCGGCTGGTTTTGCTGATAATACATACAGAGGATTAGTGGATATCGCTAGAAATGCTGATAATGCTAGAAATTTCACTCAATGTGACTCGTTGTTGATGGGGAATAAATGTGGTGCGCATACAGTGCCTTATATAAAAAATAAAAACTCTAGTTCAAATATTGAACATGAGGCTACCACTTCAAAAATTAGTGAAGAACAATTATTTTACTGTAATCAAAGAGGTTTAAATCAAGAAGAGGCCGTTAGTTTAATTGTTAATGGTTTTTGCAAAGAAGTGTTACAGCAGCTTCCAATGGAATTTGCTGTAGAGGCACAAAAATTAGTTGGTATTAGTTTAGAAGGGAGTGTTGGGTAAATGTTAAAAATTAAAAATCTTAAAGCAAAAATAGATAATAAAGAAATATTAAAAGGATTAAATTTAGAAATTAAGCCAGGAGAAGTACATGCAATTATGGGACCGAATGGATCTGGTAAAAGCACACTGTCTAATGTTCTTTCTGGGAAAAAAGGTTACACGGTAAGTGGAGATGTTACATATTTAAATGAAAATTTACTAGATTTAGAGATTGAAGAGAGAGCACACAAGGGAATATTTTTAGCATTTCAATACCCTTTAGAAATTCCAGGTGTTAATACTAATATCTTTTTAAAAACATCTTTAAATGCAATTAAAAAAGCAAAAGGTGAAAAAGAATTAGATGCAATCGAATTTTTAAAATTAGTTAAACAAAAAGCCTCAGAGTTAAAATTTGATGAAAAAATTTTAAGCAGACAGTTAAATGTTGGTTTTTCTGGTGGTGAAAAAAAAAAGAATGAAATTTTACAAATGTCAATTTTAAATCCTAAATTATCTATTTTGGATGAAACAGACTCTGGTCTTGATATTGATGCTTTAAAAATAGTTTCAGAAGGTGTTAATGCATTAAGAAGTAAAGAAAGTTCTTTTTTAATCATTACTCATTATCAAAGATTATTAGAATATATAAAACCAGATTTTGTGCATGTTTTAATTAATGGACAAATAGTTAAATCGGGTGGGTCAGAACTTGCATTAGAACTTGAAAACAAAGGATACGAAAGTTTAAGTTAGATTATGGAACAACTAAAAGTAGATTTTAATAAAGTCATAGAAAGTTTAAAACTTTCAGAGAAAAGTATAAATTCTAGAAAAGAAAACTTTAATCAATTTGTAGAGAATGGTTTTCCAAATAAAAGAGTGGAAGATTGGAAATTTTCAGATTTGAATCAGATAATTTCTTCTAATATTGAAAATTTACGCTTCCATACTGACTTTGAAATAAGTGAGATTGATGAAACTACCTTTATTGATAAATTTGCACACAATAAGATAATTTTTCTTAACGGAGTAATTTCAAAAGTTGATTTTAGCTCTGAAGATGACACTAAAGTTTTGATAACAAGAGATTTAAATCAAAATGAAAATTCTAAAGAAGTTAATTCATTGGTTTCATTGAACAATGCTCTCATTGCCAGTTATATTAGAGTAACGGTTAAAGAGAACTATTCAATGAATGAGCCTTTAATTATATACAATATTACAACCAAAGATCTTAAATCAACAGCGATCAATTTGAAAACAGACATTGTTCTTGAAAAAAATAGTAGTTTGAAACTTATAGATTTGTTTGATGATAGTTCTGAAAATAATTTTATAAATATAGTTCAAAATTTTGATATTGCACAAGATGCTATTCTTAAAAATTATAAGATTGATCATAAAAAAAATTCTAATATTAAATACTCTTATAATAATATTAATTTAGAAAAAAATAGTATTTCAGAAAACTTTATTTTTTCGACTGGGTCTAAATTTATAAAAAATGAAATTAATTGTAATTTAAATGATGAGTACAGCTCAGCATTTATTAATGGAATAATAAATTTAACAAACTCACAACATCATGAAATCAAAACTAATATTAATCATCTAGCTGAAAATACAAAAAGCTATCAATTAATTAAAAGTGTTTTAAATGAAAATGCAAAAGGTATTTATCAAGGTAAAATTTATGTAGACTCAAAAGCCCAAAAAACAAATGGGTATCAACTTAGTAAAGCTTTATTATTAAGTGAGAATACTGAATTTGATGGAAAACCAGAACTTGAGATTTATGCTGATGATGTAAAATGCTCTCATGGAGCAACATCTGGAAATTTAGATGAAGATGCAATATTTTACTTGATGTCTCGTGGTTTGAGTAATCAGCAATCAAAAGAATTATTAATCAATGGTTTTTTAATGGATGCAGTAGAAAAAATTACAGATATAGAAATTAAAGATCTAATTAAAAATATGATAGGAATTACAGAATGAGTATATCAGACATAAAAAAAGAATTTCCAATATTTAGTAACAAGATTCATAATAATGATCTTGTTTATCTTGATAGTGCTAACTCATCTCAAAAACCACAATCAGTAATTGATAGAGTAAACGAATTTTATACTAATGAATTTTCAAATACAGGTAGAAGTGTTCATTACTTAGCTGTGGCAGCAACTAATCTTTATGAAAATACACGATCTTCTGTTCAAAAATATATTAATGCTAAAGATAAAAATGAAATTGTATTTACTAAAGGTGCCACTGAAGCAATTAACCTTGTGGCTAATACTTTTGGCCAAAAATATTTAGAACATGGAGACGAAATTCTTATAACTGAACTTGAACATCACTCTAATTATGTGCCATGGCACTTTTTAAGACAATCAAAAGGGATTAAGATTGAATTTGCAGAAATTAATGATGATGGTGAAATTACTCTTGAAAGTATTGAAAAAAAAATAAATTCAAAAACAAAATTAATTGCTATTACTCATTTATCTAATGTGACTGGAGCCGTTTTGCCAGTTAAAGAAATAACAGAATTAGCTCACTCAAAAGGTATCGCAGTTTTAGTTGATGGTTGTCAGGGTGCGCCACATTTAAAGTTAGATATGCAAGATATTGACTGTGATTTTTATGCTATTTCATGTCATAAAATGTATGGACCAACTGGTCTTGGAGTGCTTTATGCTAAAAAAAAATGGTTAGAACAATTACCTCCTTATCAAGGTGGTGGTGGTATGATTAATGACGTTAAAAAAGACAGTATTACTTATGGTGATTTACCAAACAAGTATGAAGCAGGAACAATGGCAACAGCACAAGTTATTGCCTTTGATCAATCTATAAAATTTCTAGAAAAAGTTGGAATAGAAAGTATGATCAAACATGAACAAGAATTAATTGAATATGGACAAGAAATCTTAAAAAGAAACAATTCTGTTAAGTTAATAGGTAATCCTAAAAATAGAGCTGCAGTTTTATCTTTTACAATTGAAGGTGTACATCCACACGACATAGCCACTATATTAGATGAAGATGGTGTTGCTATAAGAGCTGGACACCATTGCTGTCAAATCTTACATGATAAATTAGGAATTTCAGCAAGCGCACGTGCTTCTTTAGGTGTTTATAATACAAAGGAAGATCTAGACCAACTTAATAGCTCAATAAATAACTGTAAAAAAATTTTTAATTTATAATGAATATTAAAGAACTTTATCAAGAAATTATTTTAGAACATGGAAAAAATCCACGCAATCTAAGAAAGACAGAAAATTTTAACAAAGATGCAAAAGGTAATAACCCTTTATGTGGTGATAATGTTCATATATTTCTAAAATTGGATGAAGACAAAAAAGTACAAGATGTTTCATTTGAGGGAAGTGGCTGTGCAATTTCAATGGCATCAGCATCAATCATGACTGATTTAATGAAGGGAAAAGAAGAAGCTCAAGTCAAAGAAATTGTAAATGATTTTTTGGGTATGATTAAAGAAAACCCTGAATTAAAATCAAAAAATTTGCAGGAAGATGAAAAAACTAAGTTAATGTGCTTATCTGGAGTAAAACAATATCCAATGAGAGTAAAATGTGCAACATTATCATGGCACACTTTAATTTCTGCAATTGACAAAACTCAAGAAGAAATCAATACTGAAAACTAGATAAAATTATGGATTTAAGAGAACAAGTAATAGCTGAAATTAGAAAAATTTATGATCCTGAGATACCGGTTAATATTTATGAATTAGGTTTAATTTATGACGTTAAGGTAAAAGAGGATAAAGCTAAAATTATAATGACTTTAACTACACCCAATTGTCCTGTCGCTGAAAGCTTACCTCAAGAGGTTAAAGATAGTGCCATGCAAGTGGAAGGTATTAAAGAAGTTGATCTTGATTTAGTTTTTGAACCACCTTGGGAAAAGTCAATGATGTCTGAAGCAGCTAAATTGGAATTAAATTTATAATGAATCCAATAATTAAACTAAGTGATAATGCTGCAAGTCGTATTAAAGAAATTATGTCTGGAATTGAATCAAGCTCAATTGGTGTCAGAGTTGCAGTTAAATCTGGTGGTTGTGCAGGAATGTCATATGTTATGGAATATGCTAAAGAAGTTAATCCTACAGATGAAATTATCGAAGATAAGGGTGTAAAAGTATTTGTTGATGCAGGAGCTGTAATGTATCTGCTTGGAACTGAGATGGATTATAAAAAAGAGGAGTTTTCTTCATCATTTGTGTTCAATAATCCTAATGAATCTGAGCGTTGTGGCTGTGGAGAATCTTTTAAAGTCTAATATAACAAATACGCATATCAGTATTGCAATTTACGCATATCTAAGGTAATAAACAGATATGAACAAATTTGAATTTAAAAATCTTGTTAAATCATTAGAAAAGTCATTAAAAGAAAGAACATTTTTTAAGACTCTTCGAACAGAAGTAAATACTGGTGCTAATGGCACACAGGATTATGTTGTTAAAAAAGGAATTAACAAAGATAAAATAGCAACTACTAGACAGTAATAATTTTAGCTACTGTAATACATCTCAAACTCAACAGGATGAGGTGCATGTTCAAATCTATGTATCTCTTCAAATTTTAATGCAATGTAAGCATCAATTTGATCATCTGTAAATACACCACCTTCAGTTAAAAAATCTCTATCCTTATCTAAACTTTCCATAGCTTCTCTTAGGGAGCCACAAACAGTTGGGATATTTCTAACCTCTTCAGGAGGTAAGTCATAAAGATCTTTATCAAAAGATTCACCTGGATGAATTTTATTTTTAATACCATCTAAGCCAGCCATAAGCATAGCAGCAAAAGTTAAGTAAGGGTTTCCCGATGCATCAGGAAATCTTATCTCACATCTAGCACCATTTTTATTTAAACTAATCGGTATTCTACAAGATGCAGATCTATTTCTTGCAGAGTAAGCTAACAGTACAGGTGCTTCAAATCCTGGAATTAATCTTTTGTAGCTATTTGTTGTAGAGTTTGAAAAAGCATTAATAGCTTTTGCATGTTTTAAAATACCACCAATATAATGTAATGCTGTTTCTGATAATCCAGCATAAGCTTCACCAGAAAAAACAGGCTTATCATTTTTCCAAATTGATTGATGAATATGCATTCCAGAACCATTGTCACCAGCAACAGGCTTCGGCATAAACGTTGCTGTTTTCCCAAATGAATGAGAAACCATTTGAACTACATATTTATAAAGTTGAACATTATCTGCTGTTTCAACTAAAGTTCCAAAAACCATACCTAGCTCATGTTGACTTGGAGCAACTTCATGGTGATGTTTTTCAACTTTAACACCTACTTCTTTTAAACTTTTTAAATATTCACCTCTCATATCTTGTTCACTATCAACTGGAGGTACTGGAAAATATCCACCTTTAACTGGAGGTCTATGACCCATATTTCCATTAGCATATACGGTTCCAGAATTATAAGGACCTTCTTTGCTGTCTATTATAAAACCAGTATTATTTGGATCGTTATTAATTCTAACATCATCAAAAACAAAAAATTCTGGTTCAGGACCAAAAAATGCTTTATCACCAACACCAGATTTTTTTAAATATTCTTCTGCTTTTTTAGCTGTTCCTCTTGGGTCTCTTTCGTAAGGAGATCTTTTAACTGCATCCAAAATATCACAAAAAAGTATTAAAGTATTATGAGAAGTAAAAGGATCCATAACAAGTCTTGATGTATCTGGTTTTAAAATCATATCTGACTCGTTGATAGCTTTCCAACCAGCTATGGATGAACCATCAAAAAATACACCCTCATTAAGCATTTCTTCGTCAACAATCGTATGGTCCATAGTTAAATGTTGAAGTTTTCCTCTAGGGTCAGTAAATCTTAAATCAATAAATTCAACTTCTTTATCTTTAATAAATTTTAATACATTGCTAGCAGTCATAGTTTCTCCCTTTTTAAATTTTGTAGCTCATTATTAACAAATCTTTTTCAAACAATATTGCTTGATTAATAAATATCACCTATGCGTTTTTTACATATGAATTACAACATTATTTGCTAAATTAGCAATCAATTGTTAGTTGAAATATGAGCTTATTAGACAAAGAACCAGTTAAAAGAGTAGAAAAATTTCTTAAAGGTTTTGACCAATCTTTGGAAGTTATCGTACTTGAGAATTCAGCCAGAACAGCAAAAGATGCAGCAATAGCTTTAGGTTGTGATGTGGGTGCAATTGTTAAGAGCTTATTATTTAAAACTGGGGATAATTTTACCTTGTGTTTAGTGGCAGGTGACAAGAGATGCTCATTAAATAAATTAAAAAAAATTAAGAATATAAAAGATATTTCTATGGCTTCTCCAGAAGAAGTTAAAACTCAAACTGGCTATACGATTGGTGGTGTTTCACCAGTAGGTCATTTAAATAAGCTAGAAATTTTTATAGATAAATCTTTAGAAAGGTTTAATGAACTGTTTGCTGCAGCGGGACATCCAAACTGCGTTTTTAAGATTAATTTTAAAGATATTCAAAAAATTACAAATGGGAAAGTTGAAGATATAATTGAATGAGACAGCCTAAATTAATTGATTATACTTTATTAGTAATTTTATCTTTAATATGGGCTTCAGCTTTTTTTAATATAAAAATTGCAACAGAATCCTTTGGTCCTATTACAATTGCTTTCTTAAGAGTTTTTTTTGGATCAATTCCAGTACTATTATTATGTTTTTATAAAAAAATTAAAATAGAAGCTTTTTCAAAAGATTGGTATTGGTTTGCTATAATTGGATTTGATAAATTTGGTGCTACCATTTTTTTTAATTGCCTATGGTGTAAAATCGGTTCAAAGTAATTTAGCAGCAATATTAATGTCAACTACACCATTAAGCTCAACTGTATTAGGACATTTTTTTACTAAAAATGAAAAATTTGACTTTATTAAAACATTTGGAATACTGATTGGGTTTTCAGGATTAGTTTATTTATTTTCAGATAATTTTTAATTAATGATAATAATTTTATCTCTGCATTCTTATTTACTTGGATCAACTTGT
>FUWD013230811.1_pt1 | contig 12078 bp, 23 predicted proteins | sample 1063281 | NCBI WGS metagenome assembly FUWD01 (sample SAMEA79048168, study PRJEB19326) | metagenome | biome: marine
AGAAGCACTAGCTGATCTGACAGTGACAGCGATGAGTGTTTATCTTGTCAATAAATGAATCTTTCCCGAAATTTCACTCTTCAAGAATTAATTAAATCCGACACTGCTGTCCGTAAGGGCATAGATAACAACCCCAACTCAGATCAGATAGCAAAACTAAAATTACTGTGTGATAATATTTTACAACCCGTCAGAGATCATTTTGGTCCTGTAGTTGTGACATCATGTTATAGATCTCCAGAGTTATCAGTTGCAATCGGTAGTTCAGTTAATAGTCAGCACTGTGATGCGGAAGCCGTTGATTTCGAATGTCCAGGAGTTGATAATGCAGAGCTCTGCGATTGGATATATAGTAATCTTGATTTTGATCAAATGATTCTCGAGTTCTACAAAAAAGGAGAACCTAACAGCGGGTGGTGTCATTGTAGTTATGTTGAAGATAAACCTAGGAAGCAGTTCTTGCATGCATTTAGAGAAGAGGGTAAAACTAAATATAAACCAATAATAGGAAAGGCAGTAGATTTATAATGGCAATAACAAGAGCACAGATGGCTAGACAATTAGAACCTGGTCTAGGGTCATCAGATAAAAGAAAATTTGATAAAGTAATCGCAAAAACACATGGAAAAGTCTATAAAGAAAAGAAACCCGGTCGCAAGAACCCTCTTACAAAGACGTTTACTGTTTAGCCCTAAGGTGGTACAATCAAAGAAGTTATATAACCGCAAACAGAAGAAGTTATACACTCTGAATGCCGCGGCACAAAAGGAGATTTAAATGGCTAAAAAAGGACCTTGTTGGGAAGGGTATGAAATGATTGGAATGAAATCCAAAGGTGGAAGAAAAGTTCCTAACTGTGTTAAGAAAGCTAGTGAAGGCTCGCTTGCGGAATATCAAGGTAAATTTATTAAACATGATTCAGGTGGAATAGATTTATCAAATAAAAATTTATCAGAATATTACGGAGATTTATTAAAATAATGGATGAAGCAACTGAATATAAAGCTTACTTAAAAGCATTAAAAGAAGCAACGGATTCTGTCAAAGGTGACAAACAGGATAAAGCTGCAAAAGCTGCAGCTAAAAATAAAATAATCAATCTATCTTGCGGCGGTATGGGTATCGCTGTTAAGGGTGGAAAATTCGAAGGAGTAAAATAATTATGAAGATGCAAAAGAAAATGTCAGGCGGTATGTCTGCTGGTGGTGGACACAAAAACTATAAAATGACCGGACAAATTGGTCAAGCTAAGGATGGTAAAATGATTAAAGCTAAAACAGGTAAACTTGTTGGATCTCAAAAAAAATTACCAGACGGTTTAAAAAAAGCAATTTTAGCATAAGGATGCAATGGCTACATCAGGAACTACAAGTTTTAATATCACAATCGATGAGGTTATAGAAGAAGCTTACGAAAGATGTGGCTTACGAACTAACTCAGGGCATGATATCAAATCTGCTAGAAGAAGTTTAAATCTTTTATTTTCTGAATGGGGAAACAGAGGTATCAACCTTTGGAAAGTTAAATCAGAAACTACAACACTTATTAATGGACAAGTAACTTATGACACACCTACTGATTGTAATGATGTGCTTGAAGCTGTTGTTACTACTACAGGTGGTAATCAACAAACATTAACAAAAGTATCTAGATCGGAATACATTGCGATACCTGATAAGACTATAACAGGAACACCTTCGCAGTATTATGTTAATAGACAAATCAACCCAAATATAAGTTTATATCTGGCGCCTGATACGAGCGCCGTGAGTAATATATTCTATTACTATCTTGCAAGAATTGAAGACGCAGGGGCATACAGTAATACATCAGATATGCCATTCAGATTCTTTCCTTGTATGGTATCTGGATTAGCATTTTACTTATCACAAAAAGTTGCACCTGATAGATTACAAGCATTAAAATTATTATATGAAGATGAATTAAAAAGAGCATTAGAAGAAGATGGACAGAGAACTTCTGTTTATATCACCCCTAATGTTTATTACCCACAGGGATCATAATGGCTTACGCAAAAGGTAAACGTTCTCAATCAATATCAGATAGATCAGGACAAGCTTTTCCTTATTTAGAAATGGTAAAAGAATGGAATGGTTCATGGGTACATACATCTGAATTTGAAGCTAAACAACCACAACTAGATCCAAAACCACATATGGCGGATCCTCAAGCGTTATGGAATGCTAGACCTCAAAGAGCAGCCCCGGTTACAGTTTATTTAGACCCACAATATTGGCCTGGACAATTTTTATCTAATGGTATGCAACCAGGAGAATCTTCTTTAGCAGAAAATAACAAGAGACAGTTGGGTGCTGCAGTAGGGAGTGTTACAATAACTACATAATGACATACGCAGAATTATTACAAAAGGTTAGAGATTATACAGAAGTTGATTCAGCTGTTTTAACAGACACTATTGTTCAAGGAATGATAAGAGATGCTGAGCTTCGTATATTTAGAGAAGTGGACGCTGATTACACAAGAGAATATGCAACAGCTAATTTAAATATTGGTTCACCTTATTTAGATTTACCAAGTGCTGCTACAACAACAGCTACAAGAACATCTATTATTGTTAGATCCATGCTTGTTTTTGATTCAACACAAACACCTACTACTAAAGAATATTTAGATAAAAGAGATACAAGTTTTATTTTTGAATACAATAGTACGGGAGCAACAGGGGTTCCTAAATTTTATGCAAATTGGAAAGAAACTACTATTATTATGGCTCCGGCACCAGATGCTCAATATCAGGTTCAACTAAGCTATATATACTCTCCAGAGGCTTTATCGGCTACAAATACGACAACTTACTTATCGGATAATGTTTCAGATCTATTATTCTACGCAACAATGGTTCAAGCATATGAATTCTTAAAAGGACCTATGGATATGTACAAAATCTATTCAGACAAGTATAATGGAGCTATACAAAGTTTTGCGTTAGAGCAAATGGGCAGAAGACGTAGAGACGAGTATATGGATGGAGTGCCAAGGATAAAAGTTCCTTCACCTTCACCGAATAATTAAAAATTTTAATAAGGAGAAAATAACATGGCAATATCACAAGCAGTAGCTAACTCATTTAAATCTGAAATCCTTCAAGGAATTCATGATCTAGAAAGTGGCGGAGACGCATTTAAATTAGCACTATACACATCTGTAGCAACTCTAAGTTCTGCAACAACTTCATACACAACATCAAGTGAAGTAGCAGCATCTGGAGAATACGTAGCAGGTGGTGGAGTACTACAATCACAACAAGTTTCATTAGCAACAGGCGGAGTCGCAATTGTTGATTTTGCAGACCTATCTTTCACAGGAGTAACACTTACTGCGAGAGGTGCTTTAATTTATAACGATACTGAAGCAGATAAATCAGTTTGTGTTTTAGATTTTGGTGCAGATAAAACTGCAACTTCAGGAACTTTTACAATTCAATTTCCACAATTTACTAGTTCGTCAGCTATATTAAGAATCGCATAATTTAACAGGAGGGCCTGATGGCAGATATTACAGTACAGGTATCGTCAGCAGGTCTTACCGCATTTGGAGCTTCATCATGGTCATCAGAATCTTATGGTGGAGACAATTCTACTAGTACAACTATTGGATCTATAGACGCCTTCAATAATGAAGGTTGGGGAAGATTAAGTTGGAACTCATTAACTTGGGGACAAGATTTTCAAAATATAACAGTACAGGTAAATACACCAGGTAACCCTACTTTATGGGGTGGTGATGTTTGGGGTGATGCTTCCTGGGGTCAAATCACTGGAATGGATACTGACCTAGGTGCTTCTGAACTAACTGTAAGCATTGATCAACAAGTTACCGGTGAAGAATTAAATTCAACAACGGATAGTGTAGTAGCTGGAACAAGTGCTGTAGCAACACCTAGCTCACCTTCTCCTATTGCAAACACTTCTGTTAATGATGTTTTTGGTGGAGAAACTAATGTAGTTCAAGTAACTTCTCCTTCTAATGATGAATGGGGAACTGAACCTTATGGACAAGGTTTTTGGGGTGTTGGAGATGGTATTACAATTTTTGTTGGTACTGAAACAGAACATATTGCAGACGGAAATGTAGAAGTTACAGGAAATCAAATTGACTTTGAAGCAGTAGGAACAGTAGAGATACCTGTAGTTACTGAGGGTATACAAATAGCTTCTTCTGTTAATGATGTCTTTGGTGGGGAAGTTGTTGAAGTACAAGTCACTACAGCTTCGGCTACGAATTGGGGTGATGCTCCATTTGGGGCAGGGCAGTTTGGTCAAGGTCCTGGAACAGATATCTCACAAGGTGGTGAAGAAATTGGATTACCTTCTCAAGAGGTGCCTGTTACAAATACTAATTTAACACTAAATTCATTTGCTAATAATCAACCTACAATTACAGCAGATGCTAACGTACCAATCACAGGTCAAGAAATAACAACTGTTTTAGGTAATGAAGACGCTATTCCAAATACTATAGCTAGTCCAACAGGTATTGAGCTTACAACAAGCATTAATAATGTTTTAGCAGGTATCAGTGATATTGCTTTACCTAGCGGAGTGACAATGACATCTAGTAGTGGTACAATAGGTTTAAATGCGTGGGAATTAGTTGACCCGGGAACAGCTCCGACTTGGACCGTAGTTGACAAGGCAGCGTAATAGAAATAAAATTAAAGAATTAATAAAGGATAAAAATTATGGCATCAGCATACTCAACAGATCTAAAATTAGAGCTAATGGTAACAGGGGAAAACTCTGGTACATGGGGCGATAAAACAAATACAAATTTAAACTTAGTACAACAAGCAATTGCAGGTTATGAAGCAATAAATGTTGCATCAGCAGATGTAACCTTAGTAATGACAAACGCAACTTTGTCAAACGCTAGAAATATGGTTCTTAATTTAACAGGAACTTTAGCTGCAAATAGAAGTTTAAATGTTCCGGACGGAATTGAAAAAACTTATATTGTTGCAGACAGTACTACAAGAGCGGGTTATACATTAACTATTAAAACTGTATCAGGTACAGGTGTAGCAATTCCAGCAGGTAAAACAGTTTTAGTTTATTCTGATGGTACAAATGTTGTTGACGTGTTCTTTATGAAAGATTTAGTAGAAGACACTACTCCTCAATTAGGTGGTAACTTAGATGCTAACGGAAATAATATTTTAATTGATAGTGGTAATTTCATCGGTGATGAAAATGGTTTAGAGCAAGTTAAATTTGCAACTACTGCATCAGCAGTAAATGAATTGACAGTTACAAACGCAGCAACAGGTAATGCACCTGAAGTATCTGCTACAGGTGGTGACACTAATGTTGATTTAAATTTAACACCAAAAGGTACTGGTAGAACAACTTTTAATGGTCAAGGTAAAATTCAAAGTGTTGCAGAAAAAGTTACAACTGAAGCAACGGCTGCTACAGGAACTGTTAACTATGATGTTTTAACACAAGCAGTATGGAATTTTACAACAGATGCATCAGGTAACTGGACTTTAAATGTTAGAGGTGATGGATCAAATTCATTGGACTCAATTATGGACACAGGTGAATCTATTACAGTAGCGCACATTGTTTCTCAAGGTGGAACAGCTTATTACAATAGTGCTTTTACAATTGATGGATCAAGTGTTACTCCAGAATGGCAAGGCGGAGCAGCCCCCACTGAAGGTAATGCTAGTTCATTAGATACATATTCATATACAATTATTAAAACTGCAAGCGCAACGTTTACAGTTCTTGCATCGCAAACACAGTTTGCGTAATAAATTAGGAGGAGAAAGACTATGCCATTAATTGGATCATTTGGAGCAGGATCAGCAAGAGGTTTCGGTGAAACATCTGGTGGAACACCTTTTTCTCCTATGGCTGCTACTGGAGGAACTATAACTACTGATGGTGATTATAAAATTCATACATTTACAAGTCCAGGAACATTCTGTGTAAGTTGTGCGGGTGAAAACCCAGAACTTGATTACATTGTTCAAGCTGGAGGAGGCGGAGGTGGAAGAACTGGAGGAGCTGGAGCTGGAGGATTAAGATTTACTTCAAATAATTATTGTGCACCCGCTTGTACTTCCCCAAGATCGGCAGACGAAATAACTTTATGTGCTTCAGCATACCCAATTACTATCGGAGGAGGTGGATCTGGTATACCAGCGAATCCCACTGTACCAGTACCTGCTGGAAATAAACCAACTAAAGGAAGTGATTCAGTTTTTTCAACTATCACATCTACAGGTGGTGGAGCAACTTATAACTCTCAATCTGGTGCAACTGGAGCAATTACTAATGGTGGTTCTGGAGGAGAGTAGTGTGCCTTATGCTAATATATGTAATTCTGGTATTGGAAACTCACCCGCTGTTACTCCTATACAAGGTTATTCTAGTACATGTAACCCAGGTCTTCCAGTTACCCCTGAAGGTCCAACAACATCAGGAGATGGTGGTGGTGCAGGTGGTAACACAGCTAACTTAGCATCAACCCCTGCTCCAAGATTAGGTTCACCAGGTTTAGGTTTTCCAACTGATATTATGAAATGCGTTGGTGTACCTAGTCCTTCACCAACTGTACAATTTATTGGCGGTGGTGGCGGTGGTGGTTCTTCTGTTAGTCCATCTCAGTTTACAACAGGTATACACGGTGGTGGTAGTGGAGCAGGTGGTACGCCTGGTCCAGGCGCTCCAGCTAATTCAGCTGATCCAGGAACAACAAATACGGGCGGCGGTGGCGGCGGTGGCGGCGCTGGTGGTGCTCGTTCAACTCAACCTCCTCAAGGTGGTGGCGGTGCTGGCGGTTCAGGTATAGTAGTAATAAGGTATAAATTTCAATAATTATGGCACACTTTGCAAAAATAAATGATAACAATGAAGTTCTTTCAGTTCTTTATATAGATAACGAAAAAATTCAAAATAGTGAAGGAGTAGAAACTGAATCTATAGGGCAACAATATTTACAAACACATAATAATTGGCCTGCTGAAAAATGGATTCAAACTTCTTATAACACTGAAAATAACACTCGTAGGGACGGAGGAACTCCATTTAGAGGAAACTATGCAGGCATAGGTTCTATTTGGGATCCAGAAAACAATATGTTTTTTGGAGAAAAACCTTTTACATCATGGGTAAAAGATATTTCAACTGCAAGCTGGGAAGCACCTATAGCTAAACCAGTTTTAACAAGTGAACAAGAATCTCAAAATATAGCACAAACCCACACATGGGCTCACGAATGGGATGATAGTAATCAATCTTGGACTTTAGTTGATTTAGGTCCAGAAGCAATAGTATAATTTTTAACAATAGCTCTTGTTTTTTTTATAAAAAATAAGTATAAATATCATTAAGATGAAAAAGAAAGTTCTTACAGAGCAAGCTATTTATACTGATGAAATAAAATTACCACAAGGATTTGAAATTAATCCTCTAGAGCTTTCACAAAATATTTTAAAAAAATTTTATTTAAATAAAAACTCCATTCAATCTAAACACTTTGATCAATTAAATAAATACATAATAGAAAACTGTGAATTAAGACACAAACTTAAATTAGTAAACAGAGAAACCTGGGGAAATATTTTTACTCCAAACGAAGAATTTACTTGTTTGTCTTCTGTTAACCCTGTTGATTTACAAAATTCTCCTGACTATGTGTGTTTATATGGAATAAACACTGAAGAATGTTATGTAACTATTTACTATGATGATAATAGACGAAAAGGTAGAAGTTTTAAAATGCCATTAAAATATAATTCTTTTATTATGTTTCCTTCGACTAATATATACACAATATCTAATAATCAAAAATCTTCTTTAAATTTTGTACAAACTATAACTTTTGAATATTTTTAACAAATGCAATTACAGAACTATTATTGGTATTTTAAATCAGCTCTTCCGGAAAGAATATGTGATGACATAATCAGATATTCATTAAGTAAAAAAGAAAGTATGGCAAGAACCGGAGGTTATGATAATGAAAAATTAAATGAAGATGAAATTAGAAATTTAAAAAATAAAAGAAATTCTGATGTAGTTTGGTTAAATGAAGGTTGGATATATAAAGAATTACAACCCTACATTCATAAAGCAAATAAAAAGGCAGGTTGGAATTTTGAATGGGACAGATCTGAATCTTGCCAGTTTACAAAATACAAACACAACCAATACTACGATTGGCATTGTGATTCATATTCTAAACCTTATGATAAACCCAATAGCCCTGATAATGGTAAAATTCGAAAACTATCTATGACTTGTCAGTTAACAGATGGTTCAGAATATGAAGGAGGCGAATTAGAATTTGACTTTAGAGATTATGATCCAAATATGAGAGAAGAAGCTAAACATTTAAAACAAGCGAAAGAAATATTACCTAAAGGTTCTATCATTGTTTTTCCTTCGTTTGTATATCATAGAGTTAAACCAGTAACAAAAGGAACGAGATATTCATTGGTTATGTGGAACCTTGGATATCCTTTTAAATAAAATGGAAAAAATAGACTACTTTAAAACACCTATCTGGGTAGAAGACAGACCTGAATATTTAAAATCTTTAATAAAACATTCTAATAAATATATTAAAGCTGCAAAAAAAATGAACTTTAATAAAGAATATATAAAAAAGTTTGGTGATTTTGGAACATCCTATCATTCAACACCACTTACAATGGATAATAATTTTTTAGATTTTAGAAAATATGTTGGTCAAAAATCTTGGGACTATTTAGATGAACAGGGTTTTGATATGGAACAATACTCTGTTATGTTTTCTGAAATGTGGGTACAAGAGTTTGCTAAAAAAGGTGGAGGAAATCATTCAGCACACGTACATTGGAATCAACACGTATCTGGTTTTTATTTTTTAAAATGTTCTGATAAAACTTCTTTTCCAATATTTCATGAGCCTAGAACAGGTGCACGTTCTACAAAATTAAAAATGAAACCTAGCAACACTATACTTAATGGAAATGATTTAGTTCATTTTAAACCTCAACCTGGAAATTTAGTTATTTTCCCTGGTTATCTAGAGCATGAGTTTGTAGTAGATCACGGTATAGAACCCTTTAGATTTATTCATTGGAATATACAAGCTGTACCAAAAGAAATGGCAAAAAAATTTTAATGGAAATTAAATTTATTAACTTCCCTAATGTTGGTTTTTCAGAACAGAAACTTCCAAAAAAAGTTTTAGATAGATTAAGAAGTTATATTAAAAATAAAAAACATAAAATGACCAATGAATTAGCAGGTAATATAAATTCTTCTTATGACTTAGAAGACAAAGAAAATTGGTTTTTTAAAAACGTTTTAATACCTAACATAATAGAATTTGAAAATAGATTTAATAAAAAAGCTCTTGTTGATAATTCATTAACTAAAAATTGTGTTTATACATTAAGCAGATTTTGGGTTAACTTTCAAAAAAAACATGAGTTTAACCCTGTTCATAACCATCAGGGGCTTTACTCTTTTGTAATATGGATGGATATTCCAGCTGATTATGAAAAAGAAAAAAAATTACCTTTTATAAAAAATTCTAATTCACCTTTTGCAAATACATTTCAATTTTTATATACAAACAGTTTTGGTCAAATATCAACTCATCAATATCATCTATCTTCAAAAGACGAAGGAACCATGTTATTTTTTTCTAATAAAACTCAACATACAGTGTATCCTTTTTATACATCTGATAAAAACCGGGTTAGTATTTCTGGTAATATTGCTTTAGACCCAACTCAAAGTATAGATTAACTATGACTTATAAGCACACTTTTGAATATAATATATTTGAAGAATATTTAAATATAGATGAAGAAATTTTAAAAAATATAAAGAAATATCCATTAAATAAATATAGTATGAATAGTAATAATTTTTCTAATAAAGATAAAAAATTACTTAATATGGTTAAAAAAAAATTAAAAGGTATTTTTGAAAAACATAAATTAAATATTATGGATTGTTGGATTCAACTGTATTTAAAAAATGACTACCATAGTATACATACACATTTTGCAACTCAAAAAGATTACTCTTTTGTATGGTTTATTGATGGAGATAAAAAATCTTCTCCGGTTATATTTCATGAAGTAGGTTATCCTTTAATTAATAATAATAAACAAATAAAATTTGATTTTAAACCTGGTACATTATTAATATTTCCTGGGTTTATTCCCCATGAAGTGCCTCCAAATAAAAATAACAATAGATTAATTATAAGTGGAAATGCAATATGAGCTTTAAAAAATTAAAATATAGTATAATTAAAAAAGCTATATCTAAAGACTTAGCTACATATGTTTATAATTATTTTTTAATGAAGAAACAAGTTTTCGATACTTTTCAAAAACATAGGTATATTTCACCTTATGAAACTATGTGTGGAATTTATGAAAAATCGGATGGTCAAATACCTCATACATTTTCTTTATATTCCGACCCTGCAATGGACACTTTGCTATTAAAATGTCAACCAATAGTAGAAAAAATAACACAACTAAAATTATACCCTAACTATACTTATGCGAGACTATATAAAAAAGGAGATGAATTAAAACGACATAAGGATAGATTTAGTTGTGAGGTATCCACTACTGTTAATTTAGGTGGAGACTCCTGGCCTATATTTTTAAGTCCAAATGAAAATGTTGGAATACCAGAATGGGTAGAGGGTGGTAAAAAGGGTATTATTACAGAAAGTAATTCAAAAGGTATTAAAATAAATTTAGAACCTGGGGATATGTTAGTTTATAAAGGTAATGAATTAGAACATTGGAGAGAAAAATTTAAAAAAGAAAGTTGTGGTCAAGTTTTTTTACATTATAATAATGTAAAAACTAAAGGCTCAAAGAAAAACAGGTTTGACAACAAATTACATTTAGGGTTGCCTGATTATTTTATAAAAAATGAAAATAATTGATAATTTTTTACCTGAAGAAGAATTAAAAGAATTACAAGATGTAATGATGGGACCAGATTTTCCCTGGTATTATAATAATTGTGTTGCATTTAAAGAAGTTGTTCCTAGCCCATATGAATATTATTTTACACATAGTTTTTTTGGGACACAACTCAAAGTAAATATAATGAAATAATAACCAGAATAATATTACCAAAATTTAAATGGTTTTCTTTAAAAAGAATTAAAGGAAATTTATATGCATCAACAAATAAAAAAGTAACATTTGAGTATCACACAGATTATGACTTTAAACACAAAGGTATGCTATTTTCTCTTAATACTTGTAATGGAGGAACAATATTATCTAATGGTGAAGTAATTAAATCAGTAGCTAACAGGGCTTTGTTTTTTGATCCTTCTAAAAAACATACATGCACAAATTGCACAGATACAAAAGGTAGGTTTAATATAAACATTAATTATGTGTAATGAAATTGTTTATAAAAAAACATTTAAGTAATGTTGTTTACCCTATAAAAAAAGAAGGCTGGGATGTGGAAGGTATACTTAAAAATAGATTAAATCAAAAACTTAAATTTGATTTAAGACCTATAAAGAATAATATTAAAATAGGTAGTTTTAAAAGCAAAGCAGATAAAATGGTCTTTGATATGAAAGATCAATTTATTGTAGTAGATACCGAGGAACTTCATCAGTATTTAAAAGAAAATAAACTAAAAGAGGTGCATTTACAAGATTTGCTATCTAAGCTAGAGTGGAATATAATACTACCAAAATAGCCTAATCTTTATAGATATACGCTTATAGTGTATAATTCAAGCATGTCATTACAAAAAGTAAACTTTCAACCAGGTTTTAATAAACAAGCATCGGACTCAGGGGCTGAGAACCAATGGGTAGATGGTGATTTTGTAAGATTTAGATATGGAATGCCTGAAAAAATTGGCGGTTGGACAGAAATTATGGACAAGAAACTTGTAGGAGCGGGCCGTGCTTCACATACTTGGGCTGATTTAGATGGCAGAAAATTCTTAGCTATCGGTACAAACAAAATTTTATATATTTACAATGGGGATGACTACTATGACATTACACCTTTTGATGCAAATTAGCAAA
>FUWD013023543.1_pt1 | contig 12076 bp, 11 predicted proteins | sample 1063281 | NCBI WGS metagenome assembly FUWD01 (sample SAMEA79048168, study PRJEB19326) | metagenome | biome: marine
GCGTGCGAAGCGTTGGGACCTTGGTGGCGTACCAAACTGGCGTGCTATGTCGATAACTCGGTCATCTGCTCAGATATATCGCAGCTGCCTGACGAGTTCTGGGAAGGCTACCGTGGCAATGGCGAACCGTATGGTCTCATCAACCTTGACGCGTCACGGAAGATGGGCCGCACGTTTGAGACGGAGTACCCTGACCCTGACGTGCAGGGGTTCAACCCTTGTGCCGAGCAGTCGCTTGCCAACTTTGAAACCTGTTGTTTGGCAGAAATCTACTTGCCGAACATTCAGGACTACCACGAGCTGCTGAAGGTTGCCCGGTTCTTGTACCGAATCAACAAGCACAGCCTGGCGATTAAGTGCGCCATCAAAGAAACAGAGGACATCGTCCATAAAAACATGCGTATGGGCATCGGGGTGACTGGCTACTTGCAAGCCACCGACGAGCAGCGCAGTTGGTTGGACGGTTGTTACGAATACCTACGCAACTATGACAAAGAATACTCTCGATTGGCGGGATACCCAACATCCGTTAAACTTACAACAGTCAAGCCATCTGGAACGCTTAGTCTACTTGCTGGCGTTACACCAGGGGCGCACCCAGGATACAGCGAGTTCTACATCCGACGTATCCGAATGGCAGCTGATAGCGATTTGGCATCTACCGCCAGGAAGCACGGGTACCCTGTGGAGTACGTGCTGAACTTCGATGGCAGCGAGGATAAGTCAACTGTCGTGGTTAGCTTCCCTTGCAAGTTCCCGTCGAACACTACATTTGCAGGTGACATGACTGCGATCGACCAGCTTGAGGTGATTAAGCGCCTTCAGGCAGAGTGGTCTGACAACGCGGTTTCGGTCACCATTTACTATAGGTTAGAGGAGCTAGACGAAATAAAGGAGTGGCTTCGTCTCAACTACAAAAACGTCAAATCGGTCTCCTTCCTCCTGCACAGCGACCACGGTTTCAAGCAGGCACCAATGGAAGAGATTGACGAGGCAACCTACATCGAGATGTCGAGTCGGGTAACTCCGATTCGTAGCTTGGAGCAGCTCGAAATGGATGAGGTTGAGATCATGGACTGTGACACGGGTGCGTGCCCAGTTCGATGAAGCGTGTGAGTGAGTGCTGGATATCCCAGCTGTACTATTTCGGATAGCGAAAGGGGGAGGGTTCTCGTGTGTTACCTCCCCCTTTCTTTTTCAACCAACCACGGTTCAGCTTACTTGATTCTTTGCAAGTAAAAGCTTGATCTCCTGAATGTCTTTTAGGAGTTGTTTTACGTCGTCTTTAAACTCAGTGTTGTCCATCTCTAATGCTTTTACACGGGCTGCGAGCTTGTTGTAGTCAGCTTGGAACTTTAGCCAACCACTTATCAACGCTCCCGCCACAGCTAAAAATTCAAAATGACTTAGGTGCTCCATCAGTTTTTAGTTTTTTCTATTGTCCTGCCCGCGAAGTACGCACCGAACGCTGTTAACATTAAGACCTGCAACAGGTCTACATACGAATCTTTTACGTCAAAGTTGAACTTGCCTACGCTGTCGAATACCATCGTAAGGCAGAACAGCACCATCAGAGAAATAAGGGTCATAGGTCGGATGAGCTTTGCCAGCTTTACGTCGCTCGCCATATCCGCCTTCCATCGCTCCGTCACTGTTTTCTGAAACTCCACCTCGGCATCAATGCGTGCCTGTACCTCTACAGGGTCTATGTCCTCCAGGCGCAGCAGGTTCTTTACTACGCCGAGTCCACCGCTGTCTGGCAGCAGGTCGCCAACGGTCTCCATAAGGTGAGGCGCCTTCTGTCTTATCCAGGCGCCCAGTTTGGTGTTCTTAATCTTCTCCATAGTACCATTTTTTTACGTCGAAACAAGGGCATGCCTTTCGCACTTCTGGCAGGTCACGATGCCCAACTACCTTTGCCTCTGGAAAGACGTGTGTAAGGGTGTCTAAAAGGCTCTGCATGGTCTCCTTTTGCTCAGGCGTGCGGTTGTCCTCCGGGTCTCCCTTTGGGTCGAGGCCACCTGCCCAGCACACGCCGATGCTGTTTGCGTTGAACCCCTTTGCGTGAGCGCCAGGGATGGACACGTCGCGTCCAGCCTCTACCGTGCCGTCACGACGAATCACGAAATGGTACCCGCAGCCTTTCCATCCGAACTTCTTGTGAAGCCGATCTATCCAATCCACCCCTACGTCCATAGTGGCGTATGTGGCTGTAGCGTGTACTACGATAAGGTCAATGTGTCGTTCAATCATAATCTACCGTATTCTCCTACCGGGATGTCAATAGTTACCTGCGCTCCGTCAGACTCTACATAGGTCATCTGTCGTGCCTCGGTAACATCCCATGTTTGGTATGTAGCGTAGTAAACGCCGTCCTCAAGTTCGCACTCTTCTATTGACTCTTGGTCGTACATGAAAACCATGTTCGGCACACGGCTGTCAATCCAGCCCTCGATAAAGTCCGTTTCCTCCGTAACGGCCACTCTGTATGTATTGCCTCTTACCATTATCCTGCTACTAAAACTGCGGGTCGCTGTGCTGCTACTGTGCAACCTGTGCGAACCTGATACCAATTACTGTTTGACGTTTGACCAAATGTAGGCTTGAACTCAGCGCTGTCTTCGCCGCCTATCCAAAACGCGCCCGATTTGATGCCGATGCCCAAATGCTCAGACGTACTTCCCGCCCAATCTGCGCTATCGTAGTGAGTCCACCCTGTACCAGCACTTGTCAACTGTCGCCCTGAATTTCCGTCCTTGCTATCGGTTGTGGAATTGTCAGGTCTTAAGCGTGAACTGCCCTCCCCGTTATGGCGTAGGTATCCATCGCTATCAATGTGACATCCGCCGTGATAGCTGTGGTTGCAAATCTTCGCACAGGTGTAATTCGTTGAGCTATTAACGGAAAGCAAAGGCCCGTTCTGGTCACTGCCTGACGAAATCTGTGGGCCTGCTACGCGTTGTGCATTATTACCCGTAAAGTACACATCGCCACTGCTGTTCCTGAGCCATGTGCAACGATAGCCACCAGCCGCTTCAACGATGTTGGTCAGGCTGTTTTTTCTCTTGTAAACGTGGAAATTGTAGACGTGCTTCCTTGACCTGTCATGTAGTCGTATCCATAGCCTGTTGCGTATGCCTCGCCGCTACTATTGATAGCCCATGCGTTACGATAGCCGTGATGGATTTTTGTCCAATTGCCTGCTGTGTTCACGGTTGTCCATGTGCTGACGCTGCTCGTGCTTCCATCGCCGCGCATCCTGTAAATACCGTAACCAAGAAACATAATATTTCCACCTTTGATTGCGCCAAACGTATTCTGACCACCGCAAATGTCCGTCCAATCCGTATCTGTGCCGTACTGCCTCCAAGTGCTGTCAGCGGTAAAACTTGCGCTTGCCATGTACGAGTTGTTGTTTGACCAGTACCACAGCGTGCCGTCGCTCTTGATTGCATGAAACTGAACATAGCTACGCGACACGGCTATTTTCGTGAACGTGTGCGTGGTATTTGCTGGGCCGATGTTGAAGTCCTTAGTCACATCTGGGTTCGCCCAAACCGTGCTACTACCGTACATCTGCACACCCGTATTGCTTACGCTGTTAGCTGTTATACCCGTCCCCGAACTCCCTTGCGTGGTGAAGAATCCGTCTACGTTATCAATGTCTGCTGTAGATATTCCTGAAATTTCTCCCATTATTAATCAATTTGAATCCAGTCAATAGACGGGTTAAAGTAGCACATAACCTCGCCTCCTTGAAGCGTGGCAATATAGTATCCCATAACACGGGAATATTCGTTCGCGGTGCTTGGTGCGGTGGCACTAAATGCCCCCGACGCGCCAAGCCACAAGGGAGACCCTGCGCTTGCGCCCGTTATGGATGCGCCCGCATCAACCATGCCCTGTAGTACGCATACACCGCTTCCTGTATGAAAGCCGAGAAGTTTTTTGGCGTTTGCGTTGTCTTTAGCTGCCAAGGCATCTCCCATAATGTCAACAACCTTATTTGAAGCAGTAGAAACACTGCTGTTCATTGTGATGTTGGCACTAGTTTCAAACGAGTCTTCTTCGTATGCTGTAGGCGATCCTCCGCCCGTGCTTTGGTTTGTCCAGCTTAGATTGCCGCTTCCGTCTGTCTTCAGTACCTGATTTGCGCTACCTGCGTCATCAGGCAGAACAAGCGTGTAGGTTGCGGCTGCGCTGTGTGGCGGGCTTTCGATAGAGACTCCATGCGTTCCTGCATCACACATCAAGGTAATCTTTCCTGATACACCATCGCCCTCTATCTGGATAGTTCCTGAGCCATTTGGAACGAGGCGAATCGACCCATTGGTAGCTGAGGTTTGGATAACATTAGATTGAACGTCTAGGTTTCCACCCAATTGTGGCGTTGTGTCATCTACAAGAGATTCAATAACATTGACCTCTGCGCCCGCAGCTATGCCCGCGAGTTTTGTAGCATCCGCACTTGGGTAGCTGTTCTTTGCCGTATTCGCTGCTACGCTGCTATTGGCAGATACCCGCGCTTCTGTGTAGTACAAATTACTACTGCCTTCGCTGATGTCGTCAGTATCTAATACTACTACTCCCGTCTGCGTGTTGACTGAATCAACTGCGTTTACCTCTGCACCTGTAGCAATCCCGCTTAGTTTGGTGCGCTCTGCTGAAGTGATGATAGACCCACTTCCTGCGCTCGTTACGTCAGAAAGGTCGGTCACACTTGCCGCTGCTATTTGTCCATCAGCATCAGCATCTGTGTACAGTTGCGAGGTCAATGCAATCTGACCTGACGACGTAGGTAGCTTTAACAACGAGTTACCCGTACCATCATATATGACCCTGCCCTGCGCTGCGTTCGAACTCTCGCACACTAACTGAGTTCCATGCTTCATAATGAACTGCGCCTCATTGGCTGTGTTTAAGCCTGTAAGTGCTGCCGCATCAAACTCTGTAGTTCCCGAACTGTCAGTAGCTACTTGAAACGTCACTGTACCAGGTGAGGTTTCGCTAATATCGACCCCTGTCTTATTAACCTTGAGTTTGGCATTTGTGGCCTCTAGCTTGACAAATCCCTCTGTCTCGTCAGCGTTAGTAGGTTCTGCTGTAATGGTCTTGCTGGTCCCTTCTTTAAGAAGTTCGTATACCAAAGAAGCCGCTGTGATTCTACCCATTCAGAGCCATCCCAAAGCAACACGTCATTAGTGACTTTACCTGTAGTGTCAACATTTCCAATGTCGTCTAACGTAGCCGTCGATCCTCCGGCATCACCTGGTTGGAACTCATTAGCTGAGTCATTCCAAACTAGTGTCTGACCGTTTGTAGGTGCAGACGTAGTGATGTCTACGTCCGTCAGCACGTCGATTGACTGGCCGCTGACGGAGGTTGTGTTCTCCACATATACGACAGTCAAGTAACTTGGATGTGTCGCGGACGATTGGTTATCCTTTACAAGCAGAAATTGACCTGTGCTTTCAAGGTTAATCACGTCAGACAGCAGAGGTGTCATATCGCCTGCGCTGTGTGTGACTTCTGCAATCTTACGCGCCGCCGATGTTGGCGTATCCTTAAAGTACAACTCTACGGTCGCAGTGTTATTATCGTGCGAAAAGTAGATTTGCTTTACGATAGTCGTAGAAGCAGTACCCCTTAGCGCAGTAGTTTGCGAGGTTGTAGACGTTATCTCAATAAAGTCTGTCTTAAAAGAATTAGCCATTACTTCTCAAGGAATATTTGAAACAGCTCTTGGTCACTGGTGTCACCGCCGAACTTATTTGTTGTGCCGACATCTGAAATCTGATCGGCATTCAAAGGTGTGAAACCACTAGCTACAGTAAAGCCAGTAATCTCATCGTTGCTATTAAAAGAAATTGATCTGATTTGTGGCGCGATTATGTCCGGTAAGCCGCCTGGATCGTAACTACCGCCTGTAGCCGAGCGACCACCACGACCTTTGTCAGAATCAGTGTGAGTACCCCCTAACGTCGAAGAGGTGCCTCGCACCTTCATCATCGTCAATCGTTGCTCCAAATCCCCAAACGATAACGTCACACGGAAAGGGATAAATGTTTCTGAACTGCCTGAAAGCTTGCTCGTAATCAATCGCTGCCATGGTTCAATTATTGTGGAGTTTGTGGTGTATGAAAACAAACTGCCTTCGACGATCTGCCGCGTTCTATCGCGCATCTGCATGACGTTCTTGTTTACACGCTGAGTCATACGCGTGACCGTATCAGTAGAATCCCAAGCCGTAATCATTTTGAAGTTGTCCTCACGAGCCGTTGGATCGCTATAGCTGCTAACCAAGTAACGACCATTCACGTGCGAGCCGAAGTTCTCAAAAGCTCCCCCTACATGTGTTTGAGGAGAGTCGTAAACCTCATTGCCGTATACGTTGTCTGGGACAAAGATCGTTTTGTTATCAAACTCATTGGTGCCGTCACCATTGAATATTTCAAGCCCAGAGAGCTGAAATAACGTCATTACATTGGGGCTGTAGCTGTATGAGCCGTTGTAAATTCCGTCACTTGCGCTTGGGGTGGACTCAGTTCGATAGTATGGAGTGCCTAGGTCGGTGCCGAGTGGTAATGAGTTTCCGTTGCTGTCGCGAATCAGATCCGGCCCCTTGTCCGGCCCCCACTCAGTCAACCACATAGCATCCATGCGGACTGATTCAATTGTCCCACTAGATGTAGGTGTCTCAATGACGTGATCGAAACGGTACACGTAAAACCTGCGCTCTGGAGAATTGTCCTTTTTCAGGACGTTATCCACATCCTCGTCTGTATTCAGTTTTGTACCCGGTGGGGTGTAGAAAGCGAAGGATGGGAAGTCTTGTGTTAGAAAAGCAGTTGTCTCCCCGTAGTTGTCTACACGCAAAACGGACGGATCTGCGCCAAGCATGATGTCTACATACGCTTCACTGTAACCGGAGTCTGTGTCGGGAATCCACTCATAAAAATCAGACTCATAAAATTTAGCATAGTAATCAAGTGAAGCACCAGATCCAGTTATGTCGATCCCGAAATCAGTACCATTGCTTGTGTATCGCAAAGTTCGAACCCTTCGCTTCAAGCGATAAGTCACATCGTTCACATCAGTGATCTGAAAACGAAAGGAAAGGATGCCCATCGTTCCCGGTGGGTTGCTCGATTTAAACTTATCGTAATCGCAATTTCCGCTAAAGTGGATACGAATGGCTCCATCATTAGTGCCGTTGGCAATGCTTAGGTTGTCTACCACGGCATTTGCGCTCAAACCGCTGTTGCCCGCGAAGTTGTGCAAGTGATCTGACGAGTAGTCGCTACTCGGCCAGCTCTGACCGTTTTGCTTCTTGTTGTATCGATAAAGCGGAGCATCATTAATGTTGTAACCTATACCTGATGCAAACAACAAGTCACTACCTGCATTGATATGGGTCTGAGCGGCACCGTAAAAAGGCTGCAAGCCCTTGCGAACAATACCCCTCTTAAACTCAGTAGTGGTGTCATCCACATCTACATCGATGTCCTCAGTAAAAGTGGCTGCCTCCAGAGCACCTGAACTAGTACGAGCGTACTGGATGACGGAAGCTGAGTTCAGACTGGTCGTTGTGGTGTCCAAATAACAACGATCAAAAATGCGCCATGTTCCTTCAGAGAAACATATGGTTGCCCCTAGCGAAGCCAAGATGTCATGCAGGACCATTTTGCACGAAACAAAACCTTCTTCCTTGGTTGTAGGGTATCTGTTGAATTCATCACCTTGTTTCTCATCTATGTCTGGCCGCAAATACCAAGTGTTTGGGTCTACGTGCAGATAGTCAAGCACCCCTCGCGTAATAGAATCGGACCCTGTATGACTAAATGCGAAGTTGTCATCGAAAATTACGGGCTGGTTAAGGAAATGCTCGTACATAAACACGCTTCCTACACCGCTGTCCGTGTACCAAAGCCCAACGCTGGGTATCTTCTTGAGGATGGCATAGATGTATGCCTGCGTACTAAAACGATCCGTGTATACAGTGCCGTCAGTCTCCTTAAAGTCGATGTTGTCAAGTTGAGCCAGGCCATCCGAAGCGGTCATGTCGACATAAATCAGGCCATCCTCTATGCGCTCGATAATTTCCTCGCTATGAACCTGACCCACCCAGTAAGTCTGACCCGCTTTTCGAATCTTTACACACATACGAAACTCATCAACACCATAAGCAACACTCATGATCGCGCCTCGCTGAGTCTCGTTCAGTATGATGGTAAACTTACAGGCACTAGAAAGCAATGGCTGAAATATGCTATTTTCGTCGCCATTCCAGGTGATTTGGAAGCCTTTTACGTCCATATCCACCTCATAATCGAGGTCGGCTGAATTCAGCGCCATGTCCCACAGTTCGAGAGTCCAATCGGTCTCGTCTGCGGAAGTGAAAACCGTATTTACTAATCGTCTAGCCATAAATTCGATCTAATGCCGTTGTCCCTCTTCGTGTACTCAAAGCTACGTCAGAACCACTTAAAACACCCTCTACTCGCAAGCCGTTATCACCGCGTCCGCTTCTAAAGCTCCCAAAACCAAGCCCGTCCCCTATAAATTGCCCCATTGTGCGCCCTCCAAGGGCGCTGCTTGCTGACTGTCCAAATCCAGACGCAGCAAAGGCCCCTCCACTAAGTATGTTGAGCACCACAAATGCGGCAATTAAAGCGATTACCTTTGACAAAACAGCTTGTAAGGCTCTGACCAGGTTGTCTCTCAGCACTTCTCCGAAGGTTTTTGTGCCTTTGATCACGGACTGTATCCCGTTTGTGAGTGTCTCGCCAAAGAACTCCCCAATCGACATCGCAAAATCGTTAATTGCCTCCTTTCTTTCCTCAAAAAGAGCAAGCAAATCGTCAATATCTTGCTCCATCATTTCGACGAATCCGCCAGTGAGTTGAGGGGCAAAAAACGCGTCATCTGCGCTGCCTACAGCGTCAAGTCGGTCCTTAAATGCCTTTGTGAGCGCTTCATTAGCCTTGAGCGATTGCATGTCAGCTTCGCTTGCTTTGCCTGTAGCTTGAACCTGGTCGTTTATTCTTGTCGTAAGGTTCGCGTGAATTCGCTCTAACTCTGCTATTGACGCAGCGTATCGATCAGAAATGTTAAGTATTCCGGCTATTTCAGGATTTAACCTGAAAAACTCTTTTGCCAAGTTGCCAGGCCACGGTTGATCAGCTTTTTTTCCTGTTTTATCAAATTCCTCCCCAACCAGCTTTAAAAGCGTTTCTACGCCCTTAAGCTCTTCATTAAGAGACTTGAGGTTGTCAGGGTCAAAAAACCCTGTTTTACCCTTGGATAAAGCTTCGTTTTGAGCTGTTTTTATCCTGTTTAGTATCTCCGTTCTTTGCTGGAGAAGCTCGTTGATTGTTCGCGTTTCTGTGCTCTCTTCTCCTCCAGTTCGACTGCCTCCCTCTTCTCCAGGCAAAGCGGCGAACAGAAGGCCACCGAATTGCTTGGCAAATTTCTCAGCCTGCTCCCTTTCATCTTTTCTGGCTTTTGCAGCTCTCTCTACCTCATCAGCGTACCTTGCTTGAGCTTCCTGAAGATCTTCAATCTTAGCAGTAAGGTCTGCGATTTGACTATTGTAGCTTGACCCTACGTTTGACTGCTGCAACCTATCCAGCTTCTTTTGAAGACCTTCTATTTCAAACTGGAACTGCACCAGCTTTTCCAGTTCTTCCTTGGTAACCAATTCCGTCTTAGCAACTTCTTTTAAAGCGTCATTTGAAGCATATGCTTTCCTACGTAAGTCATCAACACTAAGAGAAGCTGCATCTGTATTCTCTGTAAGCAAAGCGATAGAGCCAGCTGCACCAGCAGCTACAATGCCGAATGCGCTTATAGCCAGGCCAACCGGGTTTAAAAGCAGCAAACCAGAGATAGCCAAACTAAGCGCCCCCACTATAGCCAAAAGAGGACCAGCGATCGCTAGAAAAGCCCCAAGTCCAACAATAACTCTTTTTATAGGCTTTGGCAAATCAGCAAACCCTCTCAAAAGCCGCGTTAGGTTGGCTGTTATGATTCGAATTGTGTCACCAAACTCTGTGGTAAATGCAATCCCTACTTCCTGAGCGGCAGACTTTACCCTTTTGAATGATGCTGCAAGCGAGTTGTCAAGGATCAACGCAAACTCGTTTAGGAAACCGCTTGAGTCAGAGATTGTCTTCCTAAGTGCATTAAACTCTTCTCTGAGTCCGCCCAAGGCAGCCGCTGGACCTGCTCCACGCAGACCAAACTGCTCAAGTTCTGCGCTGAACCCACGGGTAGGGTCTAAAAGCTGCTCAATAGCCTCTGATGCAGTGTATCCATCCTTACCGAGCTGTGCCAAAATACGACGAAGCGCGGTACCACCACGACTGGCATCGAATCCACGGTCGGCAAGCAGACCCAAAATTGCAGCCGTATCTTCAAGCGTCAGGCCGTATACGGCGGCCTCAGAACCCACATAATTTAAGGCGTTACCTAAGCTTTGAGCGTTTAGAGCGGTGTTTGCCGCTACAGAAGCGAACAAATTACCCACAAATGCAGCCTGTTCTTGCTGACCACCTACATTCTCTAAGCTGTCCGCAAAACGGTTCATGGTCTTCACCAAAAACTCACCAGAGGTGGCGAGGTCTTGATCCATGGCCTGAGCGAACTTCAGTATCGTACCTTGAAGGTTCTGAATTTCTACGTCGCTTTTACCCAACTTAGCCAGGGAAAGCTGTAGATTACTAACTTCTGATGCCGTAAAGATCGTAGACGCACCTAATTCACGTGCAGACTTCGTAAGCTTATCAATATTGCCTTTCGGGTTGAGGGCCTGTATCTTTCGTTGAGCCAACTCAAACTCCGTAGCCACCTTAATAGCCGCTCCAGCCAAAAGTGCCATTGGAGCAGATATTGTTGTAGTGATCTCCCGGCCTACCCTAGAAGCTTGGTTGCCAAAAGTTCTCAACCTCTTTGAGGCGCGAGTCATCGCCTTCTCAAAGCCAGCAGTATTGAATACTATCGAGCCTTTTACCGTAAATTGATCTGTAGCCATTAGAAGTCTCTGCTAAAGTTGTCGTATAGTTCTTTTGCCAGCTCTTTAGTTGCAGCGGGTTGCTTCGCCTGCAAATAAGGGTGAAAGTCCTCTGGCTTGAACTTCTTCCCCTTTGAAGCATTTATGTTAGCCAGTAACGACATAGATGCAGCCGTGTGGTTCCACGACAGCTCGTCAGAAACTAAAAGGCCCCTACATACGGACGAGACCTCGGCCAAGGTCATGGTCCAAAAGGATTCTGGAGGAACCCCCCTTCGGATACACTCGTGATAGAACTCTCGTATCGAAGGAAGGTCCTCCTTATCCTCGTCCGTTACTTCTTTCCCGCCTCGCCAGTGTCAGCATTCATTGCGTCACTAACGGCGTCTGAAATGGCCTCCAGTTGTCCGGAGTCGAGCATTTCGGCGATGAAGAATTCCTTATCAGATGTGAAGCTCTTGCCAGAGTATACACATGAGTTGACTACACTGTAGTAAGCGATTAAGGGAACCGCTGTGAGCGGGTCTTTGTTGACCCACTTGTCGAAGTCCTTAAGCTCCACTCCCTCGTTCTTCAGGAGCAAACGCAAGGCATTCATGGTAAAAAGGGCGTTCTGGTCTTTCTTCTTAAACTTGACCTTGAACTCCCCTCGAAAGTTGTTGGATAAATCCATGTGGTTGATTAAGGGTAAAAAGGGGCGACACGACCTTCGCGCCGCCCCATGACAAAGTTAACTATTAGGCAGCGATTTCCTTGTACAACTTACCGTATCCTCGGAAGGTGGCGCTGTACGTTGCGATATCGTCTACACCTCCAGTGAGTGAACACGACTCGATCAAGGCCTGACCTACGTATGAAACAACGCCCGCGTCATTTCCAAGACCTCCTCCCGTATCGTCTCCAATTTTGGTTGTGAATCGAACCAACACGTACTTTGAGTCCTTCGCCAAGTCCAACAAAGTGATAGGGCTGCCTGTGTCTCCGGAACTGTTCGCGGTGAGGTCGATCAGACCGTCGATAGAGAACGTGTAAGCGAACGCACCAGAAGCGATGTAGTTGGAAGAA
>FUWD013231683.1_pt1 | contig 12074 bp, 12 predicted proteins | sample 1063281 | NCBI WGS metagenome assembly FUWD01 (sample SAMEA79048168, study PRJEB19326) | metagenome | biome: marine
TCAAGAACAATGGAATGAACACGGACATATGGAAAGTCGTTTTATGTATGGTCAAATCAATTATATGGTGTATGGACTGGGGTGAGACAGATAATTTACATGTGTTTTGTAAACCTTCAACCACCTACAATGTAGTCAAAGCGAATGGTAAAACCATGTTTATATTTTTAGCCATGAGACCATTGAGTGACACTGAAACCAAATGGTTTTTGTGTGCGTCCAGTAACTTTGTTCCAGATAATTTAATTGGGAAATATATATTAGAATGGATGGTGAGACAAGTTGCCATTTACGAAGATGGAAATCAATTAAGTAAAATGGCATCTCAATCCGAAAAAGACGTACATTCTTATAAATTTAAGTTACCACTGGATACGATATACGAGAAATGGTTTCAATCTATACATGAATCCTAGAGTTCATTGTACACGATAATAATATAGCATAAAGTAACCTCTCGTAAAATTCCACGAAGAAGATTTTGCATACGTCTTCCAATTATAATCTCGGTTCAACCATGAGGGCCAATCCATTTTTTTAAGTTTTGAGAAAGCACTTCCGTCGTATATATAATAGTCTTGATTACATGTAATCCCACAACAAAAATGTTCCTTTTTCACATCTCTACAAATCACGGAATCTAAACGATAGGTTGCATTGGAATGTTGTACTAGGGTTGGCTTATCTTGAAACGAATGGGTTTGAGCGTAGGCGGGGTTCTCGTTGTCCGACAACGTAACGATTATAATATCGGGCAATACGTTCCCCAATCGCATGGTAGAATTAAAAAACTTGGTTACGGTATCATGAAGCGAATAGCGTATCATTTTTACAGATACAGGTTCAGCTTCTAAATATTGAATCAATCGTCTGTAGTAAGTATATGGATTACCATATTCGTCCACCTTGTATATACCTTCCACCTTAGGAATTGAGTTATAAATATGGAATATAATATTGTTTGTATTGAGTGCCAAGGAATACTCATTTTGAAATAAACCTTGATTATAACACGCTTCAATCATTGCATTGAATAATAAAAAGGTATCCCTCAAAGATTTTGGTTCTATAGATTTTCCATTTAACAGTTTACCCTCTATCATCATATGACGAAAAAAACGCATAAATTTCATACCTTTGTCACTTACAAAAAAACAAACAAACATTGTATTAAACCAACAATTGCTATAGCGTTGCATTGGAAAATCATTCGGTCTGGATTTAACTTTATTTGGGTGTTAAAATGCCTACGAACATCTCTCTGCTTCTTTGGTGGAGCCCATACACATTTAGATGTACATTTGTATCGTATTTGATGAGAGCGCATACGTTTTTTTTAAATTCTCTTCTAACCCACAACCGAATATAGACGTAATTGGATTGTCCCGAATGGTTTGTAATTGTTTATTGATGGAAGGGGTATAAGAATGATGTTGTAAAGTAGAACTTTTCATCACATGGGTTAGCACTTTAGTATAATGAGTCATATTTGGTAGAGTTGGTTCGCGTTCTACTCGTTCCGAAGCACTTACAACCATGGGATGTTCGGTCACTTCAATTGCAGCAGAAACTAAAGCGGGGGTTTGTGTAGTTCTCACTTTAGAGGTTTGGTTACGACCCAAACGTTTAGAGGTACGTCTCGGTTTATATAATTTTCCCTTTTGTATATGGCAAATTGCGTCGTACCAATCCATATTGTGTTTGGACATGACGTGTCTTACCATATCTTGATAGTCTCCACCGCCAATTATAGGATGTTTTTTATATAATTGTTTTTGTTTAATCTCCGTTAAAGCGCAAGCCCAACTTATTTTATGTTCATTCATATAATTTTTCACAAAGTCAATCCATTTATTCATAGTAATTTATTTTAACGATAGATTATAATATGGATGAAACAATCGTTGTCACAAGTCAACCCATATTATCCGATACAACTACGATTGACTTAGATAGTTCAAATACTTATTCTGAAAAATGGTACGAAGGCATTTCGGTATGGTCATCCTTCGGTATATACTGATTCTTGTCTTGATAATTTTTTTAATTACATCTCTCGTACCATGGATACTGGATTGGATAAAAAACAAATATGACACGAATGTAGTTCCAACTACTACAAGTAAAAATGAAAACACGGACAGTGCCAATGTATCTACTTCGTTTGACAATGCCGTGAACTTAATGGAGAATAGTATAGGGAAAGCGAATGTAAAATTCAATCGTATAGACGACCCAAATACAACCACACAAAAGGCCATTCAAACGGCACTTCAATCACAACCCCAAAAACAAACAACTCCTTCGGCGGATGAAGCCGGTAGTTCTACGCAACAATTACAATCTAGAAAGTCCGGTTATTGTTATATTGGGGAAGACCGTGGTTTTCGTAGTTGTACACAGGTAGGGGAAGGAGACACGTGCATGTCCGGAAATATATTCCCAACGAATGCAATATGTATCAATCCAAATCTAAGAGAATAACCTTTTTTGTAAGTTTATTGATTTTAACAAAAAATTGAAATGAATATAAAGGTATAGGTAGTGGTTATTACAACACCAACATGAGCACTAACGATATGTTCATCACTTCCGCTGAGTTCGTCGCATCCCGCGATATGGGATACAGCAAACCTAAAATGAATAAGGCTGGAGGCAAATCCGTCTCCATTCTAAATAAATCCACGAATCGTCAACTTTATCTGGGTATGCCCTTGATGTTGACGTGGGGCGTCAATACGCGCACCGATGAAGCAACCGGACGTGTATCGTATGATATGTCATTGCAATTTCCAGTAGAAGAATATGCCACGGAACAAACCAAAGCAGCTTTGGTTTCCATTGAAGCCATGGAAGAACAGGTAAAACAGGATGCATTGCAGTATCCAAAGAATGGTTTAACAAACCCAAACTCACGACGGACAAGTGGATGTACTGTTCAATCCAATGCTATACTGGGCCAAGGATAAAGAAACAGGTGAACGACGCGAAGGTTCTTCTCCAACACTTCGTGTCAAATTGGATTGTTGGGATGAGAAATTCAAGTGTGAAGTATACGATGTAAATAAGAATCCAATTTATCCCGCAAAAGACGGAGAACCGACTACACCCATTGACCTCATTACCAAAGGTTGTTTGGTAGCAACCATTATTAAATGTGGAGGCGTTTATTTCGTAAATGGTAAGTTTGGTGTAACGTGGAGGTTGCATCAAGCCTTGGTGAAACCTAAACCGTCTATGAGTGGAATGTGTTTTATCCCACTATCTCCGGATGAAGTAACGTTGTTGAATTCACAGCGTGTAAAAGACGATAACGCAGAGGTAGAAATTGTTGAAAGTGACGACGAGTTTAAACCTCCGCCTACCACCGAAGACCCGCCCAACGAAGAAGACGCTTTAGAGGATAAAAAGAAGAAAAAAGTTGTAAAGAAGAGGAGCGTTGTATAAAACACACAATACTAACCACATTTTATGACAAAATATACTACACATTTTATGACAAAATATACTAATTTTTTTATACATGCGGATACTTGAGTTTTGTAATGATGTTCATAAAATTGAAATGCTTTTTAGATAAATACAACAATGTCTATCAAAACGTATCGTTTGTTATGGGTGGATTACTACAAATTAATTGATCTTTATGCCGTCCCGAAGGATTGGGAACTTGACAAGATTGATATCAAAACTTGTCAAGTTTATTACGATGGGGTTTTGCAAGAAAATATTTCCTATCGCAAGGAGTGGTGGACACTGCGGTTCCAGAAGAGATAAGGTTTGAAGATGAATTTGAGCAATTCTTTGATTGCGAATAAAGAGAATTACAAGTAGGTCCTCAATCTAATATTTATATAATTTATCTATGAATGAAAATGATTTAGTATATATTTCTTTTAATAACAAGTGTATTAATAATAATAATTAATTATTTTTTTTATTCTTATTTTGATGCGCCAAAAATTATATATATCTCTCTTTTATTTACATTATTTTTTCCATTTTTTTTAAATTTATATAGCATTTTTTGGCATATTAATTATCAGACATCACATACAAATGAAAAAATACAAAAAGAAAATAATTTAGAACTCGGGTCCAAGATTCCTATTATTTTATTTGGTTTAGCTTTATAACTAAACTTCAAAAAAAATATATTAGTTTAATCCTTCCGTATTTATTATTTTCTCTAATTTTAGGAACAATATTACCTGAAATTTTTATTACTCTTATTTTTGATCATCGTGATATAACGAGATTATCAATAGTTCAAGAAATTAATTTTGCATTGATAAGATTATCCTATGGATTTTTAATAATAAGTGTTGTTTTAACCTTGTTTCTTCATTTTATTTAAATAGTATTATATTTAACACCTTAACACGGGTATTATTGTTGTTATGAATGGTGCTAAGACGTCGTGTAAGATTCGTTAAAGCCGATACTCATCCTATTCGTATAAAATTGAATGCTTCTATTGCATTCTTGACTCAAACAGAACATGTTTAACGATGCAAATAGTCTACCTGCGACGGATTCTCAACCCGAATGCTGTGTATGTTACTCCAAGTATGGGGGTCGTACGACCCAATTTTATAATTGCATAAATATTGGTTATCATTATATATGCAATTATTGTTATAACGAATGGTCTAAGCATTCGCGCGCATGTCCAATGTGTCGTTCTAATCAACACGATTATGCTGGATAATATTTATACCTTGACTTCATTTACAACAGCAGACGCCTTTGCAAAATGAGGGGACATGTAACGCTGAAGATTAAAATAGGTCAATTCATCTTCCTTTTTTACATTTAACAAATCGGTTAGTTTCTTGTCTGGCACAATCTTACGTCCATTCGTTGGGTCCTGAAGATTATTCGCGCGAATATAAGCATTGATGATTTTGGTCACTTCCGTGCGAGCGAGTTCAATGCCGTGGGGTTGATTCAAAAAGTTTGCGAGTTCATTACTGATTAGCGCTGGTTTTACAAATCCACTGGGTTTACGAATTCCCTTGGACTTTTTCTTAGACTTGTTTGCGAGTTTTAGGTCACGAGCCGTCTTCTTTTCAAGCGTCTTAATGGCATTCTTAATACCGCACAATTGTAGAGTAACCATTTGCACTTGAGATAGCAATGCATCAAACTCAGAACCCATTGGACTATCGCTTACAACGTCCGCTTCGTTAGACTTTACCTCTGGTACAACCACCTCGTCCTTGTTCTTTTTCACCTTGGGTACATCCGAACCCTCTTTCTTCACCTTCTTATCCTTTGGAAGGGACGCCTCCTTTGGAAGGGATGCCTCCTTTGGAAGGGATGCCTCTACTTCCTTCTTTACCTTCTTATCCTTTGGAAGAGAAGCATCTACCTCCTTCTTTACCTTTTTAGAGGGTTCTGGAAGTACTCCATCCGATACATCTTGAACTACTTTTTCAGGATTAGACTTCTTCTGTACACGGGACATATACCATATAAATGTATTATATTTTTAAGTGATTTAACGCATAATATATTATAATACGTTAGAACTACCCATTTCATACAACGGATTGATATAACCAAGGTAATTGAACGGCGGCCTCTTCATTCACTAAAGTTAAGGCACACAACACGTAATTTGAACCTAGACATCTCATTTGCTCATCGTTTGAACTCGTGACTAAACACCGTATAATGTCTAATGACAATTCCATGAGATGAATCCATGATAAAAAACTAATGGTATTCGTTCGTATGCCAACGAATGGATTACGGTTAGGACATATCAATTCTCTTATAGTATAGGTGATATTTGCTCTATATACCCATATGTCTAATAATTCTCGTATAAAACGTATCAATTGTTTACGGTTAAGACACCATAACCATTGATACTCGCTGTAATTCCCAAGACGATTTATATCTTGAAATACAGATAATATATTCATTTCAAGTCTTTTGTAATCATCTATCACTTCTTCCACTGGATATAATTGGGTTTCTTTAAAAAAAAACTTGGATAACCGATGTATTTTTAATACATTCGTATAGAGAGAGGGTGGAAGGATTTCTCTCGTATATGGATTTTTATGTGGTCCATTGCCAGTGTTCAACAAGGTATATAAGGATACGATGTCAAACCCGTAAGTATTACCATCCTTGTCATTATAACTAATAAATTGTTCGGTAGATATATCCTTTAGGTCATTCAATGAACAAAAATCGGTTACATTTATACATTTGGAACGATGTATAAACCCAGAACCCTTTGCTTCAATGTATTTTTTTAATAGTATCTTTTTACAAAAAGATTGTATAATCGTTGCATGATGATTGGTATTGAGATAATGATATAGTCGGTCTTTTAAAATGGACTTATTTCCGGTTACATGTAAATGATATAATCTACACAAATGTTTTAATTGTATCCATGTGTATTTCACATCATATACTAGACGTGGTTGATTTGGTAATAAAGAGGGTATTTTGTCTTTACACACATTGGATATCATTCTATTATACTAAACATATTATATATAAATTGTATTATATAAATATAAATCCATGACTATAAAGCAAGGAACGAACGAGTGTATTATTATAATTGGATTTAGATATTGTTTTACATGTCAACCTTGTAGGATTGATGTTAAACATATCCATTGTACGTTGAAACACGTGGATATCACGTATACAGTCTTGTTGTAAGAGCCACTCCATAAAAGAGTTGTTATGTATGTTCATCTTATACTTTTCAAATAAAACGAAAGCGTCTGACAAATCTATACGTGGTTCAATGTGTAGGTTATAATCTGTACTTGTAAGCACACATAAATTACGAAACTCAAATAAACTCATATCCAATTCTTTTAATATATTTGATAATTCATATTCTACGACGGAATAATATAATAAACTGAAATATCTCAATACACGAGGACAACCATACAGAAACATATCCATATCTTCACTCAAACAGGCATACGCCTGATTGGTTATAACCATGTGGGCACAAACCGGGTCCGACTCACCTTCACATTGATAATAGGATATACCCATATGTTGCAATAATTTTTTTACTTCTTGTTTATCCTCCCTTGTCAATTTTACACATTTACGTTTTAATTCATGGATACGAGACAATGTATTGTGTTCAGTAGGTTCATTCTTCAATTGATCGGTTAGATGGTGGATCATACGTTCTATGTCTTGTTTTGTGGTTTGACGTAGTTTTAATTCATCCTTCTTTTCATATGGAGGTATTCCGTCAAAAATGAATATTGGAATAACCTTGTGATAACACAATATAGATACCATGTGATATATTCCACTGATTAGTCCGTCCTCGCCTTTAAATCTATACATGTATATACTTGCATCCACGACAATCGTCTTACCACGTAAGGATTGTATGGAAATAGAATGTATACCATTAGGACATCGTTGTTTTAAAATCTTATTTAATCCTTTAATACCCATGTTAAGATATCGGTTGTATAAGATAATGAAGTCAATTTTCTATATATTATTTTTTATATTGTTTTGATAATCGTATGACACATTCCAATATCGTTCCAAGGAATATTCGTATGACAATGTTGTATAAACGATTGATAACTCTCATCGTATAACGCATTCATTAATAAACTTTCAAATGTGGCGACACGATATACATCATTGTTAAATTCTAACCAATTTGGATTATTACACCAGACTAATAATTTGAGAGGTTTGTGCATTAACACGCTTGTAAGAATATAATATGCGAATATATGAGTATTCTCTTTGTAGTTTAGTCTTGTAACTGGGGATTGAACCTGAAGGACATCATGATACGATAGTTTCATATATTTCAATATACGTGAAGCTTGTAGGACCGAAAATATGCTTTCAACGTTTAAATAGAATGTAGTTAGACGAAGAAATGATTTAAAGTCTTTACTATTTAAAATAGCCTTGTAACATACATTTATAATACGTGCCCATGTCTCAACATACGTTTCGCTTACTCTTACTTTACAAGGTATAGAGATTCGTTCCGATAATGATTGTGATAACCGTATTTCATTCCTATCCGAAGGTTCAAATCCATAGGCATGTAAACATTCATGAATAAATACTTTAAACCATTCTTCACTTCTATATATTACCATAGTATTATGGATAGCACATGCATAGGTATAGGCAGTGTTTGCATGAGATGCATGAAGTATGGTATTATCGGTTGGAAACAATTTCTTATGTTCTGTAAAATAAATATAAATGTTTAAGGTTCTTGTACATTCATATTTAGAATATTTGTGACATACATATAACCATGAATACATTAAACGAATCCTCTCATCCATGTCCTTCTTGGCGATAGGATTTAATACGCCCACATGTATTAGGATTGTGCGTCCTAACAAGGAACATGTATAGATGGTTTGACTATGCATAGATGTATGAATTACATTTATAATTTCATCTGGTATAAATACACTTTTACTTGGATAGGTCATATCTTTATGTATGGTGTTTACCTTGCACTTATGCATAATACGTTTTGAATATTGTATACCTTCTAATATATCACGATATATGCGTAACAATACAGATTCTTCCTTCATACCAATCGTTATTTTAGGTTTATACGGAATCAACTCTGGTATCCATAACAGGACTTTCTCATACTCTTTGGTATTCATATAGTATATTCGTTTATCTTAATTCTTTCCTTATCTCCATTAATTCTTCGTATGGTTTAGGTTCAGATGCTTTTACGAATTGATTAAGCAGTGCGTTTTTTGTAGCCATCAATGTTTGTTTTAGTTCTGGGTTTTGATTGAATTTGGCCAATAACGCTTTTTTTAAAATAACCGTATGGCGTCCACTGTAAAAATTGGGGTCTATTTTGAGTTCAGTTGGTCGTAGACGTTCACCTTTATGCTTACCTAATTTGCTACCAGCCTCTTTTGCTAGGAAAGGGTCTTTGGACATGTCTTCGTTGGGATTTGCGTCCAATGCAAATTTTAAATAAAAATGTGGATTGTTTTCTTTAAATTTAGAGGCTTGATAATAATGTTCGATGGAATTCCATCGGTGGTCATCTAATTCAAAGGGAGATATCCAAGTGTTGTCTAATTTTCGTCGCCAATGTGGAATGTTTTTTAATTCCACAAAATCTAAGGAAGCCTCGTTGTCTATCTTTTCTCCTACCCCTTTACCTGGTGCCGGTTTGTCTGCGGATTTATGATAAAATTGGAATACCGCATTATCCATTATACTTGTATCTGGTGAAGGAAGTCTTTTCTTCATTGTATTCATAAATTCTTTAAATTCTGGTATGATATAAAATGGACCTGCTAAACGTTCCATACATTTCTCCATAATCTTGAGTTTAACGTCATACGATAATTCTTTAAACGATAAGGCACCTCTATTTTTATAAGTAATGACCCTATAATGAGAACCACTGTATTCTAATAAAATATAATGTTCTGGATTAAATACACCCCCTTTTGTAAAATAGGGTCGTTTAATTGACCACATAATATGACATTGTCCATGTCTTTGGAAGTGTATTGTTCTGAACTAAATAAAATAAATTTTATATTCAACGCACGTTCCAAGGTGAAATCGCCCACGTATCCCCCCAAAAATCACACGTTTTAATTTTAGAAATAAATGCATCCAAACTATCTACACCCACCATAAATTGATATTCTTTGGACATTTCCATTTCATTTGCGTAAGCTTGTTTTGCCGTCGTATGCGATGTCTTCAATCCTTCTGCTTGTTTGGTTAAAGACAAGAGCACCTCTCTATCTTTTGTAGCCTTGATGCGACGAGTTATTTCCTTGTATTCTTTTGCGTATTGCTTAATCTCTTTTATAGTTGCGTGTAGGTTGCTTTGTATCGTACGATACAAAAAAAGGTAATTTTGAAATACTTCTTCCGTACATTCCTTTGCTAAAATATCCCTCATTTCTTTAACGGTTACCATAGTACCGATGGTGTTTAATCCATCTCGTATAGAAGCAAATAAACATTCCCCTCCGCCTTCATTTTCAATGATACTATAATTGTTATTATGCATAAATCGTTCAATCCAATTCTTAGCGGATGTTTTCTTATATGCCTTTGTTTCTTTTAAAGATTGTTCCATCTCGTCTTGTAAAGACATTGGGATAAATGACTCTGGTCTATCTTCTACAGTTGAAGTATCCAGGTTAGGAGTAATTGCATTTAAATAATCAGGTGTAACAAAGGAATACAATCGTAACGGATTCATTTTATCCACATCCATATCTCCGTCTTGATCTAACATTTCATATTGTCTTTCCATCTCTATTTCATAGAGCCCTATTTGAGCATATACTTTATCTCGTACTATACTATATACGGGATAATATATGACATTCTTTTTAGACGAATCTTGTTGGTCTATATAATTATATTTGGGTCTGCCTAATGCAATAACCATAGTTCTATCTAATACATGCGTTTGATATAATTGGGCTTCAAACTCAAGGTCATCTACATCTAAAGTATTCGTTTCTGGATATTGTATAGTTGTATCTAGATTGGATATAATCATACTATAGTTGTATAAATTATTAAATCCTATTTACACGCCATTTATACTATCTACCATATCCATATGTTGAAATATACTCTTTGCAGATAAAGATACATATTCTTTCGGTTTTAACGAAGCGATATGTTTTAGGTTGTCTTGTAGTTCAGTCCATTCGTCCGAGATATGTATGTAAGTTTGTCCGGTGAGATATAATATACTTTCTAATTCAGTTAATTCATCTACAATCTCAGTCTGATTTTGTATACATATTCTTTTCAATATTTCGTTTTGAATGAAAAGAAGAATCGTATTGATTTCAACGACATTTACTATACCATAAGGTATAAGATGAACGAAAAATGCTCCGGTCGTTCTGCGTTTTAAATTGTCCTTATTGTTTTTACAAAATTGTTCATATTCATTGGTTGAATTATGATACTGTATTTGTAGTATAGACTCTCGGAAGCATGCCACACGGTCCGTGATTGTATCCTGTAAAAAAGCATAGGTATGGTATACTTTTGAATATAACGTTGCATATAATTTTGAATATACCATTACACTGCTTAAAATATGAAACATTATATTATTTAATTTATCTAAATCCTCTAAATTGTAGTGTTCATTTTGTATAACATTTAACTCATGTATAAGTTTAGGATATAACTGGTCATACGTCGTATCTGTACACATGTTTAATAATTTTCGTATAGTATCAATGGATACGTCTATACCACTACGCGTCGTCATCGGAGTCGTTTTAAAGGATTTATGGATACTTTTGGTTTCTTTTGAATTATTTACATGCATACGCGGTTTGCTACATACCTCATTATAAATATTTTGTATCATGGTTAGTACAGATGCGTTTAATGGAACCCGTATACATGTTTTCTCAATGGTTTGAATCTCTTGTATGGTATATCGTTCTATAGTAGAATCTAACATATTCCATATATGGATATGGTTTCTAAATCCTTTCTATCATGAATCAACTTAAATATGGAATCCGATCATGAAGGAATTTATCCTTCACTATATTCGCAAAAAAAATATGTATTATTAGTATGAGTAAAAAAACATTGAAAAACAAAATGAAAAAAAAATATAGAATTGAAAGCGATGTCTTGGGTGAAATAAAAGTGGAGGATGATAAATATTGGGGTGCTGAAACACAAAGGTCTATAATACATTTTTCTTCCATAGGACAAGAAAAAATACCTACTGAATTAATAATTACGTATGCCATGTATAAAAAATGTGCTGCAATAACAAACAAAAAATTAAAATTATTTAAACATGATAAAATACCGAATGTAATTATAAAAGTATGCGATGAAATTATGTCCGGAAAAATGGAGGATCAATTTCCATTACACGTATGGCAAACGGGTAGTGGAACCCATACAAATATGAATGTAAATGAAGTAATTTCCAACCGATGTATTGAAATATTAAAAGGTAAAAAAGGGTCAAAAAGTCCGGTACATCCTAACGATGATGTAAATAAATCACAGTCGTCCAATGA
>FUWD013232021.1_pt1 | contig 12057 bp, 13 predicted proteins | sample 1063281 | NCBI WGS metagenome assembly FUWD01 (sample SAMEA79048168, study PRJEB19326) | metagenome | biome: marine
AAACTAGAGCATAAGAAGATATAAAGAACTAAAAGTGTCAAATAAAAAAATATCCTTAACGATATCTAAAAAGCATTAAAAACGTGATAAAAGCGATTATAATAGAAAATCTCACCACTTAAGAAAACTCAAGATTCGATCTTGATTAATACTACAAACTTAACTAAAAGAGCATGCTTTTTAAAAATTAAACAAATTATAGATAGGAAACTAAAAGCTTAATGGAAATTTATAAAGACCTTTCAAGCCCCGCTTCTAAAGAATTCGAACAACTACTAAACTCACAGTTTACTAAAACAGCAAACCTTGAAGAAGGAAAAATTATTACAGGTGTAGTTAATAAAGTAACTGACAACTTTGTATTTCTTGAAGTGCAAGGTTTAAAATCTGAACCTATCCTGGATATCAATGAGCTTAAGTCTATGGGTATGTTAGACAAGGCAAAAGTTGGTGAAAAAATTTCAGTTCTTCTTGAAAGATTAGAAGACAAAAATGGTGAAATATTAGTATCAGCTTCTAAAGCACAAAAAATTCAAGGTTGGGATAAACTTGTTGAGGCTTACGAAAAAAATGAGCCTATCATGGGTAAAATTACAGGACGTGTTAAGGGTGGATGTATTGTTGAACATATAGACACTGGGTCTTTAATGTTTTTACCAGGTTCACAAATTTCAGACAAACCACTAAAAGATATTAGTCATTTAATGAATGAACCACAAAAATTTGCTCTTATTAAATTAGATAAAATTAGAGGAAATGCTTGTGTTTCTAGAAGAGAAATTATTTCTTCATTTAAAAAAGAAGATAAAATTAAAATTGTTGAAAAATTTAAAGTTGGCGATGTAATTAAAGGAGCTGAAGTAAAGGGCTACAGTTCATTTGGTTGTTTCTTTAGCGTTAACGGAGAGTTAGATGTTTTGGTACACCTTCAAGAAATATCTTATTCAAGAGTTACCCATCCTGATGAAGTTTTTACAATTGGCGAAAAGCATGACTTGTTAGTTATTTCGGTTGATAAAGAAAAATTGCAAGTTGGATGTTCCATAAAACAACTTTCACCAGATCCATTTGAAAATATTTCAAACTATGAATTAAATAAAATCTATAAAGTTAAAGTAGTTAAACTAATGGACTTTGGTGCATTTTGTGAACTTGAAAAAGGCTTATCTACTTTATTACACTCAAGTGAATTGAGCTGGACTAAAAAAAATATATCTTCAAAAAAAATGTTTAAAGTGGGTGATGAAATAGATTGTATTATTACTGAAATTGACAAAGAAAAAAGAAGAGTTGCAATATCACACCGTTTAACAACCGACAATCCTTTTAAAACCTTTGAAAATAAATATCCGATCGGATCTGAAGTTGAGGGCGAAGTAGCTAGTAAAAATGAATACTCAATATTCTTAAAAATTGATAATTTAGATATTGTTGCATTTTTACACTGCAATGATCTAACATATTTAAATAATGGTGAAGAAGAATTAGTCAAACATAACGTTGGGGACAAATTAAAAGTTAAAGTTCTAGAAGTAAAAGTAGATGAACAAAAAGTTAGAGTTGGTTTACGTCAAACTCAACCCGATCCTTTTGATTGGTTTAACGATAAAAAGTTAAACAAACAATTACTGTTAAAATTATTTCAACTGACATTAAGGGGCTAGTAGTAAGACCTGAAGGATGTGAGATGGACTTTATTATTAAAAATCTGCGATAGCTATTAATGCGGCAGATGCTAGACCTGCTAGATTTACAGGTGGAGAAAGAATTGACTGTGCAATTTCAGAGTTAGACTTAGAAAAAAGAAAAGCTACATTAAGTATTAAATTACTTGAAGAAATTGAGAGAAAAACTGCCTTAGACACTTATGGGTCAGAAGCTTCAGGTAAAAATTTACCTTTTTCATCACTTTCTGATGATTTAGAGAAAAAGAAAAAAAAAGACGAATAGAAATTGGCTATTGTAAAATCAAAGCTTCTAAAACAACTCGCAAATAACTACCCAAATTTTTTAAAAAAAGACCTTGAAAAATTCTCAGATATCATTCTTAATGAGATTAAGCAGGCTCTTAAACGTGGAGATCGTGTTGAATTAAGAGGTTTTGGTATTTTTTCAACCAATATTCAAAAAGCAAGAATATCTAGAAACCCCAAAACAGGGGAAAAAGTAAACACGCCTCAAAAAAAAACAATTCACTTTAAAATGGCAAAGGAAATGTTTAAAAAATTAAATAATGACGAATAAAAATATCTTCGTAGCCTGCGATGTATCAAGCCAAAAAGAAATACTGGATTTACTAGAGTAATTCATGAAGATATATCGGGTATTAAAATTGGATTACAGTATATCACCCAACGAAGTCTGAAGAAATAAGAGAACTCTCAAAGTTTAATAAACCTATTTTTTATGATGGAAAATTTTTTGATATAAAAAATACGTTAGTAGAATCTGTAAAATCTCTTAAAGATCTCAATGTAAAATATGCAACCGTTCATCTGTTAAATGGACTGGATGCTCTTAAGGCTGCAAATCTGGCTGCTCAAGACATCAATTTAAACTTATTAGGAGTTTCGGTTTTAACAAGTTTTGGGGACGAAGATTTAGAAAAATTAGGCTTTAACAATAGAGTTGGAGACCAAGTTAAAAAATTAATTAAAATTGCAATGGAAGCTAATTTGTATGGTGTTATCTGTAGCCCACTAGAGATAAAAATGATTAAAAAAATTGCACCAAACCTTAAATGTTTTACTCCAGGAATTAGAATGAGTGAGGTAAAAGATGATCAAAAAAGAACGATGAATGCTAATGAGGCAATTCAAGAAGGTAGTGATTGCTTAATTATTGGTAGACCTATTACCAAAGGCAATCCAAAAGAAAATATAAAAAATATTCTATCATCAATTGATTAAATGAAGTCTAAAATTTGTGGAATCTCTGATTCTAAAACATTAGAATATTTAACTAAACACTCTAATCCACCTCAATACATTGGCTTTATTGTTAATTATCCAAAATCTAAAAGATTTGTTCAACATGATAGACTTAAAGAGCTTTTAAAAGTTGATAAAAAAGATTCAAAATATGTAGCTGTGTTAGTCCAACCTGATGAAAATATTCTTGAGGAAATAAAAGATTTACCATTCGATTATTATCAAATTTACGATTGTACTCCAAGTGTGGTTAAATCAATTAAAGAAAAATATAATAAAAAAATTATTATTGCGATAACAATTAAAAATCAAAATGATGTTGTTAAATATTTAGAGTACAATGGGCTTGCAGATATAATGCTGTTCGACAGTAAAGGTTATGAAAAAAGTTTGTCTTTTGATCATCAATTAATTAAAAATCTTAAAATTAATAAAGAATTAATGCTAGCTGGCAATATTCAAATTGAAGATAACCTTGAAAATTATAAAGAAATAGCAGACATTATAGATATTTCTGGAGGTCTAGAAACATCTGGATTAAAAGATATTTCAAAAATAAATATTTTTTTAAATAAGGTTAAACAAATTAATGATGAAGCTTAAAAAGAAAATTCCTTTAATTGACCAACATAACAAAAGTGGATTTTGGGGTGGTAAGTTTGGTGGGAATTTTATACCTGAAACTTTAAAAGAACCTATTAAAGATTTAACGAAACTTTTTGAAAAACTTAGGTATGATAAACAATTCCTTAAGCAAAGAGACTATTATTTTAAAAATTATATAGGCTCTCCTACTTCATTTATTAAACTTCAAAATCTATCCTAATCATCTAGGTGGTGCTCAAATATATGCCAAAATGGTCTCTGAGGCGAACGGAGGTGCTCATAAAATCTATAATGCAACAGTTCATTGTCTTATTGCTAAAAAAGCTGGGAAAAAATATGTCGTCGGCGATACTGGTGCTGGTTATGCTGGAAAGATGTTGAGCATGGCTGCTAAAAAATTTGGTCTTAAATGTAAAATATTCATGGGTGCAAAAGATATAAAAAGACAAAAGCCAAATGTCGATGCAATGAAAAAAAATGGTGCAGAAGTTGTTCCTGTTTACTCTGGAAGTCAAACATTAGTTGATGCCGTTAGTGAGTGTATGCGTTATTGGGTTTCAAATTGTGACAATACCCATATGTGTGTTGGTTCAACTGTAGGTCCTAATATATTTGTTAAAATTTGCGGTTGGAGTACGGCTCAAATTTCAAGAGAACTAAAGATACAAATTCAATCAGAATTTAAAAAAATTCCAAATAAAATTAAGCTTATTAACTGTGTAGGTGGTGGAAGTTCAGCTTATGGTTTCTGGAGTGAATTTATTGATTATGACAAAAACAAATTGAGTTAATGGCGTTGAGGCTGGTGGACCAAAAAATTCTAAACTTCATGCTGCACCATTAACCAATGGAGCTAAACTTGGAATATTACATGGTGCCGCAGCTTACGTTTGTCAAAATAATGAAGGACAAATTAGTGATACGGCCTCTATTTCTGCAGGACTAGATTACCCGGGTGTATCTCCTATTCACTGTTTCTTAAAAGATACAAAGAGAGCAAGGTATACATCTGCAACTGATGAGAGTGCTTTAAACGCTTATAAGTTAGTTACTAAGCTTGAAAAAATAAACCCCAGTTTAGAACCCTGTCACGCATTTGCAGAAGCAATTAAAATTGCTCCGAAATTAAGCAAGGATACAATTATTATAGTAAACTCTTGTGGGGATGCAAAAAAAGACCGTGATATTTTAAAAGAAAGATTGGGAAAGATTAACTAAGATGTCATTAATTAACTTAGCATTTGAAAAAACTAAAAATGAAAAAAGACCTGCTTTACTTACCTATACAGTTGCAGGTGATAATAGTAAAAAAAAATCTCTAGAAATACTAAAATCAATTGCAGACTATGCTGACATTTGTGAGATAGGTTTTGCACACAACACTCCTATTGCAGATGGGGGTCAAATTCAATCCAGTGCTTATAGAGCTTTAAAAAATGGTATTAAAATTAAAGATGTTTTTTCAATAGTAAAAGATTTTAAAAAATCTAAGCAAGCAAAACCAGTAATATTAATGGGTTACTATAATATGATTTATCAATATGGAGATAACAATTTTATTAATATTTGTAAAAAAGTTGGTGTTGATGGATTAATTGTTGTTGATCTTCCTTATCCTGAAAATAAAGATTTTGCTAAAAGGTGTAAAAAGAAAAATATCAGCTTTATTCAATTAGTCTCTCCCACTACCTCACCAAGCCGAATGAAAAAAATTATCAAAGACTCACATGACATGGTATATTACATCAGTATGCTCTCAACAACTGGAGGTAAACTAAAAGTTTCCCCTAAAAAGATTTTAGAAAGATACAATAAAATTAAAAAGTTAAATAAAGATAAAAATATTGTAATTGGCTTTGGTATTACTGAAAAAACAATAGCTTCATTGAGAAAAGCAGATGGATTGGTGGTTGGCAGCGCTTTATGTAAAGAAATATCAAATTCCATTAAAAAAGGACAAAATCCTGTCACAAATGTAACCAATATTGTAAAAAGATTAAGAAACAAAATTGCATGAATTGGATTAAAAAAACTCTACGTTTCGGTGAAAAAATAAAAACAATCATTAAGCAACGTGCCAGTAAAGCAGAGATTGCTAATAGTGATTGGACTTCTTGTTGTAAGGGGCCAATTTTAAAAAAGGATTTAGAAGATAATTTGTGGGTTTGCCCATCTTGCAATAAACATCACAGAATAAGTCCACGTCAGCGGTTTGATGTAATTTTTGGTAAAAATAATTATGAAGTTTTAAAAACTCCAATTCCTCAGGATGATCCTTTAAATTGGAACGATTCAAAACCTTACAAAGAAAGATTAAAAACTGCTAGAAAAAAAACAGGTATGGATTGTGGAATGATGGTGATCAGTACAAATATTCAAAGTATAAAGATTACAGCTATTGCATCTGATTTTGATTTTGTAGGTGGTTCAATTGGAGCAGCAGAAGGTGAGGCCTTTTTATATGGAATTCAGTATGCAATTGAAAATCAACAACCTTTTGTAGTTTTTACTTCTGGTGGCGGAATGAGAATGATGGAATCATTAATTTCACTTTCACAAATGACGAGAACTACTTTAGCAGTTAACGAACTAAAGAAAAACAATCTTCCTTATATTGTAGTGTTAACAGATCCAACAGCAGGTGGTATAACTGCATCATATGCAATGCTAGGCGATATACACATGGCAGAGCCTGGCGCTTTAATTGCTTTTGCAGGATCCCGTGTAATTCAAGGTACTGTGCGCGAAGAGTTACCAGAAGGCTTTCAAAGGAGTGAGTACTTGGAAAAAACTGGTTTTGTAGATTTAATTGTAGAAAGGAAAGACCTTAGAGAAAAAATTGGTATGTTATTATCAATATTGTTAAAGAAAAATTCTGTTATAAATTCAGTCATAAATGAAACTTCAGAAGATAGTAGAACACTTACAAAAGCTGCATCCTAAAGAAATTGATCTAAGTCTAGATCGGACTAGAAATCTTTTAGAAAAACTAGGTAATCCCCATGACCAAATTAATTGTATTTCAGTTGTTGGGACAAATGGAAAATTCTCAACGATTCAAGCACTCTACGCAATTTTAAAAGAAGCAAATTATAAATGTAATATTTATACAAGTCCTCATATTCAAAAAATTAACGAACGATTTGTCTTTAACAATAAACCTTTAACCGACGATGAATTAGCAAATCTTTTCTCTGAAATAGAAGAGGCTAATAATGGGACTCAAATTACTTTCTTTGAAATTTTAACGGTTGCTTACTTCCATTATGCTAAAAAATACCCTGAAAACATTAACTTAATCGAGGCCGGTCTGTTTCATAGATTTGATGCAACAAATATCTTAAAGAAAAATTTAGCAAGTATTGTAACAGCTATTGGTCTTGATCATTTAGACTGGCTTCCAAAAGAGGAGCAAACTGTTGAAAAAATTATATATGAGAAAACATCAACTTTATTAAATTCTAAAATTATTGTTGCAAAACAGAGCTCTAATGAAATTAGCAAAACCATTGAAGATACAGTTAAAGATAACTCTTCAAAAAAGATAATTTTTAATAAAGATTATAGTTTTACCATAAAAGAAAATAATTTTTTTTACTTTGAAGATGAATTTGGAGGTCTAAAACTTCCAAAACCTAATTTGCCAGGTGAATTTCAATTAGAAAATATCTCTACGGCGATTGCCACAATAAGACAATTGAAAGATTACAAGATAACTGATGAACATATTAAGAGTGGTATTACTAAAATTGAAAGTGTTGCTCGGCTACAAGAATTAAAGTCAGGAAAGCTTAAAGAGCTAACCAAGAATAATAAATTATTTGTGGACGGTTCACACAACCCACTTGGTGCAAAAGTATTAAATGAATATCTCAAAAGTTTAAATTGTAGCAAGCATATTATTTTAGGCATGATGGCTAATAAAGATCACAATGAATATACGGAGCACTTTAAAGACATTAAATCATTAACAACAATTGATATCCCAAATCAACCTAATGCTATCAAAGGGAGTGAACTGAAAGATAAAATTAAAAACTTTGAAAACGTCAAATACCAAACTTCAGTTCAAGAAGCTATTACGTCAATTGACCTACAGGAAAATGATATTATTTTAATAACAGGATCTTTATATCTTGCGGGAGAAGTTTTAAACTTAAACTAGATATTTTTTTCTAGGAATTCTTTCATTTGGCTTTCGGCTACTCCACCAACTTTTCGGTCAATCTCAACACCTTTTTTATAAACGATAACTGTCGGGACCCCTCTTATGCCAGCAGCAGAACCTGTATTAATTCCACCATTTTCGATATCTGCATAATAAAAACTAGCTTTGTCTTTGTAACTCTCAGAAAACTTTTCCATTACTGGCTTTAAAGCTTTACAAGGCTGACACCACTCTGCAGAAAATTGCACAATAGACACGTCTTCATTTTTTATTTTTGATTCAAATTCTTCATCTTTAAAATCTATAAGCATACTTATTATATAAATTCTTATTTTATTTATTCAATATGTAAAAATTAGTTTTTCTATTTAATTCACAGAACAATTATGCCTGTTCGTATTTTTTCTGTATTCCTTCAACGAAAGCATTAATTTCATCTAAAAACTTAAGTTTTTTCTCATCTTTTTCATTGGTATACCTATCTCTTAAATTATCACACTCAAAATAAAACTCTTTGCAAGTCCACCATTTCTCTTTTTCATCACTTAAGATTCTCTCAGCAATTCCTCTTTTGATAGTTTTAAGCATATCTGCTGGCAAAGTTTCTGGTGACTCTTGATATATTATTTTTTTTCCAAAACTTATCATTCTTTCATCTTCAAATTTATCTAATAGTATCAGTTTATCTCTCCACGACGCTGCATGCCATTTTGGAAACAAAGTTGTATCCTTTTGAGGGGTAAATTTTTTATAAATCGTCTCTTCTGCGAGAAGATCTTCTTGTGAATCAAACTGTGCTTTTTCTTCTGCTGTTTCTCTTAATGCAGCTAAAACGTTTTGTGAAAATTTTTCATTACTCGTTACTAATTTTGCTCTTTCTTTAATTAAATCTAGATCAAGATTACTATAAGGTTCAGCTTGCAATCCATAACTAGCATCTAAGATAATTGGTGCTTTATTTGAACGTATTGTTCTTAAAAATTTCAATTTTTTAATTGCGGTTTTAATTTCTGAAACTGACAGATCAAATAATGGTATTGGATCAATTTTAAGATCAAAAGCTTGGCCCCATTGATAGATTGGATGAATACAATATTTGGGATGAAGGGGTGCAACCAAATATTTATAATTTTTGCCAAAATGATATTCTGCTAAAGTGAACATCTTTTCCGTTTTAAATATTGTCTCTGTATCATTTTTATTTGCTGTTCTTAAAAATGTATCCCACGTTTGTGGTTGATTTTTTTTAATTAAACCTAAAACTTTAACAGTTAACTCTGCATCAAATAAAGCTGAGTGGGCGCCATCAGATTCAAATCCATTCATTCTAGCTAAAGATTCTAATTTCATCACTGCATTGCCTTTAGCATTAATTTCAGTTTTTACCACACTCTCATCAACTGCATGAGCACCTCTTGCAATGTTTAAACCGTCATGTCTTTTGTTGGGAGTTGCATTAGTTATATATGGGTATCTAATTCCTCTAAAAAATTCATTTCTAATCATCTCATCATCAAACCCAATATTAGACCAACCCAAAAACATTGCTGGGCTCCATTTTTTAAATGTCGCTTCTAGCTGACCTAACATTTCGTAGTGGCTTAAATTTCCTTTAGTTAATAAATCAACACTTGTTTTATTAACAATTAAGGCCATTGCTTGAGGAACTTCTCCTTCTGGCAATCTACATCTAAAATTAAAACGATCTAATTCTTTAAAGTTTGGGTCAACTAAAATGCCACCTACTTCGATAATACTTCCCCATGAAGTATTTGCGCTACTAGATTCTATATCCCATATTGCAAGGTTCATACTAGTTCATATTCCTTTGGTGATAGTATTGTTCAACTTTTTCTAAAAATTTGTTTTGATATTCTTCTAATTTAGCGCCTTGAATTCTGAAGTCTTGGAATAAATTATCTACAGTACAAAGTAAAACAATTCCTTGGGTGATGTTTGAGTTATGAACAACATTATGAGCTAATGAATAAGCCCCTAATTGAAGGTAATAGTCCTCAATCCACTCCTCTTTTTTAGGTTTATTGGATTGTTTAAAATCTATAATGGTTTCTTGCCCCTCATACACACCTACCGCATCGCACGTTCCAGCATACTTTCCAGGGTAGTATAAACAAGATTCTGTTCCCCATATCTCTGACAATTTTCCTTTAATTCCTTGCTCAATAATTTCATCTGCCATTATTTTAGATTTATTTTCTTCTTCTAATAATTCTAGATTTAACTGGCCTAATAAATATTTTTCTAGAAAGCCATGCATTGATGTTCCTCTGCTTGAGGCATCATTTTTAATTCTATTTGCTTCAGCAGCTCCTACTCTTGCTTTCCAGTTTGCAAGGGATGCCTTTTTTTTCTTCACTTTGTGTTGCTTGCAGTATTGATGTCACCGATGGAAGCTTTTGCTGATTTACAGCATACATTCTTGAGCCACTCACTATTGATCTCATAGATTTTGGATAAGTAAATTTATTATTCCACTGCATATAGTTTGTTATAAGCGGTATTGAAGAAAAAAAGAAATTAATTTTTTGCTTGTTTTGAATGGTCAACAAATTTTTCTACGTTTTCTGTTTGAACAGCTTTTTCAATTTGCTCAGGATCTTTTATATTTTCTAGGGTTCTGCTGATTGATCTCGCATCTGTTCCAAACTTATCAACTACACCCATAGCTTCTTCTAATTTTTTTCTAATAACAATTATATTATCAAAATGTTTTGAAAATCTTGAGCTAATGGTTTTTAAATGATCATAAATTTCTGTTGCTCCCTTTTGAACTTTTAAAGATTGAAAGCCCATGTGTAGAGATTGTAAGTAAGCTGAAAGAGTATTGGGGCCACAGATTACAATTTTATATTTTTTCATTAATTCTTGGGTTAACAACTCTTTGGTAGTAGGATCTTGATATTCAGTTAACTCTTTGTATAAACTTTCAGTTGGAGCATATACTATTGCAAAGTCTGTAGTTTTTGGTGGAACTATATATTTTTCATTAACACTTTTAGCTTTAGCTTTAAATGCATTAGCAAGTTTAGTTCTAGCATCCGCTACAGCTTTTTTATCATCAGCATCATAAGCATCAGTAATTGCTTTAAATTTTTCTACTGGGAAATGTGAGTCTACAGGAACTAGGACATCACCTTGAAGCCTGATTGCAAATTCAACGTTTTCACCTGTATCTTCTTTCATCTTAACGTTCGTCTGAAATTGTGAAGCAGGTAATAAATCTTTAATTAATGCGTCTAACGAAAATTCTGCAAGAGTTCCATATTTTTTAACACCTGCTAAAATTTTAGTTATGCCCTCTTGGCTTTTATTTAATAATTCGACCTGACTATTAAAGTTTGCTACTTTTTCATCAACTTTAGTTAAAGCTTCTGTCATATCTTTGGTTACACCAGTTGATAAAGCGGTAAATGAAGTCGACATAGAACCTAATGAAGTATTAATAGTAGTATTTAAGGTATCTTTTAATGAAGTAATTTCTGTCTTTAAATTAGCTATCTCTTCAGCTTCTCTATTTTCACTTTCATCTTTTGGTTTATGTCTTAAATTTAAATATAAAAGCCCCAAAATGCCAATTAGCAAAAAAACTAGTAGTGTTAATAAAATACCATCCATGATTCTTGGCTATTTTACAATATAAAGTAGATCAATCATAGTTAAGTTGCTTAATTCAATTAATTATTTAGAAATAAAAAAATGGAACTTTTTTTAATAATAAAAATACTACTCCTTATAGGGATTTTTGTTACAACCTATGCTGTTCTCCGAAACCTAGATATCATTAAAATTATCTTAATTTACTGCAAAGACAAACTGCTCAATAAATAATTAAGTTATCTTGAGAGTAATTTTGTTAACTTCTTAACTGAACTATTTTTAGCTGATGATTTAGAAATCATCATACAGGCTTCAGATTTTAATATTTCTCCATCCTTCAATATTCTAAGATTATTAGCTTTAATAGTTTCACCCGTGCTAGTGATATCCACTATAATCTCAGCACTGCCAGTGTAGGGCATTACTTCTGTCGAACCTTGGCTGTCTACTAATTTAAACTGCGTAACTCCTTTTGAGAATAAAAATTCTCTTGTAAGATTGGGGTACTTTGTGCCCACCCTTAAACGCTTTTTCTTTTTATCTTTAAAATAAAAGGCAATTTCTTCTAGATCGGCGATTGTCTGAACATCTATCCATGGGTCTGGGATAGCAACAACTAAAGTTGCTTTACCAAAACCATAACCTTTAACAACACTAATCTTCTTTTGAATGTTAACTTCACTTTCTTTTAATAAATCATAACCTGAAAAGCCAAGATCTAAAGAGCCATCTCCA
>FUWD013231848.1_pt1 | contig 12050 bp, 15 predicted proteins | sample 1063281 | NCBI WGS metagenome assembly FUWD01 (sample SAMEA79048168, study PRJEB19326) | metagenome | biome: marine
ACAGCCCGCCGATAAGCCGGTGGCTTGGATGATGACGAATGCGTTGGGCAAGCCTTATTTCCGCAAAAAGCCACAGGACAAGGTTTTCAACCCGCAGCCGGTTTACACGTCACCACAACCGCAGGAGCCTTTGGTTGGGCTGACAAGTGATGAAATAATTAAATTGATTCAAGACAACGGACTGACCTTGCATGGTGACATTGAACATTTTGCCGCCCTTGTCGAGGAACATGCTTATGCCAAGCACCTTGAACTGCCCGAACCAAGACTTACCGGAAAGTTTTCTATAACCGCACTCAAGCCCATCAAACCGTACTTTGACACCATCCAAGAAGATATTGACTTGCTGTACCAAGTAAGCAGTGCAGACATTGAAGCGTTGGAAGACGCAAAGATTACGCTGAATGTCATCAAAGAAGTAGAACCCGGCGTTTACGACGAAATCATTGATTCGTCTTTAGCGTTGATAGACAAAGCATTAGGTATGAGCTACGGCGACGCGATGGAACGAGTTGCAATCAGAGCAGGGGGTAAGACATGACCAAAATAAACAAAGGGTTGATGACTAGTACCACCGACTTATGGGAAACCCCACAAGCGTTCTTTGATGAGTACGACAAACTGTTCGGGCCTTTCACCCTAGACGTGTGCGCTACACCTAAAAATGCAAAGTGCCCCGACTACTTCACAAAAGAAGATGACGGTTTGAGCCAGCATTGGGTTGGTAAGTGTTGGATGAACCCGCCATACGGCAGAGAGATCGGTAAGTGGATGAAGAAGGCTAAGGAGTCTGCTGGCAGTGGCACGGTAGTCGTTTGCCTTGTCCCCGCACGAACCGATACTAGGTGGTGGCACGACTACGCCATACACGGCGATGTGACTTTCATAAAAGGGCGTTTAAAGTTTGGGGGGCACAAGAGCAACGCCCCATTTCCATCTGCCCTAGTGGTGTTTAAATAAGGAGAAGAACACATGAGCGCAGAAAAAGAAATCAGAAGAACTAACGCATGGGTGCGCAGACGCATTAGCCCAAGGCGCATGCCAAGGGATGAGAAGCCCATCACTGACTACGAGTTTCAGATACCAAGCGACTGGCTGGACAACTCCGCGCTGTGGGCGAAGTACATGCTGGTCATCATCACGTTGTCAATGATTGCTGGTTATGCATCAGCATTTTTATGGGTCTTTGATAACGTAGGACACTTCAGATGACAGGCAAATTATCAACAGGAAACGCATTTACCATGTTTAAGGGCGAGGGGTTCTTGACCAACGACAAGGCTATCATGCGCTCAGAGAGAAACAAAGCTGGCGGGCGTGCAGCAGCAAAGAAAGAGCTACCAGCCAACCAAGATAAATTTAAAGTCCACCAAGCACGAAAGGCATTAAAGAAATGAAAAAAAAGACGCAAACAACAGGTGTTGTCGTTATTCGACCGTATGCCCCTAAGGCAGGCACAGGGGCACATAAGCTGCTGTTGATCCTATCGAGGGGCCAAGAGGCGCAGCGCCAGTTATACAACCGTACGCACACGGCTGGACAGGCACTTGGTCTGTGGCGGGAGAAGGTCATGCGGCCCTTGGTCCATGGTGCGTGGGTAGAGGCTGTGAGGATTTACTCTTCGGCCGAAGAGGACAGACGCTGTATGGTTTAACGCCTGCGGGCCTGCGTGCATTGAATGCTCTAAACAGCATCAAGGAGGTGGAGGAGTTTACGCCTGTCGTTGCGGCTAAGCGCGAGCGTTTTATCCCGCAGGGTGTGTACACGGGGGAGGCCCCCTTGTTTACGCGCCCCGGTGCGTTAGACTTTTTGAGCTGCCCGAGTCGTGTTGGGAATAGATTGATTTACAAGGAGAATACAGATGTCAGAAAAACCGTTACCCTTGCCTAATCCGTTTACACATCCACCTAAGATTTTTTCTGAGGGGGAGTTGCGCAAGTGGAACAGGAGTTTTATTAACAGCAGGAATGCTCAGAGCAGGGCGGCCCAAATGGCGAAGGCGGGCCATGTGCCTGTGCGCTTGAAGAACACACTACCGAGGAACAAGGCATGACCGATGAAGAGTATAGGGAATTAGATTTTGAGGTTGCGGATTTACGCAGTGAGAATCGTGTTTTGCGAAGTCGTTTGGAGAGTGCGATTGATGAGGCGCTTCGTTTGCGCCATAAGCTTGAGCATATTTATGCGTTGTCGCATTTATCGCTGACTACGGTCAGCCAATCGGAAAGGGGCCTTGATGCGCAGGGGCGTGAGGCTTGGTAATTTTAACTAGGAGAGATGTAATGGGTATAGAACAAGCTGGCAGTATGAGCGGCAAGATCCGCGCTTTAATCGGTGCCGAGCCTGAGTGGCCAAACAGGGATATTGCTCGTGTGTTGGGAACGACATCTGCGCGTGTTGCGCAGGTTCGCACTGTCATGAAGAAGCGGGCCGTGGTCCATGCTGCGGCCACCAGTGCCAACGACACGCAGGTAGCGGGCACTCACTACAAGGGCAAAGCTATTCAGCCTTGGGACTACATTGTTTCGAACGAGCTTGGGTACTTGGAAGGCAATATCGTGAAATATGTTTCGCGCTATAAGGAGAAGGGCACACCAAAGGCGGACCTTTTGAAGGCCCGCCATTACTTGGATAAGCTGCTTGAGAGTTTTACCTAGACTCACCCCAGCTGGGGCCGACTTCCACATCGACCCGGCTTGGCACTTCAAGCTTCACAGCATTGACCATGATTTCAGCCGCTTCTTCAGCGGCTTTTTTATCGTCCACGCTCAGGACAATTTCATCATGCAACTGCAGTACGATGCGACTGCCGTTCTTCCACAGCTCGAGCATGGCTTTCTTTGTCTGATCCGCAGCAGAGCCTTGGATCAGTCGGTTCAGTCCCTTGTAGGTGCCTGCGCGCTTGATCCGTTGGCCATACTCAATAACTGCTTGCTCACGCGGCAGAGCCTTGTTCACGCCCCACTCCACGGGCTCCCACAATGGGAAGCGGCACTTGCGTCCTAGCAGTGTGCGGATAGCGCCCCCTGTGGCGGGGTGCTCTATTCTTTTCATCACGGCATTGACGGTGCCCTTTAGGAATGGCACGTTTTGGTGGAACTGCCCAATAAGGTCACTGGCTTCTGTGATGTCTAGGTCTAGCTCATCGGCCAGCTTGTTTTTTCCCATGCCATACATCAACCCAAGGCCGATGGTTTTTGCTTGCTTGCGGTTGATACCTGCCATATCGGCCACCATTTGGTGGAAGTCGGTATCGGGGTTGGCGCGGTAGGCATCGACCATGCTTTCGGATCCGGGCAGGCTTAGTAAGCTTGCGTAGTGGACCAAGAGCCGTGGTTCTTGGGACGAGAAGTCGTTTGAGGCCCACAGCTGCCCTTCTTCCGGCAGAAATAGGCCGCGGACCATGGGGCCGATGATTTCGTGGCGAGCAGGTACCTGTTGCAGGTTTGGTTGCGCCATGGATAGGCGTCCAGTAACGGTTCCGCCGTCATCCGAGCGCATTTGGTTGACATGTGGGTGAATTCGCCCGGTTTTTTCGCTAAAGTCAAGGTATGGCTGCAAAAAAGTGCTGTGCGTCTTGTTTGTTTCGCGTGCTTCGACTACCAGTTTGGCAATGGGGTGCTCGCAGCCGTTCAAAAAGCCTTTTGTAAAGCTTGGTTGGCCGTTTGCGGTCTTTGGGTAGGGCAAATTCAATGCATCAAAGGCATGCGCGATGCTTGCTGCGGCCCAGATGTCGACACTGCTTCCAGCGGCGCTTCTGATGTCCTTATGCAACTGCTTTTCGCGTTGCTGTAGCTGCCCGATCAGTGTTTCGCACTTCTTGCGATCAAAGCGGATGCCGCGGTAGGTCATGTCCATAAGCGCAGGGAAAACGTCGGTCTCCAGCTCAAAAATGGATTCGACTTCTTCTTTGCGCAGCTGGACTTTGAAGTAGTGCCACAGCTTCAGTGTCAGTGCCGCGTCTTGCTCCGCGTAGTCGCCCACATACATCGCGGGCAACTTCCACAGCTCCTTCTTTGGGTGCACACCGAAGTCTTTTGCCGCTTGTTTTAGTCCTTGCTCGGACTTGATTTCTTTTAGGTAGTCAAAACCTAGGGAGTTCAGTGCAAAGCTGAATCGGTTCTCATCAATCAGTGGCGCAGCGAGCATGGTGTCGTAGATGCGCCCCTTGACCTCGAACCCTGATGCACGTAGCCAGCCGCAGTCATAGGCCGCGTTATGCATGACCTTGTCACACGGCAGTGCCACCACGTCTTTTATCCAGCGCTCTACATGCTTTTTGTCGAGGTTGCCACCGCCAGCATGGGCGACGGGGAAGTAACCTGCCCAGCCATCTACAGCAATAGCGTAGCCAACAATATAGCCATCATTTCTAGGCCAACCGGGCCCAAACTTCTCCATATTAGGGTCGCATGTTTCGAGGTCAATTGCAATCTCCTTGGCGGTTGATAGGTTGGGAAAAACTTCTGGTGCAACCCACTCCGTAGCGGTGGGAAATAGTGGCATTGTTTTCATATCCTGAATCCTTTTTCTATGTTCTGTGGCATTACTAGGTGCAGCGTTTGCTTGGCACGGGTGATGCCTACGTAAAACAGGCGATGTATGTTGTCCGCATTGACGGCATACTCTTTTGCAAACTTTGGCGAGAGGTCCATGAGCAGTAAGACGTTGTCCGCCTCCCCGCCTTTTGCTCCGTGGATCGTGGACAGCCGCACGCGGCGCATGTCAGAGAGCTTGTTGCCGCGCTTCAACACGGAAAGTAAGTACTCCCGCTTGTCGTGGGCAATCTTTGTCAGTGCCTGATGCCATATAAGGTCGATCAGGAGGCCGTGCCTAGCGCTTAAAGCGGCCATGTCATACATCTCAGTAGGGTCGCCCGTTTTAAACGTCTTGTGGCCCCGTGTGACGGCCGCTGTGTCAAGATATCGGTACACGGTTTTGACTTCTTCGTAGCCGATGCTCAGGCCTTTGCGCAGTTTTTCCCAATTGACCACAGCGCTAATCACCACGTCGGTCACGCTTGATACGCCGTTGCGCTCGAAGATGATGCCCATGCTCTTAAGCCATTCGTGCACAGGGTTCAGCAAGTAGTTGGTACTGCCTAGGATGAGCCATTGTCCGTGGTCCACGGGTACGTCTTCGAAGCGGCGATAGGTGTACACGGCTCCCTCAAACTCACGCGGACGCCACTTTTTTTCTTGGCGGGACAGGATTCGGTGGACAACCTTGTCGGCTAGTTGGTGCACGGCTGCTGGTACGCGGTACGATTGCTCTAGGACGGTGACACTGCCTGAAAAGGACAAGAAGCTATCGACATCGGCCCCGGCCCAAGTGAACACAGCTTGATCGTCATCTCCCGCTATAAATGTACGCTGTGCTTTCTTGGCCAGCTCTTCGACCATGCGCCACTGCATACGGGACAGGTCTTGTGCTTCATCGACAATAAGTACATCCAATGCAGGCAGTCGATCAGGTTCCTCCACTATCTGCTCTAGCAGGTCGGTGAAATCCATTAGGCCTCGTGCGGTTTTGTAGTGACGGTAGCTGCGCTCTACAAACTCAAAGTGGTGCCACTCTATGTCGAGGTTTGATTGGTTGTAGTGGTGGCGCAGATCAAGGCCCTTGATCCGTGCAAGGTTGATCTCGTTCAGGATAGGGTTGTCTGTTTTGACAAAGTCTAGTTCCTCGTCACGTGACAGGTTCAGCTCAATGCCTGCTTGCTCAGCAAACTCTTTGAAGTGCTCTGCCTGCATCATGTCATCGGTTCGCACCGATAGGCAGTGAAAAGCCAAGCTGTGCAGAGTGCGGAAGTACGGGAAGTCTGTCTTTGCGTTAAGTGAGGGAAATTTCTGAATGGCCCTGTCCCGTGCCTCATTCGCCGCCTTTCTAGTGAAAGAAAAGTAGCCAATGCTTTCTGAGCGCACACCTCTTTCCAGCTCGGTATCCACCACATTGAGCAGGTATGTTGTCTTACCTGCTCCGGGTGGGCCAAATATTTTATTGATGGTGCTCAAAACGGGCTACCTTCTACCTCTTGGTCTGTGAATCAAACGGAGAGTCCTGCTTATCAAAGCTCGGTATGCGCCAGCACCGCACGGTTCGACCTTTGATGAACAGCGAGATAGGCTCCCCACCCATGTCACGCAGTCGCTGTGCCATCTTTGGTGCAGTTAGGCCGATAAAGGTGTTGCGCTTTAAGTGGCCCTCTAGGTCCTTCATGCGGAAGTAGGTTCGGCCCTCATCCTCATCCCGCCATGGCCTGCCCATCACCAGTTCTTCTCGGTCTAGCGCTTGCTGCATGTGGGTTGTGTACTCTTCCAGCAGGTCGGTAAATCGACCGGTGATGCTGGTGTCCTCACTGGCCTCTGTGATCTGCTCTGTCTCCACCATCTCCTTGAGCAGGGCATTGAGCATTTGCTCCCAGTCTTGCTTGCGCAGGGTTGGTGGCACGAGGTTCAGTCGCTCTAAGCAGGCCTTTTGGAAAGCAACTTGGTTGTACAGGCTCTCTGTGTCCAGCTCCACGCGGCGACCATTGATATCCAAGAACCAAAGTGGCGGCTCGCTTGCATATTTGGAAAGTGAGGATATCTGGGGAGCATCAGGACCATTGGCCCCAATGCCATATTTGCGAGTACGACAAAGGCCGCTGTTGCAAAAAGAATTCAGTGGCATGTCTTTGCACTTGTACTGGTAGTCTTTCTTTCCGACCTGCTTCATCAGGACTTGCACTTCGTTGTTAGGCAGTGGTGGCGAGACATACTTGTAGTTGTACTCAACCATCTTGTCTTCCCAATCAGAGGGCAGTGCTCTTTTCAGGTAGGTGCCGATGGCAAACAGGCCATTGTTCCGGGTACCCTCTGGAAATCCTTGTGCACAAAGGGCTTGCAGGCAGGGGGGTCCGTCTTTAATTGGTGTTTCTGGTTGCACTGGCGGCTCAGGCACATTCAGTGGCAGGGCCTGCACGTTTGCTTCGTACAGCTCAAAGAATTCTTCTAGCGATGCGGAATCGCCGTTGGGCAGGAAGGCGTAGCGCATGCCGTTGTCGCCGCCAAAGTATGGCAAGTTCAAGAAGTTGCCTGTGTCGCCGCGGTCTACCAAGATCTCTGCTTGCTTGGGGAATATCTCCCGCCCGGCTTCGCCCAGTAGCGCAGCAGCGTTCTTTAGGTAATCCTGCATCAATGAAGCAGCTACAGGCTCCCTAGTAAATAGGAACACGTGCGCGCCGCCGGACTTGCTGCGGCAAACAACCATAGGCAGCTTCAGTGACGTAACTTTTTCAACCAAGCCTTTGTGGTCGATAGGGTACTGGTCAATGTCAATACAGCCCCAAATACAAGAATTGTCGGCACGAATAGGAATAATGCCAAGAGACGGCTCAACACCGTCCAAATGTTTTTCCCACAGCTCTTCTGTAGGGGGCTTTCTAACCACCGTGGCCTTTCCTGCTTGTTTCCCGTCGCCACGCTCCGACTTAATGATGTAAGTGCCATAGGCAATGTCAAGGCCGCTAAAGATAGCCTTAAATCTTTCTAGTTTTTCGCTCATCGACTTTCTCTGTGGGGGTGGGGCTACTCGCTGCGACTGCTCGTGGATGAACCCACAATGTTGGCAGCATCCGCTTTCACCCCGAAACTTAGAATGGTGCGGCTGCTGACGAGGACTCTGTGCCTTCGCCTTCATGCTTCACCTTAACGTCTCCTGAACCAATCTGCGAAGCAAAAGCTTTAGCAGCGTGGTATGCATTAATGTCTTCTATGGCACCGATGCGCTCGATCTCCCATCCAAACCATTTACCCTTGTCGTTTGACTCACCTTGTGTAGTAAGTCGGTACAACTGCGAATACATGGGCGGTGTGTAGGGGCCATTCTTGCCCATCAGCTTCGCGGACATCATCATGCTGTTCCACTTGCGCGACTTCTTCAACTGCGTGGACTTCATAACGATTAGGGCTGCTTCTGGCATGCCATCTTCGTTAATGGTCATCACGTAGTGATTGGCCGTGTTCTCGATGTAGTTGCCGTTATCCAAGTAGTCCTTGTTGTCCCCCGGTTCGCGGTGCGTGCGGCTTAGAATATCAGACGTGGCAGGGTAGATCGACAACGGTGCGCCTGAGCCTGAGCCACGTGGTGCCCACTCAATGTACTGGCGGACATAGGCACAGGGGATCACCACAATGCCTTTTTTGCCGTCATACAGCTGATTGGTAACAGAGTTCAGGATCATACCGGGCATTGCGCCATCAACCTCGCCAATCTCTGGGGAGACGTTGGTCAAAAGGCGCAGGAATGGCAGTGCAAAGTCGTCCTGCTGCATGCCTTCAAAGCCACCTGACGCGTCGTCTTCAAAGCTCATTACTAGTGCCAGTGCGTTTTCGGATTTCACTGCTACTTCGTTCTTGGTAACCATTTTCATTTTCCTTTAAGCTGATTTAATTGTTGCCTTTTGGCCCACGTATGCGCCGAAAAGCTCTGACGGGAACTCGTTGCCGCGCTCCACCATTTCTCGAACCCAAGCCTTTAGGGTTTGTGGTTCGACCTTTTGCGCTTGCTCCACTGGGTAGTTTTGCTCACGCAATTGGCTGAGTAGTCCATCGCACAGTTGGTCTTCACCTCGACCAAACCGTACGGAGACCGTGTTCTTAATAATGTCGTCAAAGCCGTGATCCCGCAGCCACTCGTAGGCCTGCGCACGGTTGGCTTCCTTGATACTGGCGCTGTAAAACGCTTTGACATCGATCTGTGAGCCGTCTTCCATCTTGAATGCAGTCATGCCTAACTCGGCAAGCATTGCAGGGATGGTGTCTTCAAGCAGCTTACGCTGCTGCTCCTTACGCTCGGAGACCACGGATTCTAGTTCCTTGATCTCGTTCTCTAGCTCTTTCGCGCGCTTTGCCAATGCACCCACAGAGGACAGGTCCTCATTCTTGATCTGCAAAGCACCAGCGTCCTGCTCAAACATGTCGGCAATATTACTCATCTCTTTCTCCATTCTCAGTTACGTTGATTTTAATCGGGATGTAGACCTTTTCTCGTCTGTCCCACTTAAGCGCGGTGTACCGACCTCCGTTAAAAGCCGCCGCGACTGAACATACTAACCCAATTGCAACCGGATCTCCCGTCAACAACAAAAAATCTCCATCAGTGTAATCCCGTAGCTTGCGCCTTAGTAGGCGGATCGCGGGGGACGTAGAGAAGGCTATCTGTGTGTTGGACGGCAGAAGTACACTCAGTTCACCAAACTTCATTGCGGATGCAATGTCATGGTTTGGCATCTCTTGAACTACATAAACTTTACTCACGTTACTTTATCCTTTCTTGAAACGAGCATGTAGTGTACAATACTTTTCCAAGCTGTCAACAGCTTTTTCAAAGAAAGGAAGAAAGTTATGGATTGGTTTTTACAGAAATACCCGTACAAAAACAAGCCGTTTGACCATCAAGCGGCGTATTTGCAGCGTTTCTGGGACACAAAACACGTGGCACTACTGGCTGACATGGGCACCGGAAAGAGCTTTATGCTCATCAACAATGCAGCCATGCTGTACGACAAGGGGGAAATTGACTCCATGCTAATCGTCGCCCCCAAAGGTGTGTACAAGAACTGGTATAGAAGCGAGATCCCTAAGCATATGCCGGATCACGTGACGCATACCATGGCCTGCTGGTCACCTACTCCACGCAAGGCAGAAAAGGCTGAGATGGAGCAGATGCTTAATGCCGTAGACACCCTGCGGATACTGATCATGAACATCGAGGCGTTTAGTACAGAAAAGGGGATGACCTACGCTCGCACTTTCCTGCGTGTGACCAAGGCGTTCATGGCCGTTGACGAGAGCACCACGATCAAAACGCCTACGGCCAAGCGCACCAAAAATATTGTGAAGGTAGGCAAGGAAGCTGTGTATAAGCGTATAGCCACAGGGTCGCCTGTGACAAAGAGTCCGCTTGATTTGTACGCCCAGTGCGAATTCCTAAGCCCCGACTGTTTGAATTCATACAGCTACTACGCCTTCCAAGCGCGGTACGCGATTCTTGTTGAGCGCAAGATGGCTACGCATACATTCAAGCAGATCGTGGGCTACCGTCGCCTTGACGAACTGCAGGGGAAGCTAAACGACTTCTCGTTCCGAGTGACCAAGGAGGAGTGCTTGGACTTGCCAGACAAAGTCTATACCCGCCGCGAGATTGAGCTGACCACAGAGCAGCGCAAGGCCTATGACCAGATGAAGCTAATGGCTTTGGCCGAGATCGACGGCAACTTGATGTCCACCAACAATGCGCTGACCCAGCTGATGCGCCTGCACCAGATTGTCTGTGGGCATGTCAAAACGGACGACGGGCAGCAAACAGATCTGCCTAACAACCGTGTCAATGAGCTCTTGGCGACAGTGGCAGAGACACAAGGCAAGGTCATCATTTGGGCCAACTACCGCCGCGACATTGAAAACATCCGCAAGGCTTTGGCCAAGGAGTACGGCATGACCAGTGTGGCTACTTATTACGGCGGCACGGAGGTGGAAGAGCGCCAAAACATTGTGGATCGATTCCAAGACCCGGAAGAGGACCTGCGGTTTTTTGTGGGCAACCCCCGAACAGGTGGCTACGGACTGACGCTTACCGCCGCAAACCTTGTTGTGTACTACAGCAACAGCTTTGACCTTGAGGTGCGACTGCAGTCTGAGGACCGCGCACACCGTATTGGCCAAACCAGCAAAGTCACATACGTGGACTTTATTACCCCCGGCACTGTGGATGAGCACATTGTCAAGGCCCTGCGTAACAAAATCAATATCGCCAGCCAAGTTCTAGGCGAAGAAGTTAAAAATTGGATCGTGTAATGCAGCTAATACCAGTCAGAAAGAAATTTGTTTACGCCCGTTTGGAGCGGGTCGATTCGCCCGAGGGGCGTATATACAATGCCGAGGACAGCAAGAACCTGCCCAGTGTCACCAGCATTTTATCTGGTACAAAAGACAAGGCTCACCTTGACGCGTGGGCCGCGAGGGTTGGAGAACAGGAAGCGGACCGTATCAAAAATGAAGCGGCAACTGTTGGTACACACATGCACAATGTTGTTGAACGCTTGCTCCTGAACCGCGACCTGCCTGCTCCGCGCACATGGCTTGCGGTAAAGGGCTACCGCATGGGCTACCAGCTCATTGAGCACTTCTTCCCCCACGTCGATCAGGTTTGGGGGGCGGAGATCCCGCTGTACTACCCGGACCGCTTTGCTGGCACATCTGATTGTGTAGGCGTGTACAAAGGCGTGGAATGCATCATCGACTTTAAGCAGACGAATAGGATGAAGCAGCGCGCATGGATCGAGGACTATTTTGTCCAGTTAGCCGCGTACGCTGTGGCGCACAACAAGCTTCACGGCACGCAGATCCGCCAAGGCACCATCATGATGGTTGCGCAGGACGGGCAAGTACAGGAATTTACGACATGCGGGCGCGAGTTTGACGGCTACACGGACAAGTGGTGGCGTCGAGTCGAGGCCTTTGAGAAGCTAAAAAATAGCCCAGTGGACGAGCCACTGGGCTAAATTGCCTACTAAGGGTGGAGAAGCCCCTTAGTGGTTTTTAGGCAACTGCTATTGGCCTTGATTAACCATTGCGGCGCGTTGCTGCAACATACCGCTGATGGGGTCGTTCGGGAACAGGGTCGGGTACATCAAGGAGACGTTAGATCTCTGTGACCTCGCGGGTGGGACGTAGGCCGGGGTACGCAGATTAGGTGCCCCCATGCCTCGGCTTGGTGGCGCGGGAGGCATGTTTCGCAGCATCTGGCGAGCTGTCCCAACAACCGGAAGATTAGGGTTTACCCCAGTAGGTGCCGTCTCGTCTTCTAGTGCCAGTTCTCGCAGCTCTTGGGTCGTGGCCCGTGAAGCGCCGGGAGCGGTTACCAGTGACTGGAAGAAAGACCGCGGTACACCGATCTTTGTCAGCTCGGCAGCAACCTTAGCGCCCTCTCTGGATTGCCAACACCGGTGATACGCTTTGCAAAGTTCTTGTCTTAGCGCCTTACAAAATGCGGTCATAAACTTGTTT
>FUWD013229719.1_pt1 | contig 12049 bp, 10 predicted proteins | sample 1063281 | NCBI WGS metagenome assembly FUWD01 (sample SAMEA79048168, study PRJEB19326) | metagenome | biome: marine
GGTTCCCCGCCGGCCGCGGGGTTTTCTCATTAGGCGGGTCTTTCATCCATTTTCACCCCCGTTTCTCCCGCTGACTTAGCAGAGAACGACAAACAGCACTGCTGCGGGAAACCCGGGTTTTATGCATGAAGCAGGGGTGAAACCAACGCGACGAATCAATGTGAAAGTACAACAGGATCATGAGTCAGTGCAAACAGTTGTCCACAGGTCACGATTACAGCCAGTGAGTCATAACTCGAGTTTTTCGAGTTGCGGGAGTTGAGCCGAATACGCAAGTTACGCGTTGAGCCCGGAAGTCCAATCAATGCAGTCGGAGAATTGCGGTAGCAAACCAGAAGCGACGGCTTGGGCCAAAGTCGGGGCTTGCGCATCTTTTGGTGAGAGTAAGGAAGCCGCGCCGTTTGGCCACGGGAGATTCAGTTCAGGGTCAAGTGGATGAATGCCGTGTTCCCCGGTGGGTGAATACGGGGTCGAGCAGAGGTAACCGACGGTGGCCGAATCGCTCAACGCGCAGAATGCATGGCCTAGGCCCTCAGAGATGTACAGACCGGCTCGCGACTGCGAATCCAACTCGACGGCTGCGTATTCCCCGAATGCGGGTGAGCCAACCCGAATGTCAACAACAATGTCCAGGATCCGGCCGGAGAAACATTGAACATACTTTGCTTGGCCTGGGGGAACATCGGCAAAATGGATCCCTCGAACGGTTCCGGCGTGCGAGACCGAGATATTCATTTGCGCCAAATTAAGGGAATGCCCCACGGACTGTTGGAAAGTACTCGCTTTGAAAGACTCGAGGAAGACCCCTCGGTCGTCTGGCCGAAGGACCGGTTCGAATTTCCACGCCCCGGAGATGGCTAGTGGAGTGACCTGCATGGGGGGAGGCTATCAGTAGATTGGAGCCGTGAAGGTCGCGCTTATGGGTACTCGGGGCGCGCCCGCCCGCTATGGCGGCTTTGAAACCGCGGTCGAAGAAATTGGTAAGCGATTGGTCCAGCGGGGCTACGAAGTGACCGTCTACTGCCGCAATCCGGGCCAAGAAATCACCGAATTCGAGGGAATGAAGCTGGTCAACCTGCCGGCAATCAAACACCGAATGGCCGAGACCCTGAGTCACACGGCTTTGAGTACCGCGCACGCGATTTATAAAGACCGCCCGGATGTGTGTCTGCTGCTCAACGCGGGCAACGCCCCACTTCTCACGCCCCTGAAGCTGGCCAAGATACCGACCGCGATTCACCTGGATGGCTTGGAATCAAAACGCGAGAAATGGCGCGGTATGGGTGCCCGCTACTACACGTGGGCCGAGAAACGCGCAATCAACACAGCACAAGAAGTGATCGCTGACGCCCAAGGGATCGCCGACCACGTGAAAGAGAATTACGGCCGCGACTGCTGGGTGATTCCCTACGGAGCAGAAGTGCTGCACCCGAACTCTGATCGTCTACCTGAACTCAACCTCACGCCAGGGAACTACCACCTCATTGTTGCCAGGATCGAACCGGAGAATCACATTTTTGAAGCGGTGCACGGCTATCTTGACAGCAATATTGCGCAACCGTTGGTGGTCGTGGGAAGCGCACCTTACGCCGATTGGTACAAGGAAAAAATCACGCATTTAATTAACACCAACCCAAGTCGCGATATTCGGATGCTCGGTGGGATATACGACCAAGACTTACTCAACCAACTGTACGGAAATACCAGCACCTATCTGCACGGTCACTCGGTTGGTGGAACGAACCCGAGCCTGTTGCGGGCAATGGGTTGCGGGGCGCCGGTGCTCGCATTTGATTGTGTGTTCAACCGCGAAGTCACGAATGAGCAGGCCCTGTTTTGGTCGGATGCCCAACAACTTGCAATGTTTTTTGATTCATTGGACCCAACGCAGCTTGAAGCGTTTGCAGCGATTGGGCGGCAACGAATCACCGAGTTTTACCAGTGGGAAAAAGTCACCGACGACTACGAACGCTTGATCAAGAAACTTGCGGGACCATGATCAACCAAGAAAGCGCACCAGTTGTCGGGGTGCTCGTTACCCATAACTCGCAAGCGTTCCTCAGTGAATTACTGGACAGTATTGACGCTCAAACCCAGCAACTTGATCAACTAGTAGTTATCGATGACAACTCAACAGATTCAACCCGTAACATTCTTTCCGAACGCGGGATCACTGCAATTAGATCAACGAGTACGGCAACAGATCTCTCAACTCGGGTCGCTAGTAATTTTCTGCAGGGTGTTAGTAACGCGCCACCGGGGTCTATCGTGATTCTCGCGGACCACGACGACGTGTGGCTGCCCAACCGGGTGCAGCACCAAAGCAAACTCATGCGGGCCTCCCCTAACGCAGCGATGCTGGCAAGTGATGGAAATATAAGTACAGGGCAAACACTGCGGTCAACTTTCCCCGTGCCAGAGAAGTGGGGCGCACTGACAAAGCGCCAACAGTTCACCTACGCGTTGAAGCATTCAATTGCTACCGGTGGCGCCAGTGCTATTCGACCCGGCAAGCTTCCAACAACTATTCCCTCGGGTTGGTTGCATGACCGTTGGTGGAGTTTGGCTGCAATCAGTGAAAACGCGATGCTGCTCGACACCGAACCGGTGATCAATTACCGGATCACTTCCGGGCAGCAGATCGGCCTGAACACCCAAGCCCAAGGCCGCAACACCAAAACCTGGCTCACCCACCATGGCCGAAATACCGGTCGCAGTATTAAGCGCAGCATGGATCTGGCATTGCTGTTCACCGGTAGGCTAAATAAGTGAGCGATTCGCAGGGGGCGACCTACGTCGACGTCACCGATCTGGTTGAGTTCTGCCAGCGCAAGGAGTCCGTTTCCGGGGTCCAACGAGTAGTTGTCGAAACAACACCACGAATTTTGGCCATCGACGCCAAAGCTCGAGCCGTGATCCTTGACCGGACCCGCGGGCTTTTCATCGCCCTCAACGCGCAAGAACAACAGGACCTGATCACCACCGGGGTGCGCGGCAATACCAACCGGGATCAACTTGCCGAACGCGCAACCGGTGCGCTGAACCGCGCAAAAACCGCGCACCCGATAAATACCAGCAACAATTCAATCTTGGTTTTCCTGGGCGCTCTCTGGATCGCCGACTCACTGATGTTGGCCGCGCGTGATGCCCATGCCAAAGGTGCTCGGCTGGTGTCCTTGCTCTATGACTTAACCCCCGTCATGGAGACCGGTCACACCGCAGCGGTCAACCGACTCTTTGACCGTTACCTGCACTTGATTGCAACAACAGCGAGTCGTGTCCCCGCTATCAGTCAGTCCAGCCGTAACGACTTCGTTGATTACTGCGCCCAATATGAACTACCAGCACCTGAGGGAGGAGTCACCGGACTGCCCGGCGGTCTGTCACCAAAGCAACCAACCCAAAACCCGTGGCCTCGCAAATACGTTCTCTTCGTCGGAACTATCGAGTCGCGCAAGAATCATCTGTTGGCTTTAAACGCTTGGCAGGAGTTGATCGACAAACACGGTGCGGACAACGTCCCGGATTTAGTGTGTGTGGGTCGCCTCGGTTGGAATAGTAATCAGTTCATCGATAAATATTTGGCTACCGGTGGCCTTGATGGGAAAGTAAGTGTCCTGAGCACAAGTGTCAGTGACGCGGACCTAACGAGCTTTTACGAACACTGTGAGTTCACCATTTATCCGTCCCGCTACGAGGGCTGGGGGCTACCAGTTTCTGAGTCACTCGCATTCGGGAAACTGCCAATCGTTGCCAACAATTCTTCACTGCCCGAAGCTGGCGGCGACCTAGCGATTTACTTCGACTCCGACGACCAGGCCAGTCTGGTGGCAAATGTTGAACGGTACGGACTCAATGAAGTAGCGCGTAGGGAACGCGAACAACTAATCGCAGCGCAATACGCGAAAGCGCCAATGCACGCGGTGACGTGGGATCACGTTGCAAGCGTGCTGATCAACGAAATTGAAAACGCTCAATCAACACCAGTGAGGGAAGCCATGTACCCCGAAATTACGTTGGGCAAGGAATACGTTCTTGCAATCAACCCCACCGCACCCGACGCTGGGCACGCGGACCAGTACTTCGCGCACAAAGCCGAACACGGCGTCACCCCGCTGCTGCAACAGCAACGCGACCCGTTGGACTACCAAGTTGTTGACGCGGCATTGCGCGGAAACTTCGGCTCACCGCAAACCTGGGGTTATGAAGTACGACCGGGTAACCGAATCGACCTCACCATCAAACGCCCGGCGTCGGGTGAGCTCATTGCCCTACTTGCAACGCGATCCATGCCCGGAGTTGTCACGGTGGCAACGACCGGTCCCGGCGGGCCCAAAAACGAAGAGGTCTACTTAGGGTCAGTTGTGGAACTAAATCTGGGAAATGGAACGAAGGGTGATGGGGCACTGGTTAGTTTTAGTGTTACCGACGCAACCGATTCCATTGAAGGTTTCCTAGGAATCAGGTCTTTTGTGATCTTGGAAGCAGCGGATATGCAGGTCCAAGTTCTCGCACACAAAACCGCGGCCCAAGCGCTGCGGCAGGAACTCGACTACCTAACGAACACGCGTTCGTGGAAAGTTACGGCGCCGCTACGCAAACTCAAAGGCCGCGGCAGCAATTAGAAACACGTGTGGCTGCCACGATTTCTCGTGACAGCCACAAACAGTGCGTTGAACTAACTAGCGTCGAGCTGGCTTACGTGGCGGAGCGGTGATACTGAGCACGTACGTCTCCGTCGCTGGCTTAAGTGTTGCATTGCCAGGTGAGGTCGCGGTGATAACGCACTGTCCAGCGGAAAGCGCGGTCAAGGTTGCACCTGCAATCACGCAAGGACCATTCTCCGAGAAGATTACCGGTGAACCCGAACCACTCGCACCTGAGAGGACCGTATTGCCACCGGCAACGAGAACTTCAGGTGAACCTTGATTCCAGATCCCCAGATTTGACGCCCGGGTGGTGATTGAATCCTGTGCACGAGCAGGCAACACGTTGATTGACTGAGCACTGGTACCACTGCGAGCGCCTCCTGGCCCAGCGGAATTAGCTGAATAGTTGACCCCCATAGTGACAACGCCGGCCGTTGAAGGAGTCCATTGTGTAGATGCCGCGCCCTGCGCAGCAATTCCAATGGAACCGGTAATTCCAACGCCGTTCATGGTGAATGCGACCGCGCCAGCAGGGAAACCCGCACCAAGAACTGCGCCCAACACCGTTGGTTCACCAACGTAAAGCGATGGAGGGAAACGAAGTGCCACAGCTGTCACGTTTGAGTTCACAAAGGGGGAGGATTGTGGCGCAACAGATGAACCACTTGCACTATCCGTTGGAGTGAAAGTCGCGAAGAGTGCATAGTTGCTCGTCGCGTCAGGTGTCCAACTCATGGTGACCTGTGATGCCTGCGAAGCAGGAATCTGAGCGAGTGTTCCGGTAGCAACCACATTGCCATTCGCATTGCGAACCGTGATAGTTCCTTCGGGTGCCCACGTGCCCACGCTGGCCGAAACCACGGCAACGATTGGGTTGCTTACACCTTGCTGCACGTTATTGGGTGCCATCAGGATTGTTTGAGTCGGTAACAAATCAACAGTGATGGTGGTTGTGCCGAGTGCGATTGCATTTCCAAGGCCACTGATTGTCCACGAACCAGCAATACTGGGTGTCCAGGCGATAGAGCCGTAGCCGGTAGCGTTCATCGTAGTTTGAAGTGAGGAACCGACTCCATTAATTTGGAAACCAAGAATTACCACCTGGTTGCGCAACTTAGGTGCAAACAACACGATTTCCTGCACTACACCCGCCATGCCATTGGGTGTGGCAATAAAGGTGGCTTGTGCCGCAGAAGCACTGGTCGCGGTCACAACTGTTGCCCCCACGCCAAGTCCGAGAGTCAAGCTCGCGGCCAAAGCTAAATGTCCCAGGCGGGACCTGCCAGATGTTTTCATCATTTTTACCTCCATGGTTTGTCCCCGCAAGACTACCTGTCGTTAGCATGGGAACCCGACACCTTTGGAGATTCACTTGCTCACAACCCTGTACCAGCAGCGCGCGCTCATCCGCGCCTTTGCTGTGCGTGAGATTGCCACGCGGTACCGGCAGAGCGCTCTGGGTTGGGGCTGGTCCCTCGTGCAGCCACTAGCGAACCTTTTGGTCTACACCGCCGTGTTCACCCTGGTTTTCCGGATCGTTCCACCACCACTTGGTTCAGATCCCGATAAATCCAGCTTCGCGGCATTCCTGTTTACCGGAATGGTGACCTTCAACGTGTTCTCTGGGCTGGTGGTCGGTTCCATGTCGCAACTTCGCTCAAATGGCGAGCTGCTCCGAAAAGTGCATTTCCCGGCTTGGGCGCCGGTTATTGGGGCATCTTTAGTTCAGTTCATTCAGGTAATCCTCGAATTAGTGGTGTTGATCGCACTTTTCCTGGTCCTGCTGAATGTCTCGTGGACCTGGATCCTGGCCATCCCGATCCTGATCGCCATGGCGCTGTTCGCCCAAGGGGTTGGCCTGATTCTGTCGATCTTGAACGCGCGTTTCGGTGACGTGCAATACATGGTCACCGTCGCCCTGGGAGCCCTCTATTTCCTCACCCCGATCCTATATCCGATCAGTGTTATTGAGGATAGCGCGAGCTGGCTCAAAAGTATTGTGATGGCCAATCCACTGTCGTGGTTTGTGCTCCCCATGCATGACGTGATGTATTCCCTCAAAGCACCCGAGTGGTGGGTAATCCCGGCACTGCTTATTTTCGGGGGCGCCGTATTTACCATCGGATTCAAAATCTTCGAACGCACCAGCGAGGATATTGGAGAACTTCTATGACCAACGGCAACGCGAATTCATCGGTCACAAAGAACGCGATAGAAGTCCACAACGTCAGCAAAAAATTTAATCGTGCATCCGACCGCCGAACCAGCCTGAAAGAGCGGTTGATCCGCGGGAAAGCCAAGAATACCAACGAGTTTTGGGCAGTCAAAGACGTGAGTTTCAACGTTCCCAAAGGCAGTGTGTACGGACTAGTCGGTCACAACGGTTCCGGTAAATCAACCATGCTCAAGTTGATTAGTGGGATTTACCGCCCGACCGAAGGAACAATCACAGCACAAGGTCGCCTCGCTGCACTGATTGAACTCGGCGCCGGTTTCCACCCGGAGATGACCGGTCGGGAAAACATTGCCCTCAACGGTTCAATCCTTGGACTGACCAGAAAAGAAATCGATGCCGCAACGGATGAAATCATTGAGTTCAGCGGCATTCGCGACTTTATTAACGACCCGGTCAAGCATTACTCCAGCGGCATGTATGTCCGCTTGGGGTTCTCCGTTGCCGTTCACATGAACCCCGAAATCCTATTAGTGGACGAGGTGCTCGCCGTAGGGGACGAGGAGTTTCAGCGCAAGTGTTTTGATCACCTCTCCAAACTGCGCAAAGCGGGAAAGACAATCGTTGTTGTTAGCCACGGCTTGGGTTCGCTAGAAGGACTGTGTGACGAAATCACTTGGCTTGATCACGGATGCGTTGAACAAACCGGCCCCACGACCGAAGTTATTGCGGCCTATCTGAAGAAAGTGAACACTGAGGAATCAGCTCGCAGTCGTCAGATCACCGCAACCCGCAGCCCAGAAGAGGTAGTCGAGGGAGAACTGCGAATCAAGAGCGCCAGTATTATTGACCCCGTTACAAAGCAGCCGCTCTCTCACGCGGAGACCGGAACCACCATGGCGATCCAGGTGGACCTGACCACCACTGCGCCAATACTTGGGCCCAATGTTCGGGTCGCTTTTCAACATGAATCCGGCCCACTCGTTACCATGATCAGCAATCACAAGCATGGAATTGATTTTGGCACGGTCAACGGCGACCACGTAGTAATCGCAACCTTGGAGGGCACACCGCTACTTCCCGGCCGCTATCGAATTCATATCGACGTGTTCGACCACACCGGCACCCAAACTTTGGACAATTGGAATGAAGTCCTCGAGTTCCCTGTGCGCAGTGTCCGTGGTGAAATCGGACAAGGGTTCGTTGATCTCCCGACCACTTTCACCATCACATGAAAACAATCAGACGTCCGCTTGGCAAACTGAAGAGGTTTATTAAAAGGAAACTTTATGAGCGAAAAATTGGCAAGCAATACAAAGCATGGTTAGCCCAAGCAGCTGAAACCACACCAGGATCAGTAACTTTCCCCACCACAATTTCGATCGTGATTCCGGTCTACAACCCGCCACGCGACTTCCTCGAACAATGTGTCGCCTCGGTGCTCAAACAAACCGCTACGAATTGGCAACTAATCATTAGCAATGACGGTTCGACCAACCAAGAGGTTATTGACTACCTCACCGAACTCGGTGAAACAAATAACCCCCAGATCATAATTCTTAACAGCACAAACGGTGGGATCTCCGCAGCGATCAATGCTGGACTCGACAAGGCAACCGGTGAATACTTCGGCATGCTCGACCATGACGACACCCTTGATGTTCGGTGTATTGAAGAGTTCAGCAAATCAATCCAAGTAAACAATCACCCTGAAGCAATTTATTCAGACGAAGACAAAATCAATCCCAGCAACGAACATTCTGGGCTCTATTGCAAACCAGACTTCTCCCCGGAACTCCTCCTCACGCAGATGTATCTGTGCCACTTCACCATTTGGAAAACCCAAATGGTTAAGGAAGTAAATGGTCTTCGCAGTGAAATGGATGGAGCCCAAGATTTTGACCTAGCCCTGCGCCTACTCCCGCAACTTGCGTCGCCACAAGCACAAGTAGTTCACTTACCCTTACCGCTCTATCACTGGCGCGCGTGGAGTGAATCAACCGCGCTCAGCATCGAAGCCAAACCCTGGGCGCAACAATCAGCTGCTCGAGCGCAACAGGACTACCTCAACACCGTATTCGGAGGCGGCACCGTCCAGCCAAGTCCGGTACAAGGCCTCAACGAGATTCACCCCGCAACACCCAAAACCAAAGTCACCGTAATCATTCCCACGGCCCTCACCGTCAATCACAAAACCAAGAAACCATACGTATTCCAAGCGATTAAGACACTCAAGCAGCAGGAAACTCACACAGAATTCGAAATAGTCGTGGTCACCACCAACGAACAAGCCCCAATTCCCGGCGCCGACAAGCAGGTGACCTACTCCACCGAGAATTTCAACTTCGCGCAAGCAATCAACCTTGGCGCCGAAAACGCCAACCCCCAAAGTGAATACTTACTGTTACTCAACGACGACACCGAAGCAATTGAGCCCAACCCAATTACTCGAATGCTTGAGGTTGCTCAAATAGAAAACGTCGCGGCAGTCGGCGCGAAACTCAGTTACCCGGACAGAAAGCTGCAACACATCGGGATCGTGATGTTGCCCAGCGGTCCGACCCACCCGTTCATTGCCAAAGCAAAAAGCGAGTACGGCTATTTCGGTAGCGCTCTCACTCCGCGCAATTACTCGGCCGTCACCGCGGCTGCCATGCTGACTAACAAGAAAGCATTCGAGGAAGTAAATGGTTTTGATACCCAGTTCGCCCGAGATTTCAACGACGTCGACTACTGCCTGAAACTGCGGGCAAAGAACTACCGAATTGCCTGGACGCCGTACGCCCATTTCACCCACCACGAAGGGGTGTCCATCCACCGGAAAGCCGCAAACCCGCATGAAGCCCAACTATTTAATGACCGATGGCAGAATGAGCAGGTAACCGACCCCTACTATTCCCCAGCGTTAAACCCGAAACTCGAGCGAATGTACGAGGCTCTCTAATGACCGAGTTCAAAACCCGCAAGGGCAACATGATCACCGTGGCCGGAAACCCCGAACTTCTCGCACTACTTACCTTAGACCGCATCCAAATTATTGGCGACCGATTCGACTCCGATCCAAGAATCGCGAGCGTCAGCATTTACCCGACCACGAATCCGAATGCCAACGAGACTTTTCTTCGTGCCACTGCCCCGGCTGGTTGCCTGATTGCAGTTAGTCAAAGTGATCTCTTTGATGCCAATGCAGAAGACTGGGCCACCAGCGCCAGTCACAGAGGGCTCTGGCATGACTGGTGGCTTACTAATGCGAATGACATCAGGAAAGCACCGGTCATCCAAGAACCCAGCAAGATGGATCAACGCGAACTAGTGGATCCCAGCAGTTCCCACTTCCATGCAATGGGTGAAATCCCCATTGACACAAACAACCTCACCCTGACAATTGACGTCACCTGGCTTGGCCCCTACGAAACCGGCGCCCAAGTTCTCACCACTGCTGCAATCCCAAAAATTGCTGATCAACCAACAGTCAAAAGTGTCAGGCTCATTGGTCTGCAGGAACTTCCCGGCTACGCGCAGCACTTGACCGACCACCCCAAGGTCACCTTGGAGCCAGATATCCAGGAAGCACGAGAAACTCAAACAGACATCATGTGGTACCCCAACCAAATTGATCAACGGGTTGATATCAGCCAATCCCGCAAACTTGGCAAGCGAGTAATCACGACCTATCTTGACTTGATCGCGTACGACATCGGCAAATATCACGGAGACGAAAACGCCTGGGCGGCCTACCGCGCAATGCAGCGCACCATCGCTCTCAGTGTTGACGGCGTCACAACCATTAGCGCTGATGTTGCCAAGCGCCTCTACCAAGAAGTCCCGCGTCTTGACACCAGGCGGATTCAACCCATCCCTCTTGGACTAGATCACATCACAACCCAAACGATCAAAGAAAAACCCGAAGACCTAAAAAACTCAAGCAGGCCATTCATTCTGGTCCTTGGAAACGACTTCCAACACAAGAACCGCGACTTCGCAATTGATGTCTGGCAACAAGTCCTCAAGCAAGAAATCAATGTTGATCTTGTCCTTGCCGGGCTGCACGTAAAAAGCAGCAGTTCAAAAGACAACGAATCAATCAAACTCAAAAAACACACGAACCTACGCGGCGAAGCAACAACCCTCGGCCACGTTTCTCCGCTGAACGCACCTGGCTCCTGGAGAACGCAGCGGTAGTGCTCTACCCCAGTAGCGCTGAAGGCTTTGGATTTGTCCCCTATGAAGCCGCAGTCCTTGGCACTCCATCAACCTTCACCGACTTCGGTCCACTCAAAGAAATCAGCCAACTCACCACCACGCCACCCAATTGGAGTGGGGCCAAGCACGCAGAAGACCTCGCTCAACTCCTCAACGATCCGCAATACGCTGAACAGCGTGTGAATCAACTGCGTGAAGTAATCGCTGCCAGTACCTGGAATCAATTCGCTCAAGCGTTCACCGAATTCGCGACCAAAATCGCCACCATGCCAACTGTGCCCACCAGCGCAGTCACCTCCGGCACCGCTGCCAACGAACTAGCAGCGGTCCTTTCTAGTAAGACATGGCGCGCAACAGCGCCGTTACGCAAACTTCGCCCTCGCCGCGGATCTAATTGACCAGTTACCAAATCAGTGCCCGCGAATGCGACGTCCTTCTCGAATTCGGTCACTGACTGACTCAGCTAGGTGTTACGATTTAGACCGCCGAGTGGATCCTGCGAAGACCGTCACACGTAAGCGCGCGAAAGTGGGGTGGTTCAGGTTGCGAGACGCCGAAGCACGAATTCCGCGTCGCATCGGAAAGGTGGGAACACGTTGAGCACAGCTACCATGCCAGGGCAACCGACTCCTGCGACGCTTGCCAAACAACATCGTGCCAAGGTGTGGGGTGAGGCGCTTGCTGCACTTACCGTGCTTCTGGCCATTATTGGGATGGCTGTGACCTCCCCACCTTTGGTTGGTCCGGATGAAAGTGCGCATCAAGCAACGGCGTATTACACGACTGTTCACTTGTTGCCTCCAAAGCAGGAGGACCTGTTTTATACCCCTGGAATTCTGAAGCAGGGCAACTGCACTGAGTTTGATTCATCCAAGGACGCCAGTTGCATTCCCTCGCGTGAGGACGTAACTCCGGGCAAAGTAAGGGTACTCAATTACCCTCCACCGTATTACTGGGTGGTGGCGCTCGGTCAAAAGCAGCACCCACTGCAGACACCTGGTCTGACGTAGAGACGAGCGGCTTC
>FUWD013177671.1_pt1 | contig 12046 bp, 15 predicted proteins | sample 1063281 | NCBI WGS metagenome assembly FUWD01 (sample SAMEA79048168, study PRJEB19326) | metagenome | biome: marine
TTCTTCCATCAATTATCACAACACCTTTTACTCCATTACTTGCCACATCTAAACAATTGTTGATTTTTGGTATCATCCCACCAGAAATGGTATCTTTAATAATCATTTCTTTTGCTTTTTTTGAGTTGATTTCAGTAATTAATTTTTTATCTTCATCTAACACACCATCAACATCAGAAATTATTAATAATCTTCTAGCTTTAAGTTTTTTTGCTATTGTACCAGCTGCAGTATCAGCATTTATATTATAAGTTTGATTATTTTCATCAATTCCTAAAGGAGCAATAACAGGCACTTCATTTGATTTAATAACTTCATTTAAAACATTAATTTTAATTTTAGTAGGAATTCCAACAAAACCTAATTCTTCACTTTCTGGCTTAACAGATATTATGCTATATTCCTTTGAGGTAAATCTTTTTGCCTCACAAGATTTATCTTTAAGTGCATTTACTATTTCTTTATTAAATTCTATTAAAACATTTTCAACTATGCTTATAGTTTTATCGTCCGTAATTCTTAATCCCTTAATGAAATTGCTTTTAATATTTAACTCACTTAGTTTATTATTAATTCTTTTTCCTCCTCCATGGACAATTATAGGAGATAGACCAATTTTTTTTAAAACCGCAATATCTTGAATAAAAATATTAAATAAATTTGGATCAATTAATACGCTTCCACCACATTTAATAACTATAAACTCATTATTATATTTTTCTAAATACTTTTTAACTTCTTCTACTGATGGACCATCTTTAGGGAGTATCTTTTCAAGCTCCATTATAAAATACTTATTGAATTGTTTTTACAGTTGTTCTTTTCATTATCACAACTTGTTGAGCCATAGTTAAAATGTTGTTTACTGTCCAGTAAATAACTAAGCCCGAAGGAAATGGAGCCAAAATTACTGTTAAGAAAAGTGGAAAAAACATAAAAATTTTGGCTTGGATAGGATCTGGAGGAGTTGGATTTAATTTTTGTTGAATAAACATGCTTAACCCCATTAGTATAGGCCATACACCAATCATTAAAAATGATGGGGGATCCCAAGGAATTAAACCAAATAAATTAAAAACAGAAGTTGGGTCTCTTTCAGATAAATCGTGAATCCAGCCATAAAAAGGCATTTGTCTCATCTCTATAGTTACAAATAATACTTTATATAATGCAAAAAATACTGGGATTTGAATCAATATTGGTAGACATCCCGACATTGGGTTTACTTTTTCTTTTTTATACAGCGCCATCATTTCTTGTTGTAATTTCATTTTGTCGTTTTTATGAAGCTCTTTTAATCTTGTCATTTCTGGTTGAAGAATTTTCATTTTTGCCATTGATCTAAAAGAATAGTTAGCAAGAGGAAAGAATATTATCCTGATACAAAGTGTAATTGTGATTATAGCTAAACCGTAATTTCCTAGCAATTTAAAGAAAAAATCAATTCCAAAAAATAAAGGTTTAGTTATGAAATACATAACACCCCAATCAATTACTAAGTCAAATTTATCTATTTTAAGACTTTCGGCATAACCATCAATAACCTCAACTCTTTTAGCCGCAACTATAATTTGAATTGTGTCTTCAATTGATCCATTAGAACTTAATTCGCTTCCTTCACTAGATATAAAATTTGCTCTAAATTTTTTTTTGTAATCAAAAGTTGTTTTAAACTCTTTATTTCTAGGAGGTATAATGCTTGTTATCCAGAATTTATCGCTTATACCTAGCCAACCTTGTTTTGCTGTCTGAGAAAATTTTTGTTCCTGGATATCATCATAGTCTTCTTCTATTAATACTTCATCTAAAGTAGCTATTAGACCTTCATGGAGTATATAAAAATTTGAAATTTTTGGAATTTTATTTCTTATAATTTGACCATAAGAATAAAAAGTATAAGTTTTATCCGAAGAATTAATTACTTTTTGTTTAACTGTAAATAAAAATTGATCATCTAGGCTAATATTTTTTTCAAAAGTAATTCCTTGGTCATTGCTCCAAACTAATTTTATTGGTGAATTATTGGTTAATTTTTTATTACCTTGAATTTCCCATATTGTAGAAGAATCTGGCACATTGATGTTTTTACTATTCGAAACATAACCACTTTCAATTAAATAACCATCTTCATTATTTCTTGGGTTTAAAAGAATAACTTTTTCATCACTTGTAAGTTTTTTTTTGTATTGTTTAAAAGTTAAATCATCAATAATTGCACCTCTAAGAGAAATAGAACCTATAATATTATTGTTTTCAAATTGAACTCTTTCATTTTCAGCTAAAGCTTCTTTTCTTGTAAGTTTCGAAAAATTTTCATTTTGGTCTAATGAAGGAGCTTCTGAACTTTCAACGACTTTTGATTGTTCAATTGGATCTTTTTTAACTCTACTAAGGTCTGGTTCTGGAGCAAAAAATAATCCATAAAGAATTAAAACTGCTGCACTTAATGAAATAGCTGCAATAACGTTTTTAGTATCCATTTAATTTCTTTTTTTCTTTTACAGGATCAAATCCTTCGCCACCACCCAAAAATTTAATGGGGTGACATGAGATCACTCTCTTTATTCCGATTACTGTTCCTTTAATAAATCCATGTTCATTTAAGCAGTCAATAAAATATTCAGAACAAGTTGGAAGATATCTACAGTTTTTCCCAAGGTAAGGTGAAATTATTAACTGGTAAATTTTAATTATTTTAATAAGCAAGTAAGAAAGTATCTTCATTATTTAATATTTTTAAAATCTTTTAGCACAGTTTCTTTAATATCTGAAAATTTGCCATCGAATACATTTCTTTTAGAAATAATTAAATATGAATATTCCATTTTAATATTTATTTTTTTTAATGCATCTTTCATTATATTTCTAAGTCTTCTTTTAATTTTATTTCTTTTAACAGCATTTCCAATTTTTTTTTGAGCAACAAAACTTATGTTTAAATTTTTATTATTTTTATTAGATAGTTTTTTGAAGAAAATTGTTAAATATTTATTATTGATCTTTTTTTCCATTCAGAAGAAATTTGAAATCCTCATTTTTTGAAAGACTCGATATTTTACCCCTCATTATACAGTAAGTTTTTTTCTTCCTTTTGCTCTTCTTCTAGCTAATAATTTTTTTCCTCCTTTAGTTCTTATTTTGGATCTAAAGCCATGTCTTCTTTTTCTCACTAAATTGCTTGGTTGATAGGTTCTTTTCATAATCAGTTAGTTAAATAGTTATTAAAATTTCGGTAGTTATAAGAAATAAGTGTAATAAAGTACAGTTAATTCTAATTTGTTTAATATAAATGGAAAAAGCAAAAAAAATTAAAATCTCTTTAGCTCTAATTTATGGAGTTGTAATTTCATTATTATTGGGGGCATTTTTTAGCAAATTTTCTTTAAATGACTTAACAAGTTATGAGTTTATAAAAAGTAATAGAGATTATTTAACAGCCATTAAAGAAAGTAATTTTCTTTTAGTCTCAATTTTATTTTTAATTATTACAATAATTTGGGTCTTTCTTCTAGGATTCGGTACTCCAATTTTTTTACTAGGTGGGTTTATTTTTGGAAAATGGGTAGGGACATTGCTTGTAGTATTTGGTTTGTCTACTGGGGCAACAATTCTTTATATTTTTGCCAATTATTTTTTAAAAGATCTTATAAAAAATAAGTTTTCTAGTAGATTTAGTAATTTAAATGAAAAATTCAAACAAAATGAATTTTCTTTTTTTTAATTTATAGATTTGTAGGAGGTATACCATTTTTTATATCAAATATTTTACCAACATTATTTAATGTAAAGATAAGAAATTTTTTTTTCGGATCTTTAATTGGCATGACGCCTCAATTATTTGTTGGAACAACGCTTGGAAGTGGAATTGAAAAGATAATTAATAAAAACGAAGAGGCCTCCAACATTTTTAGAACTTATTGCATCTTCGGAAATTTATATTCCAGTTTTAGGGTTTATTTTTTTGGTAATTCTAGGTTTTTTTTTAAAAAGATTTTTTTATAATGATTAATTTATTTGGTGCCCCCATCAAGAATCGAACTTGAAATTTAACCTTACCATGGTCACGTTATGCCATTTAACTATAGAGGCAACTTAGAATTCAACATTAGTGTATAAAATAAACTTTTTCAAATTATTGCCTTAATTTATTATTAAAATAGGTTATATCTATATTAAAGTAATGTTATGGGAATTCACTACGATTATAAGAGTACGCGAGGAGCTAAAGCTATGGAAAAACAAGCCAAGCGAGAAAAAAAACTTGCTGAAAAAAGAGCAAAGCGAGAAGCAAAAGTAGGATTTCCTAAAGAAAAAAAAGAAGACAAAACAATACCATTAGATCAGGTTATAACTCTAGACCATCTTACCAATCCCAACAAAAAATAAATGACTAAGAAAGAAAAACTTAGCAAGCTAGAAACTGCTTTAAAAAAAAATTTGCGAAAAAGAAGACTTTTTCAAAAAAAACTTAAAAAGAAAAATAAATAAATGTCAGTCCAATCCGATAAATGGATCAAGCAAATGGCAAAAGATCACAAAATGATTTCACCATTTGAAGATCAACAAGTTCGAGGAGATAAGATTTCTTTTGGGGTTTCTTCATATGGGTATGATGCAAGAGTTTCTAATGAGTTTAAAATTTTTACAAATGTAAATTCGGAGATAGTTGATCCAAAAAATTTTAAACCTACAAATTTCGTTACAAAAAAATCATCTGAATGTATTATTCCACCAAACTCATTTGTATTAGCTAGCACAGTTGAATACTTTAAAGTTCCAAAAGATGTTTTAGTTATTTGTCTTGGTAAATCTACATATGCAAGATGTGGAATTATTGTTAACGTTACCCCATTAGAGCCTGGCTGGGAAGGACATGTAACTTTAGAGTTTTCGAACACTACACCTTTACCAGCTAAAATATATGCTAATGAAGGAGCTGCACAATTTGTTTTTCTTAAAGGGAGTGAAGTGCCAGAGATTACTTATGCAGATAGAAACGGTAAGTACATGGGACAAACTGGAGTAACTTTACCTAAAGTTTAATAATGGATAAATTAGAAGTCTTTGGAGCAAGAAAGCTCAACGGACATATAATAATTTCTGGTTCAAAAAATGCTTCCTTACCAATTTTAGCAGCAACCATTCTATCAAACAAAAAAATTCACTTATCTAATATTCCGAAAGTTAAAGATATAGAAACTATGATCAAACTATTAAAATCGATAGGTTCTAAAGTTAAATATTTAAAAAATAAAAATTCAGTTTTAATTCAAAATAATAAAAAAATTAAAACATTTGCAGCTTATAACTTGGTAAAAACAATGAGAGCCGGGATACTTGTATTAGGTCCAATGCTTGCAAGATTTGGTAGGGCAAAAGTATCAACTCCCGGGGGTTGTTCAATTGGTGTAAGACCTATTGACATTCATTTAAAAGCATTAGCGAAATTAGGCGTTAGATATAAAATTGTAGAAGGATATGTTTATGCGCATACAAAGAAAAAATTAATAGGAGCTAGAATAAAATTTCCTAAAATTTCAGTTGGGGCTACTGAAAATTTAATTATTGCAGCATCAATGGCTGAAGGCACTAGTACTTTATCAAATTGTGCAATTGAACCTGAAATAAAAGACTTGGTTAATTTTATTAATACTATAGGTGGAAAAATAAAATGGATTGGAAGAAGAACATTGAGAATTTATGGTGTTGGCAATTTTAAAGATGCAGAATACAAAGTTATGCCAGATAGAATTGAAGCAGGTACTTATTTAATAGCAGGAGCTATTACTCAAGGAAATTTAAAATTAACCGGAATAGATCCAAACATTATAAGAACTGAAATAGAAATATTAAAAAAAATTGGAGCAAAAATTAAGTTAGAAAAAAATCAGATTAAAATTTTAGGCAACAAAATAATCAAAAATATAAATTTAAAAACTGCTCCCTATCCTGGATTTCCAACAGACTTACAAGCACAATTAATGGTATTGCTGTGTAAAGCAAAAAAACATTCTTCAATTAGTGAACAAATATTCGAGAATAGATTTATGCATGTTGCTGAATTAAATAGAATGGGTGCAAAAATAAATACTAAAGGAAACAAAGCTATTATAGAAGGAAATACTATTTTTAAAGGAGCAGAGCTTATGGCAACAGATTTAAGAGCATCAGTTTCATTAATTCTTGCCGCATTAACAGCTAAAGAAAAATCAATAATAAATAGAATTTACCATCTGGATCGAGGTTATGAAGAAATAGAAAAAAAATTAAGAAAAGTTGGAGCCAAGATTAGAAGGATTTCTTAAATGAATAAAAAAGAATATCTTGCAAAAATTATTGCAAAAGATACGCAAGGTCTTCAACTAATTTCAGCATGTTGTTTTGAGGCTAAAGTTAAAATTGAAGATATAAAGTTTTTAAAAAATAATAATATTTTTTTATTATCTCTTGAAAGATTTAGCCGTGAAAAAGATAGGAATAATGAAAAAATTAATAGTATTTGTAAATTTGAGTTTGTTGATGATGTTAAATCAAAAAATATTGATCAAAATAATAAAGATAAGATAATAGAATTATTAGCAATTGATCTTTTTAAAAAGGGTAAGAATTATGAGATAACACTTTTATTTCAAAACAATGGATTTATAACTTTGTCCACTGAGATTGTTGAAGTAACTTTAGAAGACCAAAATAAGAAAAAAAATGATGAAAGTATTAGATTGTAAAAATAAAAATTATATTTCTAAATTATATTTAATCCTTGAAAAAAGAAGATCTGGTAAAAAGGTTAATACCAATGTTGTTTCTAAAATCATCAATGATGTAAAAAACAATAAGTTTAAAGCTTTATTGAAGTATGAAAAAAGATTTAGTAAAAATAAGGAAATAGAATTAAGTAATCAAAAAATTTCAAAAGCAATTAAATCTTTAGATCAAAAAACTAAAGAAGCAATAGATTTTGCTTATAATAGAATTTTAAAATTTCACTCTAAACAACAATTTAAAAATATAAAATTTAGAGATAACTTAAATAACAAACTTGAATATAAAATTGTTCCAATAGAATCTGTTGGAATATATGTGCCTGCAAATTTACCAAGCACGTTATTAATGAATGCTATTCCTGCAAAAATTGCAAATGTTAAGAGAATAATTTTGGCTAATCCAAAGTTAAATGGAAAATTAAATCCAGCAGTTTTGTATGTTGCAAAAAAATTAAAAATCAAAGAAATTTATTCAATGGGTGGAGCACAAGCAATTGCAAGTTTAGCTTATATTCAAAAAGTAAATAAAATTGTTGGTCCTGGTAATGATTTTGTTGCAAGAGCCAAAAGAGAAGTTTTTGGCGATGTTGGAATTGAAGGAATGGTTGCGGGCCCAAGTGAAATTAGCGTCGTGGCAGATAAAAATACTAACATTAAAGAAGTTATAACTTCTTTAATTGGTCAAGCAGAGCACGATATAAATTCTGAATGTATATTAATTACAAAAGATCAAAACTTAATTAATTCAGTTAAAAAACTATTAGCAAAATATTTAGTTAATTTACCTAGGAAAAAAATTGCATCAAAAAGTCTTAAGAACAATGGTTTAATTATAAAAGCTTATAGTGATAAACAAATAGTAGATATTATTAATGAAATTGCACCAGAACATTTAGAATTAAATATTAAAAATTATAAAAATATTTTAACTAAAGTATTCAATGCAGGGAGCATTTGTATTGGTAGTAATTCTGCAATGGCTGTAACTGATTATAATGTTGGATCTAATCATGTATTACCAACTTTTGGATCTGCAAAATTTTCTTCAGGACTAAGTGTTAGTGATTTTTATAAAAAAATTAGCTACATAACATTATCAAAAAAAGGCATTGAAAATCTTAGTAAGAAAGCTATAACTCTTGCCGAGTATGAAGGTTTGACCGGTCATGCTCAAAGTATAAAATCTAGAATAAGGAGAAAATAGATTTGTCAAAACAAGAAGTGTTAGAGTTTAAAGGAAAAGTTATTGACTTACTTCCGAATGCAATGTTCCGAGTACAACTTGAAAACAATCATATAGTTACAGCACATACTGCTGGAAAACTTAGGAAGAATAGAATTAGAGTCCTTCAGGGTGATAATGTTACTGTAGAAGTTAGTCCTTATGACCTCAAGCGTGGACGAATTATTTTTAGATTTTAATGGCCTTGTAGCTCAGTAGTAGAGCAGTACCCTGAAAAGGTATGTGTCGTAAGTGCGATTCTTACCAAGGCCACCACTTAATAATAAGTAATTCATTTAAATTTTTGTACTTGCATTAAATTTGAAAATCTAATAATTAGTCACCTAGCCAAAGTTTGGCTTAAGTTAAACAATAAAAGAAAGAGTAAAATGAGTCTAAAAGGTAAAGTAAAATGGTTCAATGGCAAAAAAGGTTATGGCTTTATTGAACGTGAAGATAAAGAAAAAGATGTGTTCGTTCATGCGTCAGCAGTACGAGATGCAGGTTTAAGATTTTTAAATGAAGGTGACGAACTTACATTTGAAGTTGAAGACGGAGACAAAGGTCCTTCAGCAGTTAAATTGCAAAAAACCTCTTAATTCTAATTCAATCAGATTTGTATAGGGCGATATTTTCCAATTTTATTGGATAGTATGAACCCTATACAATTTAGTGTTGCATATCATTTTTTTTTTGTTACAAGTCCATCAATGATTAACGAAAATATTATAAATACACATAGATCTCATTTCCATAGCTGCTAGCAGCTATATGTTTATAATATAATTTTAAATTCACATAAAAATAATATAAAAATAAGGAATGCCTGGGTGGTGTAACGGTTAGCACGAAAGTTTGTGGAACTTTAAGTTTGAGTTCGATTCTCAGCCCGGGTACCAAAAAATGAATAAAGAAAATAAATTAATACCTGGATTACCAACAGGTTTTGAAGATAGATGGAATAAAAAGTTATCTCTTAAGAAAAAATTAATAAAAGTAATAGAGAATAATTTTATAAAATATGGATTTGATCCATTAGAAACTTCATCTTTTGAAATTAGTGAAAATATAGGATCATTTTTAGCAGATGATGACGCTAATCCTATGTCTGATGTATTCAGTTTTAAAGATGGTGATAAACGAATAACTCTTAGATATGATTTGTCTAGTCCTTTAGCAAGATTTGTTGCTCAGAATAATCAAGAGCTTGCACTTCCATATAAGAGATATGCTATCCAAAATGTATTTAGAAATGAAAAGGCTGGAAATGCCAGATATAGAGAATTTACACAAGCTGATTGTGATATTGTTGGCAATGTTAATCCTGCACAGGCAAATGCAGAGCTATGTAATCTTATAGCAAGCACACTAATAGAGTGTAATTTAAAAAAAGGTCAATTTTCAGTCAATATTAGTAATCGAAAAATAGTTAAGGGTTTAATTGAAGAATTAAAAATATCTGAAGAAAAACAAATAAAGGTTATGAGGGCAATTGATAAACTAGATAAACCTGGATTTGGATTAAAAGGAGTTGAAGCTTTATTAAAAAAAGAAAGGGTTGATGGTAGTGGCGCCATCACTAAAGGTGCGGATTTAAATGATGAACAAGCTTCTCAAATTATTAATTTTTTAAAAGTTAAAGACTTAAAACAACTAAAAGACAATTTAAAAAATCCTTTATCACAAGAAGGAATAAAGGAGTTAGAAGATTTATTAGAGATTTTAAGTTATGGAGATTATTTTGATCAAATAAAAACTAATTTAACCATCGTTAGAGGGCTTGCTTATTATGATGGGTTTTGCGTTGAAACAAATTTAAATTTTAAAGTAACCAACAGTAAAGGCAAAGAAGTTGATATAGGAAGTATCTGTTCAGGCGGACAATACAATAAACTTATTTCAAGGTTTAAAGGTGTTGATTTTCCAGGCACTGGCATGAGCATTGGTGTAGACCGATTATTGTTTGTTATGATGCAATTAGATCAAACTATAATTAATGAAAAAAAACCTGTTATTGTTTGTGTAATGGATGAGAAATATTTATCTAAATATTATGAAATCTTAAAAATTTTAAGAGACAACAATATTAATTCTGAAATTTTTTTAGATAGTAAGAAAAATCTTGGTAAACAACTAACTTATGCAAATAAAAGACAATGTCCGGTAGCCGTTATTTGCGGTGAAAATGAATTTAAAGATAACACTATTACTTTAAAAAATCTTTTAGGAGTAAAAGGTGAAAATAATCAACTTACTGTTTCAAAAGAAAATTTAATAAATGAAATTAAAAAACTTATCTGAAAAAATTCTTAGATCGGTCAAATCTAAAGGGTTTAAGTATATTGATTTACCTTCTGTTATTGAAACTAATCATATTGTACAAAGATCGGGAGAAAATTTTAGAAAATTTATTTTCTCATTTATAGATCAAAATGGTAGCGAACTTTGTCTTAGACCAGATTTAACAATTGCATCATGTCTTAGATATTTAGAAAATAATTTAAAAGGTAAAGAAAAAATATTCTATAGTGGACAAGCATACCGTAAATCTCAAAATAAAAAAGATTCAATTATCAGGAATCAAGTAGGCTTTGAAATCATTGGTTCAAAAAATGAAAAAAATGATGATAAAGAAATTATCAATACAGCTTTAAAATCGTTAGCTAATTTACAATATTCAACTGGTACCTTGAAAATTGGCAATGTTGAAATATTTAATTTACTAATTTCAAAACTAGATATTCCAAAGAGATGGAAGTTAAGACTTTCCAGACACTTTTGGAGAGAGAAATATTTTAGTGATCTTTTAAAAAGATTAGAAACTAACTCTGACGTAGACCCAACAATTGTTGAAATAGATAAAAAAGATATTTAAAAATGTTGAAAGGTAATCAACAATCAGTAGTAGCAGGCAGATCTATTCAGGAAATTTTAAAGAGATTTGATAATAAAATTAAAGATCCAAGAAGAGCAAGTAAGGGAAAAAACGTTTCGAAAATAATTAAAGAATTTTTAAAAATTAATTGTCCCATTAATAAAGCTGCAGAAAAATTAAATGCTTTTTTTAAAAAAAATAAGATTAATTTAATTGTGGCTCCAAAATATTTTCCAACTTCCAATAATAAGATTTCAAAATTAAATGTAGAATTCTCAGCTTCATTTGGAAGACAGCTTGAGTATTATACTGGTATGGTTTTTAAAATTGATATTAAAAAAAATTCCAAAAGTATTAATGTTATTAATGGTGGAAGATATGACAAATTAATATCAGATCTTGGATCAAAGAAAGAGGTTCCCGCAGTAGGAGCTGCATTAAGTTTAAATTATTAATTATGAAAAATTTAATTAATATAGGCATTCCAAGCAAAGGCAGACTTAAAAATGATGTTTTAAAAATATTTCAAAAAAATAAATTAAAATTATCTTCAGAGAGAGGAGAAAGAGATTTATTTGGATATATTAAAAAACTTCCCAATATTAAGGTTGTTTATTTACATGCTCGAGAGATTATAGAAAGACTAGGTGATGGATCATTAGATATAGGGTTTTCTGGGTTTGATCTTTTAAGAGAAAGTGAAATTAATATTCAAAAGAAAATTAATGTAGTCAAAAAATATAATTTTGGTAAAGCAACTTTAGTTATAGCTATCCCTGATCCTTGGATAGATGTTCAAACTATTGCTGATCTTGAAGAAATTGCTTTTGAATTTAAAGATAAAAAGAAGAAAAGATTAAGAGTTGCAACAAAATATCCTAATTTAACACGAGAGTTTTTGTTTTCTAAAGGTGTCACTCAATTTAAATTAGTAGGCAGTTTAGGTGCAACAGAAACGTATCCTTTTACAGGTTCATCTGAGATTATAACCGATATTACATCTACTGGAGAAACTTTAAGAGCTAACAATTTAAGAGTATTAAAAGACGGTGAAATACTTAAATCCCAAGCTTGTATGATGCAATCAAAACTATCAACTAAAAAAATTGGGATTAAAAAAATAATAAATTTACTTTCTAAATAATATACATTTGATTATTTATAAATATATATATTCCTTATTTT
>FUWD013232052.1_pt1 | contig 12042 bp, 16 predicted proteins | sample 1063281 | NCBI WGS metagenome assembly FUWD01 (sample SAMEA79048168, study PRJEB19326) | metagenome | biome: marine
ATGTTTTTAAGTCACGAATTGGTATTATAACAGTTTTTATTTTTATGGATGTATCTTTTACAATATTCTCTATATTAAGCATAAAACACGGATTTTTTAATATATAATGAGGACTGTTATATTTAGTTTCCATACCAGAATTACAAGCAATATGTTTTTCATATTTTTTTCTATTGTATCCTGTATCAAAAACTAAATAATTTAATTAAAAAGTTGTTCCACAACGCCCAGTTCCAGTAATTAGAATTTTTTCCATATATATATATATATATATATACTATTATATGAATACGACGCGTAAACTCAAACTATATTCGTCCAAAAGAGATGTAAAATCACTTATATATCGTCTTTTACAATCTTTGATGATTGTAAAATTATACCATTGGAATACAAAGGTCTATTCCGTTCATAAAGTGACGGATGAACTGTACGATGCGTTGAATGATAAGATAGATTCGTTCGTAGAAGTATTACTTGGAAAACATACTATACATAAAACAAGTCTATTAGACATTCATACCTTACATTTGAAAACGTTTAAACACCCAAATGCATTTATAAAATGGTTAGAACAATTCAAAACCTATTTAATACATGTAAATGAACTATTTAAACCAGAAGAAAATAGTGATTTATTTAATATTCGGGATGAAATATTATCCGAATTGAATAAAATTACATATTTGTTATCTTTTAAATAATATTCTAATAAAGTATGACTTCTACCAGAAATAAAAATACTATTCAGGATTATCGTATTGAATGTAAATCGTATGCTGACACTAGGCAATGGATACAATATCCCTATTCCACCTATGGACAAGCCTATGATGTATCTATACCATCCTTAGGTATAACTCCAAGCAGAATGCCTTGGAATACTCTTTCAAACAATCCAGTCGATATTGAAAGTAGTTTATTAGGTATAAACTCTACAAATTTAGTGTACCCTCAACCCGAGGTTATCCCTGAACTTAAGCATATACCGATGAAATCTTATTTTGAGACGATTCCTTTGATTTTACCTGAAACCTTTGTGACCTCTTCTATACAACGTCCATTCCCTATCCCAAAATAGAGTTTCATTATGTCCAAGAACGAGTTCATTTGAATCCGTATCTGTTTATCGTAGAATGCTTTTACGGATACCTTCGTAAATAATAAATGGTATATATAATTTAAAACATAATTCATTAGTATAGTATGGATACACAAACTACAAAAAGCAAAGTATCTCATGAAAAGTTAATTTCATTCAAAAAAATAATTCGTGAAATGATACATGATTTACTTATTACTTTTCCAGAATTAAAACAATCACTGGATGTAGATTTACAATTAATTTGTCAAACGCCCGAGGATGATTCTAGCGACGAGGCAACCAGTCGTGTTTTAACCTATTGTATGGGAGTGTTACCCGAACGATTCATACATATTATATATATGGACGATGCCATGTTTGAAAATATAGAATATGATCTTAATTTTCTACCCGGTATTAATTACAGGGTATTATGGAAAGAACATTTAACAGAGACAACACGTAAAAACATTTGGAGATATCTTCAACTCTTATTGTTTTCATTGATATCTGACATTACAGACAAAAATATGTTTGGGGACACTGCAAACTTATTTACAGATAACGGTGGGGTAGAACAATTCAAACAAAAATTAGAAGAAACCATGCATGATATGAAAGAAATGTTTGAAGGAATGGAACATACGCCTAATCCAGACGTGTCGGCAGAAAATGTATTTGACCACATGAATGAGATGATGAATGGAAAATTAGGAAAAATCGCAAAGGAACTCGCAGAAGAGACTGTATCCAGTTTAAACATAGATGTAAATGATTCAAAAGGTGTTACAGAGGTAATGTCAAAAATGATAGGTAGTCCAGCTGCTATGATGGAGATGGTTAAAAATGTAGGATCAAAACTGGATGATAAAATTAAATCTGGAGAGATTAAAGAGAGTGAATTACTAGAAGAGGCATTAAGTATGATGCAGAAGATGAAAGATATTCCTGGTATGAAAGACATTCAAGATAAGTTAAATAAAATGGGATTTGGTTCTAATAAGGTGAATCATTCTGCGATGAAAACTCAAATGGAACGTAATATTAAGAAAGCCAAGTATAAAGAGTATTTGCGAACACGTACAAACCACAAAGTACAAACCACTGAAATGTCTGCTGAGGAATTATCTCAAGCCACAAAAAAATCAGACGATATTTGCACGGAACTACTTAAAGAACCAGAGAACAAAATATTTACATGTGGTCCAAAAGCGGAACGTAGTTCCAATAAAAAAAAAGGTAAAGGTAAAAAATAAATAATTAAAATGGTATATATTGTTATATGCAAACTGAATTGTGGATAAACCAACCAACTGTATTGTTTCGTTCAAATAAAATACAAGAATTATGGCCTACCAAAACTATGAAGATGAACGAAAAAATTAACGCATTGACGAGATTGATTATAGTATTATCTATATTAGGATATTTAATAACAAAAAATGTATCCATATTAATTACGGGTATAGTGTTAATCGGTATCCTACTTGTATTGAATTACATTTATAATAAACGAAATAAATTATCTAGACCAATAGAAGGGTTTGGTGGGTCTAACCAAACGAATACATTAACCAGTTCTCCTTCTAAAACGAACCCAATGATGAATGTATTATTACCTGAAATACAAGATGACCCCAAACGTCCCCCAGCAGCACTCTCTTACCGCCCAAAAACGATTGCAAACATAAATAAAAGTACACAGAATATGGTAGTAGATACATTTGACAATCCAGAGGGTATTGAAGAACGTTTATTCAAGGATTTAGGAGATAGTTTTGAATTTGACCGTTCCATGATACAGTTTAACTCCAATCCAAGTACTACCATACCCAACGATCAACAATCTTTTGCTGAATTTTGTTACGGAGATATGATTTCGTGTAAAGAAGGCACTTCCATGGCATGTAATCAAACGATGGCACCTAGATGGACCAATCACTAAGTTTATTTGGCATTGGATTTGTCTTCTATTCGTTTCAATAAATCAAAGTTATAAATTAAATTACCCGTCGGTTTATAGGTATGAATGTCTTTGTATCCAGGTTTAGCAGATAATGAAACCGATTTCGTTTTGGTCATCATCAATGTATTTGGGTCCGTAACTAGCTCTTGCTTTCCGTGTTCACTTGTAACGGTTTTGGGGTTTCCCCAACCATCAATTTGTACTCCAGTTTGTTTACGAATTTCTTCACGCACATAACTAGGTGTCCAATTTTTCCATGATATAAATAACAAGTTGGGGTGTATATATTTAATTACAAATCCGTTCTCTCTTAATTTATCAATGATATAGGCTATACAAGAATCATTATCGTATTTAGGCAATCCTATGATAATTTCTGGAATGACATACCAACAATGTTGTGTATTTGGATTGATTCTAGAATTATAACGGATCCTTGTATGTATTCTTTGAAGAATACGATTAAATACATTCAACGTATTTAAATCATGTTTTTGTTTACGTTCATACAATTCATCCAAATTAATTTTATTATCACAAATACCGTCTTTTAATGTAAATATAGTATCCATATTTACATTTCCATAGAAAAGTATTAAATATATATAACGTAACCTTTATAATGAACATAAAATGTTTGGTTATATCCGGAGGAGGACCTACTGGATTACTATCTTATGGTGCCATTAAATCTACGCATATCCGTAAGATGTGGACGTTAGAAGAACTTGACTCTATTTATGCCTCGTCATAGGCGCATTCATTGCATGTATCATTGCATTAGGATACGATTGGGATACCACGGATAAGTATCTCATGGAACGTCCATGGTCCAATTCCTTTGACTCTATACAAACCGATATACTTGAAATGTTCCATCAGAAAGGTATGGACGGTGAAAGTGTGTTTCGCCTATGTATGGAACCTTTATTGAAAGCAAAAGATATTCCTATAGAGGTTACACTGGAAGAGTTTTACCATAAAACACATATAGAATTGGTGTTTACGGTTACGGAATTGAATAGTACTACCGGACTAGTTACAGAATTGATTTCATATAAAACGTATCCAAACATGTCTTTGATTCAGGCAATTGCTTCCACGACCGCTTTTCCTATGTTATTTAAACCTATATTTTACAAAGAGAAATGCTTTATGGATGGAGGACTGCTTCATAATTTACCAATAAATGTATGCTTAGAACATTCTGGTTTCAACCTAGATGAAATATTAGTATTTGGAACAATCAAAACGTCTCGTATACAAACTATACAGGATACAACCTCTTTCCTAGATTATTTTAGAATATTAATGAATAAATGTCATAAAAGTTTAGATACTAGTACAGAACAAACCGTTGTGCCATTTACAATTTTATCTTATGCCGATGATATAAAAGATGTAACCATGTGGTACGAGGTGTTATGCAATCCTGTATTACGAAAAGAATTGGTTCAAAGAGGCGAACACGATGCAAACGAGTTTATCAACTCAAGGACTGGTTTAAAAACTGATTTAAAGTGTTGATATCCGGTTTTGCGTCATATTCTACAATGGTATCATTATAATTTAATTTTATAGTTGGATATCCAGTTACTTTAAATTTATCTGCCGTAGATTTATCTTTATCACAATCTACCTCAATAAAATTAATAATTACTCCAGAACTGTGTCCATTGGTCGTAATGTCTTCTTTAAACTTACCCCAAATCGGTTTGGCACTTTTACAATGAGGGCACCAATCGGTATAAAAGAAATAAAGGTCTGCGTTACCCTTTGTATCAGAAGAGGTTGTTGTTGTATATTCTTTATTTGCAACATAGGTTGCATGGATTCTAGGTTTAACATAACTGTTATATACCCATATTGCTATACCTATGAATAATAATGACAATCCTAACACTACGATTATATTTCTATTAGACATTGCTTTTTTCACGGTTTCTTGTAACGTCATTATACTATATATTATATTATTTGTAATCTCTTAACGAATATAAAGAATATAATCTATATGTAGTGAATGATTGTTCGTAATAAGCAAGGAATGTTATTCTTGGTGGAACGTCGTGATTATAATACGGATATAGAGTATTATAATCGTATACGTATATATTGTTTGGGACTATACCTAGACCACCCCATGTATCCACGTATTATTATCTACATTCATAAATCTCCATTATAAGTTTCTAAATCTATTATAATGTACGTACGTAAACATACAAGACGTGTATACAGAAAGAGTGATTATTATAGTGGAGATGGGATGCTAACGGCAGTCTGGGGACCTGCCATGTGGCACTATTTACATACAATGAGTTTTAATTATCCGGTGGAACCAACCCAAAAGGATAAAACACATTACAAGGACTTTATACTTAATCTACAATATGTTTTACCTTGTAGACTTTGTCGTGAGATTTATCTTTACAATTCAAGCAGTATCCTTTATTAGATTCTCACATGTCTTCTAGGGATACCTTTTCCAAATATATATACCTATTAGCATGAACGAATCAATAAGCGATTACACAAAAGGTCTGGATTAGTTGTATTCCGACGTACGAGATTTATACGAACATTTTAGGGCACGATGTACTATAAAACATACCCTAAAACGTAAGAAAGAAACGGGTTGCACCGACCCAGTATATGGTAAAAAGTCAAAATGTATAATAAAGATTGTACCACAAGAAGATAAATGTAAAACGATGCAAGTAGATCGTCGTTGTATCAAACAACGTTGAATTACATTCCAAAGGAACTAAAATCCGTTAAAATAGGCATTGGTAAATAGGAAGAATCGCTAGAACGATAATTAGGTACTTTTTTGCAGTCAAATGCTGGTTCTGGACATCTTGCGCAGGATGGACACGGAGGAGGAGCGTCGTTTCTTGGACAGGATGATACGGTTGGACATGCTGGGCATACCGGTGGCACAATTTGTGACTTCAGAATATACATATTCTCATCCATCGGTTGTGAGTTACTGCTAGCATACGGCTGTACTGGAGTCGTTTGTACAGGCGCGCTTGAACTTGTATTCATTTGATTTGAACTAGATGTATATACAGTATCACCGGCAGGACCAATATAACTTCCTGTATTGTATTGAACATTGCGTGTCTTTTTCTGATTGCTTGACATTCCCTCCTGAAGGTTGCCATTCCATAATGACATGTAAGGTTGTAAGGAAGAATAGGTTTCTGTATAACTAGGTGAATTCATTACACCGTTCCCAGATAAATATACTGTATCTCCGTCGGGTGCCTTATAATTACTCGTTTTATTTATAGTAGAAGTCATTCCAGAACGAATTGGAACAATAAGTGGATACAACGAAATTAAAAGCACCAATAAAAGAATACAACCGAATGTATAAAATAAAATATTGTCTTTCTTTAAAGAAACCTGTTTTATCATTATATATATAAATATTTTATTTGAAACCTAAAATAACACGGTGAAATAAAGATACAAGTATTCGCTGAGACAAAATGATTAAGGATTTCCAACAAAAGTCTATACAATATTCTATAGGTATGGCATTATTCCGGTCACTTTTTAATTTTATAATTACTTAGATAAATCTCTCATTCTTTAATAGAATGACATGTTTTATAAGTTGTATGTTTTCGGCGGTATGTATCCTTGGAATGATATACTTTTATAATTTCACCCATAAAAGTAGAATTGTAAAAGAGTTTAAAGAGTCCTTATCTCAGGATTTAAATCTACGATACGATAAGATAACAAAGGAACGAAGATTGATCAGTTACAAAGGATATACGTTAGGGTTCATTCTCTCTATTGTAATCCTATTGTATAATAAAAGTTATAAAATGAAACCTATTCCACTTGTATGCACTGTAGTGACTATATCCTTTGTTACCAATTATTTATACTATATACTTTCACCCAAGTCCGATTGGTTGTTGAATCATATGACACAACCAGATGAAATTAAATCATGGCTTTTATGTATAAAGAATGCAGTTTAATTATCATATGGGGTTTCTTTTAGGTATATTGGGGGTTGGAATGTTTGCGTTTGCGTTTAGATGCTAGTGACCGTCTGATAATTGGGTGGAATGATATAAATCACATAATTTACACAAGTTTTGTAAATACTTGATTACTTTCAGTTGTTCATGTTGATTCATATTGGAAATGGGTTCTTTAATTGAATTGATTTTATCTAATACTTCCTTTGTAAATCCAACTTGAGGATTTGTTAAATATTCCGTATAATCTTTTTCTATAAAATAATTTATATTATTTTCCTTAATTTGTGACCCATGTGGAAGATATACGTGTTTGTAAAATACTTTGATTATAATTTTTGGATTTGCTTTTCGTAGCTTACACAATGCGTTGGATGCAGCGGCTATTTCAATATCCTCTGGGAATACAGTGACTACATCGTTTACAAATTCTTCAAAATTATTATTAAGTGCGTTAAGATAATTAGACATATACTTGAACTAGTCATATATTTAAACTATTATAAACGAATATTATTTGATTGCGTTGGCTCGTTGTTCTTGTAAATTATCTAATGAAACGTTTCCTATAGTGTCGGCACTATATGTATCTGGAGGTGTTTCTATTTTGTCGGCATGAACGATATTTGCATAATGATGCGATTGACGCATACCACCTTCCCCTTTTGCTAACAATTCATCTGGGGTTTGGTCTAAAAAACTATAATGGTCCGAAGCAACCCCATAACGTCCTAAACCCAATGCAAATGCGGACGGCTCTCCATGCTGTGATACGGATTGTTGTTTCATAGCTTCTGCTGGTGGTTGAATATGTTTTAATATTTCATCCCCAAATAATACATGGTATCCGCGATTGATTAACAATAAGGCGGGAACTTTGGTTATAGTAGGTGGTAATAAGACCTCTTCACCGTTTGCGAGTTTGATATAGGTCATTCCGTTATTTTTTTTTTCACGGTTATCTATACATAAAAAATGAATGTCGGATTTGACCGTTGTAGTTTTTGATAGAAATGAAAGGATATGTTTGCAATTATTACAATAATTACTATAATACAAGATTGTGCTCATAAAGTATGATAGTATAATGCTACAATTCATTTTAACTTATTATAAAAAATTGAGATATAAAAATGTCTTTATCTATTATACTATCCAATATGAAACCATTCGTGAATCGTATGACCGAAGACAACGGAGAGCTCAACTTTACCTTATCTGGAGTGAATGTAAGCATTGCAAATTCTATTCGTAGAATTATACTTTCTGAAATACCATGTGTTGTATTTAGAACCGCTCCTTATTCTGAAAATAAGGTATTTATTCAAACCAATACAACTCGTATGAACAATGAATTAATCAAACAACGTATGAGTTGTATTCCAATTTATATCACAGACACCTCCATGCCGATGGAACAGTATAAAGTGATGCTAGATAAACAAAATGAAGGGGATACTATATTACATGTCACAACCGAAGACTTTACTATTATAGATACAAACACCGATACGGCTTTACCTCAAACCATGGTAAAGAGTATGTTTCCGCCGGATAGTTTGACCGGAGATTATATTGATATTGTCCGTCTCCGTCCTAGATTATCCGAAACGATTGAAGGAGAACATATCGTTTTATCAGCCTCCTTCGCAATTGGTATGGCAAAAGAAAACGGGTCATTTAATGTTGTATCTACTTGTGGTTACGGAAATACTGTAAATGAGGATATGGCAAATGACCATTTATCCAAATATGTAGATGGTCTTAAAGTGGAACAGTTAAGCGAGGATACGATTGAGTTTAAAAAAAAAGATTGGTTGTTACTTAATTCCGAACTCTATTCTATCCCTGATTCCTATGACTTTACAATTGAAACGGTCGGTCCATTTGAAAATAAACAAATCATCCTAAAATGTATTCATGTGATGATGGATAAAATCAATAAGTTTAAATCTGCCGTCCAAACCGAAGACATCCTTCGTACATCCGCTACCTCCTTAGACCATGGGTTTGATATTCAACTCATTGGTGAAGATTATACCTTAGGAAAAGCGTTAGAATATCTATTGTTTGCACGTCATTATGATAGACATTCTCCTACCTCGGACAAATCCCTTAACTTTTGTGGATTTAGAAAACCACATCCTCATATAGATGAAAGTATCATACGTCTAGGATTTGTAGCACCTACGGATAAAAATAGTGTCATTCAAATCTTGACCGAAACTTGTAATGCACTTGAAGCTATATACGTGGACATTGCCACTTTCTTTACAGAATAGTTCTCATACAATTGTGTTATTGTAGATAAATATGAACTGAAACTATCATTATATTTTTTTCCTATAAAGTAGTATACCCGTTTTTACACTTGTAATTCAAATCGTATCACACGAGTTTTATTTGTTATATTACAAAAGTCGGCGTTTTAATTGTCAATGTGTAATATTTAACAAATCTTCCATTCATGAATATTTATGTTTTTAATAATTGTATTTCTTTTTCTAAATTTTCTACTTTTTTTAATAAATCTTGAACTGTTTTAATTAATGGTGATATTAATTCCATATAATTTACTCCTTGATATTCTCCATGTTTTGAATGTAATGCTAAATTTTCGTCACCAATTATTTTTTCTATATCTTGAGCTATAACTCCAAAATGTTTTTTCTTTTCGGTATCTTTTATGTATATATAGGATACCGGGTTTATTTTTTTTATAAGTTCAATTGAATAGTTAACGTCCAAATCTTGTATATCTTCTTTTAATTTTATATCCGATGGTTCTGTAAATTCTTTTGAAACTACTTCATTCCAAGGATTCCTAGAAGAACCAAAAACAGATTTAGAAGAAGATGGTAATACATACCGAGCGCTTAAATACAAAGTTCCTTCTCCTTGACCATCTGGTGTATCACATTGTATTGTAGCAGTACTATTAAATATTATTGAAGAAGAAGTATAATTACAAGTTTCACTTGAATAATTAATATACAGATTTCCAGGAGTCATATACGTTAAACTTTGTTCATCTCCTACACCAAATTGAGGATTTCCGTTTTTTTGGTTCACTATATTTGTCCATGTCGTAATTGGGTCGGTCAATTGATACCAATAAACATCACCTCCAGTTGAATGTATTATTGGATCTTGTTGTCCATTTGAGTAATCAATAGATATATTATCTCCGGCAGTTATACTATTTCTACCTCCCGGAAAAAATTGCTGTCCGTTTAAATAAAGACCTGATTTTGCCGTTAAATATATTGTTCCATTACCAGAGTTTGATGTTATATAAATATCTTCATTATAACTTATTATTGTCTGATAAGTTCCATTATTGGATGATTGAAAGAATGTCGAGTAATTTGGATTTGCACATTGTAATCCAGATATATTAATCTTTGAATAACTAGTTTGAGTGCTATCAGAAAAACTTAATTCACTATGCGAATATACTGTTTCTCCACTCCATGGATTAGGAGAATATCTTACTCTGTCGCAATAATAGTAGGCGTATATTTCATTCGCGGTTCCTTCTTGAAACCCTTTCATTAAAACCGCATTAGAATTTGTGCCACTTGTTGTGGAATTTAAGTATAAACCGTTTGGCGCCATTACTTGTAAATATTCTGTTTCTGAAGGAGTTGTGCCTTTAGAACTATCTATAATCCATGGATATGACATGATTAATATATTAATATATTAAATATATATGGACGACTTTTATTCAGACTTCAACAAATCTTCTATGAATGACCCTTCTTTAAAAAATTCAATCAAAATAATTTTACTTTCAAGAATTCGGGTTAAAAAATTATATCATTTAATCTGGCATATTTTACATTCATTTTCAGTAATGTATCCAGAAAATCCTACAGAAGAACAAAAAAATCAAGTTAAAGACTTTATTTCAAAAATTAAAACACATCTTATACTTTTTTGTAGTTCTTGTAGTAATAATAATAAAAAAGATAATTTTATTGAAAGTTATGATATTGAAAGCGCAATTAGTTCTAAAATTAATCTAATTTTATTTTTTTGCGAATATCATAAATATATTAATTTAAATCTTAGAAATTATGAATACGAATATACACCTAATATATTTGATGTTAACTTTATAATTAACAGATATACGGATAATGATTATATTTCGTATATTGAAGATAAATATAATATTAATTTGTATAAAATGTTTCAAGATAATATAATGTTTTCCTTTTTTGGTATTTTTAACACAAACACTAAAAAAATTTGTTTAAATGAAAATTACGAGTTTGAATTAATTATTAAACCAAATTAAATAATAGTATTTATAATATTATTTAATTTTTTTACAAACTATTTATTATTTATTATTTATAATGTATTGTGATTTGAAGGATTAAATAAAGGTATGCCAGGATGAGTCGTTCTAGGATTTGTATACCCTCGCCATAATGTGTGAACCTGATTTATCCAAGTAGCATTTGCCATAAATGTGAATTTACCTGTAACAAATTGATGTCCTACAACAGTATTATATGCTGAGGCCCAATACCATTCAATAAACGCATCTTCCGTTGGATTACGAGGACCATCAACTATAACACAATTAAACCTTGCGCGTCTAACACAGTTATTTAAACCTGTGATATTTTGATCTTGACACACTACGTCAGCGTTATGATTACCGACTGGATTATTACAATATTCAGTTTCACATAGGAGTAAGTGAAATTCATATCCATTTATAGTACACACCTTTTCACCAGAATTATCTATACGAGGGAAAGTCAAACCCAATAGACTAGATACAGCACATGAGGGGGTTGTCGTAGCAAATGAAAAATAAATACCTTGAGCAATAAGATCTCCTACATTACCAAATAATGATGCGGAATTAGGAATTACTTGATAATCTAAATAAAACGCGCGCCTATTCCGGTGCTCCCGTAGCACCTGTAGCACCTGTTGATCCTGTAGCACTGTAGCACCTGTTG
>FUWD013177750.1_pt1 | contig 12033 bp, 16 predicted proteins | sample 1063281 | NCBI WGS metagenome assembly FUWD01 (sample SAMEA79048168, study PRJEB19326) | metagenome | biome: marine
GCAAACCACATATAAAGCGAACCGATGTCTTTATGGTTCGTTGTCTTGACCCATCTCATCAAGCCTTTTTCAGGGCCGTGATGATGGTCGTCGTGCCCAGTTGCTGTTGTATCTGTTGCTGTTGTCATAATATTTCTCCTTAATTAACGTGCAGACTTAACATCTGAAGGTTGAACAACACTGCCTGTGTTACCAAAGGCGTTTCTTTCGTAAGTAATAACCGCTGCAAGATCTGCATCACCTAACATCTTAAAGGTTGGCATACCGCCCTTACCGTGTAGAACAAGTCCGATGTGGTCAGCTGCTGCGCCGTTTGCAATTGGTGAGTCTTTCATTGGCGGGAAGATTGGCGGCATACCTGAGCCGTCTTTCTTATGACAACCAGCACAGTTGGTGTTATATACACCTTCACCTTGCGCCATCAACTCATCTTTAGACCAAGTCTTAGTTGCACTTGCCACTGCTGCTGCTGCTGCTGCTTGTTGCTCAGCAACCCACTTAGCGTAGTCTGCTTTAGAAACCACATCAACCACAATTGGCATAAAGCCATGGTCTTTACCACAAAGCTCAGCACACTGGCCGCGGTAAGTACCGATTTCATCAATCTGAGCCCACGCATCATTAATAAAGCCTGGATTAGCATCTTGCTTCACACCAAAGGCTGGCACCCACCAATTGTGGATTACATCGTTGGAAGTGATTAAGAAACGAATCGAAGTGTCAACTGGTAAAACCAAATGTTTGTCCACTGAAAGTAAGTAAGTATCGCCAGTAGCATCAACCGCTTCACGATCTGCCGGTGTTGCATAGATTACGTCTTTAGAAGATTGCGCCAAATTAGAAATAAAACTGATGCCTTCTTTTGGATAATCATATTGCCACTTCCATTGGTGACCAGTAATCTTAATGCTCATTTCTGCTTTAGAGGTGTCTTCTAAATCAATCAATGTTTTAGAAGCAGGAATCGCCATACCAACTAGAATAACCACTGGAATTGCTGTCCAAAGAATTTCGGCCTTGGTGCTTTCATGAAAATTAGCAGCCTTGTAGCCTTTTGATTTTCTGTGTGCAAATACAGAATAAAACATTGCACCAAATACAACCACCGCAATAATCACACTAATCCAAAATACCATCATGTGTAAATCATAAATATCACGACTGATTGAAGTTACACCTTCAGTCATGTTAAGGCCGTACTCAGCAAACACGTTTGTTGACATCATGGCAACTAGAGCGCTTAAAAGAGTTGTTAATCTTTTCATAAATCCTCCAAATAAATAAATATCTTTCATTTTCTAATACGAAATCCGCATTAAAAACTGTTGCAAATTATACTTAATTTTTGTATTGTTTCATTAAAAAACCAATTTATTAACCTAAATCAATTTCATTTTGGAAAAAATAGATTATTGTGACATCTTCTTGACAACTTTATAAAGGTCTGATTTAATGCATAATTAATTAACAATAGAATTCGTGAGGAGATTATAAAAATGGCAATACCGAAAACTGCAAGAATGCAGGAAACCCTTGGCAAAACCGCCGAACTCAAAAAAGTTAGTATGAGTGCTCCCTTTACTTGGTTAAAGCAAGGGGTTAGTGATTTTTTAGCCATGCCACTCTTAGCTGTTTTTTATGGCATTCTATTTACTTTTGTTTCTTACGGTGCATGGCACTATCTAAGCACTTCTGAAACACTGGGTGATGTAGCTGCACCTTTATTAGCAGTCATCATCTTATTATTAGGCCCAATCTCTGCGATGAGCTTGTACGACGCATCAAGACGATTAGCTGCCGGTGAGAATCCGAGTATTAGCACGGTATTCGGTGCAGCATTTAAGACCAATGGTTCTTGCCCGAGTATTTTCTTGTCGGTTATCTTGGTGGTACTTGCGATTGCTTGGATGATGTTTTCACCACTGATTTATGCGGTCTTTAATACCGGCTCCTTAAATATTGTGAGTGAAAATCAAACTGTTATCCAAGCAATTCTAGCAGATATTACCAGTGGTGCGAATACCGGTTTCGTAGTGACTTACGCTATTTTTACCACGGTGGTTGGCCTAACCTCATTTATGATCAGCTGGTTCTCTTTCCCAATGGTGCTGGACAAAGATTGTGACCCATTTACGGCTGTCGTTACTAGCTTAAAAGCCGCCATGGCAAACTTAGTGATTATGCTTATTTGGGTGCCAATGGTTGGTATTATTGTTTTAGGTGCTTTGGTATTAACTGCTAATCTTTACTTTATTGGACTAGTCTTTGTTATTCCAGTCTTGGCCCACGCCACTTGGCATGCCTATGAAAGCATGATTGGCGAATTAAAATAATATCGACTTAATTTATCCCTCTAAAGCCCTTTGCATTTTTATGCAAAGGGCTTTTTTATGATAGAGCCCTTTGCATAAAACAGTTTAACCATTAAAATACAGCTAATATTTAGTACAAAATTTCGCAACCATATGTTTAAAAGATTACTACAAATCTCTATTGTATTAGCACTTATTGTGGTGATTTTAGGTGCTTATACTCGACTAGGCGATGCGGGTTTGGGTTGCCCTGATTGGCCGGGCTGTTACGGGCAGCTTACCGTGCCAGATGTGGCAGACGGCACTAAAATCGAAGGTTATGAGCGTCCATTAGAAGCCGCCAAAGGCTGGAAAGAAATGGTGCATCGTTATGCCGCTTCGACCCTTGGTCTGGTGATTTTAATCTTATTCGTTTTAGTCTTAAGAGGTAAACCAAAATACCATCAACCAATGACCTTGCCGAGCTTTACGGCATTATTTGTGATGTTACAAGGTGCGTTTGGCATGTGGACAGTCACACTATTGGTGCACCCCGGTATTGTCACCACTCACCTTGTTGGTGGCTTTATGACCACCGTCTTACTCGCTTGGTTGTTACTGAATCAGGGCAGGCCGTCGATTACTTATCGGCACGTTTTAAAAAGACACAAGTCATTAGTGTTAATAACTTTAGCCGTATTAAGTTTTCAAATTGTTTTAGGTGGGTGGACTTCCACCAACTATGCAGCCTTGTCTTGTGGCGAAGAGTTTCCGACTTGTTTAGGATCTTGGTGGCCAACCATGGATTTTGTACAAGCGCTGTATTGGGGGCCATTGGGTGTAGACTACGAATATGGTGTATTAGAAAACCCAGCGCGTGCAGGCATTCAAATGATGCATCGTATTGGTGCACTAGTCACCACGCTTTTAATTGCTGCACTTATATATTTACTCAGGGGTTACACGCATTTAAAATCAAACTTATTATTAATTGGCGGTTTGTTGATTGTGCAAATAACACTGGGTATTTTAAATGTACTACTGTCAATTCCAATGATTGTCGCGGTTTTACATAATGCAGTTGCCTTGTTGTTATTACTCAGTCTTGTTGCTTTGGTGCATAAGATGTTTAAAGTACCCGCATAAGCAAAAAAATAATAAAGCCAAAGGGGAGAATGGTGAAAAATTTTATTGAAACAGATCACCCATGTGATGACGAACAATTTGAAGCCTGTACGGGCAAAGGAAGATGTGTGCAAATAAAAAAACCAGGAATTCGATTGTTTGGGTAGGTGTGGCAATCGTGGCTTTGGCTTATTTTTTACTCGTTCCTAATGCAAATCAAATTAAGGAGTTATCCAAGCAAGTCAATCCGACTGCTTCTTTATACTCCAACCCAAAATCTTTACACAACAAGTTCCCACTGATTGATGACGGCCGAAATATCGTCCTGTTATCTGATGTAGCGAAAGACAAGTGGTCGATCTTATATTTTGGCTATGCTTCATGCCCAGACGTATGTCCAACTGATTTGGCGACACTCAGCCAAACACTAGGTCTAATGAAACACTCAGACAAATTGCAAGTGGTCTTTATCTCTGTTGATCCAAAACGGGATGTGGGCAATTTAGACGCATTCACCAAACGATTTAATACTAACTTTATTGGTCTAAGCGCTGAAGACGAGGTACTGGCTAGTATGACAAAAGCCTTAGGCGTCTACCACGAAGTGGAAAAAACCAAACAAAGGGCTTTAACAAAAGATCATAGCAAACATAAAAGCACGAAGATGAAAAAACCAATGAAGGTGAACAACAACTATCTGATTAACCACACAGCCAGTTATTTGTTATTAAATCCTAACCTTGAGTTAACTGGACTATTGACCAATCCGCATCGTGCACCAAAGATGGCGAAAGCGTTGGATTTAATTATTGAAACACTAGATTAAGACAAGGCAAATTTAACAACAGCAATCACCAACATAATAAAGACCACTGTCATTATTAAACCAACAATAATGTAAGGCCAAGGGCCTTGTTTTTCAGTGCGTTCAAAGTCTTTAATCAGATCTTCTTTTTTACCTACACCAATCATTGCCGAGGTGACTGCTTTAAATACTTGCCCCAATCCTTTCATAACAACTCCTTTGTTTTACTTATAACGTAATTAACCAGTAATGGTCAACCAACAATGCAATAAATAATAACATTAAATAGTTAACGGAAAACATGAATGTTGTCCAAGCAATTTTATTATCATCAGGATTTTTGTAAATTTTGATTGCATACATTAAGAATATCAACCCCAATACCACAGCAGAAATCAGATAAATAAGCCCAGACATGCCTGATAAATAGGGCAATAATGTCACCAATAATAACAGAACCGTATAAAGCAAAATTTGCGTACGCGTGTAAGCTAGGCCATGCGTTACTGGTAGCATTGGCACATCAACTTTTTTATACTCTTCCACACGGTAAATTGCCAGCGCCCAAAAATGGGGTGGTGTCCAAATAAATACAATTAAAAACAGTAATAGTGCGTACTCAATACCTTGCGTACCCGAAATTGCCGTCCAGCCCAATACCGGCGGAGCAGCGCCGGCAGCACCACCAATCACAATATTTTGTGGTGTGGCGCGCTTGAGATACATGGTATAGACAACCGCATAACCAATCAGTGAAATAAACGTAAGCACCATGGTAATGGTATTAACAAACAACTGTAAAACACCCAAACCAACCACACCTAAAAACACCCCCAAACCAACGCTTGGTTGCGGCTCACCTTGCCTTGTGGCAAGGGGCGTTGATCAGTGCGAGACATCTGAGTATCGATTTGCTCATCAACTACATGGTTAAACACCGCCGCCGAAGCAGCAGCCATAGAGATACCTATTGAGGCGCTGAGCACCAATAAAGCATCTGGTAAATACGGCGCAGGCACCGCTAAAAACATACCAACCACAGCTGTTAGTAAAATTAAAGAAACAACTTTAAGTTTACATAGACCAAGTAAGTCACTTAATGATGGCATAACAATCTCCGCTTAACCGATACGTGAATACTTAAACAAGCGCTTCAAGTCTTTAATTACGCGCTTAATCTCTAAACCTTGTGGCTCATAGTGCAACATCACATTGCCCAACGGGTCAATCAAAAATAGTGTGTTGTTAGGAAACTGTTTTAATTGTTGATTGAGTGTTTCGCTCGGATTGGCAATTAACACGCCGTACTCTTGTAAATCAGTCGAACCATTAATCAGCAGCAATCTTTGAACACGACGCATGTTTTCATTCATCAGAATGCGGATGGTTTTCATGTCTTTAAGTGTTTGTGTACAAGCAGTGTCGCATTGATTAGTGATGTACGCCAATGTCCACAAGCCTTGCAAACCACCCGGTGTGTTCTTAGTAAAAACCACATCTTGTTTTTCGGTAGTAATAATCGGGTTAACAAATTTTCCGTAATTAACGGTCGTTCCCGTAAACGCTGTTGGGTTCCAATAAAAAAATGCCGTACCAAGTGCAATAGGGATGATAAAAGAAGCTAACAATACCCATAATTCTTTTTTAGAATTCATAAAAAACCTTGTTTTGCAAAGCGCGCAATGATACGCTTAAGCTGTTAAAAAATCAATTCTGTCAATATTACAATCTGACTTCAATGCCGTTTTTTTGCATGGCCATCTTTGCCTCGCTAACCGTATATTCGCCAAAATGGAAAATACTGGCCGCTAGCACTGCGTCCGCACCACCTTTAAGAACACCCTCAGATAAATGTTCTAAATTACCCACACCACCTGAGGCGATGACTGGCACATCAACCGCATCAGAAACGGCTCTGGTTAACGCCAAGTCAAAACCGGTCTTAACACCATCACAATCCATTGAGGTTAATAACACCTCGCCAGCGCCGTGCTCGCCCTCAGTCATTTTTACCGCCCACTCAACCGCATCTATGCCGGTTGATTTACGCCCGCCATGGGTAAATATTTCCCACTTTGGCGGATTATTCGACACTTGTTTTGCATCAATGGCTATTACAATACACTGAGAGCCAAACTTTGCGCTGAGCTCATTAATTAAATCAGGATTAAAAATTGCAGCTGAATTTACCGCAACCTTATCCGCGCCTGCGTTGAGCATTATTCGCACATCTTCAGGTTTGCGAATGCCACCACCAACAGTGAGCGGAATAAACACTTGTTCGGCAATACTCTGCACCATATGTACTGTTGTATCACGGCCTTCATGTGAGGCAGTAATATCTAAAAAAGTGATTTCATCAGCGCCTTCATCGTCATAACGCTTGGCCACCTCGACCGGATCGCCCGCATCTTTAATGTCAACAAACTGCACGCCTTTAACCACACGACCGTCACGCACATCAAGACAAGGGATGATTCTTTTTGCTAAACTCATAAGGGGTTTTGTATTAAATTTTAATAAGTACTAATTAAGTGCAATTTTACCGTATTTATACTTTCAAAAGGCTGGTGCCGCCCGATAGGTATAATTAACGCCCATGAACACCCCTAAACACATTGCAATTATTATGGACGGCAACGGTCGCTGGGCGTCGAAACGCTTCTTACCTCGCATTCAAGGCCATCAAAAAGGGGTTAAAGCTGTACGAAAAGTGGTGAAACATTGTGGAAAACTGGGTATCGAAACACTGACTTTATTTGCCTTTAGTAGTGAAAACAAAAATCGTTCAAATGAAGAGGTGTCTTTGTTGTTTAAGCTGTTTTTAAGTGTGCTCAAACAAGAAGTTAATAAACTTAATAAACACAACGTCAAACTCAAAATTATTGGCGACCTTGGTCTATTCCCCCAAGAAGTACAGCAAACAGCCATTGATGCGCAAGCACTATTGGCCAATAACACAGGTCTAACTCTGGTGATTGCTGCTAACTATGGCGGCCAATGGGACATTGCACAAGCAGCACAACAAATTGCCAAACGCGCAGCCAATAATGAAATTAACGCTGACGACATTAATATCGATACTTTTTCTCAGTACTTATCCTTAGCAGATCAGCCTAAAGTTGATTTATTAATTCGTACCAGTGGTGAGCTCAGAATTAGCAACTTCTTACTATGGGAAATCGCCTATAGCGAGTTGTATTTTACCGACATCCTGTGGCCAGACTTTAACCCTGCAGAGCTCGATAAAGCCATTGAAAGCTTTAACCATCGCGACCGCCGTTTTGGCGAGCGCAAGGACAAAGCATGCTAAGTGGATTAGCCCAAAGAATCATAACTGCCTTGGTCTTAGCGCCTGCCTTTATTTGGGCAATATTTGCTTTGCCTGCACCTTATTTTTCTTACTTATTATTAGCCTTTGTTGTGCTTGGTGCTTGGGAGTTTTCACGACTCATTAAAATCACTAAACCTATTAATAGAGCCTTATTAACGGGGTTTATTGTTGGTTGCACATTGGTTGCAAATAATCACGCACAAAACCCAGACAATTTAACTGTTCTGCTTTATGTTTCTGTTGTTTGGTGGGGGTTAAATTTGTTTTGGGTGTTAAGTTACCCTAACCACACACAAACCTGGTTTGGCTCCAGTATTATTAGATCAATGAGCGGTGTGCTGTTGTTGGCACCTATGTGGGTTGCACTGGTTAACTTACACTTAAAAGGTGACGAATATTTCTTGCTATTAATGTTGCTTATTTGGGGGGCAGATTCCGGTGCTTATTTTGTAGGTAGGAAGTTTGGCAAACGTAAGCTTGCACCCAAGGTCAGTCCTGGAAAATCTGTCGAAGGTGTTTTGGGTGGTATTGGTTTTGCCTTGGTTGTAATGCTGGTGTTTCTTCAAATCCAAAACGTTGCAAGTGAGCAGTATTTTGGCTATTTAATACTAACGATCGTTGTTGCTAGTGTTTCTGTTTTAGGTGATTTATTTGAAAGTTTATTTAAACGTGAATCTGGCATGAAAGACAGCGGAAACATTTTGCCCGGCCATGGTGGCGTACTAGACCGCATTGATTCCCTTACCGCAGCGGCACCGTTTTTCCTGCTGGGCTTAAATCTGCTATGAAAAATATAACCCTTTTAGGTGCTACCGGATCGATTGGCAAAAGCACCTTATCTGTGATTGACCAACACCCTAATCAATTTAACATCTTTGCACTAAGTGCCAACACCAAATGGCAGGCAATGCTTGAATTGTGTCGCCAATACCAGCCGACTTACGCCGTCATGACAAATGAAGAGGCGGCTGACAAGTTACAATCTGCACTCAATAATGACACTCAGGTGCTCAGTGGCGAACAAGCTTTGTGTGATATTGCCGCACACCAAAAAACCGATTATGTCATGGCAGCCATTGTTGGTGCTGCAGGCATGTCCTCAGCGCTTGCGGCCGCTAAGGCGGGCAAACGTATCATGCTAGCCAACAAAGAATCCTTGGTCTTAGCGGGTGACATCTTTATGGATGCGGTTAAGCACTCTGGTGCAGAACTCATCCCTGTAGACTCAGAACACAGCGCCATCTTTCAGTGTTTGCAAGGTGGTCGCTCAGGACTTAGTAAAATTCAACTCACTGCCAGTGGTGGCCCGTTCTTGCACACGCCATTAAGTGAGCTGCAATCAATAACCCCTGATGAAGCTTGCGCCCACCCAAACTGGTCTATGGGTCGCAAAATTTCAGTTGACTCGGCCACAATGATGAACAAAGGATTGGAAGTGATTGAGGCCTATTATTTATTCGACCTAAAACCTGAGCAAATTGATGTGGTTATGCACCCACAAAGCATTGTTCACTCTTCAGTTTATTTTGATGATGGCTCTACCTTGTCGCAGCTTGGTAACCCTGATATGCGTAGTGTTATTTCCTATGCAATGGCTTATCCTCAGCGCATTAGCTCTGGCGTTGCGCCACTAGACTTGGCCAGTAACTCACCATTAGAATTTTATACGCCAGACCTTGAAAAATTCGCCTGTCTCAAACTAGCCTTTGAAGCGCTAAAACAAGGTGGAAATGCCATGGGCACGATTAACGCCGCCAATGAAATTGCAGTTGATGCGTTTTTAAATAAAACCATTGGTTTCTTAGACATTCCTCAGGTTATTAAACAAACGCTTGCTCAAACAAAACACGCTGCTTTAAACAATCTTGATGCCATTATTGCCAATGACCAAGAAGCGCGAGGCCTAGCCTCTCAAATTGTTGCTAAGTATGCTTAAACGCGCTTTATTTCTAATTATTTCTTTGCTGTTAATCAGCCCATCGAGCGTATTGGCGTATGGCGCTAATACGCTCGATCACTCTACCATCATTATTACTCGGTCGCTTAATTATGATGCAAAAAAAGCCAACATCAGTCCAAAAATTGTTAAAACTTTAATACGCATATTTTCATGGGAAATTGATTTCAATAAGGATCTTCGAAAAGGCGATCGATTTATTATTGTTGGCAAGCATGGGGTTAATCCCAGTGCGCTCATTTACATAGGCGCAACAAAAAGCGTGGCTGTTTTTTCTTATACCGATAAACACGGGCGCACAGGCTATTATGATATTAATGGGCGTACACTATATCCCTCATTCCTTAAATACCCTTTGAAACATAGCCGAATCAGCTCTAAGTTTCAAAGAAAACGGCTTCACCCTATCTTAAAAACTTGGCGGCCACATAGAGCGGTTGACTTTGTTGCTAAAGAAGGTACACCGGTTTATTCTGTAGCTAGTGGTATTATCCAACGCAGGAAAAATATGGGTGTATTGGGTAATGTCATCTACGTTAAGCATGGCAGTAATTACACCACTGTTTATGCGCACTTGTCTAAATTTGCACGCGGACTAAAACCTTCTTCTAAAGTTAAAAAAGGCCAAGTTATTGGTTATGTAGGTTCAACTGGGCGCTCAACTGGGCCTCATTTACACTATGAATTGCGCTATAAAGGTATTCGAAAAAATCCGCTGACCCATCCGCTACCCAAGCGAAAAAAAGTTGCCCATACTGACTTTTGGCGCTTTAAAAACAAGGTCAATACGATCTTACGTAGCTTGTAAATTATTGGCTGGCTATCCAGTCTCGCCAATGTTTAACATCAAGACTTCTCCAATATCCGCTATCTACATATTGATCTTGGTATTCAGAGGCGCCTTTAACCTTGTTTAAAACTGCAAACGTAATCAACTCACCAATACGTTGTTTATCCTTAGTGCCGGGCACCAAAGATTCGTTTCTGATGACAGCTGCAATAAAGGCAGAATTTGCATTGCCGTGTACTTCAAAAGATTCCTCAAATAAACTTAGGGCTAAAAAGTCGTTTCTAACAAAACCACCATCACCGTCAAGCAAATACAACGCATAGTCATATAAGGCAGGATCATAACTTTGTCTCACCAGTTTAATCAATATTTCATTGGCGATGCGGACTTGTGGCAAATGCCCCATAAGGGTATTGCCGTAACGCATTTGCTTGGAGGTTTCGTACACAGCGTCAAAATCATCTAGGTCGAAAGCGCCCTTCATTAGTAAGGACTGTCCACGCATCACCACATCACGCGAACCAATTTCGTTGCCCACTTGAATTAGCCGCAATGCACCATCGGTCAATGGTGAAGCCGTTGAAAACTGGGTTATTAGTAGGGCAGTAATTAGAAAAATTTTTATCATCATACTATGATGTACATTTTACCACAGGCGTGCATTAATGCGTCTAACATTCGTATTTTCGATGTTAGGATTAAGGTTAAAATATTGATAAAATTATCAATAAAACACACCCTTGCAAACACTATTCGAAACCTCGCTTAGCCTACCTTTAATCCAAAAAGGCAAGGTTCGCGAACTTTATGATATTGATGACAAGCGCATGCTCATTGTCACCACGGACCGCCTCAGTGCGTTTGATGTTGTTTTTGATGCGCCAATCAGTCAAAAAGGCGCAGTGCTCACCCGTGTGGCCAACTTTTGGTTCGACAAGACCCAACACATCATCCCCAACCATTTAACGCATGAGCCATTAAGCAATGTACTGAGCGCAGCTGAAATTCAACAAGTTGAAGGGCGCGCTATTATTGTGAAAAAACTCAAACCTTTAGCGGTAGAGGCAATTGTTCGTGGCTATATTATAGGTTCCGGCTGGAAAGACTACCAAAACACGGGTAGTGTTTGTGGCGTCACACTACCTGATAACTTACAACTGGCAGAAAAATTACCCGAAGTGCTTTACACGCCCTCTAGTAAAGCAGCTGTTGGCGAGCACGATGAGAATATTGATTTTACTGCGACTGTGGATATATTGGGCGAAGATATGGCTCAGCAAGTTAAACAAGCCAGTTTGTCGCTTTACCAATTTGCGGCTGAATATGCATTGTCGCGCGGTATTATTATTGCCGACACCAAGTTTGAGTTTGGCCTTGATGAGAACAACCAACTTACTTTAATGGATGAAGTGCTGACGCCAGACTCTTCGAGATTTTGGTCGAAAGAAGACTACCAAGTAGGTACCAGCCCAAAAAGTTTTGATAAGCAAATTGTGCGCGACTATTTAGAAACACTAGACTGGAACAAAGCCCCGCCCGCACCAACACTGCCCGAGCACATCGTTCAAAAAACGGCCGATAAATACTTGGAAGTACAAACCCTACTAACCCAAACTTAATCTCATGCAGCTAAGCGGACTCATTAGCAAAATGCATACCAGCCTGAGCATGGGTACAGCACAATACCAATTGCCAATTGGTGATAAGTTGCTCAATATGAATGACTTGATT
>FUWD013023718.1_pt1 | contig 12032 bp, 14 predicted proteins | sample 1063281 | NCBI WGS metagenome assembly FUWD01 (sample SAMEA79048168, study PRJEB19326) | metagenome | biome: marine
CGGCCGGACGAACATGGACGAGTTCGCCATGGGTAGCTCCAACGAGAACTCCGCCTACGGTCCGGTACCCAATCCCTATGACAGGACCAGGGTGCCCGGTGGCAGTTCCGGTGGCTCTGCCGCAGCCGTCGCCGCGGGCCTCTGCCTGGCGGCGCTCGGTTCCGATACCGGCGGCTCGGTTCGCCAGCCGGCCGGCTTCTGCAACATCGTCGGCCTGAAACCCACCTACGGGCGCATCTCCCGTTACGGCCTTGTTGCCTTCGCCTCGTCGTTCGACCAGATCGGCATCCTGGCAGGAAACTGTGACGACGCGGCCCTCGTGCTTGGCGTCATCGCCGGCAAGGACGAGCGCGACGCCACCTCGTCACGACACGCCGTCGACGACTACGCTGCCGTCATGGACGGGGTGCCGCTCAAGGGGCTCCGGGTGGGAGTCCCGTCTGCATTTTTCCCGAAGGACCTGAACGCTGATGTCGCCCGTCTCGTGAAAGCCGGCCTGCAGCGTCTCGAGGATGCCGGTGCCGAACTGGTCGATATCGAGCTGCCGGAAAGCGATCACGCCATCGCCGCCTACTATATCCTGGTGACGGCGGAAGCCTCCTCGAACCTGGCCCGTTTCGATGGCGCCCGCTACGGTTACCGTTCTCCCTCTGCCGGAGAGCTTTCCGACATGTATGTGAACTCCCGCACCGAAGGCTTCGGGAACGAGGTCAAGCGCCGCATCATGCTCGGCACCTACGTGCTTTCCGCCGGTTATTACGATACGTATTACAAGAAGGCGCAGCAGGTGCGCCGGGTGTTCCAGGACCGTTACCGCGAGGCGCTCGAAAAGGTCGACGTCATTGCCGGTCCTACCTCGCCTTTTCCGCCGTTCGGTATCGGAGACAAGATGGACAACCCGCTCGAAATGTACCTTGCCGATGTGTTCACCGTGCCGGCCAGCATCGTCGGTATGCCTGCCGTCAGCGTGCCGGTCGGACTCGACAGCCTCGGTTTGCCGGTCGGCGTCCATCTGATCTGCAATTTCTTTGAAGAGGGCAAGATGCTCGGCATCGCCCGCCAGCTCCAGTCTTTGTGTCAGGAAGTCCCGTCGGTGTGACGGCTAATCATCATCCATCAAACAGGATATCGGCTTATGAGCGTACTGGTCAATAAAGATACCCGCCTGGTCGTCCAGGGAATCACCGGCGGTGAAGGCACCTTCCATACTTCCCAGATCCTGGAGTACGGCACCAATGTGGTTGCCGGCGTTACTCCCGGCAAGGGTGGTGTGCTGTACAGTGGCAACGAGAAGGATTCGTTCTGCCGTCCGGTGCCGGTTTTCGATACCGTCAAGGAGGCTGTCGAGAAGGCGGAGGCCAACGCTTCGGTCATCTTCGTGCCGGCTCCGTTTGCCGCTGATGCCATCATGGAGGCCGCAGATGCCGGCCTGAAGGTGATCATCTGCATTACCGAAGGTATTCCGGTCAACGATATGATGAAAGCCTATGCGTTCGTCAGGGAAAAGGGCGCCGTACTGGTCGGTCCCAACTGCCCCGGCGTCATCACGCCCGGCGAGGCCAAGGTCGGCATCATGCCGGGCTTTATCCACAAGAAAGGTACGATTGGCGTTGTTTCGCGCAGCGGCACCCTTACCTACGAGGCGGTACACCAGCTGACCCAGGTCGGCCTTGGCCAGTCCACCTGCATCGGCATCGGCGGCGACCCGATCATCGGTACCCGGTTCATCGATGCCGTCAAGATGTTCGCCAAGGATGACGAGACCGAGGGGCTGATCATGATCGGCGAGATCGGCGGTAGCGCAGAAGAGGAAGCTGCTGAATACATCAAAAAAGTATTTCAGGAAACCGGTCGTCGGATTCATCGCCGGACGTACCGCTCCTCCCGGAAGGAGGATGGGCCATGCCGGAGCTATCGTCTCCGGCGGCAAGGGTACGGCGGAAGAGAAGATCAGGGCCCTGGAGGCCGCAGGCATCCGTGTGGTCGAAAACCCTGCCGACATGGGTACCGCCATGCTCAAGGCGCTCGGAAGGGCATAAGTTTTCAGCTGTAAACACAAAAAGCGCCAGAAGGCGCTTTTTGTGTTTATGGAAAAGCAAAGGACAACCTTACATCCCCAGCGTCACCAGGTCGTGGATGTGGATCAGGCCGACCGGGCGGTTGTCGTTGTCGCAGACCAGAAGCTGGGTGATCCGGTAGGTTTCGAGGATTTCGAGGCAGTGTTTTGCCAGAAGGCCGGACTGCACGGTCTTGGGATTGGCGGTCATCACCTCCCGCGCCTTGCGGTCGAGGAAATCCGAGCCCTTCTGCACGAGCCTCCTGAGGTCGCCGTCGGTGAAGATGCCGGTCAGGCGTCCCTCTTCGTCGACCACGCCACTCACCCCATACCGTTTCGAGGTCATCTCGAGGATCAGGTCGGAGACCGGCGCCTGCTCGCTGACGAGCGGAAGCGCATCGCCGTGCGCCATCAGGTCTTCGACCTTCATGGTGAGCTGTTTGCCCAGCGAGCCCTTGGGATGGGTCATCGCGAACTCCAGGTCGCTGAAGTTCTTTTGCGCATCAGGCACATGGCCAGTGCGTCGCCCATTGCGAGCATGGCGGTGGTCGAGGTCGTCGGGGCCAGGTCGAAAGGGCATGCCTCCTGCTCAACGCCCACATCGAGTACGACGTCCGCATGGCGCGCCAGATGCGACCTCATGTTGCCGGTGAATGCGATGATTGCAGCTTCACGCTGCCTGAGCGGGGGAATGATGAAGTTGAGTTCCTCGGTCATGCCGCTCTTGGACAGGCAGATGACGACATCGCCTTTCGATACGACGCCAAGGTCCCCGTGCGCGGCTTCTGCCGGATGGAGGAATACGGCTATCGTGCCGGTGGAGGAGAGCGTAGCTGCGATTTTCTGGCCGATGATGCCGGATTTGCCCATGCCGCAGATGATGACCTTGCCCCGGCATGCGAACAGCAGATCGATGGCGTCTGCAAAGCTGTCCGCGATCCGTTCAGCCATTGAGGAGAGCGCATTCGCTTCCTGCAAGAGGATTTTCCTGCCTTCGGTGATGGTCAGCGCCCGTTCATTGGTCATGGCTCGTGGTTATGGTTGATCAGATGCGGGAAAGGTAAGAATATTGTTTTTTTCGCCCAAGTGCCGGCGAAATCATTAAATTTCCTCATATTTTCCCAGAGGCGACAGCCTGCACAGCCAGGGCCATACCCATTTGGCATGGTTTTCCGGTTTGCCGGCCGTTCCGTGAAGAAACCACCCATTATCCAACTAACGTTTATTATGAGCTGGATCTATATTCTGGGTTTTGCCCTTGCGGTTTTCTTTCTGCTCATGTTCTTCCTTTCCCGCTTCGTCGATTACATGAAGAAGGCGCAGAACCTTGAGATCGAGTCCCTTAAGGAAACCCTGATTGACAAGGACAACCCTGTCGGCCTCTCCGGCGACGAGCTCCAGAAGCTCAGGAAGCAGCAGGAGGAGGCACAGCAGCATCTGCGCGAAGTCATCTCCAGGATTCCCGTCATCCAGAAGGAGGGGAAGTTTCAGGTGGACATTGAGGAGGTTCGCCGCCGCAAGGAAGGCACGGAGGCTTCGGGCCCCAACGGCACGGACCCGCTGAACGGCAACGGGTAAGCCGAAGGAACTCTTCCCGGAATGTTCTCCAAGCTCAAGTTGCTCGCCAGGGATACGGTGATCTACGGGTCCAGCACCATTCTGGCCCGTAGCCTCAACTACGTTCTTGTCCCGCTTTACGCCAACCAGCTTTCGACTTTCGACAACGGCATACAGGCGGTTGTCTATGCCAATATCGCCCTGGCCAACGTCCTTTTTTCCTATGGCCTGGAGACCGCATACCTGAAGGTCGCATCCGATGCCGTCAAACGCAACGTCGACGAACGCCCCTACTTCTCGACAGCGTTCATCAGCCTCCTCTGCACCTCGACCCTCTTTGCGGCCCTGATCGCCCTGATCGCCCCGGCTATCGCCGTCGCTGTCGGACTCGAGCCCGAATCCGGTACCTTCATCCGCCTGGCAGCAGTGATCCTCTGGCTGGATGCGATGCTGGTCGTCCCTTTCGCGGAGCTGCGGCTCAAACGCAAGGCAATGCTCTTCGCCCTGGCCAAAGTGATGGGGGTTGTCGGTGGCGTGGTCAGCACCTTCATGCTCATCCTGGTCTTCAGGACCGGGTTGTCCGGGGTATTCATCGGCGAGGCGATCGGTTCGGTCGTCAGCCTGCTGTTCATCTTTCCGGTGCTGAGGAACCTGAAGCCCCTTTTCTCGGCAGGCATGTACAAAGAACTTCTGCGCATCGGCCTGCCCTATGTGCCGACGGGCATTGCCGGCCTGCTCATCCACCTGATCGACAGGAACCTGCTCATCCGCATTCCGCAGCAGGATATAGAACGTCTCTACGGATCCGGCTTCCAGGCTTCCGACATCACCGGTATCTACGGCAGGGTGGCGGCGTTCGGTGTCGCACTCCAGATGTTTATCCAGATCTTCAGGTTTGCCTGGCAGCCCTTCTTCCTGCAGCATGCCGACGACCCCGAGGCAAAACCGCTGTTCAGGCAGGTGATGAACCTGTCGAGTATCGCGGTGATCGTGCTGGCCGTGGCCTGTACCTTTTTCGTGCCCGACCTCGTCCGTTACCACTGGGGCGGGAGTCTTTACCTGTTGCCTCCGAAATACTGGATAGGCATGTCGATCCTGCCGTGGATATTTTTCAGCTACGTGTTCGACATGGTGTCGACCAACCTTTCCGCCGGACTGCTGATCACCGGCAATACCCGCTACCTGCCGGTGGTGACCTTTGCAGGAGCGGTGGTCACCACGATCTGCTGCCTGCTCCTGATCCCGGTTGGCGGCATGGACGGGGCCGCTGTCGCGATTCTGGCGGGAACCGCCGTCATGTGCCTCTGCATGTGGTGGTATGCAAACCGTTTCTTTCCGGTCAGTTACGACTGGGGACGCCTGTCGCTGCTCCTTGGAGCCGGTTTCGTGTTTGCCATCCTGCATGATGAACTCCTTGGTGCATTCGAGGGGGCTGGCCTCTACGGCTGGATGCTCTTCATGGCGAAACTGCTGATTGTCCTCTGCTATTTATCGTTCGGGACGCTCATTTTCCGTAATGAGGCGAGGGCCGCATGGCGCCGGATCGCCACAAGGATCAGTCCCATCGGGCAGAGAGGGGAAGGAAAGGCATGATCCGTGTGGCGCTGGTCCAGTTTACTCCCTCACCCGGCCGCAAGGCCTCGAACCTTCAGGCAATAGCCGGCATGCTCAATGGCGTGGAGGCAGATCTGTTCGTCCTGCCCGAGCTGTCGACTACCGGTTACTTCTTCACCGCTCCCGAAGAGCTTGCCGGCCTTGCCGAAGGTACAGATGGAGATGCGTCGGCGCTGTTCCGCGAGATCGCTGTGTCGAAGGGCGCTACCGTCGTGGCCGGCATCGCCGAAGCTGCCGGGAAGGCCTGCTACAACTCGGTATTTCTCTTCGGACCGGAGGGAGGCGCTCCGGTGGTCTACCGGAAATCGCACCTCTTCTACAAGGAGTCCATGGTCTTTGAACCGGGGAATACCGGATTTCCGGTGGTGAGGGACCGTACCCGTGACCTCTCGATCGGAGTCATGCTCTGCTACGACTGGCGTTTTCCTGAGGCGGCGCGCTGTCTTGCGCTCGACGGGGCGGACATCATCGCCTGTCCCTCGAACCTGGTGACCGATGCATGGATGAAGGTGATGCCTGCCCGGGCCATCGAGAACAAGGTGTTCGTGGCTGTGGCCAACCGTGCAGGAACCGAAACGAAAGCTGGTGAGACGCTGGTGTTCAAGGGGCGTTCCGCCCTCTACGACCCCTGGGGAGAGGTGGTGGCCCAGGCAGGCCCTTCGGGTGATTGCGTACTTGTCGGGGAGATCGATCCCACCCTTTCGCGCGACAAGCGTTTCAACGAACGGAACGACATTTTCCTCGACCGTCGTCCGGACCTCTACGGCCGCCTCCTCCGCCCATAGCTCCCTGTCTTCCATCGCTATCGAATCGCTATCGAAATCGAAAACCCGGATACTGGCGTACCCGAACGTCTGCGTCAGGGGGCCTGGCGCTCCGATGGCAGGCCTGTGGGCCTGATTTCCCGGATCCATCGGGTGCGATGCTCATAGCGTTTGGTGTAGACCTTTCCCAGGAATTCCTTGAGGGAGTCCCGCTGCGCGGGGGTGCAGAGCCTGGAGAGATCGTTGAAGTGCATGGCGAGATTTTTGTCGAGCCTGGCCTGCCGGGTGCCGATCGTCTCCGCTATGCGTGCAATCTTCGTTGTATCAGGGGTGGGCTTGACCGCTTCTTCAATCAGTTCCTGCTTCAGCTGCAGGAGCTGGCGGATCTCAGGCATGCTGCTGCGGAAATGCTCACGCCGCAGTTCCCTGAACCGGGCCATCTGTTCAGGGCTGAAGATCTGGCCCGGGGTGGGCGAATCGCTTCTCGAATAGTACTCCCTGACCTCGACGGAACGGAAATGGCGGGAGAAGAAATTCTGCCACATGACAACGCTGAGCAGCGTGACGTTCAACAGGGCCAGCACGACCAGCGAGGTGGTGACGAAGCGTTTTGAGGTAAGGAAATCCATGGTATGCCTAAATGTTGGTCATCAGAAATCGCGTCCACCGAATTCCGGTCATGCCCGTTACTGGCAGTTCGGTTCCTGTCCGGCCGCGCCGTTTTGCGTTACGCCATATTTCTGTTTCTCTTCGGCGCTCATGACGCCGATCCTTTTTTGCCACTCTTTGGTGAATGCGTCACGGGTTTCAGGTGTCTCCTCCTGGAGTTTTCCCCTGAGCCCGGCCAGTTCTTCTGTCTTCATGCTGCTGAAATCGGCTGAGGCCATTGCGGCAGGGCTGCCGGTCATGAGGATGGCTGCGGTCATGGCCGGGAATATGAATTTTTTCATGGGTGCTGTTTTTTTCGGTTTCAGTTTGTCTGCCTGTTTGCAGGTTCTTCCTCCTGCTGGTCGTAATAGGAGAGGGCCGGGCTTCCGTATTCGTCGCCGTACGATTCTGCGATGGCATCGCCTCCCTGCATGGAGGAACGTGTATCGCGGTCCAGAAAGAGCATGGTGCCCAAGGCGATGTTGATGGCAAGGAGCAGGCTGAAGAATGCCAGGCGCGGATTGAGCCCGGCAACGACCGAGGCTCTGGCGTTTTCGGATTCTATGCGTTGCAGGAGGTGCGCCCTGAAAAGATGGTGCGGCTCGATCCGGGGCAGTTCGTCCAGTATCCGCATGGTTTTCACCGCTTCCGCACTTCGCTGCTCGTTGCTGCTGTTCATCTCGCTCTCCTGTTACTTGACTTTTTGACGTCAATGCCGTTGCATTCTTGCTGCTTTTCCTGCTTCATCGGGCCGTGTAATGCTTTTCGAGCTTCGATTGCAGGCTCTTTTTTTGCCCGGTGGACCAGTGATTCGACCGCAGGTATGGTGGTCTGGAGAATATCGGCGATCTCCTGGTTGCTGTATCCGTCCTGTTTGCTGAGCAGGAATGCCGCTTTCTGGCTGTCCGGAAGCGAGTCCAGCGCGACCTGCAGCACTGCGACGCGCTCTTTGTCTGCCAGCGCATCGGCAGGGTTTTCCCGTTCGGGTGCGGGGATCGAGTCGGCAGGGTCGTCGACACCGATGATCCGCTTGAGCGAGCTGAACCGTTTTTTCCGTTTAAGCTTCCGCAGGTGGTCGAGCGATTTGGTGACGGCGATCCGGTAGATCCAGGTCGACAGTTTCGACTCCTCCCGGAAGCGATCGAGCGAACGGTGGACCTCGATGAACACCTCCTGAGCGAGATCCTGCGCATCTTCGCGGTTGAGGACGAAGCGGTAGCAGGTGTTCAGCACCATCTCCTGATGTTCGGCGACGAGGTCGCTGAAGTAAAGGTCCCTTGTTATGCTCTCCTGCTGGTGCAATGCTGGACTTTTGCGTGAAGATCGTTACCGGGGGTGTTGCCGTTTCCTGACCCGAAACCCCCGGGTGTTGCGTGTGACGTTACTCTGTCAGTTTCGACGTCGTTTTTTCAAAATCCTTGCGCCGGCTTCTTCCGTACCCGTTATCCCAGTTTCGCGGCGAAATCGAGCACCTTCTCCACGGTTTCACGACTGTCCGCTTCGCAGTAAAGCCTCAGGACCGGCTCGGTGCCCGAGGGCCTGATCAGCAGCCAGCCGCCATCGAAGTGGTACTTGAAACCGTCAAGGCCACTGTAGCTCGTGACGGCATGGCCCGCGATAGAGGTGAGCTTGCCGTCTGCCGCTGCCGCGATGATCGCCTGCTTGCGTTCGTCGGCCACATGCAGGTCGTGGCGGTCGTAACAGAAGAAGCCGTACTCCTCGAATAGTTCTTCGACCAGTTCCGAAAGGGTTTTCTGCCTGCGGGCCATGATCTCCAGGGTCAGGAGTCCGATGTAGACGCCGTCACGCTCGGGAAGGAAGGAGGTGATGCCGATGCCGCCGGATTCTTCGCCGCCGATCAGGATGTCGCTGGTGGACATGAGGCGGCTGACGTGCTTGAACCCAACGGGAAGCAGGTGCATCTTCAGACTGTGCTTTGCGCAGATGCGGTCGATGATGTCCGTGAGCGCGAAGGTCTTGGCCACTTCGCCACGCTTGCCTTTCTGTTCGACGAGGTACTTGAGGATGATTGCGAACAGTTTGTGGGAATCGACGAAGTTGCCATGTTCGTCGAGCATGCCCACCCGGTCGGCGTCGCCGTCGTTGATGATCCCCACGTCGGTCTTGACCTCGTTGAAGAATTCGACGAAGTCGCCGATGTACTGCGGGATCGGTTCAGGATTGATTCCCTCGAACCCGGGGTTGACCGAGCAGTGGTAGCAGTTGACCATCGACTCGTCGAACAGGCGGGTGATGATGTCCTGACCCGCGCCGAACATGGCGTTGTGCGCGATCTTGAGTTCGCTTTCCCGGATCAGTGCAAGGTCGAGCTTCGACTTGAGGTAGTCGACATAATGCTTTTTGATGTCCACGATGGTGATGAGTCCCTCTTCCGGAACTGCGGGATCCTGCGGATCGACCGAGAGCAGGTTGCGTTCGATCAGGTCGATCACCTCGGGATGCGCCGGCCCGCCGTAGTCGGCCTTCACCTTGAATCCGTTGTAGATTGGAGGGTTGTGGGAAGCGGTGATCATCACGCCGCCGGCAAGTTTCATGTCCCTTGTGTAGAGCGAAACCGCAGGGGTGGAGACGAACTCGCCGGAAAGGAAGACCTTCAGTCCCAGCGACGAGAGTACTTCGGCCGCGTACCGGGCGAACTCACCGGACATGAACCGGGTGTCGTAGCCGACACACACGCCGTTGTCACGGTTCGGATGAGAGAGGAAGTACTTTCCTGACGCCAGGGCGGTGAGTTTGAGGTTGTCGTAGGTATAATCTTTGGCTATGACCGCGCGCCATCCGTCGGTGCCGAATTTGACTTGCATTCTGATGTACAATTAATATAATGATGATGAATTACAGGCTTCGGTGCTGCCGGTCGGAACCGCCAGTGCCGGACAAACGACTAAAATACAGTTTCCTCCCTCATGATGCAATCACAGCCGTCCAAGCCATCGAAGTCGGTGTTCGTCCTGGCGGGGGAGGTGTCGGGGGATCTCCATGCCGCGGGTGTGGTGCGTTCGCTTCTCGACGCACGGCCCGGGACCAGGGTGTTCGGTGTCGGTGGCCCGCAGCTCGGGGCGCTCGGCGCCGATCTGCTCTACACGACCGACCAGATGAGCATCATGGGCTTCGTCGAAGTGCTTCGGCACGCCTCGTTCCTGAAACGGGTGATCGCCGATCTCAAGGAGGCTGTGCTCCGCGAAAAGCCTGACGTTGCACTGCTTGTCGATTATCCGGGCATGAACCTCCATCTGGCGGCTTTCTTCCGCAAACAGGGCATTCCGGTGGTTTACTACATCGCCCCGCAGGTCTGGGCCTGGAAAGAGGGCCGTGTCGAGAAGATCCGCCGCTATGTCGACCGTCTTCTGGTAATCTTCGATTTCGAGGTCGGTTTCTACCGGAAACACGGCATCGAGGCCGAGTTCGCAGGCAACCCGGTGGTCGAGGAGCTTTCGGATCTCCGCTTTCCCTCGCGAGAGCAGTTCCTGGCCGATGCGGGGATCGATCCGGCAACCCGGGTTGTCGGCCTTCTGCCAGGCAGCAGGAAGCAGGAGATCGAGAAGATCTTTCCCGCCATGCTTGGCGCCGCCCGGATGCTGCTCGGGAAGGGCCCCGTCTCGTTCCTGCTCGGCAAGGCGCCGCATCTGGAATGGTCCCTGTACGAACAGCACCTCCGGGAGTCCGGTATCGGGCCTGTCGTTCGCAGCTCTTACGAGGTGATGCGGTTCAGCGACCTGGTCATGGTGACCTCGGGGACAGCCACGCTCGAGTCGCTCTGCTTCGGCGTGCCGATGGTCGTCCTGTACCGGACCGGCTGGCTCAATTACACGATCGGCAAGCGCCTTGTCAAGCTGAAGAACATCTCTCTGGCCAACATTGTCGCCGTGGGGCTGCATGCCGACTCACGGCTCGTGCCGGAGCTCATCCAGGAACGGGTCAATCCCGCAGAGGTCAGCGCCGAGGTGGAACGCATCCTGGGCGACCCCGCCATCGCCCTGGCTATGCGACAGGGGCTGGAAGAGGCCCGCTCCAGGCTCTCGGCCGACGCACCCTCGCACCACGTCTCTGCCGTGCTGCTCGAATATCTCTGACCATTGTACCATGCAACAGCTTATCGATACCCTTGTCGGCAACCCCCTCATGCTTGCGGTCGCCGTGATCGTCTCCCTTTTCATCGTCCTTTCTTTTGCCAGGAAACTCCTCAAGGCGGCCGTTGTCCTTGCGGCGTTTGCCGTCCTCTACATAGCCTGGCTCATCTGGCATGGGGAAAATCCTGTCGAAAAAGCCGCAAAGGTCCGTAAGAGCACCACCGAAACTGTGGATAAAGGGAAAAAAGCGGTCGAGTTCATCGACGGCCTGAGGAAGATGGGCGAAGGGGGGAAGTAGGGGGGCAAATCTGACTGACCGGTCAGATCCGTCAGATTCTTCCAATCAGTCCAATCCTGTCTGCCACCTTTTCCAGCAGCCACATCGGGGTCGAGGTGGCTCCGCAGACGCCCACGTTTCGGCAGGGGAGCCCCTCTTCCGACATGAACCATGCCGGGTCGAGCTCTTCGGCATCCTCGATGAAATGGCTGTTCGGGTTGGCCTCCCTGCAGACCGAGTAGAGCACCTGCCCGTTGGAGCTTTTCCTGCCGGCGACAAAGATGATGCAGTCGTTCGACCGGGCGAACTCCCGCAGCTGTTCGTTCCTGTTCGACACCTGCCTGCAGATGGTATCCCTGAAGACGTGGCTGTCCAGAGGTTTCCCCCCTTTTTCCCATGATGCCAGGTCCGCCTCGCCGAATTCTGTCCAGGGGCGGCCGGTCGAACGGAGCTTCTCTTCCAGGTTCTTCTGCAGTTCGGCGAAGCCCGGCACATCCATGGTCGTCTGCGATATCAGCGCGCTTCTCCTGGACGGGTCCAGTGCGGCAAGCTCATCGGGGTCCGAGAGGTCGGCATGTTTGATGATGACTGCCCTGTTGTCGCTGTGCCCGTTCAGCCCGATCACTTCGGGGTGGGCCTTTTTTCCGTAGATCACCACCTGGAATCCGAGTTCCTGCAGCCGTCGTGTCGTGCGCTGGAGCCTCGATACCACCGGGCAGGTGGTGTCAGTGATGACCAGGTTGTTCGCCCTGGCTGTTTCGTAGGTCGAGGGCGGTTCCCCATGCGCCCGGACGAGGACGCTGGCATCTTTCAGCTGCCCGAACGTGGTTATGCTGATGGTTTCGAGTCCGAGCGATTCGAGCCGCCCCACCTCGACTTCGTTGTGGACCACGTCGCCTAGTGCATAGAGCTTGCCGGATTCCCTGAGCTTCTGTTCGGCGACATCAATCGTGCCCTGGACGCCGAAGCAGAATCCTGACGATTTCCGGTCGATGGTGATGTTCATGGTTGCCGGACGAGGGTTT
>FUWD013176126.1_pt1 | contig 12028 bp, 7 predicted proteins | sample 1063281 | NCBI WGS metagenome assembly FUWD01 (sample SAMEA79048168, study PRJEB19326) | metagenome | biome: marine
AAAAAAATAACTTTTTTCTCTCGTTTCCTTTCAAACGTACCCCGTTTCAAGCCAAAAAGTCAAAAAACGAGACAGGGTCCCGGCAAAGGTAACGAATTTCATGAAACCGCCATTTATCGCAATCTGCGTTTCCGTGCCTCCTCAAAGAAGAAGACGAGCGCGGTGAAACACCATGCGACGATCCAATCGATGCGCTCGATCGGCGCCATGCCGAGAGCGCGATGAAAGAACGGCAGATTCGTAAACATGAAAAGCATCGCGATCGATATGCCGAAACCGACGAATATCATCGGATTCGAAAAGAACGGCATCCGGAAAAACGAGCGCGTCTCGCTCCTGGATTGGAACAGGTTCGCCATCTGGGTCAACGCGAGCGTCACATAGGTGGCGGTCGTCGCGTGCCGGTACGTGAGACTCTCCGGATCGAGCGCCATGCCATGCGACCACCCTTCGCGGATGAGCGCCAGTACGAACGCGGTCGCGCCGCCTATCGCCATGATCGCGCCGATTGAAAGGATACGCCGGACACCGCGCCAATCCATGATGGTTCGCCCTTTGGCCGACGAGGCATGTGCGGTCGATCCGGGTTCTTCGGGTTCGACTCCGAGCGAAAACGAAGGAAAAACGTCCGTCGCAAGGTCGATCGCAAGGATCTGCACCGCGGAGATCGGCGACGGGATATGGAAGAGGAACCCGAGCAACACCGTGAAAAGCTCGCTCGCGTTCGAGGTGAAGACGTAGTGGACGAACTTGCGCAGGTTCTCGAAGATACGCCGGCCCTCGCGGATCGCGGCCACGATGGAGGCGAACCGATCGTCAAGCAGAATCATATCCGCCGCGTCTTTGGAAACATCCGTCCCCGTGATTCCCATCGCGACGCCGATATCGGCCTTCTTGAGCGCGAGCGCGTCGTTCACGCCGTCACCCGTCATGGCGACCACCTCCCCACCTTTCTGCAAGACGTCCGCGAGACGCAGCTTCTGTTCCGGTGCGATCCGGGCGAACACCGCCCCTTGGCGAGCCAGGTCGAGTATCTCGTCGTCACGAAGCGTGTCGAACACCGTCCCGTTCACCGAGACAGGCTCCGTCCCGTCGGGAAACATACCGGCTTTCCGCGCGATCGCCTTGGCCGTCGTTTCATAGTCACCGGTCACCATGACGACCGAGACGCCGAGCTGCCGACAGGCCTCGATCGCCTCGGCGGTACCTTCCCTCGGCGGGTCGATCATCGCCATCATGCCGGCCCAGACCAGCTTCCGTTCCGACTCCTCGCCATAGGAACCGGAAGCGACGTCATCGAGATCGCGGAATGCGAACCCGAGCACCCGGAGCGCTTCGCCCGAGAGACGTTCATAGATCGTGCGGACGGCATTCTTGTCGGCATCGGAAAACGGCCGACGGATGCCGCGGTCCATCCACTCCGTCGACAATTCGAGGAGCGATTCCGGGGATCCCTTCACGTAAGAACGGACATCGGCATTCTCATAGACGACACTCATGCGTCGGCGATCGGATTCGAAGGGATTTTCCGTGATTTTTCGCTCACCGATTTCGAAGAAGTCGGGACGGCCGTTATATTTTCGTGCCGCCACGATGAGCGCCCCTTCGGTCGGATCGCCGGTCACCACATAGCGCCCGTCCGACGTGCCGAGCGACGCATCGTTACAGAGCACGCCGATCCGGAAAAGCATCTCGGCCCCGGGAATGGAAGACGGGTTGATAAGCTGCCCATCACTGGAGAAATCTCCCTTCGGCTCATATCCGACACCCGACACCTCGTATTCCTCCGTCCCAAGAATGATCTTCGTCACCGACAGTTCGTTTTTCGTGATCGTCCCCGTCTTATCGGAACAGACGATCGAGACCGAACCCAGGGTCTCCACCGCGGAGAGCCGCTTCGCCAGGACGTTTTTCGCGAGAAGCCGCTTCATCCCGAGCGCGAAGGCGACGGACAGCGCCGCCGGAAGACCCTCCGGAACGACCGATACCGCGAGCGCGAGACCGAGGAGGAGCGACTGGTACAACGGGAGATGTTGGGAATGCCCGATCATGATGACGATCGCGCCGATCGAGACCGACAGGAGCGCGATCGACCGGCCGAAACGTTCCATCTTTTTCTGCAGCGGCGTCTGCTCCTGCCGGATTGCGTGCGTGAGTTCCGCCATACGGCCGAGCTCGGTCGCGGCCCCCGTCGCGGTCACGACGATGCGCGCCTCGCCTGACACCGCGGATTCCCCCATGAAGACGGTATTCTCGATATCGTTGCGGGCGACCGTCCCCATCATGGCGCCGGGAACACGTTTCTCCGGGACCGATTCCCCGGAAAAAATGAACCCGTTCACTTTGAAATTGTATGCCTCCAGAACATAGCCGTCCGCCGGAACACTCGCACCGGCATCAAGAAACACGATATCACCGGGAACGAGTTCGGCGACGGGAATCTCGCGCTTCTCACCGTCACGAATGACAGTCGCGGTGTCCGCGACGAAGGTCGCGAGTTTCTCGATGATCCGCTCCGCCTTGAACTCCTGGAAGAATCCGATGACGGCGTTCGAAAGCACGATGACGAGGATGACCGACGTATCACGGAATTCACCAAGCACGAGTGCTACGAGACCAGCCGTACCGAGGATCCACACGAACACGTCGTTGAACTGTTTCAGGAAGAGGCCGAATGCGGTGAATCCGCGCCGACGTTCGATCGTCGTTTTTGCCGTTCGTCCGCAGGCGTACGACCGCCTCGCTCCCTGAAAGTCCGTTCGCGGACGTTTTCATCCGATCAAGCGCCTCGAGCGGCGTGCATCGATACAGTGGTTTTTCCATATTCATATTCATATCTTCCCGCGAAGTCGTTCCATAAGCCTCGCATAAAAGCGGAGGTTATGAACCGATGCGAGCCGACCTCCGAGCGGATCGTTCACGCGAAACAGATGATGAAGATAGGCTCTGGTGTGATCCGTACAGAGCGGACAGTCGCATGAGAGATCGACCGGCGTACAATCCTCAGCGAATCCCCCGTTGTTGATATTCATCGTCTCGTAGAACGATTCCTTTGTTGTCAGTGGTAAGTTGTCGGTGGTGAGTTCGTTTTTCCATAGGAAGAGCCGTCCGTGCCTCCCCTCGCGCGTCGGGATCACGCAGTCGAACATATCCCATCCGAGCGCGTGACACCGGACGATATCCCCGGGCGTCCCGATGCCGAGCGCAAAGCGGACACTGTCTTCCGGAATGAGAGCAGCGGTACAGGCAAGAATATCCGCCATGAAGTTCCCGTCCGCATCGATATGCCGACCACCGAATCCGTACCCGTCGAATCCGATCTCGACAAGCCCTTCCGCGCAACGTGCCCGCAACTCAGGAAACGGCCCGCCCTGCACGACACCGAACAAGAGCGGCCTTTCCCCCTCGGAAATTCCGCGTGCGACGATCTGCCGATCGTATTCCTCGCGACACCGCTTCGCCCATCGGATCGTCCGTTCGACCGCATCGACTATCTCGCCCTGCGGTACTTCGTTCGGGCGCGGGTCGTCGAGCACGACCATCATATCGACGCCGAGGTCGAATTGGATCGCGATGGCCCGCTCAGGAGTCAGAAGGTGTTTCGACCCGTCGAGCACCGACTTGAACTCGGCTCCCTCTTCCGTTATCTTCCCCATCTCGGGATTTCGGTGGATGAGCGAGTACACCTGATACCCACCGGAATCGGATAGGGTCGGCCCGTCCCAGCCCATGAAGGCATGGATACCGCCGAAACGGCGTATCAGCTCCGCACCGGGCGAAAGCATCAGATGATACGTGTTCACCACAAGCGCCCCGATGCCGACGTTTCGCATCTCGCCCACCGTCACGCCGCGGACCGCGGCACGCGTCGCATCGGGCATGAAGAAAGGGGTAGGGATATCCCCCGCCCCCGTCCGCAGCACCCCCTTCCGTCCGCCGTCCGAACTGTCTTCCCGGAGAAATGCGTTCATGTATTTACGGTACGACGATATCCTTCCCTTCCGTGACCCCGGATCCTTCGCCATCATGCAGCACCCTTGATCCCGTGCTTACGCTGACGGAGCTCTTCGTAAACGTGTCGAGGCCTTCGAGGACCGAATCCTGCAGGACGACCGGCTGCTTGCCGACACTGTCCGGTCCCGGCACGGAAGATACCTGAATAAACAGTTCACGGGTCGATTTCCCACCGCCGACCATCGTCCCGATATCCCATATCAGCTGCCCCGTCCGTTCATTGTAGGAAACCGCCTCCGTATCGGGTGATTTCTTGCCGGTATAGCGCGTTCCGTTCGGAATCGTCGCCACGACCCGGGTTCCGGAAAGATCGTTCAGGAAGTTCGTCACCCGGAACCGCAGCGCGTAGCCGGTCTCCTGTCCGACCTTCGGGGGGATCGGTCCGAATCCCGGCAAGACCGCATCCGCATAGGAGACAAACGCCTCCAGTCTGGCCCCCGCCCCGATCCGGACATCGAGCGCATCGCTCGCGATCACCTTGTTCGCCTGCGAAGTGAACGGGACATCGGGGCTATCTATCTTGGCGACCGTCCGCACGACCAGGCCCTTCCCGGAATCGATATCGCTTCGCACGGGCACGGTGAACTGTATCGTCCCGCCCTGTCGCGGCTCGAGTCTGGCAAGATTCGGGATATCGGACGCCTTCCAGGTAATGACGCCGCGACGAACGTCATATGAGCCCGCACCGCTGCCGAGCGACAATTGCGCCACATCAAGCAAAGCCGCATTCACCTCGACGGTGATGATGACGTCCCGTAAACCGATATCTCCCGCGTTCACGTAATCGAGTTGATAGGACAATTTCTCCCCGGGACTGGCGGTAAGATCTTTCTTTCCGCCGACTTTCTGCGTAATGGTCAACGGCGAGGCGACGATCCTGGTCGAACGATCTTTCCGATCGTATGCCAGAAACGTTCCGTCTCCCTGAAGGGTTCCTATCTCGACGATGGCCGTTTTCGCCTGATTGTTTCCTCCGGTCAACAGGCCCCTGATATGGATACTTCCGCTCGTGTTCGGCGACAATCCGCCTATGTTCCAGAGGGTCTCCCCTTCGGTCGGCACCGGATCAGCCTGATTGAATCGGAACCCGTCGGGATAGGTGATACGCACTCGAAGATTCTGAAACGCGATATCCCCGTCATTTCGGTACGATATGACATATTCCGTCTCGTTGCCGGACGCGGCCTCCTGCGGAGCGACCAGGTCGAACGAAAGCGGGGACGAAACGATGGTGACCCCGAACCGGGATTCCGATTCATACCGACCGGAAAGCCCGGTCGGAGTGAACCGGGCGACGGAACGGAAATAGGTCAACGACCCGCGGGAACCGTAGAATTTTCCCGAGAAACGGATATTCCCGGTCGCCCCACCCTTCACGTCGCCGACACTCACGGTCGCCGTATTGCCGGATATCGTCATTCCCGGAAGGGAATCCGGCCTGAATTCCTCGGGAAAGACGAGCGCGACTTCCAGTCCCTTCACCCCGAGCACGTTATCGTTCGTCCAGTGGACCGTATAATTGACGGATTCCGCGCTGGCAACATCGGTCGGTCCGGTCGTTTCCGTCCTTACGCGCTCGCTTGCGAACAGCGCTGAGCGGAAAAACGTATAATTAAGGGCAGCGACCACGACGACGACCCCGGCAATCCCGAGCAATATCGGCTTGCGATGACGTGAAACGAACGCCGCCGCCATGGTACGATACGTCGTCCGATCCGGCACCTGCGATCCGTCCCACCCTCCCTCGTTGAAAGTGATCTTCCCCTCCCGGGAAGCGCTTCCGGGATCGTACTCGGTTCGAAAACCGTCACCGCCGTCGAAATCCCGACGATGCACATCCTCATTGAGATCTTCTAATGCCATAAGCGTTGTATTTTCTTTCCCTCATTGTATCAAATGAGACCTCCAGCGGAAAGCCACGGAAACAAAGTGCCGTCACCGACCAAGTACATACCCGAGAAACAATTTCCGTATCCTGCCGACTTCAGCAAGATCGGCGGCGCCGACCCGGAGCTTGAGCACGGAGCCGAGTCGGTTTCCCAGGAAAAGTCGGATAAGCTTCACCGCGTTTTCACCGACGGCGACCGATTCCCTTCCGGCATGTTCCTCCGAAACGATCCCCCCCGCAGCAGGGCTGAAGAAGCATCGGCTACCACGCCCGAGCGTGTTTCCAGAAACCGCACATGCGTCCGCCTCGATACGGTATCCGAGCTCGTCGAGAAACTTCACGAAGAACGCCTCGGTCAGGAGTGTCGTGGCGGCACCGTTTCCAGCTACGCCGTCAAGCAACGACAGGTATTCGTGAAGAAGCGAAAACAACGCCGGGTCCGGCTGTTCGAGCCCGACGATAGAATCGAATTCCGCCGCCGCAGCAAGGGCGAGCGATAGCGTCGTAAAATCGGACCGGATACCCGGAAAATATTCCTCTACCGTCGCACAAGCCACCCGACCGTTCCCTTTCCCGCGCACGATCGTCACGTCCGAGAGCGTCAGGGTTTCGAGCGCCGCGGCAAGCTTGGCCTGCGACTTCCGCACGCCGATTGCCTTGGCCTGCACCTTTCCCAGTTCCTTCGTGTAGAACGTGTAAAGCCGATCGGTTTCACCGACTTCCCGTTTCCGAAGCGTAATGGCGGTCAGACGGAGTTCCATGAGCGCAGAAGGAGTGAGGAGTGAGGAGTGAGGAGTGAGTCTTCTAATTCCTCTTCTCCCTCTGGGAGAAGGTGGCTCGGTATTCCGAGACAGATGAGGGAATATCTACAGCAACCCAAGGAAATCGAGACCGAGATAGCCGACCTCGATATCGGTCAATTGTCCAGAACGCAGATGCTCCCGGAATTCGAGCAATGCCATGAGTACCGCTTCCACGCGCTCTCCCTCGTCTTCCAATAGTGGTTCGGCAACTTTCTCACAGTCGGTCGCGACGAACGCCTGTCTCCGACTCGTCGTGTACGCATCCGTAAGCAACGTGGCGACGTATCGGAACGTGCCGCGATACCCCGTCTCCTCCAATAGCTCACGTGCCACAGCAACCTCCGGAGTTTCCCCTTCCTTCGCGCTTCCGCCAGGAAGTTCGCAAACGACCTTGGCCGGGCCGGGCCTGTATTGTCTCGCGAGTATGATGTTTCCGTCCTTCGTGACCGGAAGACAACATATCGGGTCATGACCTCCCTGCAGATAGAAATCCGTCTCTCTCCCGTCGGGAAGCCGGAACATCACCTTCTCGATCACCCGACTGTATTTCCGAAACACCTCTTCCCGGGAGAGTTCTTCCCATGTCCGGATCATGTCTTGCATACGAACGCCGTTATTGCGAACTCTTCTTGAGCGCGAACGAGAACATCTCGCCATCAATCTTCACGATCTCGCGATAATCGGCGTCCACGATATCACCACGGACGATTTCCGTCGCGAGTATTTCGTGCATTATCATGTCGCTAAAGCCTGAACCGTCACTGAAACCAGCACCCGAACCAGAGCCTCCGCCATATCCGGAGCCATCAGCAAATCCAGCTCCCGAACCAGAGCCTCCGCCAAAACCAGAACCGTCACTGAAACCAGCACTATTACCAAAAACTATCTCTTTCCCTACGATACCAAGCATAATTCGGTCACTCACCTCGAATCCGGCTTTCTTGCGCCCTTCCTGGATCGCCCGGATGATCTCCCGAGCCTCTCCCTCAAGCGCGAGCTGCAGGGTGATTTCGGTATTGAAACCTATCATCTTTGTAATATCTATTTTTGCAACTATTTCGTCCGGCATTATAGATACACTCATCACATTTAGATCTCGCGTTACGAGACTATTATCAACTCTATCGACATAACGAACTTCTTTCACGTTTAATTCCTCTTTAACAAGGGATTCGAACGTTTTAAGTTTTTCAAAATTTGTCTCAATATATGACAAAACTTGTCGAATTTTTATTCCTTCCGTTGCGCGAATTTCAAGACCTGTATTAATTACATCACGAGTCTGTTTCATTCCTTCTGATAATTCCTCATCAATCAGGCTTTCATCCGCCTCCGGCCACACTGCAAGATGAACCGACTCGAGAATATCTTTAGATTCCGGGTCAAGCTCGGAATGACAATTTATGAGATTCCGATAGATTTCCTCAGCGATGAACGGCGTGAACGGTGCCATGAGTTTCGAGAGCGTCACGAGCACCTCATAGAGGGTTGCATAGGCATCATCCTTGTCTCCGTCGTTCTCGTTCTTCCAAAAGCGCTTCCGGTTACGACGGATATACCAGTTCGAGAGGCCGTCAACGAACGGCATGAACAGACGTGACGCCTTTTGCAGGTCATACGCCTCCATCGCCGCGTCGATATCGCGGATCAGCACCTGCAATTCCGACAGGATCCATCGGTCCAGGATATCGGCCGACGGTTTGTGATTCTTCTTCGGTTTCCACCCGTCTATCGACGCATACGTCGTAAAGAACGAGTATGAATTCCACAGCATGCGGAAGAGATTGCGCGTCGATTCCGACAATTCGCGCTCCGAGAAATTCAGGTTCTCGGCGGATACGATCGGCGAGGAAAGTAGATAGAGCCGAAGTGCGTCCGATCCATGCTTTTCCAGGACCTTCATCGGGTCCGGATAGTTCTTCAGTTTTTTCGACATCTTCAGTCCGTCCTCCGCGAGCACGATACCATTCACGATGACGTTTTTGTACGCGATGCTGTCGCGAAGCCCCGTCGCCATAACGTGTAGGTAATAGAACCAGGCACGCGTCTGATCGATCCCCTCCGCGATGAAGTCGGCCGGAAACCGCGAATCGAATGATTCCTTCCCCTCGAACGGATAGTGCGCCTGCGCATATGGCATCGATCCGGAATCGAACCACGTATCGAGCACGTCTAGAATGCGGCGCATGACTCCCCCACATTTTTCGCATTCACAAGTAATGCCGTCAACATTGTCCTTGTGCAGATCGAATGGCCTCCCATCCTCTCCAAAATAGAACGTGTTAACGAGATTATGATCCGCATCCTCCTCATTCTTCCCAAAATAATCCGCGGGACTTAACGTATCGGCATACATTTTCAGGGTCGCGAAATTGATCCCGTGTGCGACCACCAATACGGTCTTACCGGCGTATACTCCCGAGGAAATCCCCCTCACGAATTCGACGGTGCGGTTCAAGACATCCCGCCGCGATTCACCCGTCAGACCCAACGCGTATTCGAACCTTTTTTCAGGATCGTTCTTGACGGTTTTTCTGTATGCTTCATATTCAGGACCCCTCTCACTGGCAAGCTTATTGTTCCACTCGCCGTAGGCAACTTCCCGCAACAGATCGTTTTCGACGATCTCGACATTCAATTTTCGGTTGATGATTTCTGCCGTTTCCTTGGCCCGTAGGATAGGCGAGGCATAGATAACATCAATCTTTTCATCCAACTTTCCCGCCACGATAGCCACATTTCGTTTCCCGTTTTCCGTCAGCGGCCAAAGATCCAACGAATCCGAGCAGATGCCCTTCACGTTTTTCTCACTCTCCCCATGCCTGACAAACAGTATCTTCGTGATCTTCTGATCCGACTTTTCACGCAATTCATCGACCGACCCAAACACGCGCATCTCGCCGCACTCGCATTTCCAAATCGGCATGACGGACGCCCAGTACCGCTGTCGGCTGATGGACCAGTCGCGCGCGCCCTCGAGCCACTTTCCGAACCGGCCGGCATTCACGTGCTCCGGCGACCAATGGATGTCCTTCGCGAACGCTATGGCGCGGTCTTTCAGTTCCGTCACCCGGATGAACCACGAGCTCGTGGCGTAGTTGAGAAGCGGCGTATCGCACCGCCAACAATGCGGATAACTGTGCTCGAACTTCTCCTTGGAGAACAGCAGGCTTTCTTTAGCAAGATATTTAATTATCTGGATATCCGCATATTGAGGATCATCTTTATCCTTAACTTTAATACCAACCCACTTCGAATCCGAGCTCTCTTGCTTGTCAGTCAGAAGGTCATGAAGATTGTCATTATGATAAACAACATCTTCATTAAACCTCCCGTCAATACCTACATGCTGTACGAAAGGAAGGTCATACTTCTTCCCAAGTGCCATATCGTCCTCGCCGAATGCCGGCGCGATATGTACCACTCCCGTCCCATCTTCGGTGGTCACGAAATCTGCCGCATAAATCCTGTAAGCGGTTCCATCTTCATCAAACTTTGCTCTTTCCTTAGCGCCTTCGAAAATCTTCGTCGATCTTTCGCTTGACCGCTCATCTTTCTGGACCGCAATCTGAGGAGCGATTGATTCATTGGACCCCTGTTCCTTCAAAGACCTGGGGGTTTTCTTATCGGCAATTATATCTGTCAGATAGCTGAACAGCGGATTGTAGGATTTTCCGACAAGATCGACGCCATTATATTTCTCTATGAAATCATAAACGTAACCCAACCCATTTCCAGTATTACTTATATAATCAGCTTCTTCCGACGATATAGATCCTCCCTCTTCTTTGGCAATTCGATAAAGGAACTCGCGAGAAAATATCAAGTACTCTTGAATACAGTCTTCCTTCTTATGTTCGCTATTAGCTAAATCCTTTCCTTTGAGATACGAACCATCTTTTTTCCTAAAGAATCTCATCTTCACATACTCGATATCCTTCCCCACCGCCAAAGCGACGTTCCCCGGCAATGTCCACGGCGTTGTCGTCCACGCAAGCACATACGTCTTCGCCCCCTGATCCCCGTTGTCAGTTGTAAGTTGTGAGTTGTCAGTAAGCTCAAACTTCGCGATGACCGAAAGATCCTTCACGTCCTTGTATCCCTCGCTCACTTCCTGTTGCGACAGCGTCGTCTCACACCGCGGACAGATGTGCATCGATCGGTAATCCTCGTAGACAAGCCCCTTGTCCCAAAGCTCCTTGAACACCCACCAGACCGACTCCATATAGTCGCGGTCCATCGTCTTGTATGCGTTTTCCATATCCGCCCAGCGACCGAACCGGTGCATGACCTTCTTCCAGTCCTCCGCGTACTCGAGCACCTTGGATCGACAGATATCGTTGAACTTCGCCACGCCGAGTTCCTCGATCTCCTTCTTGTGCCTGATGCCGAGTTCCTTTTCCGCGATATTCTCGATCGGCAAGCCGTGGCAGTCCCACCCCCACTTCCGCTCGACCCGATACCCGCGCATCGTGAAATAGCGCGGCACCGCGTCCTTGATCGCGCTCGCCACGATATGCCCGTAATGCGGTGTCCCCGTCGCGAACGGAGGCCCGTCAAAAAAGACAAAGTCACCTTTCGGCGCGGCCTTTTCGACGGACTTCTTGAAGATATCGTTCGCGTCCCAATACGCGAGGATCTCCTCCTCCATTTTCGGGAAATCGGATTTGGGGTCTACTTTCTTATATGACATAAAAAGGGAGAAAAGGGATTAAAGGGAAAATATGGGCGCTAGGGATGAAAGAGGAATAGTTGGAGTAACGGGTGAAATGGGAGCGGGAGACGAAATGGGATTAAGGGGTGTACGGGGAAAATCAATGCGAGAATTGATGACATGGGAGAATGGGGTGTAATGGGAAAGTAATGGAGTTAAGGGGAGGAAGGGGTGAAATGGGGATTATGGAGAGTAAGGGGGAGAAATTAGATTAAGTGGTATAACAGGGAAAAATGGGAGAATCCAACACAATTCACTCATCTTTCACGATTTGTCCGTTCTCAAGCCGCTTCAATCCGTTCTCCCGAAGCATCCTTTCATCGAAGCCCTCCTCTTTCCGCCGTTCATCTTTCGACATATACCGCTTGTCTTTGAATGGAAGCGTCTCTTCCTCTTTCATCTTTTCGAGCAGGGATTTCTGCAACCGGTCCAGCAGATAATTCAGTTCCTTGCATCGAAGTTTCAATCGTACCACCCTCGGCAGTCCTTGGTCCAACGGATAGAATTTCAGTTTCTCGATATCCAACCCTCCCCTTGCTCCCGATTCCCCTCTTTGGTCCTGACCCTTTATTCCCTTTTCTCCTCTCATCTCGATTCCCTTTTCACCCT
>FUWD012820892.1_pt1 | contig 12027 bp, 6 predicted proteins | sample 1063281 | NCBI WGS metagenome assembly FUWD01 (sample SAMEA79048168, study PRJEB19326) | metagenome | biome: marine
GTACTGCATATTGATCACCCGTTTGTGGCCGTGCTCTGCCAGCATTCTGGCAGCAATGATGCTGCGGCTGCCGCTGTGGCAGACCATGATGATGTTCCTGTTTGCGGGTATTTCCGTCATGTAGCTTGAAAAATGGCTCATAGGGGCCAGCATCACATCCGACACATCAAAAGACTTCCTCGCAACTTCATGCGGCTCACGGACGTCGACAATGAGCGCGCCCTTTTTAGTCATGTCGAATGCGGTGGCGGGGTTTACTTCTTTGACCTTGGCCATATATGCTTATATGCTTGTTTAATGATTTTGGCGTGGGATAATACGAAAATCACGGGAAGAAGCACAGGGGGAAAGTGATGAATCAGGTCGATGGGTCGGAAATAACGGAAAAAGCCCCCTCGATGGGGGCTTTTCTGTCTGCGGAGAGGGAGGGATTATAATATAACGCCTAAAATATAATATCATATGAACTTAATAAACAAAAAAAGCAAAGATACCACCACAAATACCACCAAAATATTTTTCATCCAGTTATCGACTGGAGATCTACATCTACCAGTCAATCGGGCAACAGAACTCGTTGGTAGGCAGCAAAGTCTTCAACAGAAAAGCAGCAGAAGACAATCTCATTCATAGTCAAGGCTGTAATATCTGCACGGATGGCGTGAATCAGTGGGTGGTGCATTGCAAAAAAGAAAATGTCTCAGGCGGCCCGAAAGCAGCTCGCTCGCTGAACTGTACAATCAAACAAATACCTGCAGGTCCAGTCATGAGAATACGGCCGCGAACGGGCCAAGGAATCTTCTCTCGGGCGACCAGTCTGCAACAGCGAACACCACATCTGAAAAGTGCCCTGCGAAATCCGCTTCCAATGCATGGCGGAAATCAAGGGCCGTGCGATACGGGTCATTTGCGAATGCCCCACAGCCCCATGCGCCCAGCACAAGAGCTTCGTAACCATACGCAGAAGCAACCGCAAGGATACGATGTATGCGTTTCTGCAAGAGGTCACCAGACTCCGGCTGGCCAATTGACAGGGCGTATGGTGCGGCAGAAGTAAGGAAGCTCAGACTCCACGGTTCATCAAGTTCGGTTCCACTATCTGTACGAAAAACCGGGACATCCGGGGAGTAGATCACCCAATCGCTGGAATCCGGTCGGGAGCGCTTCCGGTGATATTCGTACATGGGATCGTCGACCAGTGTCGCATACAGGGCACTTGAACGGCAGAGGACCTCTTCCTGTGCACGCGCCCCACTGAGGAACCCGCCGCCAGGGTAAACGCCGTTCGCAAAATTGAGCGCAAGCGGGCGATGCCCTTCTTGAACGAGGCGAATGGATGCATGAAGCGTTGTATTGTTGCAGACCTGAACGCGTGTTTCTGATAGCAGCGTACCTCTGGAGATTTCAAGTTTTGCGTCAGGAGGGATGCTCTGTGTCAATGACTGGGCGGTTGAAACTGCATTGTTCCAATTGACCTTTCGCCCATTGCTATCGAGGTAAAAGCCACGGTTCGCGGCTTCGACCGCTGATCGCCCCAACTCTGTCGCCTTATAACGGGGAATATCCAGATCCTGACGGCAGGATGTTGCCATCTCGGGTGAATCCAAACAGTCGAGTATTCTCAGCGCGGGCAGGGTATCGCTCATTGTAATTTCTCCATAAAATTCTTGCAACGGATCAAACCTCTCGGTGGAAATACGTTGGTCATCATGCCTGATTTTCCGCCTATCGTTTAAATGATTATTGGTGCAGAACTCGAGGTAACATGGTCAGTTTCTCACTTCAACTGGAGAAGTTCATCATCCAGCCCGTAACGGAGAATTTGTATTCGATCGCTGTGTTGGGAGATGTAATCGCCGGCCATCATTGACATCAGAAACGCAAAAAATGCCGGATGGTTCTTGATAAGCCCCAAATTACCTTTTGCTTCTGGTGTCGCGTGCAAAATCGATTCATACATCAGAATCACCAGATCAGTATCGAAAATTCTAATCGGAGTTGCTTTCTCGTAGCACCCCTTGGCCTCGGAATCCCTCAGGACTCCCCATGCGACAAAAGACCGAACAACATATTTCGCATAGCGGCTCACGGTCTGCCGGTCACCATACTGCTCCTTTAAGCGGTTGATGATCTGCGTCTGGGTCACTTTCTCCTGCAAGGCCAGCAGCCGACCGGTTTGCCGGGCGACATTGAACCAGAATGGATAGGCCGCCGAGATCATCCCCCACTGGACCGCCAGGGCCATGGACGGATTGTCGCGTAGAAACGCCAATGAAGCATCTCGGAATGGAATCAACTCAGGGTCAGGAGAAACCCAGATCTTCATCAAATTGTTGACGACAAAGGTCCGGGTCTGATCGCTTCGCTCGCCTTCAGAGCCATTGCCTTTTCTGTCCGAGAGGAACTCATGCAACTCCTGGCGTATGGCTTTGGCGTCGAGTCCCGCCAGCAGCAGATTGGCTGCTTTCTGCATCCACTCGAAACGGATCGCCTGTTTGATACCGATGGCTTCGTGTCTTTTGCCCATCACCGTGTCCTCCTTTCAAACTTCACAAGGGGCACAATGACTTCTTCGATGGCTACACCGCCGTGACCTACGATGACATCTCCCAGGTTCACGAATGCGTCGCGGCCACCGGCCACCAGAGGGAAATAATCTGCTGGCAATCCGACCGGCGGCCACTCGTGGGCAAACGGGAAGGCCCCAGCCACCTGAGCGCGGAGTTCCGGCGTGGGATAGACACGAACACGCTCGCCGCGAGTTTCGGCAATCACACCTTCAGATGGGCGGCCTTTGCCGTGGCATTGGATGTTGCCGTGATCGGCCGTCAGCCAGACCTCATAGCCGTAATCCAGCAGTTGGCCGACCAGCGCGGAAAGAAATCCTGCATGGCACCACTGCTTGATCTGGTTGTGCATCCCGGCCGAGCCGAGTTGCATGCCGTGCATAATCTTGTCGACCTTGTCCACGACCAGCCCCACCACCTTGGTCTTCCCAGGATGGATTGCGGAGTCGAGGACGCCCGCAGCATCGCCGTCGCCAAGGCCTCGCTGGTAGGCGACATCCAGCCGTGACAGACCATGGCCTTCCCAGAACTGCTTCCAGAGTTTCTCTTCGCTGTTGGTCGAGTTGATGGATGACGGAAAATAGAGCGGCGGCTTGCCCGAGAAGATCGATTGCCGCGATACCGAGGTCAGCGTCGGAATCCAGGCGAAGGTCGCGGATTCGCGCATGACCAGATTGGCATCCTGCTTTTGCAGAAGCTGGCGGATGGTCACCCACTGATCCAGGGCCAGACCATCAACCACAATCAACGCTACACGACTGCTACCGGAGTCTTCGATTTCCCGAGCCAGGCGACGCGGCACATGGTGCAGCATGGCTGGATTGGTGGGCGGCAAGTTGATCAGACTGGAGTAGTGGTCAGCAAGCCACGCAGCAAAGGTCGTATTCAGTGGATCGCCGATTTCTCTATGCCGAGTCTGATATTCGGTGCTATTACTGCAATGGACAAGCGAAGAAAGTTCCGCCCATTTTAGCGCAAAGGCCACCCATTCGGTGTATCGTGCTTCGACAGAAGGAATCTCTTTGGCAATAATACCAAACAGTCGATTGATCCGCAGTTCATCATCGTTCTCAGCGGAAGTGGTGATACCGCTTCTTATCCATGCACCCGCATCCACTTCAAGATCCACTACTTCGACAGGGTCGAGTTTCCCTTCAATGAACAGGTTGTCAATGTAGACCTTGATATCCTGATGATCAAATGGCAATTGATCCGGGCCAGAGAACTTGAATCCATAGCCGGAGCCACTTTCACGTCCGTGATATACCTTGGCAAAGCTTTCCAGGAATACGGGCCAACGTTCTTGCAAAAACCCGAAAAACGAATCATCGTCGGGCACTATGTCAGAGAGCGGCCACTCCGAAAAAGCTTGTTGGTTTTTCAATACCTGTACCAACCGCTCGGCCAACATCAGCGGGAGCTGATGCTGGCCGTAGTGCAGACGTAGCAATGCGCGAAGCAGTTCCACGTCGTTGGTAATCAGTTCCGGCGCAATGCCGAACACATGACGGAGAGTAAAATCCTTGGTGGCGTTGTCGCCCATGCGATCCGGCGGCGACTTGCGCTGGGCATCGAAAAGCGAATCCAGCAAGCTCCTGTCTAGCTTTTCAATGACCGGATAGCTCAGGTTTGGAAAGAGATCCCCTAGGTTGAATGAAAGCTTGCGGCCCGCTTGGAGCAGGTCGTAGGGTAGCGATTCCATTTGCGCATCCTGCAAGCGGAGGACTACCACCAGATCGGTGTGTTCACCCCGGTCCCAGATCGAACGGTACTTGGACTCATAAGCGGATCTGAATTCGACCGGATCATTGAACTCAATCAGGTCGAACCCGCGCCCGCGAAGTTCCAATACCAACTTCTCCTCGGTCAGCAGAGAATCCGAATCCGCGACCAACGTCAACTTGCTGACATTGGGGACAAAGTCGTTCAGGATGGCATCTCGCCAGCTACTCATTAAACATCTCCCTTAACGATGCGCAACATCAGCAGCGACCGGATTTCCGGAACGATCTGCCTCGCTGATTTGAGTTCATCCCGCCAAGCAGTTTCCTCGGCATCACAGCGAGCCGAACGGTATTGGCGCACTTCAGGGAGTCCAACTCGTTCGATAGCCTTCCGCCGTGAGCTAAACGCCATAATGCCACGTTCATCCTCGCGAGCCACAGAGTCGAGATGCGCCTGCTGCAAAGCGTCAAACAGCTCCTGTCCGGCATGTTCGGCCGCCTCCTGCAATCGCTCATAGGCGGAGATGGATTCATCCTGCCCGAGGGTGGTTTGCACCTCTGCTTCCGCTGTCTGTAACGCATCCCAGATATGGCGAGCCGTCGGCAGATACAGTTTACCCTCCTCGCTCAAGAACACACTGACATAGCCACGCCGCACCATTGGGATACGCAAGAGTGGTGTCTTCTGGTGCATTCCTGCCTGAAGACGAATCTCAAAGAGCCCCCAGAGCCCGGAGATGCTGGATGGCAGGACGTTCACTGTCACGCAAGGCAACGGTTGGCCAACCGCAATCTGAGGCAGGTTCAAGGCAAGACCACGGACTCGGCTGTTTTCGAGATTGAGCAGGGTTGCATCCGCAAGACGAGCCGATTCCCTGACACTGAACACGGCTTTCCGATACTCCTGACCGTCAGGCCAACTCAGATCCCACCAGGCGCGCTTGCGGCTGGCCGCGCCGCCGTGAGAGTTGAGGTAGCCCACCGTCATCCGCTCCACCCAATGGGGCAGCGGATGGGAACGCAGACGCTCAGCCGCCTGCACATCCGGCTCTTCGGAGATTCCATAGATGGCGGAGGACTCGCGCACATGCCGGATTTCATCCCGCATCCGAGCCATTGTGTCATCGATGGAGGTTTCGATACCCTCGGGATTAAGGAAGGCAGAAGCAAACACCTCTTCAAACAGTTCACCAGCCTGTGCAGAGTCGAGCACATCCCCAGTCTTGTCGATACCAAACTCTTCGAAGATCACCATGAGCTTCTGCTCCAGCACTTCACGCACACGGAACTCTACCGAATCCTCAAATACGAAATTGATCGCCTGTACGGTTTTTGGCTGGCCGATACGGTCCACGCGACCGATCCGCTGCTCGAGGCGCATGGGGTTCCAGGGGATGTCGTAGTTGATGATGACGTGGGCGAACTGCAGGTTCAGACCCTCACCGCCGGCATCGGTGGAGACCAATACGCGGTGCGATTTGCGGAAGGCATCCTGGGCTACCCCACGTTCCTCCATGGCCATGGAGCCGTTCAGGGTGACCACAGAGATTCCCCGGGCTTCCAGAAACTCCTTCAGCATCTGCTGGGTCGGCACGAACTCGGTGAAGATCAGCACCTTCAGATCCGGTTCGTTTTCCTCGGCTTGCAGCTTGTAGATCCACTCGATCAGAGCCTCGGCCTTGGCATCCGGTCCAGCCTGCTCACAACGAACAGCCGCGTCAAGCAATGCCTCAACATGTATGCACTCGCTTTGCAGAGCCGACACCCGGGATTGCAGCAATTCGCCGAGCAGCTCCTGACCGTCCATGTCATACAACTCGGCTATTTCATCGTCTGAGCGTTCCGATCCGTCCACACTGTTTTCATGCTCTGCCATGCGCAAGCTGGCTTGCTGTTCTCCTTCCTGCAGTGCAATGAGTCGCCGTTCCAGTGTGGTGCGGATCGCACGAGTACTGGACACCACCAAGCGCTGCATCAGGATCATCAGAAAGCCGATGTGACGCTTCTTCTGCAGCATGGCCTGATTGTACCCCTCGCGCACATAATCGGTCACTGCATCATAGAGAAGCTTCTGTAAGTGATGACGACTTTCCCAGGATACCGGAACCATCTGAGTCCTGCGGGGTTTAAAGAGGGGCTTTCCGTCAGCATCAATGGCCTTGCGCTTCTCGGTGCGGATAACATACGGAGCTACCCGGTCGCGGGAAACACTATCCGTATCCGGAAAAGCGCCGTCATCCAGCAGGTTCATCAGGCGATGAAAAGCATCGGTCTTCCCCTGGTGGGGTGTGGCCGAAAGCAGTAGCACATAGGGCGCAGCCTCCGCCAGCCCCTTGCCAAGTTTGTACCGGGCGACCTGATCGGTGCTGCCGCCCAAGCGGTGCGCTTCGTCCACCACCACCAGATCCCAACCAGCGGTGATCAGATCCTCGAACCGGCTGCGGTTGTATTCGGCGACGCGCTCGGCGGTCCAGCCGCGCCGCTTGTCCATGGGTTTGACCGAATCCAGGGAGACGATGACCTGATCAAACATCGACCAGGCTGAGCTCCGGTGATCCGCCCCTGGTGCCAGGCGTTGCAATGTGCCGATGTCGTCGCCCAGCACGAGCTGGAACTGCTCGTTGAAGTGGGTCTGCATTTCCGCCACCCACTGGGTAGCGATTCCCTTCGGCGAGACGACCAATGTCCGACGCACCAGTCCGCGCAGCTTGAGTTCGCGCATGACCAGCCCGGCCTCGATGGTCTTGCCGAGACCCACCTCGTCGGCCAGCAGGTAACGCACACGGTCACCCGAAATGGCACGAGACAACGCGTTAATTTGATGCGGCAGCGGAATGACGTTGGACTCCATGGGCGCCAGCAGCACATGGCCTTCAATGCCATTTGAGAACCCCTCAAGCACCTCTGCTACCTTGGCTGCAGCTGCCACATAAGCAATGCGCCCAGCCTCAATTTCAGGCTCAAGATCGGCACAAAGCGGCCGCAAGGCAGAGCGATGCACGCGCACCACCGCATCCTGATTCGGCAACCAGACACGGCACATCGTCTGCCCCCACAAGGTCTGTTCTTCGATGACCTTGCAGGCGCTGTTATGAACGGCGCTATATTGCCAAAAGTCACCCATCCAACAACCCCATCTCGTTCAGGAATCTCGAGGGGCGCTTGCTCCATCCGAAGTAGCTTTGAGCGTAACTCAGATACAAGTTCTGCGAAGACCGTGTGATTGCCACGAAGCAATTCCGGCGCTCCTCTCGGATGGCTATCTCGCCTTTCTTGATCGCGAAGTAAGTCGGGAACTGCTCCTCGGCCAGTCCGATCACGAACACGTTGTCGAATTCCACGCCCTTGGCTGTATGTACAGTTTGGAGCCGCACGCAATCCCTCGATAGTGCTTTCGCTTTTGGCGATAGGTCCATTTCCTGCAGGAAGATGTGGAGGCTCACGGTTTTGCCATGCGAACGGCGAATATCGTGTGCGATGCGAAGCCAGTTCTTCTTGTCGTCCACATAGTCGGGGTAAACCTCTTCTTCACAGTCGGTCACATTGAGCTCGTCAAACAGCCCGAAGCACGCCTCCACAAATCTGGGATAGTCTAGGGAATCACACAACAACTCTTGCCCACTGGCAGCAAAGGGCTTGAGGGTTTCACTCGTCGCTGCAAACGCAAAAAATGCACGAAGTGGAGTGATATCTTCCACCTTGGCTTTGGCCGAGACATCCTCCGCAGAGACAGTAATGTCGTTCACCAACGTGGCTGCCGAACAAAGCTTGTTGAGCAGGCTGCGGGAATCAGGCGCGTTGGCTACCTTCAGAGCGAAATACATGAGCTGCACCAGGGGACTGGCGAAGTCTTGGTGCCTGCTGACAATCTCCGCGTTCAGCCCTTCCTCATGCATGGCCGCCTGAATTTGCACCAGCAGCTTGTTGCTACGTGCGATGACTAGGCAGGTTTCTCGGTGGTTTTTTGGAATGGGCTCAATCTCTGAAATCAGTCTCGCAATCTCGTCGTCGAAGTCCGCGAAAGATTCCAGCTTTACTGACCCCTCCACTTGATTCTGCGAGACGCCATCAAGCTTGGATGACGCCCTACCGGGATTGTGCGCAATCAGGCGGTTTGCTATTTCGACGACCTCCGCCGGACAACGGTAATTCTCAGGGAGCTGGATTATCTGAGGATCATAATCACGCTTAAGCTCTTCCAGTCGTTTCGGGTCTGCGCCGTTCCACTGAAAGATGATCTGGTCATCATCCGCCACCACGAAGAGATTGGAGGACGAGTCAGGGGCAACCAAACGAAGCACTCTGTACTGTGCGAGATTTGTATCCTGGAATTCATCGACACACACGTATCGGTAAACTGTCCTGACCTGTCTCGCGATGCGCGGCTTCGACGCCAGCAGTTCCCGTGTGTAGTGGAGCATGGAGCCAAAATCGAGCTGGTTCTCTTTGACCAGCCTTGCCATGTAGCCTTTAAACACATCCTGCAATGCGCGACACATGTCTTCCTGCCCCGCATCGAAGTGTTCCGGCAGCTCGTCGGCTGTGATCCCATGCGTAAACATGGTATCGATCTTCTTCAGGGAATCCTCGGGATCATCAATCTCCAGTTCACCGCTGTCTCGCATTTCACCAAGAAGTGCGAGACGATCCTTGTCGTCGGTAATCACGGAGAAGTTGGGCTTCAGCCCCAGGTGGCTTCCATGTTGACGAAGCAAGTCCGTGCAGAATGAGTGGAAGGTACAGAGCTTGATGCGTCGTGACTCTTCGCCTGTTAGCTCTCGGATGCGATTCTGCATCTCGTTTGCAGCCTTGACCGTGAACGTGAGCCCCAGTATTCGGAAGCTCTCGTTCGGGCTGTTCGTGATCAGGTTGGCGATGCGCAAAGTCAGAACGGCGGTTTTACCTGAGCCTGGCCCCGCCAGTACGAGCAGCGGCCCCTCATTCCAGTCGGCAGCCTGTCTCTGATTCGCGTTCAGCATGTCAATGGTGATTGTCATGGATTCGCGTCTCCCAAGGTAGTGATTCGGTTGAGAATGTCCGTCAGTTCTCTGGGTACGCCATCTACCCCCGCCGTCTTCATTTCCAGGATGGACTTTAGGGCGGCTTCCGGTTTGGAGAACCTCCTCGCCTTGTTGACGATCATATACACCTTCTCCCAATACTCGGTGCTGCCGATGGTCAGTCCTGTGAGTTCCGCATCTTTCTGTGGGCCAACCCCGTCCCTGTAGGGCTGCCCATAGCCGGAGCAGCACAACAGAACATCGATATTAGAAAATGTTAGAGGAGAGATGTGATCAGTTTCAGGCCTTCCGTTCAGCAGAGCTTTGGCGTCATCGATGTACTTCTGGCCACCGTCATCGCCATCTGCGATCAGGTGCCAATGGATACCAAGTGCATCCGCCACCTTGATGAAGATGCCCGGGCCTCCAGCCTGGCTGCACTCTACGATGCGCACGCCCTTCCCGTGAAGATCGACACCCAGGACGTCCGCGCATTCAGCAAAAACCGAGACATCCGTCTCTCCTTCCACAAGGAGCCAACTACGGGCAAACAGCAGTTCGCCGCGATTCCGCCGAACATGGTGGTTGAACTTGCGCAACTCCTCATCTGACAACAACTCTTCAGGAATGGCCTTGCACTCGGTAGCTGTGCCATTGCGCTTCATCCTTCGGAGTTTCGAAACGGGCACTTCGGACAAGATGTCACCCGAGTGTGTCGCCACGATCTTCTGACCCGGGAAACCGCGGAGAAGGTGCCACACTGCTCGGACGGCATTTGGGTGTAGGTGTGCCTCTGGCTCCTCTATAGCGATGATCGGTTCGGCGTGCCTATCGACATCTGCCTGAATGCGCGTCTTGAGATAGGCACTGAACAGTAACAGAACGGAGAGGCTCTGTGTCCCCTCGCCGTGACTGCGAATTGGAATCTTCGCACTGGATGCGGTCAACAAGTTTACATCCGTATACCTGAGCGCTTTGTAGACGTCGGCTGGAGCCGGATCGACGGTTACGGCGTCAGCCTGCCCAACGGCCACAAGGTCGGAGATGCGTTTCACCTCATCAGTTACATCCTTGAAGCTCGCATGGGCATTCACGATCTTCTGATTCACTTTGTAAAGTTCATCTTCCAGTGCCCGTCGCGTGGCATCGTCGATGTCCTTGCTCTTCAAAAACGAGGCCCAATAGGTCGACTGCCCGTGGAATTGATCTTTCGCCGCACGGAGAGCTGTTTGGAAGAAGAACGGCCTCAGTCGCCGTAGCTCCTTGATCATTCCGCCCTTGCCTACCATCTCGTTGCCGGCGTCATCGTGGAAGCTCCAGCTCTGGACAGGTTCGCCTGCATCCGCGTCGTATCTTGCCGTAATCCGAAACTTGATTGCGGAGAAGTCGCTGCCGACGATCACGTCATTTAGTCCCTGCGTGATGTGCTCTGGCCAAAGATGATCTTCGGACTCAAGGAAGCTGAGAGTGATGCTGATCGGCTGGCACGACAAAAGATCAGCCCGCGTCTGATCTCGGTAGAAGTCAAACTCTGAGAAGTTGCAGGTCTTATCGGATCTAACAATGTCGAGGCACAAGCGAAGCGCCTCCAGAACGCTTGTCTTTCCCGTGTTGTTCTCGCCGACCAGGACCGTAACATCGCGGTCAAGTTCGATCTCCACATGCTCGATGCCGCGAAAATTGTCGACTGCGATCTTGCTCAGGCGCATGATTATCCTCCCATTCTTGTTACCGCCTGGTCGTACCACATGAGCAGCTTGGGGTCTTCTTCCAGGACGTTGTTCGGGATCTTGTCGGCCACGGCGACGATGACGGCGTAGTCGCGTTCCTGCCAGGCTTTCTTGAATCCGGCGCGAACAGCTTCCAGGCGGAAGACCTTGAGTTTCTTCTTGACCTCTTTGTATTCCTCGAACTCCTTGAGCAGCGCCTTCTCTCGCAGCTTCTCGAGGTCGCCCGCCTTGTTGGGGTCGGGCACATACCAACGGTCACGGGCTTTGGTCACCAGCGCCGGATCATCTTTGGGCAGATTGCGCAGCTCTTTCCAGTTGGTGGAAAGGTAGGCGTGGATCTGCTCTGGAACAGGGCCTTTGCCGTCGTAGCTGAGGAAGTTCTGGTTCAGCAGTTCACGAAGGTCGAGCTGGGCTTCGTTCTTGCTCCAACCGCCGAGCTGCTGCATGAACTGCGGATTGATGTCGGAGAAGGTCTGCGGCTTTTCCTTGATGAGCTGGCGAAGCCATTGGATGGCGGAGGCCTCGTCGGAGACGAACATGGACATCTGCTTGAGTTCACCCGAGGTCATCTTCTTACGGTCGTATTCGGCCACCTGATCCGGCAGGAAATACATGCCGTCACGCTCAATGAAGCGTTGCGCCAGTCCGACCTGGAACTCCTGGCTGGAGATCGGCACGGGGTAACCCTTGCGGACGTAGAACGCAATCATCTGGTCGAACAGGATGCGTGGGTCGCGCTCGGGGACGAAAAGCATTAGTGGCCCTTGGCGCTTGGTGACTGGCAGATACTTTAGGTGGGTTCGGACAAAATCCCACACGCCTTCTTCGGTTTGCGCCTCTTTCTGGAAGCGCTCTTCAAAACCGCCATTGGGTTTATAGGCTGAGATAACAAGATCTTGCTTCACGGCGGTCGGAGTAGTAACCGCTTTAAAACTTCCCTGTTTCTTGTCTAGTGCAGAAACATTGGCGACAATAAAGCCTGCTTCATTTAGTGCTGTTTGGATGC
>FUWD013174015.1_pt1 | contig 12013 bp, 12 predicted proteins | sample 1063281 | NCBI WGS metagenome assembly FUWD01 (sample SAMEA79048168, study PRJEB19326) | metagenome | biome: marine
ACCAGGAATTTTCAGACGGTGCTATATGGATCGCCACATGGAGTGGTGCCAACCGTGTGACAGGAGACCCACTGTCGCGCGATTCATGGGAGAGCTTTACAGTTGAGAATACCAATGGTGGACTGATCGATAACTGGGTCTACGCTATTGAAATTGGCCCGAACAATAATATCTGGTTTGGCACAGAAGCGGGCCTCTCTCTTTTTGATGGAAAAGTCTGGCAGAACTGGGACCATAAAAATGGCCTCGGTGCAGATCATGAAATCGTTCTGAAGGATAACCTCGGAGTCATCGACACATTCAAAGGAGCACACCACAACCACCAGACTCCCGACCTGCCCAATACAGAGTCTGCCAACTACCGCCCCAACTATATTGTCTCCATGCTTCTGGATCGGGCCAACCGGTTATGGATCGGAACCTGGGGAGGAGGTCTCAGCCTGTTTGATCCTGAAACAAAGGTTTTCCGTAATTTTACGGTTCAGGATGGCCTTCTGGGAAATTATATTCTGGCACTCAAGGAAGGTCCCGATGGCAATTTGTGGATTGGATCAAACAAAGGACTCATACGGTTTGACGGCTCCCACTTTCTCAACATTTCAAAAACCAACGGGTTGATAGGAGATTTCGTATTCAGTATCGAGTTTGACCGCGACAACTTCTTATGGGTCGGTGGACACCATGGCATGACACAATTGAAAATCGACCCGCTATCCGGCGACTTGTTTCGCCTGGAATAATTTTACATCAATCGTCATCATCATCGTCATCTTCTTCATCGTCGGACATTGCCTCGTCTACTTCTTGTTGTTCAGCGGCATCCATTAATTCCTTGATTTGCTCATAACCACTGGCCAGACGTTGTATGTTGATAAGAACGTTGATGAGGTCGGCGTCTTCGCATTCTCTTATCCCTGCAACAAGTGCCCCTCGCTCATCATCTTCATACTTCTCATCCCATTTATCAAAGGTAGAGAGAATTTTGTTTTTACAGTGAATCAAATCATAAAAAAAACTTTCAACTTCAATTTTTGCCATGGCTAATCCTGAAAATATAATTCTGCGTAAATAATCGACCCCAAAATAAAATCTTTATAAAAATAACACAGTTTTGCGGCGGTCAGTAACCAGAAAAAGGGTATAACGCATTTCGACATGCTTACAAGAATTCCTCTCAGTGGCTTATCTCATTTTTCCCATTTTAAACTGAGGACATCTATGCCTATAATCACCGCGATGAGCTTGCCAACACAAGGTGTTTATGGAAGACCTAACGTATAGAGGGGTGGCTTTAGCTGGTTTTTTTATGATCTCCCTGATTGCATGGGCGACAGGAAGCCGAACCTCAATCAATAAAAAAACCATTGGCGGAAGCATTCTTCTTGCATGGATTATAGGTGTGCTGACCTTTTGGTTGCCCTGGACCCGAAACGCGCTCGCATGGACCAACGATGTGCTGATAGCAACCTTGCAAGCTTCGCAAAAAGGTTCGATCTTTTTGTTTGGCCCTCTAGCGATGGGTCCGGGCCAGACTTTAGCGGATGGAACCCCCTCGATCGGGTTTGTGCTGGCTATGCAGGTGTTACCTTCTGTGATTTTCTTCTCTGCTGTAGTCAGTATTTTGTATTATCTGGGAATCATGCAGGCATGTGTAAATGGATTTGCCAGAGTTTTTCACAAGTTGATGGCTCTTTCTGGTGCGGAGTCCCTTTCTGCAGCGGCCAACATTTTCGTCGGTATAGAATCAGGTCTGGCCATCCGCCCATATCTTGATCGGATGTCACGCTCTGAACTGCTGACTATGATCACCTGCATGATGGCCACTGTCGCCAGCACTGTAATGGCAGTTTATGTAATAGCCTTGCAAGGTGTCTTTCCGCAAATTGCCGGACACCTGATTTCTGCTTCAATAATTTCCATACCCTGCGCGGTATTGATCAGCAAACTTTCTCTACCTGAAACTACAATACCGGAAACACTGGGGTCAATTCCAACCGAGCCAACAGGTGAAAATCCTGAAAAACAATCCAACCTGATGGTCGCTTTGATTAACGGTGGAGCGCAGGGAGTGAAACTCGCTGTCGGGATAGCCACATTGCTCATTGTGGTTTTAGGAATGGAAGCTGTTATAGATCTAGCGTTAATACAATTACCCGATATTGCGGGAGAATCTGTTTCTATCACCCGGGTTTTAGGCTGGCTCACCTGGCCTTTCGCGGTCCTGATTGGTTTAAAACCAGACGAATGGCAGGTCGGCGCGCAGATTTTAGGGTCGCGTTTTATTGAGACAGAAGTGACGGCCTATTTCCAACTAGCCGCTCTCCAGTCCGCCGGCACTCCAGCTTTTTCTTTCAGATCCCTGACTTCTCTAACATACGCGCTTTGCGGTTTCGTGCATATCGCCAGCCTGGGGATTTTTGTGGGTGGGCTGGCCGCTCTTGTTCCATCGCGAGCCAAAGAAATATCTCTACTCGGGATACGCGGACTGTGGACCGCTTTCCTGGCCACACTGCTCACGGGTTGTATCGCCGGAGTATTGGCACAGGCCTGATGGTAAGGACACCATATTTTTTATTTTCACCATGAAGAAACCTGATATCATCACATAAGAAATAATGAAACGGCTCATCTAATTAAACACGCACAGAATATATGCCAGAAAAAGAACGATTTATAGATAATGGAGATGGTACGCTCACTGACACCCGATATAATCTAATGTGGCTGAAGCAAGATAGTTATCAGGCCAGAGGAAAGTGGTGTACATGGAAAGGTGCCAATAAATTTGCGCAAAAACTCAACGATGAAAAATTTGCCGGATACAATGACTGGCGGCTTCCAAAAAAGACAGAAGCACGCAACCTTTATGAACATGAAAGCAAGAACACAGACTTCAATGGAGACATAGTCCACATAGACTTGAAGTTTCCAGAAGGATGCGGTTTTACTTACTGGTGTGATGAGGAAAGCGGCATCAATGCCATGGCCTATAATTTTTATAGTGACCGCGCTTATCTTGTGCGAAGAAAAATCAAAGACGATAGTTTTATGTCCTGCCGCCCCGTTCGCTCTTCTGGACCTGAGGTAAAAAAATTCGGCAGGGTTTCTGAAACAGGACGATCCCGAAGGGAATAATGCAAAGAACTTTCCCTCCTCTATAACGTCACGAGGCCATTTCCAAATTCCTCGAATTTTCAATCGACATCTTCATGACTTTAAACAGAGCCACTACAGCCGAAATCAGTCTGGATGCGTTTCGACATAACCTGCGAACTGTTAAAACCCTCGCAAGGCCAGCCGCAACCATGGCAGTCGTCAAGGCCGATGCCTACGGGCATGGCGCTGTACCATGCGCTCGTGCTGCTCTCGAAGAAGGAGTGGAATATCTGGGTGTCGGAATTATTCAAGAAGGAATCGAATTGCGCGAAAACGGTATCACCTCACCTATTCTTATTTTGGGCGGTGTATTTCCTAATGAAGTTTCTGACCTTATAAAGCACAACCTCTCTACCAGCCTGTCAACATCAGCTCTGGCGCACACTATTTCAAATGAAGCAGAACGGATGGGGAAAATAGTTGGCGTTCATATCAAGGTAGATACAGGCATGGGACGCCTAGGAGCACAGCCTGAGGATTTCGCGTGCCTGCTTGATAATGTCATGAGCTATAAAAATCTCCAAGTTGAAGGAGTCTTCACCCATCTGGCCTGCGCCGATGAAGAAGACCTCGAGGTCACGCACCGTCAACTTTCATGTTTCTCCAAAGTGCTGGAAAAATTGCAGGCGGGAAATCTTTCCAGGCCGTTTAACACGAACGGACCACTACTGATCCACAGTGCCAACACAGCCGGACTTTTCCGTTTTCCAGAAAGCAGGTTCGACATGGTCCGTCCCGGCATCAGTCTGTTCGGCTCAATGCCTTCACCTGTCCTCATCCCGGTACTCGATAAACTGGTAGAGCAAAAAAGGCTTGCCCCACTCCGTCCAGTGATGTGTTGGAAAACAAAGGTCATCCAGGTTCAATCATTACGGAAGGGAACTCCAGTGAGTTATGGAGGACGCTACACGACTACACGGGATAGCCGAATCGCCACTCTTCCCGTGGGCTATGCAGACGGATTAAGCCGTCATCTGTCTAACAATATGGAACTGCTCATAAAAGGAAAGCGGGTCAAACAGGTGGGAACAATATGCATGGACATGTGCCTGATCGATGTAACAAATATTCCAGATGTAGCGATGGGAGAAGAAGTCGTCATATTCGGAAACCAAGGCGAAGCACAAATATCAGTCGACGAACTGGCCACTCGAGCCGAAACAATCCCCTACGAAATCCTTTGCGGAGTCGGCAAACGCGTCCCCAGGATTTATCTTCCCTAACGGTATCAGCAGAATTTATTCAGCGACTTTCAAGTTAGCCAGCGAGTTCCATCCTTTCTGTTGACAATATTCACGCAGGCCATCAATCACTTTCATAGTTATGGAGGGATCTATAAAGTTGGCAGTGCCAATTTGTATCGCGCTCGCACCAGCCATGAGAAATTCCAGAGCATCTTCCACCGAGGCAATTCCCCCAATCCCTATGACGGGGATTTTTACCGCACGAACCGTCTTATAGACCATGGCGAGTGCCATCGGTTTGATTGCAGGGCCTGACAGCCCGCCTGTGGTATTGGCGAGCCATGGCTTTCCGGACTCAATATCGATCTTCATGCCCACATAAGTGTTGATCAGCGACAGGGCATCCGCCCCGGCTTCTTCAGCCGACAGAGCCATTTCGGTGATATCTGTAACATTGGGCGAAAGTTTGACGATCAGGAATTTATCCGTCACCTGGCGAACGGCCTCTACGATACGGTGAAGAACTTCCGGGTCCGAACTGAATTGAGTTCCTCCTTCTTCCACATTAGGGCATGAAACATTCATCTCAAGAGCATCAACTCTCTTCACGTCAGATAAAGCGTTCGCCATCTCAACATACTCAGAAGTGGTGTCGCCAAAAAAATTAACGACCAATCGCGACTGATATTTTTCAAGGGAAGGTACTTTTTCATTTAAAAATTTATCAAGGCCGACGTTTTCCAGGCCGATCGCATTCAACATTCCGGAAGAGGTCTCCGTCATTCTTGGAGCAGGATTCCCCACACGAGGTTTCAGCGAAAGGCCTTTAGTGCAGAATCCGCCCAACCGGTTCAAATCCACAAATGGGGCAAATTCCAGTCCATAGCCAAAAGTCCCCGAGGCGGCAATGACCGGATTTTCCAATTCCAGAGAACCAAGCTTTACCGATAAATCAATTTTTGAATTTTCATCCATAGACACCCAATAAGCAATATTTTTGCCAAACCATCAAAAAACCATTGAAAAATAAAGAGAAATCGTTCATCATGTTAAACAGATCGGGTCTAGGCGATTTATGAAATTGCTAAAAATCCGGAAAAACATGATATGGGGCCAGTCAATAATCAAGTCCTGACCGGGAATATCCTAACATTCAGCGTCCCGGATGTCCTGCTAAAAACAGGTCACATCGGACTTCCATTCCCTCAACCTTTTTAATTAAAGAATTGACTCATGACTGAAATTCAAGAAAACAAAACAAGCGAAGAAATCGACTCGTCTCCTCAAGCGATTGATGAAGAGTGGAAAAAATACAATAAACGCCTGGATGACCTGATTGATGATGCTGAAATCGAAGCCGAAATGGAAGCGGAGAAAACAATTCGGTCCAAAAATTCAAGACTCGTTACCATTTCATTTGTCGGTGTCGCTCTTCTTGCGTTGATATTTTTTCAAATTCAACAACGATCAAATTCTCCCGAGTCCATTAATTCTGAAAAACCTTTTATTGAAGAAGCATCTTTTCATCCGGAAGATACACCACCTGTCATCCCACCGACAGACCAACTGGCCCCGGCAACGCCTACTCCAGTTGCTGAGTCACCCAAAGTTTCCACAAAACCAAAAAATGTAGCGCCAAGGACAGCTGGTAGTTCTACGCCCAAGCCAGCTAAGTCCGTGAAGACCACCAAGTCTGTTTCTGCAAAACCAACGACGAACACCGCAGGCGGGAAACACTACGTTCAACTTGGCGCGTTTTCCATTAAGAAAAATGCTGAAAAGTTTTCTAATAAAATTGAATCGAAGGGTTTCAAGACAACGACATCTGTTCGCGATACCAAGTCAACTCGATATCAGGTGTTCATAGGGAAATTTGGCGAAAAAATCAACGCCGAGCCTAAGTTGGCTGAGCTCAAAGTCTCTGGATTCAATCCATCCATCAAGAAAATTGACAACAACTACACCTTGGAGTTAGGACTCTTCCGAAAGGACACAGAATCAACCTCACTTGTTAGTAAACTGCGAGCCCGAGGATTCCAGCCTAGTACGAAAAGAGTTTCGGTTGACGGTAAAGCCTATATCGTCCGCGTTGATGGACTGGCTACGGAAAAGGATGCCCTTCAAACCCGCCAAAAACTTGCTAACCTTGGGTTTAAGAATAGCTTCATCCGATAACTACCTGCGAGCCACTCTATTCTAAGCCCATCGCAAGCGGTTATCCGTATTCGCCGCCTGAGGGGATCCTTGAAAAATCTAATTTGGGCCCTTTTCTCTATAAGGTTTTTCCTCCCAGCATGACAAAGCCGATGAAGAAATACTCCCCTGTAATATTTTTCAGATTGTTTTTAGGTGGAAATTTTTAGAGAATGTATACAAACAGATCAGAACAAGTTTTGTTCCTGTTTGTTGGTTGTGTTAAATAACCGGCGACTGATTTCTTTATCTTACGAAACCCATATCGTTCACGTTTGACTGCAAGGAGTTCATTATGAAAATAAAGATTCAAACTGCATCTGCCATCCTATTTGCTCTTTTACTGATGATTCCAGCATCGGGCTTCGCACATGATGACGAACATGAGGCCAAAGGCGGTCACGGCTCGTCTGAACAGTATGAAGAAGGCAGTGGCATGAAAACGCATAGCACTAAAATGTATTCCAAAAAACATGGCGAATATAAGAAACAAGGAAAATCCCCCGAATACAAGGATGAGGGAAGCGACACGAAAAAACATTCCGTAAAATCCGCCAAGCATCAGGAAGAAGGAAGCGGCTCACGCTGATTAGATAGTTGGCGACCGTTTCAAATTTTATTTTCCCAAAAGACATTTATAAGGCACTCCAGATTTATGGAGTGCCTTTTTTGATTTATTGAATGGCACCCTGGCAAATTCTCATGTATATTAGGCGCGGTCCAACTCTCGGATCTTCTCGCAGACCCTACTACTTATCACCTTCATGCTAATAGACTCAGGACTCATTCTCATCGGCTTGATATTGCTCTATTACGGGGGCGATTTTCTTGTTACCGGAAGCACACGTTTAGCCAAGCGTTTTAAAATAAGCCCGTTCATAATTGGGGCTACAGTAATCGGGTTTGGCACCTCGGCTCCTGAGTTGGCGGTATCTATTCTGGCATCGATTCATGGTTCAGGAGAGTTGGCCCTAGGGAATGTCATTGGCAGTAACATCGCCAATGTTGGGCTGGTTCTGGGTCTCACCGCCATGCTGGTTCCTCTTACAATTGATGGGCGTAGATTGAATGAAGAAGCTCCTTCTCTGATTATCGCTTCACTCCTAATCACCGCCCTTGCATGGGACAATAATTTAAGCCGAATTGAGGGCGGTATTATGCTTGTTCTGCTCCTCGCCTACCTTTGGAGAGCATTGAGCAAAAATGACAGCTCGGATGTTGAGTTAGAGGAAGATGGCCAATTCCTGGAAAACAAGGGACCCGCAGTGCAATCTGCTCTGGTGCTGGTCGGGCTGGTGATGCTTGTGTTTGGGGCGGAATGGATGGTTGACGGGGCGACAGGCATCGCTCGCGAAATGGGGATCAGCGAGTGGTTTATAGGGGTTAGTATCGTTGCTGTGGGGACAAGTCTTCCAGAAATAGTCTCTTCCATAATTGCCGCCAGACGGGGCCATGGAGAAATGGCCATCGGTAACGTGTTTGGCAGTAACATATTCAATATTCTTCTGGTCATGGGTGCCGCGTCTTCGATCCAGCCTCTAACCATCAAGGTGAACATTCACCCGGACCTTATCTACACGACCGCCCTCACTTGCTTACTCATTTTATTAATCCGACTTGGACATATCATAAGTAAACGTGATGGGTTTTTGCTTGTGGCGTGTTATGGCGTTTATATTGGTTTGAAAGGAATTGGAGTATTATGATTCTTTCTTTTCCACCGGAGGGACAAGATTTTTGGGAGCCACATTTTTAAACTTCCAAAGCTGTTGCTTGTAATATGCCTCGTCCGGCTTAATTTTGATGGCGACACGAATATTCTCCACCGCTTCATCAATTTTGCCTTGAACATAATATAATTCAGAAAGAGTGTCGATGTATCCCGGTCGGTTCGGGTATTCCTTGAGAGTCCTTTGTATAAGCTCCATTCCACGGTCAACGTTCACCCTTTTTTTGCGTAAAGCCAAGCGAGGCGATTATTTATTTTTGGATTTTTAGTATTAAGATCCAAGGCCTTTTCGCAATGTCCTATAGCAACTGTGTAGTACCCTTTCTTCCTGTAAACATTACATACCGCAAAAATAACCTTAGAGTTTTCTGGCTCCAGCCTGACCGCTTTCAAAACGCTTTTAAGAGCGCCATCATATTTTTTTCTTTCGACCTGTGCGTCAGTAAAGGCAAGCAGGTAATTAATATTTTCGCCTTCCATTTTAACCGCCTGGCTCAGTTTTTTTTCAGCTTCGCTCAATACACCCTCTTCCAATAAGGCACGACCAAGCTCATAGTATGTGGAAGAATGATTCTTACGAAGAGAAAGAGCTTTTTCCAAAACCGTACGGGCTTTTTTGTATTGTTTTTTAGCAACCAACAACTTTCCATACTGGTATTGACTTTCGGCATCGTTGGGATTTAACTGAACAGCCTTGCCATACGCGGCCAGAGCATTACTCGGCCTCTCCTTATCATGATAAATCTTACCCAGCCGGGCCTGAACCTCAGCATTTTTTGGTTCCAAAGAGGCGGCAAGTTTATATGATTCCAGGGACTGATCCAGCATTCCTTTTTCCAGATACCAATCGGCAAGCTTGATACGGGCTTGAAAATCCTGAGGCAATAGTTCTGCCGCTTTTTTCAGGTGAGGAGCCGCCTCATCACCTTTATTCAGTTCGAGAAGCAACTTACCCAAGGTCAAGTGGAGGGAAGGATTGTCTTCATCATGCTTCAAAGCCAAAGTGATTTCCTTAACGGCTTCACCTGCTTTCCCCTCTTTGACCAGGAGTTGCCCTAAAGCCTGGCGTGCCTGATAAAATCCGCTTTTCAATTCGGTAGCCTTGCGATAACTGCTGATTGCTTCGCTCTGGTCACCCTTTTCCTCCATGAATGTTCCAAAAAGGTAATAAGCCTCGGCATTTTGGGGTCCTGTTTCAATAGCTGATCGATACGAACTCTCAGCCTCTTTCAATTGTCCCTGAGCATGATAAGCTGTCGCCAACTTGACTCTGTAACCACTGTTTGAAGGCTTTAACTCTATCGAAAGCTTAAATTGAGAGACCGCCTCGTTATACCTCTTCTTATTAAGAAAAACTTCCCCTAACCCAGCGTACACTTGCGGATCGTTGCGGGTTTGTTCCAAAGCTTTTTTAAATTCTGCCTCGGCGTCTCCATAACGATTTTCCCTTATCAGGCGATACCCTGCTTCAACTTGCTCTTCCAAGCCTGTTTCTGAAAATTTTGGAAAAACAAAAATTCCAGTCAGGACAAGCCCGGCAACTCCAAACATGGATATTTTCTTCAACCATGAACCTGAAGATTGTGATTGATCAGTTGTGCCGGTTTGTATTTTTGGTTTTGCTGAGGATTTTTTTGAAGACTTGGCTGGTTCCTCGGCTTTAACTTCAGGCGGGGCGTCAATCATTTTACAGCGACCTTCAAAATTGGAGCCTTCGTCTATCACCAAGTGGCATGTCGAAATGTCGCCAGTCAGCTTACTATCCTTCAATAAGGCAACTTTATTCTCGGTAAAAATATTGCCTATGACCTCTCCCATATTAGAGAAATTGACCGAACGAATATCACCTTTCACATGACCCGATTGACCCACAATAAAATGATCGCTGGAATAAACCTGCCCCTCAATATCTGCGTCAAAGTGAACATTTCCCTTGACCCAGAGTGTGCCAGTCAGTTTTATTCCTTTTTCAAAATACGAATCCATGGAGAAAGCTCCTTCATCGGCCAACGGTCAAATTGATAGATAGTAACTCGCAGTCTATCAAGGATATTGGGTATATTCAAGGCGCCATAATCCACCTGATATAATTGCTCGAGCACCATGGCATTAAATTCTGCATCAGGTTGAGAGCTTGAAAGTCCTCATGTAACCTGTTAGTTTAATCAATCCATTTTCCCCGGTTTGGATGACAGGCCGGAAATAATTTAATTTCACCAGATTTGGGAGATAACATGGCCAGACCCAGCGGGCGATCCTCTAATCAGATTAGAGAAGTCAAGGTTACCAAAAATTATATTACCCATCCCATGGGATCTGTTCTTTTTCAAATGGGGGGGACGAGAGTCCTTTGTTCAGCTTCTGTCGACAACAAGGTCCCTTCGTTTCTTCGTGACAAGGGCCAGGGATGGGTTACGGCAGAATATTCCATGCTCCCCTCTTCTACACACACCCGTACATCCAGGGAATCTTCCAGAGGAAAAGTCACCGGGCGTACGCAGGAAATACAAAGGCTGATTGGACGCTCCCTGCGCAGTATCATCGACCTGGAAAAGCTGGGTGAAAGAACGGTATGGATTGACTGTGACGTCATTCAGGCTGATGGTGGAACCCGTTGCGCATCGATCACAGGAGCATTTATTGCCCTGATGTTGGCCATGAAAAAACTGAAGAAGGATAAGGCGATCAAGGAAATTCCGGTTCGTGATTATGTAGCCGCTATCAGCGCCGGTATCGTCGGTGGGAAAAATTGCCTGGACCTGGATTATGATGAGGATTCTGAAGCGGATGTTGACATGAACATTATCAAGACCGGGAGTGGCGGATTCGTAGAAATTCAGGGAACCGCCGAGCGCGAACCTTTCACCGACAAGCAGATGAAAGAAATGCTCGCTCTTGCCGACAAGGGGATCAAAGAACTCGTCGCCATCCAGAAAAAAGCTGTGGGGAACTTGTAGAATCTTTCACCTGTCGAGCATTTCAACGTGAGCGTTTCACTCCAACTCGCCTGCAATATTCTGCGACACAACATTGGCTGCAATGAGGGGATTGTGGTTTGCATATGTTTTGTCCGAAGCTGACGAGCAGGTCATTGTATTCCATCCAATAACGTTTGGGAAGTTTCTTCCTGAGTACCAGTTCAGTTTCATCGGGAGATTTAGTTTTTAGATATCCCCAACGATTCGATATTCGGTGGACATGTATGTCCACGCAGATACCCGGCTTGCCATGACCGAGAATTAGAGTCAGATTGGCAGTTTTTCTTCCGACTCCTTTCAATTTGAGCAATTGCTCTAATGTCGCAGGAACGTTTCCTTCATGCTGGTCAATGAGGGTTCTGCATATGTCAAACAGGCTTCGGGTCTTGTTGCGGAAAAATGCGACGGGATAAATCGCTTTTTCCACCCGCTCTTGGTCCAACTCTAACAGCTTTTCCGGCGTATCCGCCAGACCAAACAGCCTTGCGGACGCAGTTGCTGTAACCTCGTCTCTGGTACGCAGACTGAGAAGGCAACTCACCAGCACGCTGAATGGACCATGCTGGTGACTGATTTCGACCACAACCGGAGTATGCCAACCTTTGGCGGCTTTCCTGAGTCGCCTGAGAACCGCCGACAGGTCTGCAGATTTCATATTCTAACTCCAAAACACTATTACCCAACAACTTGCGCCCCTCTCACGGGGCAATTAAAATGGTAAATATGAGCGGTTTCTGATATTATAATCTGTTGAATCAGCTTAAATTAACTCC
>FUWD013019596.1_pt1 | contig 12007 bp, 30 predicted proteins | sample 1063281 | NCBI WGS metagenome assembly FUWD01 (sample SAMEA79048168, study PRJEB19326) | metagenome | biome: marine
TTTGACTCAAGTGTTTTAGAGGCTGAAATGGTTGAAATCACTAAGTTGATTGAATCGGGTGAAATCTCTACTGAGGTTGATTGGTTGGATGAACCTGTTAAGGTTGAACGTCCTGAGCCTGTTTCTCGTGCGTCTGAGGTGCATGTTGTTGTTAAGGGTGATTCTCTTTCGAGCATCGCTCACAAGTATTGCCCGGCAGACATGGATGTCGACCAGTTTTATCGTCATCTGAATTTGTTGAATAACCGTCCAGCGGTTGCTGTTGGTCAGGTTATTAAGTTGTTTGGTGGCAAATAATGACCCAATGGATGTTGCCATTTCCTGACAAGATGCTGGCAGACCCTTTTGGTTCTCATTCGGCGGCTCGTAAGAAAATGGGGCTTGGTCCTCATCGTGGAGTTGACTGGAATGGGATGAAAAAGGGTGCGGCTCTTAAGGCTGTTGCCGATGGTGTTATTTCAGCAAATTATTGGTCTGATGTTTTGGGCTGGGTTGTTGAGTTGAAAGTTAAGGCTACTTGGAAAGGTAAGCCTGCGACAATCTATTTCATGTATTGTCACTTGGACAAAAAATCACCGCTTGCTGTTGGAACCAAGGTTACTTGTGGCGATGTTGTTGGTGGCGCAGGAACCTCAGGCTCGGCCTCATCAGGAATCCACTTGCACTTCACCTTGTCACTCACTTCTAAGGGTGGCGCAATTGGGCAAGTATTTGACGCTCATGCTTACATTTCCCGCCGTATAAAAGAATCTAAAGAAACCCCTGCCGTTGTAGTCGCATCTACGGCCTCTAACCGCTGCGAGGGTTGCCCTTGCAAGAATGGATGCGCTAATGAAACGACACCTAAATAAAATTAAAAACATTCTCATCCGTTCTATCGGTGTGATTATGTTTGCGTTTATTCCCGGAGCGGCTGTTGGTGGCCCGTCTGTTGGTTGGTTTATGGGTGGCGTGATTGGTTGCGCTACTGTTTTCTCAAGCATCATCATTTTCTTTGGTGTTCAACTTGCTTGGGATGCAATGATTTCAGACGAGGACATTGAAAAGGGTTTCCGAGCGGCTGTTGCTAAACAGGCTGACGCCACGCCGGAAATTAAGGATGCGTTGACTGATTCGGCTAACGATACTCTTGACATGTCAGACTTCGGTGATTTGGACGAGTCGGACAAGTAGTCTCTAACTTGGTTGCTTTAAAAACTGTACCCCCCTTGCTTAATTGCTTGGGGGGTCTTTTTTTATTACCGTCTCAGTTTACGACGCTCACCCGGGGTTAGTCCACCAAAAATCCCGTATTCCTCTTGTTGCTCAATGGCGTATTCGAGGCATAAGTTTCGGACTGGACATTCACCGCAAATCTGTTGGACCATTTCCAGATTGTTGTAAGCGTTTTTGATGCTGAAATCTTTGCCCGCTGTAAACCACTCATCTGGGGCGTTCATGCAACCAACTTGATTCCCGTTTCGAGTAATGGCCTTGCCTAAATCCTCGTGTAGTTCACGGGCTTTTCTTGTACGGAAAAATTCCATTTTTATAGTCCTCTATTTTGTCGGTGGTTGGTGCTACCATGATGGTACATATAAAGACTGACAAATGCAAAACCCCCGGAGACTAATCTCAACGGGGGCTTGCGGATGTCACGGAGAGGAAAGCAACATGACATCACTAGAGACATTACCACAAGTTCTTGGCAACGCAGAGTTTATTGCTCGTTTTGATAATAATTCGCCTGAATGGTTGGAGTTGCGTTCAAGAGGTATCGGCGGTTCCGAGGTTTCAACAATTGTCGGTTTAAATAAATGGGAATCTGCGGTGACAATGTTTTACAAGCGCACCGGCAAGATTGCAACTGAGCGTCCAGATTCCGAACCAATGTATTGGGGTCGTGCGTTGGAGGCTCCAATTATGAATCGTTTTATTGAGGATAACCCTCAACTAAAGGTTTATACCGATGTTGGTACTTGGGTTAATCGTGAACGTAGTTATCAAATTGTAAATCCCGATGGCATTTTTGAAACTGAGGATGGCGAGTTTGGAATTGTTGAAATCAAGACCGCTCGTTATCCTGATGATTGGGCGAATGGTGTTCCGGATTATTACCGGACTCAGGTTCAATTTTACATGAACGCTTTTGGGTTCCAACATGCTTACGTCGCTGTTTTGTTTAGTGGCTCCGATTACCGTTGTTACGAGTTGGCTGCGGATTCGTTCCAGCAATCAGTTGACTTGGAACGAGTCGAGGAGTTCCTTGCCGCTGTAAAAGAAATAAGGTCCCAGATTGGGATGGGTCAGATTCAACTCTTGAGACGGTCCGTAAGTTGCACCCAACCATTGAGGATAACGAGGTTGAGATTGGTGCGCTTTATGAGGAATACGCTGCGGCTCGCAGAGACATCACAACTTACACCGAGGACTTGAATCGTCTTAAGGTGCAAATCTTGGACAAGATGGGCAACGCTAAAAAGGCCACTTTCAACGGGCAACATGTTTTGAGTCGTCAGGCCAAGGGACAAGGAACACCATTCCTTGTTGAGAAACGTGGCTAAACCGTTTGACGGAGGCTTGTACGCTGCCGATAATCCTGCCGTTGATGACGCTATCGCTTGGTTGCGTCGTCAGGGCTGGGAGGCTCGTGTGAACCCTGACACTTATGGGATTGACGTGTTGGCTGAGGCCCCGGACGGTGAGCATTGGGAGATTGAGGTCGAGGTGAAACATAACTGGACTGGCAAAGATTTCCCGTTCAAGACGGTTCACTTTTCGGGCCGTAAGACCAAATTTGCTTATTCCAATTCGCTGTTTATCATGTTCAACCATGACCGGACGGCGGCTCTAGCGGTGCGAGGGTCTGTTGTTGCTAAATGCCCGCAGGTGGTAAAGAAAACTATTTACACCCAATCCGAGGCGTTTATTGAAGTGCCGTATGCTTTTTGTCGTACGCTTGTCCTATAATCGAAACAAACTATTGAGAGGAAACCAAAATGGCTTTTGCCGAAAACTATAACGATGTTGCTAACCGCATTGCAGAGTTCCGTGAGAAGTTCCCAACCGGGTCTTTGCGTCAACTTGATTTGCAGTTCCTAACTTTTGGTGGCAAGGATTGGGTTGTTTATACCGCTGCCGCTTATCGAACACCGGATGATGAATGTCCGGGTATTGGAACGGCTTGGGAGCCTGTACCGGGCAAGACACCTTACACTCGAGATTCTGAGGTGATGGTTGCTGAGACTTCGGCTTGGGGTCGTGCGCTTATTGCGACGCTTGCTGTTGATTCTAAAAAGGGTATTGCTAGTGCGGATGAGATTGAGAACCGTAAGCAACCGGCATCGTCTCGTGACTATTTGGCTGAGGCATCTCAGACTAAGGATGTTGTGAAGTTGCGTAAGATTTACGCTGAGGCTCGTCAGGCTAAGGCGGCTCAGGAAATTCTTGACTCGATTGCGGCGATGGCTAATGGATGAGAAGTCTAGGGCGATTTTGATTGCCGCTATTGTTGAACAAAAACAACTTGTTGATGAGCATTGGGATAAGGGTAATGACCTTTATGCGGATTCTCAGTATGAGGAGTTGCGTCGTTTGGGTGAGAAACTGAGGAGGGAAATAGATGGAAACGCCTCGTCAAATAATTAGTGAGTTGGCTGCTATTCGTTCTCAGTCTGAAAAGGGCATTGAGTTGTTGGCTGCCGCTGAAAAGAAAATGATTGAACTTGAACTTGAGGAGCAACGAATTGAATTATCTACTTTTATTGGTACGTCTGGGACTGTTGCGGATAAGACTGCGATATCTAAATTGGCGGCTCTTGAGAAACGTCAAGAGGCTGCTATTGCAAGGGCAGAGGTTTCACGAATCAAAACCAAAATCTCACACCTGAAAGATTCGCAGATGGCTGTAATGTCTGCGGCTAAGATGGTTGAACTTGAGTGGAAAGGCTGACGATGAAGTTGCCTAGCCGTGTCAAGATTGGTTCCCAAGTTTGGGAGGTTACTGAGCAAAAACGCAAACATGCGATGGATAACCATTACGGCATCACAAACATTAAAGATAATGCGATTGTCATTGACTCGGAATTGACTGAATCTATGAAACGCACGACGCTTTTTCATGAGTTGTTACATGCTATCCGGGCAACTTTTGGCGGGTCTTTGAGTCCAAACAAATGGGGCGATTTTACTGAGGCCGAACATTATTGGATTGGTCTTTATGAGGAACCTGTTGTTGCCATGCTCCGAGACAACCCCGACCTTGTAGCGTATTTGACTAATGACGCCTAAACAATTCCGTGTGTTCCTTGACCGGGACAAGGCGTGTTACCATTGCGGTTCGACTGGGGATGACCTTGTTCCGCAGCATCGTAAAAATCGCAAAATGGGCGGCAACCGCAGTTTAAAAACTGACCCAAATAACATCATCGTTTTCTGCGCTGAGGCAAATGGGCGTTTAGAGTCGGATGCAAATTTCGCCCGTATAGGCGTCGAGTTCGGTTGGAAACTAAACTCATGGGAGAACCTATCAAATCCCGTCTACGAGGCTCACACGGGCTTATGGTGGTATTTGAACGGAAACGAACGAATAGCATTACCAGCAATACCAGATTAAAGAAACCTAGAGAGGAAATCTAATGAGCATCGAAACGATGAGTGCAGTTTGGCGGCACTCACAATCCACCGGACGGGCAAGACTTGTCCTACTCGCAATCGCAGACCACCAAGGCGAAATTGGGGCTTGGCCCTCAATCGCTACCCTTGCCAAAATGGTCAACGCATCGGAACGGTCAGTCCAACGAGACATCCAAGAACTGATTGCATTGGACGAGTTGATTGTCGAATGGCGTCAGGCTCCGAGTCGAGGAATCCATAAAGCAAACCTGTATTGGGTCAATTTGCCTGAGGTGACAAAACCATCCCATGAGGTGACAGATTCGACTCATGAGGTGACAAATAGCGTTGATGAGGTGACACCTGTTGGCGTGTTAAACCTTACTAGAACCATTAAAGAACCATTACTAGAATATACCCCAAACAAGTTTGAGGAATTTTGGAATCTTTATCCTCGCAAGGTTGGAAAACAAGAGGCGGCTAAAGCATTTGAAAAGGCCGTCAAGTCAGTTCCATTTATTCAGATTCTTGTCGGGGTGCAACGCCTAGCCGCTGACCCTAACAAGCCTGAAATGACTTTCCTGCCGTACCCAGCAACATGGTTGAACCGGGGTGGTTGGTCGGATGAGCCTTATCCTGAGCGTAAGAAAACCGCTGAGGAATTGGCTGAGATTGCTCGTGAGAAGTCGCAGCGTCAACGAGAGGCTGACATGAAATACACGGCGGAGTTGTTGGCTGAGTCTGAAAAGTCTCGGGCAAACGCATCAACGGAAATCCCAAGGTGTGAACATGGAAACACGATTGCCCGTTGCATCCGTTGTTTGAACAAAAAGTCCTAAGCACCCGCTAGGATAAAAAGAATAAATCCCGAGAGGAAAAAATGGCTATTGAAATTAAATTTATTGGTTATGTCAAAGAGGTAAAGTCAGGCGTTTCAGCGTCTAGCGGCAAGCCTTGGAGTTTGGCTAAGGTCGTTCACAATCAGGTCAAACGCAACGCAGATGACTCAGGTTGGGAAAACGCAGGCAAAGACTACTTCGACATTTTCTTGCCTGATGGTGTGATGGTGAAAGAGGATGACCGTGTTGAGGTTGTTGGTCGTCTAAAGACAAACATTTACGACAAGGCTGATGGTTCTAAGGGTGTTGGCTTGTCTGTTAACGCAACTTCAATTCAGGTTGTTGAGGCGTTCAAAAAGTCTGCCCCTGCCCCAACTGCGGCGGCTGTTGTTCCTGATTCTTGGACCGCAATTGACGACACCGAATTGCCGTTCTAATGCAATTCCTAAATGGTCTTGCCGTTGGCGCAGCATTTGTCAACATGGTTTACACTATTTTTTTGGCAGGTAAGTTCTAATGGCAGTTTTAATTTTCACCCTTTTGCTCGGCGCATGGACTTTTATCATCGCCGGGCAACTGGAGGGGTTTTGGCAGGTTGGAACTTACATCATCGCATCATGGTTTCTTTTTGCCGCCCTGTATAACGCTTGGCAGATGAGCCGTGAGGACTGAGGCTTACTTTTCGGTTGTTGGTGTTGAACCGGCCCCGCAAGGCTCTAAAAAGCCGATTGGCAATAACCGGTTCATTGAGGCGTCTAAGAAACTAGAGCCTTGGCGTGAGGCCATTGGTGAGGCTATTGAGCGTATGTTTGTGGCAACTGTTGACCGGTCTTGTTTCGCTCCTGACACGCCGTTAGAGGTTTGGGTGACGTTCGTTGTTCCTCGCCCGGCTACGGTGAAAGAGGCTGACCGCCCTTGGCCTATCAAACCGCCCGACGCCGACAAATACTGCCGCAGCCTTGGCGATGGCATGAGTTTGGCCCGCTACGTGGACCCGCCGCTGATTCCTGACGATTCCCAGATTGTTCGTTGGCATGCCGAAAAGGTCTATGGGACTAGGGGCGACATGGGGGCCAGAGTTGCCGTGAAAGTTGTTACCGAACCGTAATAAATAAATGTTGTAAATGTTTCATTTGTTTCAAAAGTGTGGTAATCTTTTCCTATGAGCCAAATGGCTCGGGAGAGGAAAGGCCCAAAATGTCAGTTACAGTTCAGGCAGTATCCGGAGCAATCCGTTCAACTAAAGGCATCAAAGTTAGTGCAAAGTACCCATCATCTGCACGCAGCATCCGCTCATCAGGTGTTTACACCGAGAAAAACAGTTCAAACGAAATTGTTATTGGCTTTGCTGTAAATGGTCATGGCGACCTATACGCAAATGAGATTGCACCATCACTTGCAAAAGTAACCGAAACACTAAACTCACGTGGATTCAAAGTAGTTGAAAAAGTACGCTCCTACGGATTCACCAACAAGATTACAAGCACTTACCTAGTTGTTGAGGTTGCATAATGCCAACCGTAAAATTCATTCTCGGCGCAATCGCCTTTGTCATTATCTACGGACTAATTGACATCGTTGCAGGTCTAATCCCCGCATGGGTTGGACTTGTATTCCTAGCCGCACTCAGCATCGGACTGATGCGCCTAGCGTTCCTCATCGCACGAGAGGCAAACAAATGACCCTCGAACAACCACAATTCGTCAAAGACATGCTCAACCTTGCCCGCATAACTTACATCGACTGGCTGATGCAACCAACCAAGGCCGCATCAGAAAACCTTGCAAACGAACTTTCCAAAATTGCTGACGAACTAGACATCACCGAATCCGCTGCGCTAGAGATGGTCAAGGGCAATGAAACAACCAATTAGCCAATGGATTATGGAACTTGAGCGTGAACGCCACGACTCAACATGGCGCAAAGTCGAAAGACCATTCCAACACCAACCAATCTTGCCACCCGTTGTCAAAGAGAAAAAAGAAACCAAAAAGGACCGTCATCAACGAGACCAAGATTTTTTTGATGCAGGTCGATACAAAGAGGGCGCAAGAGATGACCACGCTAAAAGGGCGTGGCTAAAAATAACGAGAGGAAAAACAATTGGCTAAACATCGTTTGGAAAAACCGTCTTTGATGGAACGGTATTGGATTATCCGTCGGGCTATTATTTTTGCCCTGTATCGGAGACGTCGATGACGTTGTTCAACCCTTGGGGCCGCCCGGAGTATAACGAGTCTGAGGTTAACATCGCAGACTTTTACCGGGCGCAGGGACGCCGGGAGGAACGTCAGGCAATTCTTAAGTTGATGCGTGAATCGACTAAGAAACCAACCGCAACAATGGTCAAGATTATGGAGAGGATTGAAAATGCAAATTTGGACCGTGAATGAACAAGATTGCTACGATGCTGGATTTGCCAACGGGGAACCTTACTGGAGAGCGTTGGAACAAGACCGCATTTTTGAGGCTGTAAACAAATGGTTGACTGAGCCAATGGAGGCTGAGAGTTCAAACCTCTTGGACATTATTCGAGGTGAATCAGAATGACAATGGCTGAGATTGAACTGCGCCTAGATGTTTTACAGGCTGGACTAAACGGCTTACGAGCCGAGGCAAATGAAATTGAAAACCGCATCAACGAGTTAGAGGAAAGAATCAAATGAGAGTAACTGTTTGGACCACCGCAAATTGCGTTCAATGTATGCAAACTAAGAAACAGTTTGATAAGTATGGGATTCGTTATGACGAGATGGCTCTTGAGCAACATCCAGAGAAACTTGATGAGTTCAAGGCTCAAGGGTTGATGTCTGCGCCAATTGTTGAGGCTGATACCCGTATTTGGTCAGGATTTCGGTTGGATAAAATCCAGTCTTTGCGTAACAAGTTATTTGGAGAGAACAAGTGAGCGGCAATCTTTACCGTGTAGAGTTCCGCAAATCTGAGCCTCAGTTCATTTTTGCTGATGATGCTGTAAGCGCACGAGAGAACGCAGCATTAAATGTTGCAGCAATCATTCGCCCGGCAACCGTTGACGAAATGCTCGACTGGGCTGTTGTAGAAGTAGAAAAGGCTAAAGTCACTATGCAAGAGATTCAAAAAGAGTTTGGAATTGACTGCGAATGAGACCTTGCATCAACGAATGTAAAATCAACCCCAAGGCTGAGGTTCCTGAGTACCGTGAGGCCACTCGGGGGATGTTATGCGAAAACTGTTATAGCGAATTGCGTGACGCCCTAATCCTTGCCCCTGAGATTGTTTACCATCTGCGTTGCATTTACGGCGCATTATCAGGCCACTCAACTGACGGGTCACAAAAGGTCAAACGAGAACCACCTGCACCGTTGAACCTTTCAGCGTTTGAGTTGTCCGAAAACATTTATCGAACACTTGTTGGGAACACAATTTCGATAACGGCCTCACCGGTGACGGTTGCTGCCGCTGTAAGTAAAAAACAAATGAATCCCTCAGTATTTTTGATGTTGTTGTGAACTTGGAATCGGTGAAAGACATGTCTAGGGTTATCAAGATGGTTAAGACGGCTCGTAAGGTTTATCCGTTGCATGAGGAGGTTCGTAAGACGGCGATGCCTTGCCCGGAGTGTAATTTGTTGACGGTTTATACGCCGCCTCAGCATTTGGGCGATGTTTTAAAGGTGTCTTGTGAGGCTTGTGGTTTTGAGGTTCCACCGGACAAGATTGCGTTTTATGCTCATCTTGCTGAAAAGGGGTTGTGATGGATACGGAATACACTCAAGGGTTTAAGGCTGGGATGGCTTGGCGTGAGGCTGAGATTATCAAACTGCTAAAGGAACTTTGGGAAACTACCTATGCTCAAGGCCCTAACTACCCAGGCTCTAATGCAGTTTTAACCGCTATCGCTCTAATTAAGGGAGAGTCAAATGACTTGTCTTAAGTGCGAAAGACCACATCATGCAAAAGGTTATTGCGCCACTCATTACATGGCTTACTACCGTTCACAACAACCAGACCAACGCATCCAGAAAACTGTTGCAGCAATCCGCAGACGTGAACGCAAACGCATCATCCGTCAAATAGAGAAACTACCAATCCATCTAATCCGATGGGAACTTATCAACTACTTGGAAAGAAAATAATGGCCCTGTTTGGTTGGTGTCTAACCAATGACCATAACAATTGCCTAAAAACAATCCCTGACCACAAGTGCAGTTGCGACTGCCATCGAGAGGAAACCAATGCGTGATGAAGTACTAACAATCAGGGCCGCCGCAGCCAGAATTGGCAAAAGTGAGAAAACAATTTACAACTGGATAAACGCCGGACATCTCACACCTTTACGTCAATACGTGTTATTGTCAGAATTGGTTGTTGTAGAACGTGCGATGGCTGAAAAAAGAGGGCGTCCACGAAAACACGACACGCCGAGTTAGGATTTCAAATGTTTCAAAACGAAATGCTATGCTTGCCGCAGGCAAGGATTATACCCTGCCCAATCTTGTTTGATTCCCCGACAAAACAGAATAAAAGACCCCCGCAAAGTCCATTGGTCGAGAGGAAATAACATGCTATTGGACGGATTACAACCACCTATCAAGTTTTACCCATGCAAAATTCGAGAACTCTATGAGACGCTCGACGCTAAAGACGCAGACATTCTTAGGAATTGTATTGGCGACCTAGAGGCATGGGGCGCAAAAACACTTAGTAACGCACTCAACGAACGAGGCGTCACCGTATCAGACTTGAGCATTTCACGTCATCGCAAGAATCTTTGTTCATGCGGAAAGATGACCAATGCTTGAAAATTTGCAAACGGCGGCAAAACCCGAACCCCAACCTTTCGGCAGACCTGCCATCGAGTTCAATGGCGATGAGGGTTTTGCAACAACGCCGGGTCTACCTGAGGGCGCAGACTTCAAAGATTTCCTAATTGACGCAGGTTACAACCCTGACGAGATTACTGTTGTTGGTACGCCACGCACTTCAAGATGGCAACGCTACGACGGCGAATGGCTAACCTCTTACCGATTCTCATTCACATTGAACCAATCGGCTATTGACCTGCCAACCCTTTACGCTCAGGTAAAGAAAACCAAACCTAAAGCATCCCAGCCGCAGACAAAAATAAAGCAATTGTTGTTTGCTGGTCAGATACTCAAACAGGTAAGGTTGACCACCGAGGCGGTACACCGGAACTTATCCAACGTATTCAGGAAAAACTCACGGCCCTAGACGCATATTGTAAGCGTGAAAAACCAAGTGTTATCTATTTCCTAAACGTTGGAGATTCAATCGAGAACTTTGAATCTGGTGGCAACCCCGTTAGAACGAACGACCTCTCTTTGATGCAACAAATTGACCTTGAGGCAACCTTTGAATGGGATGCCCTTGTCACTCTTGCCAAGCATGCACCAATCATTGCCGCATCAGTTGGTTCCAACCATTGCCAATGGCGTGTTGGTCAGAAACGACTAGGTACAACACTTGACGACTGGGGTATCTTTATCCAACGTCAATTGGCTAAACAGGCTCAAATGATTGGCTTAGACGTAAAGTTCTACGAACCTGCGATGACTGACGAATCACTTGCCTTAGAGGTTGGATTCGGAGACCACATTGTTGGACTCGTTCATGGACACCAAGCCTCCAACCCTGACCGCATGGTTACTTGGTGGCGTGGACAATCACATGGAGACCAAGCCGTCGCAGATGCAACCGTTCTTGTTTACGGACATTACCACCATCTCAGAATCACGGAGACGGGACGTAAGAACGGACGCTCACGCTACCTAATTCAATGCCCAACATTGGACAACGGCTCATCATGGTATCGCCAAACATCAGGCGACGATTCAGACCCGGGCTTATTGGTATTCAACCTAACGGACGAACCTTTCAATGGAACCGTCACCAAACTTTAAACGATACACGTTGGTCTGTTGCAACGGTCACTCAATCACGATGACCGTCGCACCGGGCAATCCCTTGTATCCTTTTTGCCTCACGTGTCTACAACCGTTTACCGCTGAGGAAACAGACAAGACTCCGGTGTGACCTCTACTGCTAAAGCGGAACGCCCCCGGAGTTATAGACAACACCCTAGAACCGTCCCTGTATTTCAATAAACGTAAAACACTTTTCATTTATTGAAACGGTCACACGGCTAGGGTTTAGACATCGCCATTTGTTTCATCATCTGGCCCGGTATCCGTTCAATCCTGATTATTGCGGCTCTACCTGATTTGGCTCAAGGTTGCAAACGAAAGCCACTTATCTCACGGTGCATCAGGATAAACCGTGACCTAGGATTCAGTAATAACGCACCCCGTTATTATCGGTTAACAAACTAAACAATAATAAGGCCCGCAATGCCAACTTACTTTTACAACTGCCCCGACTGCGACCTAGAGTTCAAAGTCATCAGAGGCATGAACGACCTTGAGGACAACAAATGTCCCAAGTGCGGAGCCGCCGCAAAAAGAGACTTCACAATCGGACGCATCAAATTCAAAGGGGATGGGTTCTACTCAACAGATAAGGCAGAGTGATGACACCTGACCAACTCTTTGACTACCTCAAAAGGGCAGCCAACGG
>FUWD013181467.1_pt1 | contig 12002 bp, 13 predicted proteins | sample 1063281 | NCBI WGS metagenome assembly FUWD01 (sample SAMEA79048168, study PRJEB19326) | metagenome | biome: marine
GCATGCGCATCGACTCCTCTGGCAATGTGGGCATAGGTACTGCATCGCCTGTATTAACTGCATCAAATAGAGGCAATGTAACTGTAAATGGCTCGTCTGATAGCGTTTTAGCACTAGCCAACGCAGGTTCGTATGCTAGTTATTATTATGCAGCTTCTGACCGTGTTGAGCTAGATGCTCAGGGAAGTCGTTGGATACAGTTTAATACCAACGGCTCAGAACGCATGCGTATCGACTCCTCTGGAAACGTAACTATTAACGGGCGTGTTTTTAAGTTTGGTAATGCGGGAAATGGAAGTAACACAGCAGGTTGTTTTTTAAGTATTGAAGGTAATACAGACTCTATCGGTGAAGGCTCTGGGCGTTTGTTTTTCCGCGAACACAACAGCACAACTGGAGATGCAGACAAATATGGAATGTCTATTGGCTATCGAGGTGGCGCAACTTCAGTAACTACTGCAATGGGCAATAGTTGGACGGGTTTGTCTTCTATTGGTAACGGTGAGTGGGGTATGTGGGGGCATGATAATAATGCTACAGGTTCACTTATAGCTCATGGTCCTCGTTCTGGTGCTTACACTGATTTTACTGGGTTAAAAGTTAACGGAAATACCGTCTGGCACGCAGGAAACGATGGTGTAGGCTCTGGGCTAGATGCTGACGCTGTTGATGGTTTACAAGCAAATCAGTTTCTACGCTCTGATACTTCTGATAGTTTAGCGGGTAATTTAACATTTACTAGTTATGGTTACAAAGCACAATGGGGAACTGGAGGTTCTTACGTAACAGGTGGTCCTTATGTCAGCTATAATCTTACGGTAGCCGCTCAATCAGGCGGTGTTTACTTTTATAGTATTGGTCAAAGCGGTGAGATTGCTAAGATAGGCAGAACAGAATCAATGTTCAAAACCGCAGTTAAGATTGATTCTGGCTATGGGCATACGGATATAATAGCCCCCAATATGGGAAACCCAATGTATATAAAGGCTAATGACGTTGATTGTCTTAGGCTGTATACAAACGGAAACGTAAATATCCCATATGGCGACCTCACTGTTGATAATGGGACTACTACAAAAATAAATGTTATTTCTGACGATAACGGGCAATCAGAACTAAATCTGTACGGCAATGGTCAAGGCACAGGTAGAGTTTATGTAGGACAGTCCCAAGCTTATGGTGGTGGGATTGAGTACAATGGAGACAACAGCCCTGCAACCTCTGGTGCTACTGCGGATAGAATAACGCTGTATAGAAGGTCTAATTATACAAACTACTGGACTGCACAAAATGCACACAATAGTAATAACTGGTATTTTCGCGGAACTATTACGCAAAACGCATCTGATGAGCGTTTAAAAGAAAACATTACACCTATAGAAAATGCTTTAGACAAAGTATCTCAGCTTAAAGGAGTTACTTTTGATTGGAAGGATGATGTAGAAGAGAAAGGTTTCATACCTTTTGCAAAACATGAAACAGGCGTTATTGCTCAAGACGTTCAAAAGGTTATACCTGATGCCGCTGTGCCTGCTCCTTTTGATGAAAACTATCTAACAGTACAGCACGAAAAGATAATTCCTCTTTTAATTGAGTCTGTAAAAGAGTTAAAACAAACTGTAGATACCTTACAAGCACGTATAGACGAACTGGAGACTAAGTAATGATAACTTGGGAAATAGTAGCACTAGAAAGAAAAGCTACTGATGGTGGTGTTATTAAAGTTCATTTCTGTGCTACTAAAGTTGACGGAGAACATACTGGTGTACTACACGATAGATTGTAGATTTCGACCAGATTCTTCTTCTGAAAGCTACACGCCTTTTGACCAACTAACGCAAGATGATGTTATTGGTTGGCTACAGGCAAAATACGCTGACGGTTTAATAGAGCAAATCTTAGACGAGCGAATAGCAGAAAGTAAAGCTCCTTCCATAGTTGATGGAGTGCCTTGGTAGTGCTTGCTGAACTTGCTATAGCTAATTCTGCTTTTGCTGTTATAAAGCAAACAATAGCTAACGGGCAGGATTTAACTAAAGTAGCAAAACAAGCTTCATCTTACTTTGATTCTAAAAGCCAGATAGCTAAGAAGGCTAAGAAGAACGGAAACAAGTCTGACATGGAAGCATTCATGGCTCTGGAGACTCTAAAAAAGCAAGAAGAAGAGTTGAGAGAGTTAATGATTTATGCAGGTAGAGCCAACCTGTATGATGATTGGTTGCAGTTTCAATCGGACTGTAAACGTAAAAGACAAGCAGAAGAGAAAGCACAATTACGTAAAGCGGCTAAAAACAAACAGCTTATGTTACAGATTTTTACAGGACTTTGCGTTGCATTGGTAGGTATACCTGTAATTATAACACTTGTTTATTCAATCGTAGAAGCATTAAAATAAGGAGATTTACGTGTCACAACTGGACTCGTTAGGAGAAGAAACAAAACAAGTAGCAGATGTAGTTGCCGCAAGCACTGGAGTATTGAGTCTGGTTGCGTGGTTGCCTCCTATTGCTTCTTTACTGACTATCGTGTGGCTTGGACTACGTATATACGAAAGTGATACAGTCCAAAACTTGCTAGGTAAAAACAAATGAGTATACTTAATTCATTAATTGGTCCTGTTACTGGACTGTTAGATAAATTTATTGAGGATAAAGACCAAAAGAATGCCATCGCATTTGAACTTTCGACAATGGCTGAGAAACACGCGCAGGAACTTGCGAAAGCACAGATTGAAGTTAATAAGACGGAAGCGGCACATAAGTCGTTATTTGTCTCTGGGTGGAGACCTGCTGTGGGGTGGGTGGCTGTACTTGGCATGGCGGGGAACTTCTTGGTTATCCCACTGGCCAACTTTACGCTTGCTTTGGTTGAGTCTGAGGTCATCATTCCAATCCTTGATTTGAGCCAGATGATGCCTGTTTTAATGGGAATGCTTGGGCTTGGAGCAATGCGTACCGCAGAAAAAGTCAAGGGCGTACAGAGGGATAAATAATGAGCAGAGGTCAGGCGGCATATTATTCTACGGGAGGCGCGGGTTACTATAAAGGTAAACTTCCCGATGAAAAACCGAAACTTACAGCTAAAGATGCTGAAGTTGTTGCCGCTAATTATGCAGAAAAAATAGCTAATCCACCTGCTGTTCAAAACCTATATGGTTCACGGCCTAATCCTTTAGAGGGAGAGAAGATAATACAGCGTTACATGGATTCGCAAGGCGGTACGTATGAAGATGCCCTTGCGTACTTTAACGCTACAGCTCCTTATGGTTCTGACCTCCAAAGCAATTTAAACACTCTTACAGATGTACAGGCTTATCAGCTACAGAAAGATGCTGATATGTTCAGCAGTCAACTACAGAACTTAGGCTATAGCGAAGAAGAAATAGAGGACTTTGGTTTTTCTTCATCTTTTGATACAGGGTCTTATATACAGGACAGTACTGTTGATTTTGACACAATGTTTTCTGATTTTAGAGAGTTTGAAAAGGAACAAGACGAAAAGTTTGCTTCAATTTACTATTCAGATTTAGGCTCTAAAAGAAACGAAGCGCATGATGTTTTATCGCAACTTCAGACAGAAAGCCCTGCTCTTTTTGCTGAACAGTATTCTTCTTCTCCTTTATCTATACGAAATAGTTTTGCACACGCAGAATATAAAAAAGGAAACTTAACTGAAGACAACTACAAAAAGACTGTTGTTAATAATCTGATTCAAGACGGAAAAAAAGTAATAGAACTTGAAGGTGATTATTATTACTACGAACCTGCGGGTGGTAGCAATGAAACGTCTTTTAATCCGAACGCTCCTCAAAAGTTTTATGAGATAAGTTTTTTTGAAGATGAGTTTCAGCAAGGTAGTCCTAAAGAAACTAAAGTTGCAGGTCAAGCTTTATATCGCCCAATGACGGGTAATGAGTTTATAACAGGAACAGACGCTTTAGGTCAGCCTATTTATGGCGGTAGTTTAGATGTAGACGCTGAAGGTAAAAACCTTATTCAAGCCAATGCTTTTGAAAACTATGGTATAGGTAGTAGAGGAAAACAAGTAGACCCTTTTGAACAAGGTGTTGTTAGTGAGTTTGTATCAGACTTTGCTATCCTACGTGCGCCTTTAGCTATAGCAACTGGGGGTGTATCTGAAGCGGTCATAGCAGGTTCTAAACTTTTAACTGGCGAAACTTTAAAAACAGAAGACTACGTTTCGTTAGCTATGACGGGGCTACAGCAAAGCGGAATGCTTAAAGCTCCTGTATCCGAAGCACAAGCCGCTGAAGCAGGTACTCAAGCCATGAACGCCGCTAATGCCGCAGGAGCTACAACAGAGGCGGCAATGGCCGCAGGACAAGCGGCACAAGACTTAGCATTAGCAGGACAAGGTATTGCAGGTTTTAACTATGCAGACACAGTAGGTCTTTTGAATGTAGCCGCCACAGGCAACCCTGAAAGTTTTATTATCAACAAACTAGGTAATGAAGCTTTGGATAAAGCGTTTGCTAATGTTGATATGGACTCTCGTTTACTAGACCGTTTTCAAGCTGATGATGTTAAAGCAGGTCTAGTAAAATCAGTTGAAGAACTATCGCGTGGCAAAGACCTTGAAGATGCCTTAGCCGCAGGTTTAGGTAAATACATCAAAGAAGGCGGTGGTGCTAATTTAGACTTTGGTGATGGACTGTCCGTAAGCTTTGGCGACATGGGTGAGTTTTTAGAAAAAGCACTAGACCCTTTGGTTGAGATTGCAGAGTGGGTTGCAGATAAAGCCGAACCTCTTGTAGATACTTTTGAAGACATAGCGAGACCCATAGGTGATTTTGTTGAAGACGTAGCTCAAACAGGTGGAGATATAGTTGAGGATGCCGCGCAGTTTACTGGCGATATTGCTGAAGATTTTGCACAAGCAACAGGGGATGTCTTATCTGATTTAGATACTGTTATCAGGCAAAACTTACCAAACATAAGTGCGCCTGACATAGATTTACCCAGTATTGACTTAGACTTCCCCAGTATTGATTTAGACTTACAGTTTCCTAATATTGGTTTAGACTTTACACCTTCTTCTTCAACTATGGTTGCTTCTAGGGGTTTATCACCTACACGTACTACAGACAGTCTTTTTGGAGATGACTTGTTTGCTTTTGAAACGGAGATAGGTATTTCACCAGAATACTTTGAGTATGCTGATATACTAGATGATGGTGGTCTTATGCCAAGAACTAAACAACGAAGGATGTACCCATTCACATGAATTATTTACAACTTGTAAACAGCGTAATGCGTAGACTTAGAGAAAACGAAGTAACTACGGTTGACCAAAATTCATACTCCAAGCTTGTTGGGGAGTTTGTCAACGATGCTAAACGTATTGTAGAGGATGCGTGGGATTGGTCTTCTCTAAGAGATACAGTAACCGTAAACACCGTGGCTGATACTTTTAGCTATGCACTGTCAGGAGCTACTTACCAATCAAAAACTTTAGATGTTATTAACGATACGTCTGATGTGTTTATGAAGCAAGTACCTTCTACTTGGATGAACAACGCCTACTTAGTAGAAGTGCCTCCTAGTACATCGCCTTTTTACTATTCTTGGAATGGTACGGATGCTAGCGGTAACTTAATTGTAGACCTTTATCCTAAACCAGATAAAGTGTACTCTTTGCGTTTTAACCTAGTATTGAGAACAGATGCGTTCACAAACGATACTGATACATTGTCTGTTCCTTCTGCTCCAGTGGTGCAATACGCTACTGCACTGGCGGCCAGAGAACGTGGCGAAACTGGCGGCACAAGCGCGGCTGAGTTGTTTGCCCTTGCGGATTCTACACTTGCTGATTCCATTGCTTTAGACGCCGCTAGATTCCCTTCTGAAACTGTTTGGACTGCTTGCTAATGGCTCAAAGACTACAGAACATTACAATACAAGCCCCTGGTTTTGCAGGGCTTAACACGCAGGACTCACCTATTGGTCTTGACGCCTCCTTTGCGGCTATTGCTGACAACTGCGTTATTGACCAACTAGGTAGAGTTGGTGCTAGGAAAGGTTATACAACAGTATCGACTAACGGTTCTAGTGTGTTAGGGACTAGCCGTGGCATTGAAACCGTATTTGAGTTTGTAGACCAGAACGGTGACAAGCGTATTATATCAGCAGGTAACAACAAAATATTCACTGGAACTACTACATTAGTTGATGTCACACCTTCTGGTTATACCCCCACAGCTAATAACTGGAAGGTTGTCAACTTAAATAACCATGCTTATCTTTATCAAAGAGGACACGAACCTCTACTAGCAACAGATGAATCTGGTTCTTTTGTAGTAGAAGCCATGTCAAGCCATTCTCATTCTACTGGTACATCTCCGCAAGGCAACGAAGTTCTAGCGGCTTATGGTAGACTTTGGGTAGCAGATGTTACAGGCAACAAGCACACAATATATTGGTCTGACTTATTAAGCGGACACCATTGGTCAGGCGGGACTTCTGGCTCAAACAATGTAATTCAAAACTTTCCTAATGGTAGTGATGAAATAACGGCTCTAGCGGCTCACAACGGGTTTTTAATTGTTTTCTGTAAAAACTGTATACTAGTCTATAGCGGAACAGCAAGCCCTGCTAGTGACTTAACTCTTGTAGACACTGTAGAGGGTGTCGGTTGCATAGAGCGAGACTCAGTACAAAACACAGGTACAGACATACTGTTCCTGTCTAAAGACGGTATACGTTCATTTGGTAGGACTATACAAGAAAAGTCTATGCCTATGCGTGACATCAGCAAGAATGTACGTAGCGACTTGATGGATTTTGTTAAACAACAGTCTAACCCTATTAAGTCTCTATACAGCCCAGAGGAAGCCTTTTACCTGCTGACGTTACCAGACAGTAACACAACGTACTGCTTTGATATGCGTACTGCACTGCCTGATGGCTCACAAAGAGCAACAACATGGTCAGACATTACTCCCTTGTCCTTTGCTAGGCTTACTGATGGTTCTATATACTTTGGTAAAAGTGACGGGATTAAACTGTATAATGGACATTTAGACGGCACTGAGTCATACATTATGAGTTACTTCAGTAACCCTCTAGACTTTGGCGATGCATCTAGATTAAAATTCTTAAAGAAGTTTAACCTAACAGTAATTGGTAACGTGTCGGCAGTAACTGTGTTGAACTGGGGTTATGATTATACATTCGATTATCAAAAACAAAGCTTTAGTTCTGGTTTGACAAACACAACACAGGCTGAATATAACGTAAGCGAGTTTAACACAACGGCTGAGTACACTACAGGAGTTGACATACAGCTTCCAGAAGTTTCTGGCACTGGTAGCGGCTCAGTAGTAACTGTAGGCGTTGAGTCTACAATAAATGGCGCACCTTATTCTATACAAAAACTTGATATACATGCTCTACTAGGGAGATTACTATAATGTCTGATTATACTAAGACAACTAACTTTGCGGCCAAAGACACTCTGCCCTCTGGCAATGCGGCTAAAGTTGTCAAAGGGACTGAGATTGACACAGAGTTTAACAACATAGCTACGGCTATAGCAACTAAGAAAGACAGCAGTCAAACAATTACTTTAACAGGAGATGCTACTGGTTCTGGCACTACAAGCATTGCTGTGACTGTAGCTGATGATTCACACAACCATGTGATTGCTAATGTAGACGGACTACAGACTGCTCTTGATGCTAAACTAGCTTCTTCTTCATATACTGCGGCTGATGTATTAACTAAACTTTTAACTGTGGATGGCACAGGTACTGGTCTTGATGCGGACAAGGTAGACGGCTTTAACATATCTACTGCATCGTCAGGCACTGATGCTAACACTATTTACTTTAGGACTCTTTAACAATGCCTATTAAAATAGGAGCTACTGATATAAACGATATTTATATTGGAAATGCTAAAATTGACAAAATTTACATAGGCTCTAATAAAGTCTGGAGTAGGCCGTATCTTTTAGATTTAGTGGTAGGGTATCGAGCAGTTGGTCCTGCGGGGGTAGAACAGTATGGTTATTTGCATGATTCTTTTGGTTCTCTTACTGTAGCCAATCTTTATACTTGGTGGAATAATCCTATTAAAAGTTTACGGTATGATGAGTTTGACGACCCTAGCACTAATGACAGGGTTCACTTAAAACTTTTTAATGCAGGAACTTTAAATACAGACTCTAATTTTACAACTATAACTATAAACGGAACTACTTTAAATCGTTCAGACGCAGATGTTTATCAAAATAATGTAAGCTCAGGTTATACCTATTGGGAGTGGTATACAAATACAAATCCTTTCAGTAGCATAGGAAGCACAGATAGAGTGAGGTTTGAACGTGATATTTGAATACATAACAAAGCTAGACGGCTCTACTACATGGGCTTGTTTTACTGAAGATAGTGCACATCTGGAAGTAAACATCACTGGTATGACAGATGAAACCGAAATTCAAAATAAACTTAGTTCGGCTTTAGAACGAGCCAAAGAAATAGACAGCGGGGAAGGATAGATGAGTTTTTTAAATGACTTGCTTACGGGTGGAGCGCAGTACTACCTTGGTCAAGAACAACTACAAGATGTAGAACAGCTAGGTAGCGATGCTAGGGGACAGCTACAACAGCTAGGACAACAGGTAGCCAGTGATACGCAGTTTAGACCGTTTACGGTGACTACGGGACTAGGAACTACAACAACTAGTCCTACAGGCGGTATAAACGTAGGGCTGACTCCTGAACAACAGGCATTACAAAACCAACTTTTACAACAAGCTCAAGGTTTGTTTGGTCAAGTAGGTACTTCCCCTGCCGAAGCCCAAGCAGACATCTACGAGCAGATACGCGCCACACAGCGTCCTGAAGAACAACGACAGCGTTTAGCGTTAGAAGAGCGTCTGTTATCTCAAGGGCGTTTAGGGTTGCAGTCAGCGGCCTATGGTGGTTCTTCTCCTGAGTTACTAGCTTTAGAAACTGCACGACAGGAAGCAATGAATAGAGCAAACTTAGGTGCTAGACAGCAAGCAATGGCCGAACAAGCGCAAGCACTGACTTCTGCTAGCGGATTGATGGGGGCAGGCTATACTCCACAACAAGCGGCTTTGGATGCGTTAAAAGTAGGTATATATCCTGCACAGATGGCACAAGCAGGTCAACTAGGGGGTGCGGAGCTACAGTCTCAGCTAGAGCGTAGCGGCCTAGAGGCACAGCTAGGCATGACACAGCTAGGTACTGAGATACGTCAACAACGCGACTTAGGCTTGATGGAAGCACTATTGGGTAGACAGCCTACTCTACAGGAAATAATATCAGGTGCTGAAGTAGGCTTAAGTCCCGAAGACCTTTCGATAGAAGGAATATTAACTGGAGTTATAGGCGGTCTATTTGGCGGTGGTAGTGATGTTTCTGACGAAACCAATGCTGACCTTAACTCATTAATTCAGTATGCACAAGAGATGCCTAGTTTTGAAGACTATATGGCATCTTTACAAGAGCCTACATTTACACATATGCCTGTGCTATAAGGAGGATAAATAATGGCTAAAACAGATACAATGGGTTTATTGACAGGCATTCCTAGCGGTGGTATTGACCCTATGACTGCGGGTTCTAGCTTTGCCCAAAGACAACTACAGTACGGTGCTGACAGAGCCAGAGGCTTACAACGAGCTATTGGCGGTATGAGAGGTCAGCTACCTGCCGCAGAGCAGATAGCAAGAGCCTACGGTCAAAAAAGAACAGCACAGAAGAATGCTTTTGGTGATTACCTAGAAAAGCAGTACCCGAATACTGGTCTAAAAGAGTTAGCGATACAGGGTATAGTAACGCCTGACAACTTAAGTGACTTTGTAGGCGGTGCTGATGCAACCGCTAGGATGGGCAAAAGATATACTGTTAGAGATGAACAGGGTAATATGTATGCTGTGACAACGAGGTTTGACAATGCTACAGGTTCTTTTGATACTGCATATGCACCTCTTGGCTTAGACACCCCTAGTCAGCCCCAAGGTAAAATAACTGTACTTACGGATGAAGGTATAACTTTTCAAGAAAAAGAAGACATAAAAATTGCTTCCGCTGAAGCTATCAACAGTGCTGAGACATTTAAACAAGCTCAAATGGCGGCTTTATCGGAGCGATTTAATATTGCAGATTCTTTGTCCAACATTAATAGGGCTATAGAATTGCTAGAGTCAACCCTACAGGTGGTCCTATTCGCAATGTTTCCGCAGGTCTTTCAAAGTTCTTAGGTACTACCCCTTCAGACAGGGCTGAACTAGAATACTTGCTAGCTAAACAAGTTCTCAATAACTTGAAGTCTACTTTTGGTGGTGTTATTTCTGAGGGCGAAAGACAGTACTTGTCTGACATCAGTGCGAATATTACTAAAGGCAACAAAGCTAACTTAGCAATCTTTAACAATCTACGAAAAATACAAGAAAGGGCGGCAAAACGTAACGACTTGTTGCTTAACTCTACCAACTATGAAAACTATGTAGAGACTATTAAAGGCTATAAGTTTGAGGATTTTAAAACATCAGGTGATGGTGACACTAAAGGTGTTATAGATTTTAATGACCTTATCAAAGACTAAAGGTTTTACTTATGAGTGAAGTAACAGATGTAAGACTCCCTAGCGGAGAATTAGTTAAGAATGTTCCTGTAGGTATGTCGCAAACAGAACTGCAAAACTTGTTAATTAAAAACGAAAAAGTAAGTCCTGATGTTTTTGCACAGCCAAAACCAGAACCAACTCCTGAACCTGAAGTAGACTTTCCTTGGTATCAGGACATCTACCAGTACGTTAAAGGAAATGTGGACGTACCCGCAGGTATAGCAGGAGGGATTTACGGAGCAAGAAAGGGCGCACCTTTAGGACCAAAAGCATCTTTTTTAGGAGGGATGGCAGGAGGAGCAATAGGCACTTTTGGCGGTAAACTAGCTTCAGACGTATTTACAGGAGAAGAACTGAACTACGAGGAGGCTTTTGATGATGCTATGCTGTCAGCAGGTATTGACGTTGCTACTCTAGGTGCTTTTAAAGTCGCTAACCCCTTGTATACTATGGTTCGTAGCAAGTTAAAGCTAACTCCAAAGCAAGCCGCAGACGATGCCCTTGAGATAATCAACAAGGGATTAGAGGCAGGTACACCGGAATCTCTACAAGCAACACAAAAAATTCTGGAAGAGAAAGGCGCAACCTTGACTCGCTTTCAGACAGGGATGGCTTCTGCTTGGGAAGTCTTTGCAGAGAAGCTAGGCCAAGCGGGTTTGTTTTCCGGTAGAGAGTCAGCTAAAAACATAGCCAAAGTCAACCAAGCTGTCCAAGAATCTCTTAATGACATTACGTCTTCTGTCAGTATACGTACAGGGGACTCTCCTACGGAAGTCGGTGAGTCTATATTGGATGTCATTACAGCGGGACGTATGGCTTTGAGTGATGCGTATGGAGAAGGTTTAGACGCCCTTAGTACTGGGCTATCAAAGAACGCTGTGGATGTTTCTCCGTTAAAGAATCAGATATTAGCGTTCCAAAAGCAAAACACCGTTCTAACGAGAGGGCGTGACGCACAAGGGAAAATAGTAACAGAGCGTAAATCTTTGTTATCGGATGAAACTACGAATTTTATTAATAAGCATTTAGAAGATATTTTGCAGTATCCTAATATGACGGGTGATTCTCTACTTAAGATTGACAAAATGTTGACACAAGAGATGAAGCAGTTTGGCGACATATCGTCTAAAAACTATAATGACACCGTGGCTAAACAGCTAGGTGACCTACAGAATCAGATAAAAACAGGTGTCTTAGACGTTCTTAAAAAGACAGACCCGAAAGCCGCTAAACAGTATGAACAGTTGAAAAACGATTACTCAGCAGGAATGAAAGGTTTGTTACCTGAGATAAACGCTAGGGTAATCAAAAATGCTGAGAAAGGTAGCTACGATGCTTTAGGCAAACTTCTGACAACAAACTCAGATGTCAGTAAAATTAACAATA
>FUWD013428975.1_pt4 | contig 11999 bp, 8 predicted proteins | sample 1063281 | NCBI WGS metagenome assembly FUWD01 (sample SAMEA79048168, study PRJEB19326) | metagenome | biome: marine
GTTTAGAAGCCGCGGAACTCGAACTCTTCCAGCGGAACAGCTTCACCTGAGGTTTGGCCGAAGGAGGCGTACTCCATGTCGTCGTATCCGGTAAAGGATGCGTACATGGCGGCTTTTGCTTCCTCGGTTGGCTCCACCTTGATGTTGCGGTAAATCGGCATTCCGGTACCGGCCGGGATGAGCTTACCCAAGATCACATTCTCCTTGAGGCCAAGCAGCGGGTCGCTCTTCGCGGAAATCGCGGCGTCGGTGAGGACGCGCGTGGTCTCCTGGAAAGAAGCGGCCGAGAGCCACGACTCGGTAGCAAGTGATGCCTTGGTGATTCCCATGAGTTCTGGCCGACCCGAAGCTGGCGTTCCTCCGTTTGTGACAACCCGGCGGTTCTCCGTTTCGAAAAGCCCGCGCTCAACAAGTTCACCCGCGAGGAAATTAGATTCGCCAGATTCAATGATCGTGATGCGCTTGAGCATCTGGCGAACAATTACCTCGATGTGCTTGTCGTGGATGGAAACACCCTGTGAGCGGTAAACCATTTGCACTTGTTCAACCAAATGCAGTTGCACTGCGCGCTGACCCAGAATACGAAGGACCTGTTTGGGGTCAACTGCGCCAACAACCAGCTGCTGGCCCACAATCACGCTGTCGCCTTCTTCAACCAACATGCGCGAGCGACGTGGAACCGAATACTCAAGTTCCTCGCTGCCGTCATCGGGGGTGATGATTATGCTGCGGAGTTTCTCGGCGTCTTCAATGCGAACCCGGCCAGCAACTTCACTGATCGGAGCGACACCCTTGGGTGTGCGAGCCTCGAAGAGTTCCACAACACGAGGTAGACCGTGCGTGATGTCTTCACCTGCAACGCCACCGGTGTGGAAGGTACGCATTGTGAGCTGGGTACCCGGTTCACCGATGGATTGTGCGGCGACGATACCGACGGCCTCGCCGACATCAACCAATTTGCCGGTTGCCATTGAGCGGCCATAGCACCGGGCACAGGTGCCGACTGAACTCTCGCACGTAAGAACTGTGCGAACACGGACCTTGTCTGCGCCGTCAGCAATCATTTGCTCCAGGCGAGGAATGTCGAGTTCTTCACCTGCAGTGGCAACGGTCTTGCCGCCAACAACTACATCGCGGGCAAGGACACGTGACACGAGTGCGGTGTCAAGATTCTCAAGTGGCCGCAGCGTTCCGTCGACCATCTCAGCAATCTCAATTTCGGCCCCACGCTCTGTTTCACAGTCGACCTCGCGAACGATTACGTCTTGGGAGACGTCAACGAGACGGCGGGTGAGGTAACCGGAGTCAGCGGTACGAAGTGCAGTATCAGCCAGACCCTTGCGAGCACCGTGAGTGGAGATGAAGTACTCAAGTACCGTCAAACCTTCACGAAAGTTCGCCTTGATCGGGCGAGGAATAATCTCACCCTTCGGGTTGGCCACAAGCCCACGCATTCCTGCGATCTGTCGAACCTGCATGTAGTTACCGCGAGCCCCCGAGTCAACCATGATGTGAACCGGGTTGGACTCTGGGAAGTTGTCCTGCATCGCCTTGGCAACTTCATCCGTTGCGCGCGTCCAGATCTCGATGAGTTCTTGGCGACGCTCGGAGTCGGTGATCAGGCCCTTCTCGTACTGCTGCTGGACCTTTGCATCCTTGTCTTCAGCATTAGCGATCAAACCTGCTTTGGCTGGGGGAGCAACTACATCAGAAATCGAAATGGTGACTCCCGAGCGCGAAGCCCAATGGAAACCAAGTGATTTAAGTTGGTCCAGCGTTTCGGCCACTTCAATCTTGGGGTACATCTCACTCAGACGGTTCACCGTTGTTCCGAGGACCTTTTTGTCAACCTTCTCGTTGACGTATGGGTAGTCCGATGGCAGGGCCTCATTGAACAATGCGCGGCCAAGTGTAGAAACGAGCATCAGTGGATCGCCGAAAGTCCAACCTTCTGGCACTTGGTGACCCAATGGTGGAGTGATGTCCTTCAAACGGAACCGAGCCTTCTCGCCCAACTTGAGTGAGCCACGATCAAATGCCATAACTGCTTCAGCGATGGATGAATACGCATGCAATTCATTTTCGTTGGCGTCACGGCTTTCCGCGGTCATCGTTGTGAGCGCGTAGATTCCCAACACCATGTCCTGGGTCGGAGTCGTGATCGGACGGCCGTTTGCAGGAGAAAGGATGTTGTTGCTCGAGAGCATCAAGATCCGTGCTTCGGCCTGCGCTTCAGCTGAAAGCGGTACGTGAACAGCCATCTGGTCACCGTCAAAGTCCGCGTTGAATGCGGTACACACGAGAGGGTGAATTTGGATTGCCTTACCCTCAATTAGTTGCGGTTCAAAAGCTTGGATACCCAGACGGTGCAGGGTTGGTGCGCGGTTAAGCAACACCGGGTGTTCGGTAATGACCTCTTCGAGGACATCCCACACCACTGGTCGCGAACGCTCAACCATGCGCTTTGCACTCTTGATGTTTTGTGCATGGTTGAGGTCAACCAGACGCTTCATAACAAATGGCTTGAAAAGTTCAAGTGCCATCTGCTTTGGCAAACCGCACTGGTGCAGCTTGAGTTGTGGACCGACCACAATCACCGAACGACCGGAGTAGTCAACTCGCTTGCCCAACAGGTTCTGACGGAAACGACCCTGCTTGCCCTTGAGCATGTCAGAAAGTGACTTGAGCGCTCGGTTGCCCGGACCGGTAACTGGGCGACCACGGCGACCATTGTCAAAGAGAGCGTCCACCGCCTCTTGCAGCATGCGCTTTTCGTTGTTAACGATGATTTCAGGGGCACCAAGGTCTAGCAGACGCTTGAGCCGGTTATTGCGGTTGATCACCCGACGGTAAAGGTCGTTGAGATCCGAAGTCGCGAAACGTCCACCATCGAGTTGAACCATCGGGCGCAGATCTGGTGGAATCACCGGAACGGCGTTGAGGACCATACCCATTGGGGAGTTGGTTGTGCTCATGAAAGCGTTGACCAACTTGAGGCGCTTCAAGGCGCGGGTCTTCTTCTGGCCCTTGCCGGTCGCGATTATTTCGCGCAAGTATTCCGACTCGGCTGCCAGATCAAATGACTCGAGACGCTTTTCAATAGCGGCCGCGCCCATGCCACCGTCGAACCAACGACCGTAGCGATCGCGCATTTCGCGAAAGAGCATTTCATCGCCTTCAAGGTCTTGAACCTTGAGGGTGCGGAAACGATCAAACACCTTGTCCAGACGCTCGATCTGCACGTCGGCACGCCGACGAATTGCCGCAAGCTCCCGCTCACCGGACTCACGAACCTTACGACGCACTTCACTCTTCGCGCCTTCGGCTTCGAGTTCGGCGATGTCAGCTTCCATCTTCTGAGCGCGGGTCTCAATGTCTGAATCGCGACGCTTAGAGATCTGCTTCTTTTCGACACTAAGTTGATTCTCAAGTGAAGGTAGTGCTTCATGGCGGCCGTCGACGTCAACGGAGGTGATCATGTAAGCGGCGAAATAAATGACCTTCTCAAGATCCTTGGGTGCGAGATCAAGTAGGTAACCTAAACGACTAGGAACACCCTTGAAGTACCAGATGTGTGTCACCGGCGCGGCCAGTTCAATATGACCCATGCGCTCACGACGGACTTTGGCGCGAGTTACTTCAACACCGCATCGCTCGCAAATGATTCCCTTGAACCGAACCCGCTTGTACTTGCCGCAGTAGCACTCCCAGTCGCGAGTAGGTCCGAAGATCTTCTCGCAGAACAGGCCGTCTTTCTCCGGCTTGAGCGTGCGGTAGTTGATGGTTTCGGGCTTCTTGACTTCACCGTAAGACCAGGTGCGAATGTCGTCTGCCGTTGCAAGACCAATGCGCAACTCGTCAAAGAAGTTAACGTCTAACACGTGTGTGTCCTTCGTTCGTTTCGAATGATTCGGATGAGTGGGTGATTACAGTTCGTCGACGCTGCTGGGCTCGCGCCGTGACAGATCGATTCCGAGTTCTTCGGCGGCCCGGAATACGTCTTCATCGCTGTCCTTCATTTCGATGGCGACACCGTCCTTGGAAAGAACCTCAACGTTGAGACACAAGGACTGCATTTCCTTGACCAAAACTTTGAAGGATTCCGGGATACCGGGTTCAGGGATGTTTTCACCCTTGACGATTGCTTCATAGACCTTGACGCGACCGAGGACGTCGTCAGATTTGATGGTCAAAAGTTCCTGCAGGGCATAAGCGGCGCCGTACGCCTCCAATGCCCACACTTCCATTTCACCAAATCGCTGTCCACCGAACTGAGCCTTACCACCCAGTGGCTGCTGGGTAATCATGCTGTACGGGCCGGTTGAACGTGCGTGAATCTTGTCATCAACCAAATGCAGAAGTTTGAGAATGTAGATGTAACCAACCGCAATCTCTCCTGGGATTGGCTCACCTGTTCGACCATCAAACAGATTAGCCTTCCCGTTGGGGTTCACCAGTTTTAAGCCATCAGCCGTTGGAGTTGTCGAGTCAAGAACCAGACTCAACTCTTCTTCGCGAGCACCGTCAAAGACGGGAGTGGCAATCTTGGTACCCGGTGCAACAGATTTCACTGCGTCGGGCAACAACGCGGCACGTGGATCGGCCACATCAACGTTCCAGCCAGCTGCGGCAGCCCAACCAAGGTGGGTTTCCAAGATCTGACCAATGTTCATTCGGCCAGGGACGCCCAGTGGGTTCAAAACGATGTCAACTGGGGTTCCGTCTTCAAGGAACGGCATGTCTTCAACCGGCAGGATCTTGGAAATAACGCCCTTGTTGCCGTGGCGGCCAGCAAGTTTGTCGCCTTCCTTGATTTTGCGCTTTTGAGCGATGTAAACACGCACCAACTTCGTGACACCCGGTGGTAGCTCGTCGCCTTCATCCATGTCAAAGACACGAACTGCGATGATCTTGCCGGATTCACCGTGGGGAACCTTAAGTGAAGTGTCGCGAACTTCGCGGGCCTTCTCACCGAAGATTGCCCGAAGCAAACGCTCTTCAGGGGTCAGTTCGGTTTCACCCTTAGGCGTCACCTTGCCAACGAGAACGTCACCTGGGACAACGTCAGCGCCAACCCGAATGATTCCGCGATCGTCTAGGTCTGCGAGAAGTTCCTCGGAGACGTTCGGGATGTCACGCGTGATTTCCTCTGGGCCGAGTTTGGTGTCGCGAGCGTCGATCTCGTGTTCTTCAATATGAATCGAAGACAGAACGTCGTCCTGAACCAAACGCTGACTGAGAATAATTGCATCTTCGTAGTTGTGGCCTTCCCATGACATGAATGCCACGAGTAGGTTTTTACCAAGTGCCATTTCACCAAGGTCTGTTGAGGGACCGTCGGCCAAGACTTCGCCAGCTTCAACGCGAGCACCGCCAGCCACAATCGGGCGCTGATTAAAGCACGTACCCTGATTTGAGCGACGGAACTTCTCGAGCTTGTAGCTGGTGTAGGTGCCGTCGTCGTTGGCAACCTCAACGAGGTCGGCGGAAACTTCCTTGACCGCGCCGGCCTTTTGAGCTACGACAACGTCACCGGCGTCGTAGGCGGCACGGAACTCCATGCCCGTACCAACAAGCGGTGCCTCCGCGCGAAGCAGCGGGACGGCTTGGCGCTGCATGTTTGATCCCATGAGCGCGCGGTTTGCATCATCGTGTTCCAAGAAGGGAATCATCGAGGTTGCAACCGACCACAATTGACGTGGTGAAACGTCCATGAAGTCGACCTCTTCAGGCTTGACGTATTCGACCTCGCCGCCCTTGACCCGAACGACAACGCGGTCGTGACTTGTCATGTTGCCCTCGGCGTCAATGGCTGTATTCGCTTGGGCGATGACGTGCATGTCTTCTTCGTCTGCGGTGAGGTACTGAACTTCGTCGAGTACCCGACCATTGATCACCTTGCGGTAAGGAGTCTCGATGAAACCAAATGGTGAAATGCGACCATAAGTTGCAAGTGACCCGATAAGCCCAATGTTGGGACCTTCAGGCGTCTCAATTGGGCACATGCGGCCGTAGTGAGAGGGATGAACGTCTCGGACCTCAAAGCCTGCACGCTCACGTGAGAGACCACCCGGTCCAAGCGCTGACAGACGACGCTTGTGGGTAAGTCCAGCAAGTGGGTTGGTCTGGTCCATGAACTGGCTGAGTTGCGAAGTTCCGAAGAACTCCTTGATCGAGGCAACAACCGGCCGGATGTTGATCAGAGTCTGGGGTGTAATGGCCTCAACATCCTGCGTGGTCATGCGCTCGCGCACAACTCGCTCCATGCGAGAGAGTCCCGTACGGATTTGATTCTGAATCAATTCACCGACGGTACGCAGACGACGATTACCAAAGTGGTCAATGTCATCAGTTTCCACAACAACTTCACCGCGCGGGGTTTGCATCGTGGTGTCGCCCGCGTGCAAGCGCACCAAGTATTCAACCGTGGAAACAATGTCCTCAACTGTCAACGTGCTTTGCTCAAGCGGCAACTCAAGACCGAGCTTGCGGTTGACCTTGTAGCGGCCCACCTTTGCCATGTCGTAGCGCTTTGGGTTGAAGTAAAAGTTTTCAATCAGGTTCTTGGCATTTTCCAATGTGGGGGGTTCACCCGGACGCAGCTTGCGGTAAATATCAAGGAGTGCGTCGTCTTGTGACTCAATGTGATCCTTGTCGAAGGTGGCCATGAACGTTTCGTACTGGCCAAATCTCGCCCGGATTTCGTCGCTTGACATGCCCAGCGCCTTAAGCAGAACCGTGACCGGCTGCTTACGCTTGCGGTCTACTCGAACCGCAACGAGGTCTTTTTATCAATTTCGAATTCCAGCCAAGCTCCGCGACTCGGGATGATCTTGGAAACGTAAACGTCTTTGTCGGTTGCCTTATCAACTGAGCGCTCAAAGTACACGCCAGGAGAACGAACGAGTTGGGAAACTACAACCCGCTCGGTGCCGTTGATGACGAAGGTTCCCTTGTCGGTCATTAGCGGGAAGTCGCCCATAAAGACTGTCTGGGACTTGATCTCGCCGGTTTCGTTGTTGGTGAATTCAGCGGTCACGAACAGTGGAGCGGCGTACGTGAAGTCTTTATCCTTGCACTGCTCGACCGTGTACTTGGGCGGTTCAAAGCGGTGGTCGCGGAATGAGAGTGACATCATGCCGGCGAAGTCTTCGATGGGGGAAATCTCTTCAAAGATTTCAGTCAGGCCCGAAACCTGTGGGATTTCAGTGTTACCAGCCTTCAGCGCTGCGGCGACAACTTTTTGCCACTTCTCGTTACCAAGAAGCCAGTCAGAGCTTGCGGTTTGCAACCGGAGTAAATCCGGGACTGCGAGGGGCTCGCGAATTTTTGCGAAGGAGGCCCGGTGAAGGGATGGGGAAAGCGGAGTTACTTCGTGGGAAACCAAGAGGAAACCTTCCAGTGCGCGGCGGGCCGAGTCGCTGACATTCCAATTAGGCCCTCAATGTCAAATCGGCCAAAAACCGAAAAGTCACCTTGGGCTTGAAAGTTGGGAGACAGCGCAAAGCAGCAGCATACCCGAAGAGGTAAACCACTGTCTAACGGGGTCCCCGGCAAGGGCCCGTTCAGCGTGAAAACACGCAACTACTGATTCCCTCGATATAAATCTTTCTGGGGGCCGACAGCAATTGCCCAAATCCAGCAAAGATCACGATCCTCGTAATCAGAAGTAGCCTTAATAATTACCGGAAATTGTCAAAAGGTCAAGCCGGGCGCGGGTTTTCAGGGGCTTGTAACCAGATTGTGACGTCAGTCAGTTGTTTGTGAGCATGTGAAATTAGCCTCTTGACAACAGAAACACGACCGTTAAAACAGTTGTGGGGCGGGAGGCCAATTGACCTCCCGCCCCACAATAAAGATTGACAAGAATTACTTAACTGTAACCTTCGCGCCGGCGCCTTCGAGGGCGTCCTTTGCCTTTTCTGCTGCTTCTTTGGTGACCTTCTCGAGAACTGCTGTTGGTGCAGCCTCAACGAGGTCCTTTGCTTCCTTAAGACCAAGGCTGGTCAGTGAGCGAACTTCCTTGATCACGGCAATCTTGTTTCCACCATCAGATTCAAGAACGACATCAAATTCGTCCTGCTCAACGACCTCGCTTGCGTCGCCGCCTGCAGGTCCTGCAGCGGCCATTGCCATTGGTGCGGCTGCGGTTACATCGAATGTCTCTTCGAATGCTGACACGAATTCAGACAGTTCGAGGAGGGTCATTTCCTTGAAAGCATCCATTAATTGATCGGTGCTCATTTTAGCCATTGTGGCTTTCCTTTCGATAATTCCGGCCGAGGGCCGGGTGGGCTTTAGCCCTCGGTGGTTTCTTCTTCACTTACTATCACTTCTTCACTTGCTATTACTTCTTCAACAGGTGCTGCGTCTTCTTCAACGACGGCCGCTGCTACAGGTGCAACGGCACCTGGCTCTGACTCGAGCTTTGCCTGCAATGCCGCGAGTGTGCGAGCGGTCTTGGACAGTGGTGCTGCAAAGAGCGCGGCAGCGTGTGACTGCTTCGCCTTCATAGCGCCAGCCAACTTCGCCAGCAATACTTCACGTGATTCAAGGTTGGCGATCTTGGTGATCTCGGCCGCGGACAAGACCGCGCCGTCCATGATTCCACCCTTAATTACAAGTGCCGGATTATTCTTTGCAAAGTCGCGAATACCCTTCGCTGCGTCTACGGCGTCCCCGGAAACAAATGCAATTGCACTTGGTCCTTCAAGAAGTGAATCAAGACCTTCGACACCTGCATCGCGTGCTGCGATCTTGGTGAGGGTGTTCTTGACTACCGCGTATGTGACACCGGTTCCAAGTGAACGACGCAGTTCTTTCATCTGCGCGACACTTAAACCGCGGTATTCAGTAAGTACTGCCGCATTCGATCCGCGGAAGTATTCGGCGATCTCAGCAACCGCGCTTACCTTTGTAGGTTTTGCCATGTTGCTCCTTTCTTATTCCCCAGCTAAGAAGTCCTCACAATAGAAAACGCCCCGAGCGCAAGGCGCACGAGGCGTGAGGCAGAACCAGAAGGTTGCTTCCTAACTTCGTTCACCTGCGCTGGTCGCCCACTTTGTGGAACCTTCTACCAACACTTCCAGAAAGAAGTGCCAGTGACCTGCGGTCTTTGGTAGAACGAAACTTACCGAGCTAGATTCATTGGCCCACCAGCGGGTGGGGTAAATGCGAATCAGGATAAAAAATTGTGGGGCCGACCATAACGGCCGACCCCAGAATTGTGGAACTATTTCTTAGCGAGCCAAAAGTGGCTTTTTGAGGGCATCCGGCAGGAACATGCGATCGTTGTTTACACCTGGAACTGCGTAAACAAGCCGCTTGGCCGCCGTAACCTTCTTAGCTGAATTGGCGTTCACCATTGCGTTGAGTCCACGAACCGCTCCAAGAATCTGATCGGTGGTGTAAACACAGTGACCCACCCCGGAATTACCAAGAGCAGCCACAGAAAGTGCTGCATCTGGTGCCTTGCCATCCGGTGCGAACGAAGTCCAACCATCGACTGGAGGAATAGTGTAGAAAGCTGCCGCCTTAAATGGGCCGCGCTTCTTCTTGTTCATCTTGTCATAGGACATTTGCATTGATGCGAAGAAATCACCCGTATTCCCGGCCGGAACTACAGCGTCGTAGGTGGTCGAGAGCATCAAGGTTGGAACACTGTAAACACCCTTTGGCGCTGGAAGGGCGTTAACGATTGCAACGGCCTTCGGGTTAGCTGGGAAGCGTTTTGTTGAGTCCCCAACAGAAGCATCCAGTGTATTCAACATGGTGTCTAGCGGCTTCTCTATGGCAACAACCAGACTGGCCGCACTAAAGGTATCTCCGAACTCGTAACGTTGTTCAAGAGAAAGCAACTTGGAGTAAACAACATTGACGTTATCACTGAAGTTGGCATTGTCTGTTGCGGCAAAGCCTCCTATGGTCCGAACGCGAGTCTCGAGTTCGTAGCGTCCCAAGATTCCCAATGCTGCTGCGGCTCCAACATTCTGGAGCATTGCAACCGCTGTGCTAGCACCTGCGGATGCCGGTTGGTATCCACCGGCCAGGCCCCCAAGTGTGCCAAGTGTCGCGAATGCTGGATTCTGGGTTTGTCCGTCGTAGACGCTGCTCTTGGTTGGTAGCCCCGCCATAAGTCCACCAAGGAGGTTGGACTGCACAAGTGGGAAACCAGCTGGAGTAACAGGTGTTGTCGCCGCGCCACCCAGGACTGTGATCACAGTTCCCAAGTCTTTAAGCGCCTCACCGTAACCTGCTGCCCCGGCGGTGTAATTCGCAACCTTGAGTGTCGGCACAACGAGGGTCTTCCAGGTATACAGCAAGGTCATGGCCGAGCTGAATGCCTGAAGTGGGCCTTCAACAACTCCACAAGACGGTAATGAACCGGCAATACGCTTTGGGTATTTCTCAGCCAGTGTTTGAGTGATCAAACCGCCGAGGGAGTCACCCCAGACCAAAATCTTCTTGGTCTTTGGGACGGCGCCTGAATTGACCAAGTTAATCAGTGCCCCACCAGCTTCAACGCCTTCAGCCGATGCCCAACCTTGACGGGCATAGCCCGCGCCAGCAAGGGCATAACCTTGTGACAGTAGGTTGGTCGCAACAATGTCATTGGGAGCAACATTTGCATTATTGGAACCAATGTAGGCAACATCGCTACCAAATGAGGCAGTAAACCCTGGATTACTGATCTTCGTGTAGTCCGGATTGGCAGCAAAACCAAGCGGTGTTGCTAATGCCGCTGGGATCGGGGTAGCGACGCGATAACCGTGTGAGTAAATCAAGACGGTGCCATTGAATTTCGCAGGCATCTTGATTGTGTAAGGCGATGCTCCGAGGGAGCCCGTTAGGGCTCCCTCGCAGGTCGCACCTGGTGCGCAGGCTTCAGCTGCACTTGCAGTGGCAATGAACGGAGCTCCGATGGTGATCAAGCTCGCTGCCGCTACTGCCGCAACTCCGCGGCGCATAAAGGTCAATTTCATGTTTTTCCTTTTCACTTAAGTGCGCGTGTTACGGCAGCAGCTTCTTGGTGGGGGACATTGGAGTGTAATTTGTTGTCTTTGCAGCACCAGATGAAGAACTGGTAGCAACCATGATGTACTTGGTCAGCCGATCAATATCGAGATTTGAGTTGTACTGACCCATCCAGTAACCGGTAAGTCCCTGGTGTGAACGTGACGAAATAATCATGGGAACTGAAGCCGCCGAACGGAAGTTCTTTGACTGAGTCTGCAGCGCATTAACTAGCCCCTTACGGGTGAGGTTCTTGCCAGCTGCCTTCAACGCCTGAGCCACCACGTATGCGGTGTTGATCCCGTAGTAGGTGTAGAAGTTCCATTCCAACCCAGCGCGTTTAGCAATTACCTGCATCTGGCTAACAAATGGATTCTTCGTGTCCTGAGCAGGAGCTAAGAAGCTTGGGGTGTAAACACCTTTGAGCAAGGGACCTGCTGCAGCTCCAAGAGTTCCCTTAAGCACGGAAGGGTCGGATCCAACGGAAGTGATCATCCAAGTTGGAGCGAATCCGGACTTCGCTGCGGTCCCAAGAAGCTGGGCGGTCGCAGAGGTAACCCCGAAGAAGACAACAAGTTCGCAACCTGCTGACTTGAGTTTGGAGATCTGAGCCGAGAAAGGTGCAACCTGCTGACCTGAGAAGTAAGACGTCGTCGCTGCAAATTTCGTGCCAGCGGCGTTAAAGCCAACCTTGGCATTATCACCAAATTCACCATCTTGGTAGAAAAGGCACTTGGTTTTGTTTTTCAGCGCTGGGTCAGCATTCATGTAGTAGCCCATGACCTTTGACTCCACAATGTATGAAGGGAAGTAGGGGAATGTCATTGGGTACTTCTTTGGATTGTCGAAACTCGCACCACCGGTATTGACAAACAGGTCAGGAATTCCACGACGGTTGAGGTCCTGAACAACCGCGGAGTGCGTTGGCGTGCCAAGAGCTCCATACATTGCGAAAATCTTGTCGCGGAGGATCAATTGGCTAGTGC
>FUWD013232287.1_pt1 | contig 11993 bp, 12 predicted proteins | sample 1063281 | NCBI WGS metagenome assembly FUWD01 (sample SAMEA79048168, study PRJEB19326) | metagenome | biome: marine
TTCAAGGACTTCTTAAAAGCAAAACCACACCTAAGTACAGAAAACACAACTTCTTATTCAAGAGCCTTCTTAATTGTAAAGAATGTGAAGGGACAATCACTTGGGAAACACAAAAGAACATAATATACGGCCATTGCAATCATTACCGTGATTGCACTCAACAAGCTTGGGCAAAAGAAGAGGAGGTCGAAGAACAACTACTTTCAAAGTTTGAGGACTTAGAAATTAAAAACAAAAGAATTGCTGGTTGGATAAGAAAGGCTCTTAAAGAAAGTCACAAAGACGAAATTGAGTATCATTCCTCAACCCAAAACGACCTAAAGATGCAATATGACAAACTACAAAAAAGGTTGGATGGTCTTTATGACGACAAACTTGATGAGAAAATATCAGAGGATTTCTATAATAGAAAGTTTAAACAATTCTCTGAAGAAAAAGAGGTGGTAACTCAATCTATTCAAAAACATTCTCGATCTAATACCAAATATTATCAATTGGGTATAAATATATATGACCTCTCACAAAAAGCGAAACAAATTTATTTAAAAGCAAAAGCGAAGAAATTAACAGACAAACAAAGACAGCTTGTGAGGTTTATCTTTACAAGTCTCACACTAAATGAAGGCAAAGTTAACCATGAATACACACCCGCTTTCAAAATACTCTCTAAAGCTGTAAAGGCTACAAATGGTTCGAAAATAGCCAAAAGTACTAAAAATAGAGACAGAATTTTCGAACCGAACAAAAAAGGCTATGAATCGGACAAATCAGACGATTTTGACTCTCAGCGTTCTGCCTTGCTCCTCGGGTAGGACTCGAACCTTTTATTATCTATAATCCTTCTAGGGCTTCTTTTTGAACACGAGTAAGTTTTTGAGGAATTTTAATTAAAAGACGAACATATTGGTCTCCTTTACCAAATCCATGAAGTTTATTAATGCCTCTATTGGCCAATCTTAACATTGTTCCTGATTGAGTCCCGGGACGAACTCTAATCTTGATGTTATCTTCAATAGTAGGGACTTCCATCGTTCCTCCTAAGATAGCCATTTTTAGAGGGATCTCTTGATCAACAAAAATATCCGCTCCATCTCTCTGAAAAACTTTATCAGATTTAACATCAATGGTAATATAAAAATCTGGAAATTTAATTCTTGAACCATCATCAACTCCAGCTGGAATTCTAATTTTTCTTTTTTTACCTTTAATAACAAATTCTTTTTCGCAGCCTCTAGCCGCATCCATGAAAGATAGAGTTAAACCATAGCGAGACATTTGTGGGCCTTGTCTAAAAGGAGATCCTCCACCAAAAAATTGTTCAAAGATTTCAAAAGGATCAGAAAAACCTCCAAAATCAGAACCCTCTTGACCGCCGGAACTAGCATAAGAATAAGTAAAGGGTCCTTGTTTATAAGTTCTTGAACCACCGAAAGGCTCACCAGCATCGCCACCAACCCCTGGACCAAAGGGAGAATGGCCATATTGATCATAAGTTTGTTTCTTCTGAGAATTAGATAAAATTTCGTAGGCCTCGTTAATTTCTTTAAACTTTTCAGCTGCTTCTTCAGTCTTATTACGATCTGGATGCCATTTTAAAGCTAGCTTACGATAAGCTTTTTTGATATCTGGAGCCGAAGAATCTTTAGAAACTTCTAAAACATCATAATAATCTCTTTTGGTTGACATGATTTATTTTAACAAAACTTAAGGCCGCTTACGCGACCCTAAAATTTTAATTTTAATTTTTTAACTTATTCGACAACTTCTCCTTCTTCCGCTTTCTCTTTACCCTTAGCTTTATCATCTTTCCCTTCTTTCTTTTTAGAAGGCTCTTCTTTTGGTTTCCCTTCCTTATCTGGAGCCTGTTGTTGTTGCTGTTGCTGATACATGGCCTCTCCAATCTTTTGGAGATTATCAGAAAGCTCTTTAGAAGCTTTTTCTAATTCTTCTTTTGAAGAATCTTCTTTCGCTAAAACTTCTTTTAGCTTTTTAACTTCTTCTTCAACTTTTTCTTTATCTTCTTTTTTAACCTTATCACCAGCATCTTTCAAGGTCTTTTCAGCCGTGAAGACTAAGTTATCAGCCTGATTTCTGGCCTCAACTGCTTCCTTTTTCTTTTTGTCTTCTTCGGCATGTTTTTCAGCCTCTTGTTGGGCCGTTTTAACTTCCTCATCAGAAAGACCAACTGCTCCTTTGATGGTGATTTTTTGTTCTTTATTGGTGGCCTTGTCTTGAGCTTTGACGGTTAAAATACCGTTGGCATCAATATCAAAAACAACCTCAATTTGAGGAACCCCCCTTGGAGCCGGTGGAATACCGTCCAAAACAAATCGTCCTAAAGATTTATTGTCAACGGCCATTGGTCGCTCACCTTGTAAAACATTAATCTCTACTTGAGTCTGATTAGCAGCCGCCGTAGAGAAAATTTGAGATTTAGAGGCTGGGACAGTCGTATTCCTTTCGATTAAAGAAGTTCTGACACTTCCTAGTGTCTCAATCCCTAATGTTAGAGGAGTGACATCTAGAAGAAGAACGTCTTTAACTTCTCCCCCTAAAACGCCTCCTTGGATGGCTGCCCCAATAGCAACTACTTCGTCTGGATTGACAGAACGGTTAGGGGCTTTTCCAAAGAAATCTTTAACCGTCTTGTTGACTAATGGCATTCTAGTCATGCCTCCAACCATGATAATTTCTTTGACCTCAGAAGTCTTTATCTTGGCATCCTTAAGACAGTCCTCAACCGGTTTAAGAGTACTCTCAACGAGATCAGAAACTAATTGCTCTAACTTTGCTCTGCTGAGCTTCAAAGACAGATGAAGCGGTTGTCCACCTTTTCCTTGAGTAATATAGGGCTGATTAATATCTGTCTCCTGAGTAGAAGAAAGCTCAATTTTTGCTTTTTCAGCCGCATCACGAACACGCTGCAAAGCCTGTTTATCTTCTCTTAAATCAACTCCATTTTCTTTTTTAAACTCTTCGGCGATCCAATCAACAATTTTTTCGTCAAAGTCATCACCACCAAGATGGGTATCCCCATTGGTTGCTTTAACTTCAAAAACTCCACCACCAATCTCTAGAATGGAAATATCAAAAGTACCCCCACCTAAATCATAAACGGCAATGGTTTCTCCACTTTTCTTTTCTAAACCATAAGCCAAAGCAGCGGCCGTTGGTTCATTAATAATTCGCTCTACTTTCAAACCGGCGATTTCACCAGCTTGTTTAGTCGCTTGACGCTGAGCATCATCAAAGTAAGCAGGAACAGTAATGACCGCACTTTCGACCTTTTCTCCTAAAAAGGCTTCGGCATCAGTCTTACACTTAGCCAGAATTTTGGCTGAAATTTCCTGAGGGGTATAATCCTTACCACCAATTTCTATAACGGCCATTCCTTCTTTACCTTCTTTAATTTTATAGGCAACCATTTTTTGACTCTTTTTAACTTCTTCGTCAGAAAAACGATGACCCATTAATCTTTTAGCTGAATAAACAGTATTTTCTGGATTAAGAACCATTTGTCTTTTAGCCACTTCACCGACTAAATTTTTAACTGGTTCTACGGCTGAGGGAATAGTATTTTTCCCTTCGGCTGAAGGGATAACTTTGGCTTTTCCGGCTTCCATAACGGCCACGGCGGAATTAGTTGTTCCTAGATCGATTCCAATAATTTTTGACATAATTTTTTTCCTTTCTTATTTACCCTGACCAACTTTTACCTTGACAGGTCTAATAACTTTTTTATTTAATAAATAACCTTTTAAAATAACTTCTAATATTTTATTTTTCTGTCCTGCGACAACTTCGACTGCTTCCATTAGTTTCGGATCAAAATTCTTTCCCAGAGCTTCTATCTCTTCAACTTCTTCAGATTTCAAAACTTCTTTTAATCTACTAACTGTTAAATTTAAACCTTCATCTTTTAAATGTTTTTGACAACGCTCTAAGTCATCTAAAACCCCAATCATCTTGACAACCAAACAACTCTTAGAGAAATTAACAAAATCTTCTTTTTCCTTAGCAATTCTTTTTTCTAAGTTAGCATAATCAGCTAAAGCTCTTTTCCATTTATTTTCTAAATCAATAACTTTTTCTTCCAAAATCGGTTTCTTCAAACTTTTCTTGACCATTTTTATAAATTACCTGATAATTCCTCAATCAACTTAGCAAAATAACGAACAGTCGGAACTACTGAAGAATAATTCAATCTGTTAGAACCAATAACTCCTACTGAACCAGAATTTTTATCACCGATTTGAAAATCAACAAAAACCATTCCACAAGGCTCTAAGTAATCATAACCGAATTCATCACCAAAAAGAAAGTGGACTGAACCTTCATCAAAAGATTTTTCAAATAAACGATTGATTTGATTAGCCTCATCCAACATTGAAAGAATTGTTTTGGTTACATCAATATCAAAAAACTCTGGCATATTCAAAATATTGGCATAACCAGCATGATAAATTTCACCATCTTTAACTGTCGCTAAAGCCAAACTTTTCGTCTGCTTAGCCAAAGCCTTAACTGCTTCTTTCATGAGATGATCAAAATCAAAACGAGAATCCCAAATCTTCTCTCGAGCGGCTACTTCATCAACAACAGAAAGTTTTTTCTCTTCCATTAATTGATTAATATAAAAACGAAAAGCATCTTTGGTCGGAATTCTACCGGCTGAAGTATGAGGCTGTTTAAAATAACCATTTTTGATTAATTTGGCCATTTCATTACGAATAGTCGCCGGAGAAATACCCAGCTCATATTTTTTTTCTAAAACTGCTGAACCCACTGGCTCACCACTTTCAATATATTCTTCAATAACAGCCTTTAAAATTTTGATTTGTCGTTCGGTTAATTCTGCCATTTTCGATTAATTTAGCCTTAATAAAAAGGCCAATTAGCACTTTTATATCATAACTGCTAAATGTTGTCAAGGACTTATTATATTAATTAAAACTCAAAATATCTTTATCCTTCAAGGAGTGGCTTAAACCAACTTGCTGAGCTGGAAAGCGGGCTGAAGGTCCCCATAAAATAATATTCTTCATTTCTTTACCTTGAGGAAAAGTTTTTTCAAAAACATCTTTAACCGTTCTCCCTTCTTTAAGAATAAGAGGTTTTTCTAAATCTGGTTTTTTACCTTTAGGTTTTAGATAAATACGCATTAACTTTAATTCTTGCCAGATACCTTCTTTTAATTTATCTAATCCTGTTTCTTTTAGCCCACTTATAAATAATTTATCCTTATCTTCTTTTAATGAAGAGTCTTTTAATAAATCGACTTTATTAACAACTAAGAGCCTCGGGAGTTTATCAAGACCAACCTGCTCTATCTCTTTTAGTAGCTCTTTAACCTTATTTAAATTTTTAACGTCAATAACCAAAACCAATAAATCAGAAACTTTTGCCGCAGAAAGAACTTCTCTTCCTCTCCCTAAACCCTCAGCTGCGCCTTTGATAATCCCTGGAAGATCGAAAATCTGAATTAATGCTCCCTTATATTTAAGTATTCCTGGAACAACACTTAAGGTGGTAAAAGGCCAAGATTCGATACGGACTTTAGCATTGGTTAACTTTTTAAGTAAAGTTGACTTACCGACTGAAGGTGGTCCAATAAAAACAACTGTCGCGTCTCCTTCTTTCTTGGGGATAAAACCAAAACCACCACTTTTCTTCTTAATTTGTTTTTCCTTATTTTTAAGTTTGGCGATCCTCGCTTTTAATCTCCCAATGTGATGCTCTGTTCCTTTATGATAAGGAGTTTTTTTAATCTCTTCTTCTAATAAAGAGATCTTTTCGTCAATATCTTGAGTTAAAATAGAACTACTCATGATTCAGGTGGAGGAGTAATTGTTTCGGGTAGTTTTCTAATCTTTTTGAAACGAATAATTATTCTTCTTAAAATAGATACTTCCTCTATTCTGAAAAGCCAACTTAAAAGCAAATAAGTCACAATCCCCAACAAAGCTACAAAAACTGTTAATAAAATTAAATTTAAAGTGTAACGAGTATCTAAAACAAAAAGCTCAAAACTAGTTGGTAGTTTTAAACCAACCCAACGTAAAAAAGAAAGATTTTTATCCCAAGCCGAACGGTCTAAAACCTTGAGCAAGAAAAAGATCAATCCCCCCGATAAAAAAGAAGCCAAAGTTGTTTTTGCAAAAGTAGTAAAAATTTTTGTTTCTTTAAAAATGGGAATTTTTTTAGAGATTAGAATGAATAAGATCGTGACTTGAATCAAAGAGGCCAAAGAAAAAGCTAGGGCTAAAGTCCAAATCTGGAATTTAAAAACAATGATAAAAAGCACCCCCAAACAAATATTAATAACAATTGCACTAATCGAAACTTTAACTGGTGTTTTGGTATCATGAAGGGCCCAAAAAGCCCTATTTAAAGGGTAAATTAGCCCCTGAGCTAAAACTCCTAAACTAAAAGCAGAAAGAGTATAACCTGTTTGAACTGTAGATTCCCAAGTAAAACGAGCTGATCCAAAAACTAAACGAACTATAGGAATTCTTAAAATTGTCAGAAAAACAGCCGCTGGTAAAATTAAAAAGAAAACTTGGCTAAGTAAGGAATTTAAGGTCTTGCTAAATTGGACAAAATTTTTCTTAGCTGATTGATAAGACAAAGTTGGTAAAGCCGCTTTGGCCATACTTATCCCAAAAAGACCAATTGGAAGCAAAGCCAAAGAATGAGCAAAAGTAAAATAAGTATAAGAAGCTACCGAAACCAAAGAAGCTAGAAAAAGTTCTGCTATTTTCCCCAATTGGAAAGCAGATAATTCAATTATCCGAGGTAAAGCTAATCTCCCAATCTCTCTTACTCCTGGATGCCTTAAATTTAAAGATAATCTTGGTCTAAACCCTAAAAATAAAGCCAAAGGTAATTGAATGAAGAAATGTAAAGCCGCTCCAATAACAGCTCCAATAACTGGACCATAAATACCAAAACGAACCGAAAGAAAAATTGTTCCTAGAATAATACCTGAGTTATAAAGTAAGGGAGCCAGGGCTGGAACTAAAAATCTTTGCAAAGATTCTAAAACCGAAGTTAAAAAATAACTTAAAACGAAAAAGGCTTGAGCTAAAAGCAAAATTCGAGAAAGATTGGCTATTTGTATAACATCTTGAGAATTAAAACCAGGAGCTATTATCTGATAAATAGGACGAGCTGTCATAAATATGACAATGGCTAAAGCTATAAAAATTAAAAAAGCAAAGTTAAGACAGGTAGAAGCAATCCTCCATGCCTCTTCTTTCTTTTTTCTAGAAATATAAGAAGTAAAAGTTGGAATAAAGGCGGAAGCAAAAGTTCCAAAAACCAAAATTTCAAAAATAGTTTCTGGAATCCTAAAAGCAGCAAAGTAGATAGAAAGAGTTTCTACTGAGAAGAATTCAGCTAAAACACGGTTACGAACTAAGCCTAAAACCCTCGAAGCGGCAATAGTTACCATAATGATTAAAGCCGCTGATAGGATTGTTGTCTGCCTATCAGTAAAAACTTTTGAACCGCGTTGAAGTAAATTCCTAATCATTGTTTTTAAGCTAAATTTTTGCTACAATTTAATCAATTGTACTAATTGTACAATGGCTTATTGCCTATTGTAAATTAGTTTTTTTATTATTTTAAAAAATGCCAATAATTAAATCAGCTAAAAAAGCCCTTCGTCGTGACAAAAGAAGGGCCATCGTCAATAAAAAAATAAAGGATAAAGTAAAAGCGACTTTGAAAAAAAGTCGTAAGAATCCTAATAAAAAAAATTTAAGAGAAACTTTTAGTTTTTTAGATAGAGCGACTAAAAAAAATGTTATTCACAAGAACAAAGCTAACCGTTTAAAATCTCGACTGTCTAAACTGGTTAAAAAGAAAAAATAACTAATCCCTCTTTACAAAACTCCCTTACCTAAACTATACTATTTTTAGGTTCCTATGGCTGCCCAAAAGAAACTTTCAGAAACTAGAATTGAATTTATTCCTCAAGAAGATTGGGAAAAAACAAGTCTCGGTCGATTCTTAAAATGGCTTTTGCAAGTTGGTAGGTGGATTATTATTGTGACTGAGTTAGTCGTTATCTTGGCCTTTATCTCAAGATTTAAGTTAGATAGGGATCTAACTAACCTTAACGAAGAAATTAAACAGAAACAGGCTATTATCAGCTCCTCTTCAGATTTTGAAAAAGAATTTTTATTCCTACAAAAAAGGCTTTCTACCATTGAGGGTTTAAGAAAAAATCAAGTTGAAATTAATCAAATAATGGATGTCTTCGCTCAATTGACCCCAATTGGAGTTAAACTTTCTAATTTTTCTTTAGCTGGAGAAAAAATTAATCTTACCGCCGTTGCTAATTCTGAATTTACCTTTGCTAGTTTTCTAAAAAATCTTAAAAACTCACCACAACTTAATAACGTTGCTGTTTTTAACGTTTCTATTGGAGAGGAATATACATCAGGAATTAATTTTAATATAAAGGCAGAACTTAAAACATAAAATGGTTGATATTAATCTACAAGCTGGGCTACATCGTTATAATCGTTATTTTGTTGACCTAAGCAACTTTTATAAAACTAGAAAGGCTCGGGTTTACACCGGCATTATTGCTGCTTTGGTTACGATTATTTTCTTTATTGCTTTTGCCATTAAACCAACATTAGTTACCATCGCTGGATTAATTAAACAGGTTAAAGATCAGCAATTCGTCTTAACAAGCTTAGAAGGAAAAATTAGAAATCTCTCTACAGCCCAAACCAATTATCTAAATAATGAATCAAAAATTTATCTTGTTAACGAAGCATTACCAGCCAGTGCCGAAATTGATTCTTTAGCAAAACAACTAGAAGCTTTAAGCAGAAAGACTGAAGTTTCTATTGAAAGTTTTCGTATTAATGAAGCTGTTTTAGACTCAGCAGAAGAAAAAATAGCCAATGAAAAACAACCTGTCAATTTTAACGTCACTGTCAGTGGTAACTATGAGAACTTAAGAAAATTTATTAACCTACTATCCAATTTAAGAAGAACTATTAGTATTGAAAGTTTTGTTTTTCAGTCTGGGAGAGATCAGAGTGGTATCTTAGCTTTAAATATTAATGGCCAAGTTTGGTTTTTACCAAAATAAATTTTTAATAAAATAAAATGACACAACAACAATTTGGACTAGGAAAAAACGCTTTGTTTTTATCTTTAATAAGTCTTCTAACTGTTATCAGTTGGGTCGGATTTGAAGTCTACAAAGCCAGCAATAAAACAACTATTACCAAGGTAACCAAAGAACAAATGACCCCTATAAACCCTAATATTAAAACAACTATTTTTGAAAAAATTGAAAATAATCTTTCTTTATCCGAAGAAGAATTAAATACCATAACCGCCCCTGAGGCCACTCAAGAAGCAGAGTTAGAACAAGAGATAGAACAAGAAACTACTGAATCTGCTCAGATTAATGAAGAAGAGGCAACTAGTAGTAGCCAAGTAACACAAGAAAATGATACTGTAGATTAAGAGTTCTTAGTCTGCCCTTTAAGGTGGATTGTTTGTTATGAAGAAAATTCGTCGCTTACCAACAATCGTCGGTCTTTTACTAGTCCTAACTGCCATCACTGGCGGTGTTGTTTTGATCAAAAAAGGTCCTAATCTTTTTTTAAGAGCCGCTCCTGAACTAACTCCTACCCAAATAAAAATAACTAATGTTAATGATACTAGCTTTACTATTTCTTGGATTACTGATGAGGCAACTTCTGGTTTTATTAAATATGGCCTAGATAAAAATCCAAACTTTACAGCCGCTGATGATCGAGACCAACTTTCAGGAAATACAGAAAGCTTCCTAACTCATCATATTACTGTTAAGAACCTAAAACCTAACACTGCTTACTTTTTCAAAATTGGTTCGGGAGGTAAAATATTCGACAATAACGATCAAGCATATCAGATAAAAACTGCTTCCATTATCTCTTCATCCCCTCCATCTAATGATGTTGCTTATGGAACAGTTGTTGACCAAAATAATAATCCAATCGAAGGAGCTATTGTTTATCTTTCCTTAGCTAATTCTAACCCTGCCTCTTCCTTAACTAAATCCTCAGGAAGTTGGGTTATCCCTTTAAACCTTATCCGTTCGGCTGATTTAAGTGTTTATACGACTTATGATAAAGATGCTTCCATCGAAGAAATATTTATTCAAGCAAGTACAACAGGAACAGCAACTGTCGTCGCTACCACTAAAAATGACAGTCCCATGCCTAAAATAACCCTGGGTCAAAACTTTGATTTTAGAGAAATTGCTGAAGCAAAAACAACAATTCCTGAAGAAGAACAAGAACCACAACCAGAGGCAACTCCAACTAGTAAATTCAGCCTAGAAGAAGCTAACCCTTCAGTTACTCCCTCAGGAGAGTTAACAATTACCAATCCTGAAGCACAGGAAGAAATTAATACTCAAAAACCACAATTTTTAGGAACAGGACCCGTGGGGGAAACATTAACTATTACTATTGAATCCCCAGCTACTTATTCAGGGGTTATTAGTGCCGATCAAAGCGGTAACTGGAAATGGACTCCTCCTGAAAACCTAGAAACAGGAGAGCATACCGTTACTGTAAGCTACACTGATAACAACGGTATAATACAAAAGATTGCTAAATCTTTCACTGTCTTAGCAGCTGGTGAAAGTTCCATGCCGGCCATGACTGCCTCTCCATCTGGGGAAACAACAACATCAGGAGAATCAAGTCCTTCAGCTGAAGTTTCTCCAACATCAACACCAACCGCCACCCCAACTATAAGTTCAACCGATAGTGGAAGAACATCAATGCCTTCCACCGAAAGTGGTGTCCCTACATCTGGTTACTTGACACCAACATTCTTGATATTCATAATGGGTACTAGTTTTATATTTATGGGATTATTCCTAAGAAAATTCAATGAACAATCTGCCTAAAGACGATCAAGATAAAGAAAACCCAACAACTTCAACAGAAGAAATTAAGATTGGATCGTTGGACGGTCAAGAAACTTCTCCCTCTCCAAAAATAGATCAAACCGAAGAAAGTAAAGAACCAAAATCAGAGATAGAAAAACAATTTGAAAAAGATGAGAAATCTATTCCTAAAACGGCTCCACCAATAGAAGAAAATCAAGAAAAAGTAGAACCGGTTATAGTATCTGACATAAAAGAAGAACCAATAAAAACAAATGTTCAACAAGTAGCAGAAGAAGAACAATCTCCTATTACCCCTCCAAAAAGTAAAATTAAAAACATCTCGGCCATTGTTAGCTTGCTTGTAATTATTGTCGCCTTACCAACAAGTCTTTTCCTTGTTAAACAAAGACAGGAAATTAGAAAAAGCAGCTTGAAATCCCTGGATTAAGCGGAAGCGTTTCTCTTTGTGGTATTACTGTTTCTCCAGTCAGCCAGAATTTTAATAATGGGACTTATACTTTTACATATTCGGTCTCTGGATCTGGACAAAAAGTAGAGATTCACTCTTATGCTTGCGCCTGTACAGATGGGAATAGAGGAAGTTGTGGCACAAGCTCAGGCAAATGCAATAGCCATACCCAAACCCTAACAGCTCCTTTTACTAGAAGCATTAAGGCACCACAAATTGGCGACTGTGGAACTTATCAGGGCGATGTTTTTGTTCTTTCCGTTGATGAAAATAAAGAATGTTATACCAATAAATAATGAAAAAATTAAAATTGTCAAAACAGACTCTTTTTACTTTATTAGGAATTTTAGTTATTGTGGCCTCTATCCCTGTAGCTGTAATTTTAGTTAATCAAAGACAAGAAATTAGAAAGGAAGCTGCTCAAAACTGTGGAAGCTGGTGTGCTTCAAAGGTTGGCCATGCAGATTTCCCTTGGTGTATTTGTAATGCTGATAGAAGCCCTCAATCTGGCTATACAGAGGCAGCCAGAACTACTACTGATGATTGTACTCGTTCCTGTGTTGCTTACAAACAAAAATCAAGTAATCAACCTACACCAACTCCAAAACC
>FUWD013231201.1_pt1 | contig 11975 bp, 17 predicted proteins | sample 1063281 | NCBI WGS metagenome assembly FUWD01 (sample SAMEA79048168, study PRJEB19326) | metagenome | biome: marine
CTGGATGTTGAAAATTGAGCATCACAGACTTTCTATTTTCACCGGGTTTCATTATGAATTTTGCCACTTGGACTTGGGTGATGACATAGTCTAGAGGTCTGGACATGAGATACCCCCTCTCTTCGGGAGTCACATAGACAAACTCAGTATCCAACGAGAATTTCGCGATCGAAGCAGTCACGTCAGAGATACCTTCTATGTCGGCTGTACCCATATTCCTGACAAGTTCGTTGAGGGGTCTCGTCTTGATTCTCACTTCGATCAATTGTTTCGTGAGGGCACACGTGGGTATAGCGAGAGACGGATTCCTGTAGAAATAGAATGGAAGATCTAAGAAGTACGTGTATTCACCAGCATAACTCAAATAATTCCCATGGCCATTCAGGAAATAGATTGTCTGTTCTATATCATCATTAGTGTTGTTAAGTTGTTGGTGCATGTAAATGTATTCACCTGTGATTCTCTCGATCGGTTGCCCACCGATGAGAAGTTCAGCGTACTCTATCATCGTCGTAATCACAGACGGGGACCAAACTAAGTCGTTTTGACCGTCATCATCTGGTTGTGGGTCGGTCAGAGTCACTTTAAGGGTCATGTTTCTCACGAGATCACCCTTGTCACCAGGTATTCTACACTCTATTATTTGCCCAAAATCAATGTTCCCATCGAATTGACTTTCCACAAAGTCGAAGGAGAACTTTGTGTGTTTCTTGAAATTCATCAGGAAGTATGAAAATTGTGGCTCACCTGTGATCCATTCGTCTTGGACACCGGTGGCGGCGAGTCTGAGACGACCAGCCATTCCTACTCTATATGAGTAAAATTTTGGTAAATAAAACGAGCCACTACAATAGAATGAATCTTCAGTTGAGGAAGTTCAAACCCGAAACCATCGCGGATGATAAGGTCATCGTATTTATTGGTAAGCGTAATACGGGTAAATCGACGCTCGTGAAAGATATCATGTTCCACAAGAAACATCTCCCAGCGGGTATCGTTCTTTCAGGGACTGAGGAGGGGAACCATTTTTATTCCGAGTTCATTCCCGATCTGTTCATTTACGGAGACTACGATCGTGATGCCATAGAGCGGGTGATGGCGAGACAGCGGAAGTTGGTCGGAAATGGAGCTACAAACTGTGGGGCGTTCATGCTTCTGGATGACTGTATGTACGACTCGAAGTTTCTAAAAGATACGTGTATCCGTCAATGTTTCATGAATGGTCGGCACTGGAAGATCTTCTTCATGCTCACGATGCAGTACGTGATGGACCTCCCACCAGCGCTTCGAGCCAACGTGGATTACGTGTTTATCCTCAGGGAAAACATCATTCAGAACCGAGAAAAGTTGTATAAGTCCTTCTTCGGTATCTTCCCCTCTTTCGATATGTTCTGTAAAGTGATGGATGCGTGTACAGAAAACTACGAGTGTCTCGTGTTGGACAATACGGTAAAGTCTAACAAGATCCAAGATTGTGTGTTTTGGTACAAGGCGACGGTGAGAAAGAACTTCAGGGTCGGTGGTCCAGACCTGTGGACACTTCATAAGAAGATGTATAACCCTAAGCACCTACAGCAGAAGGAAGATGATGCCAAGAAGGCGACGAAAAAGACGAATCTCAAAATCACCAAGACGCGTTGAGTATTGAATTCAAAAACATAGGACTATACTAAATGGATACCATGAATCTTTCTGACGATGGCGAAGGGATGGTTCCTCTTGGTGATAACCCTTCCACGTCTTTTACACCCGAAAAAAATGTAAGACAAAGTAAAGAGACGATGGATTCTACTCCCATTAACGATATCATGATGGACCCTCCCATGATGACCGACGAACCCAGGATGCAGGGTATGATGTCCCAGATGACCGCTCCCCAACCCCAAGGTGCCTACGCTACATCCCAGGCGCCCCCCCAACCTGAGAAGAAGAACCCTCTCAACCTCACGGATGAACAACTCACTGCCCTTTTCGTCGCTGTCTGTACCGCCGCTGCCGTGAGCAAGCCCGTTCAGGACCGTCTCGCGACCTCTATCCCCAAGTTCCTTAACGACCAGGGGGGTAGAAGTGTTGTTGGTCTCGCGACGACTGGTGCCGTAGCCGCCATTCTATTCTACATCGCGAAGGACTATGTCATCAAGCCCTAAAGAGCTGGCGTTTCCCAGCCCATATTACTGTAGATCGATGTATCGATACCCAAAAAATAGGTCAGTAGGGCACCCACTGTGAACGTCCCCACTAGCAAGGCACTCATTTTAAGTTTCTTGCTATTGGATACAGTTGAATCCTCTATCGCCTCCCTCGTATCACTGAAAATCAGGTTTAACGCATAGGTGAGTACGAACGCGAATACCGTCGACGCCAGGAAAAAGACGCGGTCCACCGCGAGACGGGGAATACTCCCAACCATGAGACGAAGCACGTTGGGCATGACGATGGTCATCCAAGTGATGTTCACAAGGTAATTGGTCGACATGTTTGGAACGATCGACATTCCGTAGATAACCACCCAGTAGGCAATGGCAATGAGTAGCACACTCAGAGGTGTCTTCATTTGATTTACGTTGAGATTATTTATCCTGGACATGCTCACCACAGAACTCAGTCTTGACTGGGATTTTGTCATAGATACCGAGTCCCAAACAAATGTTCCGAAGTTCTATGTAATTGTTCCAATATTCATCGGAGTGTTCGTATTCAGTCACGGTACAGTGTGCCAATTCATGAATGAGAACATGGAAAATCTCATTCACTTCACCGTCGAGACACACTGCGATCTCCCCCCCTTTGTTCGTGTTGTATCCGACGGCACCTTTCATGCGAAGGAAACCTGTGATGGGAATACACCGTTTCAACATGTGAAACTTTTCATTGTTCGTTTCGATTAAGTGTTCCCTGAGGATACGATATTTCTCTTTGACGTCAACCAACCTTTGGGGTTCTCGGGTGGTATACAATATCAAGAGATTTAGGAGTAATAAAAGTACGATCATCTGTTATAGACAAAGATAAATTTACTATAGAGTTCTGATATGGGATTCCCCCTGAGTCCCTCCCATGTGTGTAAACGAAACCCGAGGTCTTCTAAGTGTGTCACGAGTTGGTCTTTGTACGCCACCGGTTCAGACTTTGGTCCATCGGCGTAATAAGGGGTCTCTGCTAAGTTGACCCATAACTTCTCTCCAAAGTCTCCGTTTCCGTGATCCTTCATTTTGAAGAAATTGCCCATAGCATCTACTAAAGGTGTTTTGAATAGGATCTTCTCAGAATCTGGAATGATTCCGATAAGATGTCCACCAGGTTTCATACGCTTTTTTATTTCTTTGATGGAACTCATGAAGTATGCCTTCGAAGCGAAGATGTAGTGAAGTGAAAAGTTGAAACATATCGTATCAAACTTTCTTTGTGGACACTCGTGTATGTCACCCTCATAAAGTTTACTCGCATGTGCATCTTTTTCGCACGGGCACGAGCCTCTTCGAGGGCAGACGGCTCTGGGTCACACATGTTTATGTTGACACCGCACCAGTGCCACTTCTGAAGATCTCCCCCAAATCCACACCCCACGTCTAGGATATGTTGTCCTTCTCGAGCCACGGACTGAATGAGACCCCTCTTCGCCTCGTTATGATTCTTTCGAATCTCTTCCATGTGTACATATCGTTTTACTCTTTTAAGGTATTTTACTTGGCAGCTTAAAGTTTTGAATGCTAAAAGAGATATAATGTCTCTAGAAACCGACTACACCACCGTCCCCGGTCAAGTTTTAGCGTGCTTCTCGATCGTATGTCCCGATTCCCCCCGGGAGACGGATAAACAGGGTATCAAGATCCGCGGGGCTATCTCGACTCGTGATGAAGCCTCCAACCACGCCAAACGCCTTCACAAGGAGGACCCCTCGTTCCATATCTATGTCTTCGATATGTACAAATGGCTCTTGATTCCTCCCGATCCCACAAAGATTGAGGATGTGCACTACACTAACGAGAAGCTCGAAGAGATCATGACAGGGTACAAGGAGAACCAGTCGCAGGCGGCTCGTATGTTCCAAGAACGTAAGCAGTCCATGACAGCCGGGTCTAATCAACATGTTCCAGGTGATGAAAATTCCAAGTTTTACACCAAGCCTGATGAACCACCCATTTCCCATCCAGCGGAGGTTCTCGAGCGTCTCAAGAAAGAGAAGCCTGATATGAACATGGAAGAACTCGTCAAGGAAGCGGATGCGATCGTCGCCGCGGAGATCGCAGAGCGTCAGAAACAACGCGAAGCGAGCGCCAAACTTGAGGATGTCGCCGAGTAAATAATATTCATATACAATAAACAAAATGATCAAGATTATTGTCACTATAATTTTGGTCAGTGCTTTCTTTATTTTGTTTTTTAATCCGTCGTTTGAATTACAAAACAAAATAGATACTGGAGCCGAAGTCAGTACTACTGCTGGTTTTATCGAAGATACAGATGATGCGTTTATTATTCCGTTGTATCCATCTCCTCTCATTAAAAAAGATACTACGGGTAAAATTAAACCGATATACGGGGACATCGGGACATTCGTTGCGTACTCAAGCGTACCGGAGGATCACTGGTTGCATGGTTTTCCCCATAAAAAAGCCTAAAAGAAAGACTGCGAACGCGATGATCCATGTAGATTTTTCAACCCTATCGAAAAGATCGAACTTCTCGTTTTGTGGTGGGGGTGGGGGAGGTTGCATGGGATAGTCCATGTAATAAGGTTGTTCAGGCTCTTCGTTCTTATCATTTAAAGAATCCATGGTGGGGTTATACTCGATGGGATTACCTATGTCAGTTTCCATTTTCTAATTATACATCTGTTTTTTTTAAGCATCTTCTGACTCACTCTCATCATCCACGATGAAATCCTTGAGATTACCATTTTCATCTGCGTCCTCCTCTTCATCAGAAGAAGAATAGTCCTCCTCATCCCCGGTGTCTAATTCAGAATCAAAATCAGTATCGTGGTCCTCTGGTGAATAGTCATCGACGAGATCTTGTTCCGTGGGCTTGAAGAGCTCAGGTTTCTTTATCTTGCGCCCCGAACGAGTAATCATTTTAAGTTGTAGTAGGCATTACTGTTTAAGTATCTTTATAATGTCTTGGGTCAAACAATGTGTTCTGGGTGTATTCTTCTTACAACGAGGACAATTCTGCTTGATTTCCTTACCTTTGATCAGGTAGGACATCACGGCATCTTCGTGCATCCCCTTGATCGTCTCACAGTAATTAGAGTTTGTGAGGGCTACAAAGTTTGATTTATCCTTCGTCACGTGTATCACCTGTAAGTCCTCCGGTCCGTACATATGTTTCTTGATGAACGCCTCGAGGGGTTCTTTCACGTCACCACATTTTACCTGGGGTTTCTCTACTCGTTTCCTAATCTCTGGACACTTCCTGATATCTTCCTTCTTCGGGTACAAACTCGTGACGATACTCTGTGGAAGCTGGTGCCGTCGCCCACAAAAGTCTTTACAGAACCCATCACGTCTCCCCCTGAGGGTTGGACAAAGACAAAAACATTTCTGAATGATCGTCGGACCACTGATGATGAACCAGACATGATTAGAGCCGTGTTCTCTTTTGAGGTTCTCACAATATTTAGAGGTTGTCGAGACGAGATACGTATCCTTCTTTTTGAAAAATTTAGGAATGTAGGCACCCGATTGCCCCTCCATGTTCGCACGAATGAAGTCCTCAATTTTAGCCTTTAGGGTGTCATCACAGACTTCATCTTTCATCTGTGCAGTCGTGAACGTCCCCTCTTTTATACTCGTAGAGGGAGGTGTCACGTGGATAGTTTGGGGTGCGTCGGTACGCACGGCCGCCATAGTGAGTATCTCCAGGGTTGGTTCTTGACCAACCTGTAGAATCGCACTCAAGGGACCGTGGTGATACATGAAAACGGGTAAATACGCCAATTGATCGATCTTTCCCTTTTCGCATTCAGAACACCCTTGGCCATCGCATAACCCATGTTTCGCCTTCTTATACGACCAAGGCATACGAAACCCACTCCCTTTTGTTTTCCTGGCTGCGTTTCCGTAGACAGAGGCATCGATGATTTCGTTCCAATCCGTACCCCTCCCTTTAGCCTTAGAGAGTGCGACGAGAATATGGTCTCTCAAGGCGAGCGCAGATACCTGGTCCACGACGAAATTATGCCAATTGAGATGGACCCCCGTTTTTATGAGTTCCCCACACTTTTTAGGGGGGGAAATAGATATGAGACAATCCTTACCACCGTGGCGCTTCACCTTATCACATATGACTTTACAGATATCTTTGATTTCATCGAGGTCAAGGGCTTCGGTGTCCTTATAGTCGATGTCCACGAAAAAGTTGTAAAGGGGTGTCTTCTGTTCGACGACGTAAAGTTTCTCTCCGCGTTTGACCGCTTCCACGTACCGCTCGTGAAAGTCGTTCAATTTATCAAATGGCACGGAGAGGACACCACCGTCCATGAGCACATGTGATAGATTGGTTGCGTGAGTAAACTGTTGGGAGGCACACCAACTCTTAAACATGGATTATTAAGGTACCTCTTCTCTAAACCATGACATACAGGATACATCTCTGAATTCTTTACCTTGAGAAAGTTCCTTCTTTATCGTTAAGAGTTCGTAGACTGTTTTGATTTCATTTTCTTCGATCCATTGTTTGATTTCTTCTTCACAGAGTCCTCGGTTCTCCCGGAGGAGTTCTCCGATCTGCATCATGATGTACGCCTTGGACTTCTTATTTTATAGAGAAGGTTTTTCTATTCAAAGAACTTATACACGCGTAAAATTGTGGATTGTTGATGACATTATCGATGATCAGTTTCCAACGTTTACGTGTGTTGAATTCCTCGAGGGTATCGTAACTCATGTAATCGTTTTCGTCGTATGTTTTTCTGAATGGTTGTTTCATGAGCTTTTTAAGATTTGTTTTGTGTTTCTCTTCGTAAAACTTTTTGATCTGTTGTTGTTGGTCATTCTTCGTGTAGTTCACGAAGAATATAAAGACATTGTACTCGAGATCCACGGATGGACTCTCTTTGACTGTAAACTTAAACTCGGTGTATTCACCATTCTTGAGGGAAACCACACCACGTGTTTCCTCCTCGAGTTCCCTGAGGGCACACCGAATGGGATTAAAAATCTCTCTCCGCCTGCATCCACCCGTCACAAAAATCCAATCCTTAAATCTCCAGTCCCTCACTGTGAGAAACCGTGGTTTCCCATCGATGAAGCTCACCGGTACTGCGATCGCTTTGTACTTCTTCATTGCGCATTCGCAAGTTATACTAAGGCGATATGTTTATTCCTTGGATTTTACCTCCTCGGCCTTTACAGGCTCTGGCTCTGGGACCGGTGCGGGCGTGGGAACAGGCGCGTTGAGGTGTTGGACAACCTGTGCCGAGAAAGTCTTGAAACTGTTCATCTCCTCCTTCGTCTTGCTGAGTTCCTTGAAAAGGAAGATAATACCGAGGGCACACACGACGGTGGCAATCATCATAATAGTGTCGCGGTTAACGGGAATCATATACTTATGTCTCTCGTTTTCTTTTTAAGCAATTACACCCAACATAGTCTTCCCTGGGGTTGGGCATTCATAGGGTGACTGCGCAAACTGGACGGCTTCGTAATGCGCATTTTCACACGATTTTTGGGTCGGTTGACCGACAAACTTTTCGAGTGTCCTGGAAGTAGGATCGTACGTCAATACAAAAACGATGGCGAGAAAGAAAACGAGTTTCCACATTTACTAATTAGTTAGAATATAATAGACCACCCATACCGTTTTCTATGCGGAGGATGTTGTAGTTCACGGCATAGATATCATCCGCCGAGATGAGCGTATCGTTGACGATACGAGCCGAGTCGAGGCGCGAGAAGTTGAGGTTACCAGTGGGCTGGAGTTTACCCGTTTCGAGACAGAAGAGGGTACGTGAAGAGGTTGGCACCAGGGGAGGAGTTCCCGTGGGGAGGTGTGGTAATACAAGGGAACCGCGGTGAAAGTTGGGGTTCGCGAACTTGTAGTCCGAAACATCGGTACCGTTAATCTGGAGCTTGAGCTTGTTGGTATCACCGAGCATGGTCACACCCGAACCGTCGCGCCGCGAGGTACTTGATGGGGTGGTTGAAGTTGAGTTCTTGGATCTTGGCGCCGGAAGCGACCGCCTTCTGGACCTGGGTGATGAGCATGTTCTGGGGAGAGCCCGCGAACATCTCGCGCTCCTGAGTATCGAGGTACGCGTAGTTCGCGTAGACTTCCCACTTGTACGTATCGGCGGCGGCACCCCATGTGATGCGGAGTTCCACATCGTGGTACTGGAGGGAAATGAGGAGAAGGGCGGTCTGCCAGTTCTCACAGAAGGCGAAGCGGAGAGGGTAGAACCGCTCGGAAGCCGAACCGGTGTAATGACCACCCGAGACCGAATTAGCGGAGGAGGTCGCCGAGAGGGTAGGGGCGATGAGGGTGGAGTAGGTAGAGTCCTGTTCATCGATCACCTGACCACCGATGAGAAGCTCCACCTTGGAGATGGCAGTGGTCCAATCGGGGACGGTGTTGGACTGGGTACCGTCGGACTTGATGGGCATGAGATAGACATAGTTGAGCATGTCCCCCTTGCGCTCGAAGCGGATGGTGGACATGCCGTTGTTCGAGACGTTGCCTTGGATGACCTGACGCTCGACCGTTTGGGAAAAGTTCGTGTGGCGCTTGTAGGTAGACCTAAAAAAGCTGACTTCGGGCTGACCGACGAGGTGGACATCCTGGGCACCGACAGCAACGAGTTGGGCGATACCACCAGACATTTTATAATATAGTGAGACTTTATTTTTAAGCTTCGAAGACTTACAAAGTGGGAGGCACTTTGGAGGAAGTTTGTTTACGTTGCCGACATGGGATCTGGATCTGGATCAAGACTAAACGGGGGTTCGGGCCACGTGACCGAACCGGTAGAGAACCCTTCTTGAGACGATATATCCCTTAGAGCCTGGCGATACGTGGACCACTGTGATTTATCGAATGGAACATCTCCTATTTGTGTAAAGTCGGTACGCAGTAGTAAAGCGTCACGTTTGGTCCGTATTTCAGATTTAAGAAGACTGATACCCGCATCCACAACTTCTTGTTTCTCAGCCTCGGACGTAAACACCCGGTCCACTAGAGTATAGGTCTGTGCGTAACACTCACGGTCTTCATCAAACACGAGAGGGTCTTCTACATACATTTTGAGACGGTTTGTGTTTTGGGGGGGGTGGGCGTGTATGTAGAGAGCGTACCCGGCACCTTCTAACATGGAGGATACGATATACATGGAGGTTTGGGGTTTATGGATGAGACCACACTCGAGAGCGTTACTTGTCTGTATGGGATACCCTTCTGGTTTCCGGTCAACACTCTTGATAATATATTGGGGTTCCATTATACTTTAGTAATAGGGTACATTATATTTTTAAATACCTAAGCTGCGTTCGAAGGAAACGAACGTCCCGGACCCCACATAATACGAACCGCCCCATTTCCTCCGGCCGCACCAATCCCAGTCGCCATGGGCCCATGACTTGAACCAGCGCCACCACCGTAAAGACCTCCGACTCCTCCAGTACCGGTAGTATTAGTTGACAAATTACCACGACCTCCACCCGAACCACCACCCCCCCCAACATTTACATTTACTTGACTTGACAAACCGGCAGTGGAATCATTCAAACCAGCGGCACCATTCGCCCCCTGACCATTGAGACCGACCCCACCACCACCAGCACCACCATAGCTTGGGTCATTTGTAGTCACAACACGTGACCCCCCACCACCACCGCCACCACCAGCCCCAGCGGTAGCCGAGACTAAAGTCCCGCCAGCGTCCAGAGAACCGGCCCCTTTACCCCCCGCACCACTGTACCCACCGGCACCCCCTCCTCCTGATGAAATATATGGGGCGCCGGTGGAATGGCCACCTTCACATCTCCCACCAGTCCCTCCACCGTCGTATGTACCACTCGGAGCTCCACCTACAGGTTGTCCCGAAGTCGTGATGTTGCCGTTACCACCACCATGTTGTCCTCCACCAGCGACCGTTGTCAAAAACCCAGAATTACCACCATTTGCAGAAGATAGTGACCCAGCTACACCACTCCCACTGTAACCGGCCCCACCAGCTCCTACTGTAACAGTGTACGAAGTTCCAGGAACAACGGTAACGTTATTTTTATATGCGAGTCCACCCCCAGCCCCACCAGCTCCAAAGAAATTAGTCCCCTTACCAGAAGCCCCCCCACCACCCACACAGACTACGGAAACAATGACAACACCAGAGGGGGCTACCCAAGTAGAGGTACCGGGGGACTGAAACACGGCTTCTCCGGGTGGTGCGTTCGATACAACCATCTGGTAAATTTGGAGACTAGCTTGAGACCCAGTGTCGGTCGCCCGTACCGTGAAATTGAACGTTCCCGCGGTAGTCAATGTACCGGACACGGTTGATGCACCAGCACTCGGTAATGAACTACCTGTTGGCAATGTACCACTCTGTAACGTATACGTAAGCTGGGTATCAGAGTCCTGGTCATCTTCAAAATCAATACCCAAATTATACGTCAAAGATGTACCTACGAACTGACTAGTTATTACCACCGTACCTCCAGTAGGTTCAGGTGGTGGGTTCGATACAACTATCTGGTAACTTTGGAGACTACTTTGAGACCCAGTGTCGGTCGCCCGTACCGTGAAATTGAACGTTCCCGCAGTAGTCAATGTACCGGACATGGTTGATGCACCAGCACTCGGTAACGAACTACCTATTGGCAATGTACCACTCTGTAACGTATACGTAAGCTGGGTATCAGAGTCCTGGTCATCTTCAAAATCAATACCCAAATTATACGTCAAAGATGTACCTGTGGCCTGACCAGTTATTACCACCGTACCTCCAGTAGGTTCAGGTGGTGCGTTCGATACATTTCCCCAACCATCCCCATTATAACAACGAATAATTTTTAAGGTTGTGTTGAAATAAACATCACCTGTGACCGCTGTCGCAGGGTCACTTGTATATCGTGGTAAATTTAACATCCCAATGCACTCGATACGACCAGAAATCACAACATCTCCCACAACATCTAGGGTTGCCTGCGGAGCATCCGTCCCGATGCCGACGTTGCCAGCGGCATCAATGATCATTTGTGGTATACCATCTTCATCTTCATATTTATCTCGGTTCGTGTGGAAGCGAAGATCCATAGGACCATTAGTACCAGTCAACTTACTTGACATCCCCGCGTAATGTGGTTCATTTCCCTCAATGTCCGCATTTTTGAATAAATATGCACCAACGAAATCACCACTATTTCCAGTAGTGTCATCACGAGTGGCGATATACTCAAACCCTGTAGAACTCGAACCTTCGAGGCGTTGTCCCCCATTTACTCCCACCGGACTCGTCGTCCCGATGCCGACGTTGCCGGCAGCGTTTATGACCATACGTGATGTATGTACAGAGTTCTGACCATAATCAAAGTTCAATGATCGTTTCGTTCCGTCGGATGCGTCACCGTTTGCGTGAATTCTATAATCACCTGCGGCATTTGTGGAATTTCCCCATGTATCGGAACCTGTTCGTGGAGTTGTATAAAATTCCAATTTGGGATATGCAGCACTTATACGAGAAACACCGTGTATATCACATGTTTCGAGGGGACTTATCGTCCCGATCCCAACCCTATTAGTAGTCGAATCGATTTTGAGAGTATTCGTATTGAACGCTACGTCACCGCTGAATGTTGCACCCCCAAAGGTTGTAGGTACGATATCCGCTGACCCGTCGAAAGATACACCCCCAATATCTACAGTGGCTGTTAGTTTTGCGGCTGACCCTGTCGTGTTTCGGTCGAGTGTCCCAGTCGTGATTTTGGTCGCATCTAAATTTGGCATGGCGCCTACGAATGCCGTAGCAGTGACAGTCCCAT
>FUWD013170136.1_pt1 | contig 11971 bp, 11 predicted proteins | sample 1063281 | NCBI WGS metagenome assembly FUWD01 (sample SAMEA79048168, study PRJEB19326) | metagenome | biome: marine
TTCCATACCCATACGAGGTATGGGTATGTTTCTGTGCTGTCGGCAAGTCCTGCAACTTGATGATAAAGATATGGATGATGTGATTTTGAGGTTGAAAAAAGTTAACGGCCAGATACAAGGGCTGATAAGGATGGTGGAGAACAGTGATAACTGTGAAAAGGTCATAGTCCAGTTCCAGGCGGCTAAAGCCGCTCTTGAAAAGACCTATTCGCTGGTTCTCGACAGGAGTCTCAAAGAGTGCATGAGTCACAATGACACTGAAAATGTCGGGCGTATTTTAAAACTTATATCAAAACAGTAAATCACCATGAAGGTAAACCAGGTACTGACCGGTTTATGTCTGTTCGGAGCGCTGGCCGTCCCGACCCAGGCAGTTGCCGGCAATAGAACCGTGAAGCTTTCTCTTGAAGAAGCGGTGCGTATGGCTCGTGAGAATAATTACACGATAAAGGCCGCCCGCAGCAGGGTCGATCAGGCTGATGCGAAAATCATGCAGACCCGCCAGTCCTATCTGCCGAAAGTTACGCTTTCCGAAACCTTTGTGGTGACCAACGACCCGGGAGCCGCTCTTGTGTTGAAGCTTCAGCAGAACAGTGTGCAGCAGGCCGATTTCGATCCGGTAAAATTGAACGATGCGGCGACGATCAACGACTTCAACACCTCTCTGCTGGTCATGCAGCCAATCTACAACGCGGATGCAGCTATTGGTCGCAGCGTGGCCCTGACGTCAAAAAAGGCTCAGGAGTTCATGGTTTCGAGAACCGAAGAGACTATCGAGCTGCAGGTCAGCAAGGTGTATTATGGTCTGATTCTTGCCCGCAAGAATATCGAGGCGGTCGAGCAGTCGATTACGACCATGCAGGGGCACAGCCGCGAGGCGGCAAAAGCCTTTAATGTCGGCCTTCTGACGAAATCCGACAAGCTTTCTACGGATGTAAGACTTGCAGAACTCAATGAGCAGAAGCTGATGCTGCACGATGCCATCAGGAACGCTACCGATGCTTTGAAGGTGCTTCTGAATCTCGATCCGGACGTAGCTGTTATTCCGACAGGAGAGTTCGTCATTTCCAAAGGCGTTCCTTCCGTCGATGATGCGCTGGTTCCCGAAAGCAGAACTGATCTGCTCGCTATGCAGACCTACAGGGACATTGCCGCCCGTCAGGGCGAAATGGCCCGTGCGTCGCGCCTGCCGAGGGTTAACGGTTTTCTGCGGACCGATCTGCACAGCGATAATGTTTTCAGCGGAGGATCGAGCTGGGCGATGGGCGTTAATGTGCAGTGGGATATTTTTGACGGCATGGCATCCGAAGGGCGCATTCAGGAGGCAAAGGCTCAGGAGCGCGAGGCAATGTACTCGTATGAAGCGGCTAAAAGCGGCAGTCTTGCGGAGATAAGGAAGTCGCTGCGTGAACTGAAAACCGCGAAGGCAAGAATTGCCGTGGCTCAGCAGGCGCTTGAAGAGTCTCGAGTGAGTCTCGATTATATCGGCACCCAGTTTAAAACAGGCATGGCCATGACCTTCGAGCTGCTGATGAGGGAGGGCGCGTTCACCTATGCTAAGCTGCGTCTTAATCAGGCCCGTCATGATTACTGCGTCGCAAAGAGCGAGCTTGATTATTACTCGGGGAAATAACAGGTAAAATAAAATAGATCTGAAACGGAATAGAGCATTATGGGCAAAAGGATCATCGTGTTGTCTTTTCTTGCCGTAACCCTCGGTGTCGTGAGCGGGTGCGGTAAAGAGGAGCCGAAGCCTGCCGGAAGCGGGCAGTCGGAAATTCCGGTTTCCGTAAAGAGCATCGTTTCAGTAGAGCGGCGTAACGATGCCGCCGGAACAGAGGTTCTGCTGGTGCCCGTCGGAGCGGTTTTTCAGGATGGCCAGCTGGCCGGTGTTCATGTTGTGGATAAAGAGGGGCGGGTTTCAGTTCGCTGGGTTCGTACAGGCCGCCCGGAAAACGGTTTTGTGGTTATCCTCGGGGGGCTTGATGCAGGCGAAAAGGTTGTCGGCAGCTACGAGAAGCGGCTTGAAGAAGGGGCACAGGTAAAACAACAGGCTTCAGTGCCGCAGGTTTTAGAAACAAAGGAGGTTCAGTCCAATGAATGAAGGTATTGCAGGCAGGCTTGCCAAACAGTTTATCAACTCGAAGATCACGCCGCTCCTGATGGTGGCTTCGCTTCTTGTCGGTATTATCGCAACGTTTATGACACCGAGGGAGGAGGAGCCGCAGATTGTCGTTCCGATGGTGGATATCTACATTCCCTATCCCGGCGCAGCGCCATCCGAGGTAGAGGAGCGCGTGGCCAAGCCTTTCGAGCGTTCGCTGACGGAAATACCCGGAGTTGACTACGTCTACTCAACATCCATGCCCGATTTTGCGCTGGTGACGGTTCGCTATGATGTGGGCGAGGATACCGAGGAGAGCATGGTGAAGCTCTGGGCTACGCTCATGAAAAACATGGACAAGATGCCGCAGGGAGTACAGATGCCGCTTATGAAAAAAGTGGCAATCGACGATGTACCGGTTCTGAACCTGACCATGTGGAGCAAAAGCAAGGATCCCTATCAGCTCAGAAAAACCGCTATGGATGTGGCTGATGAACTCAAAAAGACCGAGAATATCGGTGATGTCGAGATCAAGGGGGGGCTCAGGCGTCAGGTACGTATTCTGCTCGATAAACAGAAACTTCTGCAGTACAATGTGAGCGCCCTGCAGATCGCCCGTCAGGTGCAGATGGCCAACAGTCAGATGCCTTCCGGTGATTTCAAGCAGCAGAACGGCGAAATTCTCGTTCGCTCGGGAAGCTTTCTTGAAAGCGCTTCGGATGTCGGGAATATCGTTGTAGGTATTTACGGGGCATCACCGGTTTATCTGAGCAATGTTGCCAGCATTGTTGACGGGCCCGAAGAGGTCAGCAATTTCAACTTTTTCGGCTGGGGATCGGCTTCGGAATCGAAAGATCGCGGCGAGTATCCGGCCGTAACCCTGACTGTGGCGAAGCGCAAGGGCGCCGATGCTTCGGTGCTTGCCGAAAAGGTCGTTGCCAAGGTCGATCAGCTCAAGGGATCGGTGATACCGTCCTCCATTACCGTTACGGAAACCAGAAACTATGGTGAGACCGCAACGGAGAAGGTGTTCACGCTTCTCGAGCACCTCATTATCGCCATTGTCGCCGTGACGATCGTCGTCGGCATTTTTCTTTGGCTGGAGGGGCGCGCTGGTGAATTTCGTTTCTGTGCCGATCACCTTCGCCCTGACCCTTCTTGTCTATTATCTGCTGGATTATTCGCTGAACAGGGTAACGCTTTTCGCGCTGATTTTTGTGACCGGTATCGTTGTTGACGATTCGATCATCATCGCCGAGAACATCCATCGCCATTTTGCCATGAAACGGCAGCCGAAGCTTCAGGCCGCCATTACGGCGGTCAGCGAGGTCGGCAACCCCACCATTCTTGCGACCTTTACGGTTATCGCCGCCGTTCTCCCGATGGTGTTCGTTTCCGGCCTGATGGGCCCCTATATGAGCCCTATGCCGATCGGCGCTTCGCTGGCTATGATCTTTTCGCTTCTGATAGCTCTGATCGTAACGCCGTGGCTCTCCTACAGGCTGCTGAAGGTAGAGGACGGAGGGCACGCGGAGTATGACATCACGAAGACGGGTTACTACAGGCTGTTTGAAAATATTCTCTCTCCTTTGCTCGACAACAGCTTTATGCGCCTGATCGCATTTGCCGGAGTCGGGCTTCTGCTGGCCGGGGCGATCATTCTGATTCCGCTCAAAGCCGTGCAGATGAAAATGCTGCCGTTCGACAACAAGAATGAATTTCAGGTTATTGTCGATATGCCTGAAGGTACAGCTCTTGAACAGACGGCAAGGGTCACCAAGGAGATCGCCGCGTATCTTAAAACGGTCCCCGAGGTCAGCAGTTACCAGTATTATGTCGGTACCAGCGCCCCGATCAATTTCAACGGACTTGTGCGCCATTATTATCTGCGTCAGGCCGCTAACATGGGCGATATTCAGGTTAACCTGGTTCATAAGGGAGAACGAAAAGACCAGAGTCACGATATCGCCAAAAGGGTTCGCTCCGGCGTTCAGCAGATCGCCCTGAAGTACAGGGGAAACGCGAAAATCGTCGAAATTCCCCCAGGGCCTCCGGTGCTCTCGACCATTGTAGCCGAAATCTACGGTCCTTCACAGAAGGAGCAGATTGCACTGGCAAAAGAGGTGAAGCGAGTGTTTGCCGAGACTCCGGGCGTGGTAGATGTAGATTGGCTTCTGGAGGACGACCAGAAGGTTTACAATCTGGTGGTGAACAAGGAACGGGCTGCATTCCGCGGCGTATCCACCGAGCAGATCGCCCAGACGCTCCGTATGTCGCTCAGCGGCATGGATGTCGGTGTGCTGCATGCGGATAATGTCAAGGAGCCGGTTATGATTCAGGTTCGGCTGCCTCAGTCGGACCGTACCTCCCTCAGGGATCTTTCCGGTATCTTTGTCCAGTCACAGGGAATGGGTTCTCTGACCACCAGGCTTCGTGCAGGTGAGATGATTCCTGTCTCGGAGCTTGTCAGGGTCGAAGAAAAAATCCAGGACAAGAGCATTTACCGCAAGGATCTTCGCAGGGTGCTCTATGTTACGGCGGATGTCGCCGGAGCGACGGAAAGTCCGGTTTATGCCATGCTCGATATGGATAAGAAAATCCAGCAGATCAAGGTTCCCGGCGGTTACAGCATCAATCCTCTCTATACCTCGAATCCAGCTGTAGAGGATAAGCTTGCCATGAAGTGGGATGGAGAGTGGCAGATCACCTTCGAGGTATTCAGGGATCTCGGAACTGCTTTCGCTGTTGTTCTCGTTATCATCTATCTGCTGATTGTCGGCTGGTTCCAGTCGTTCAAGACGCCGCTCATCATGATGATCGCCATTCCGCTGAGTCTTGTCGGCATAATCCCCGGCCACTTCATTCACGGGGCATTCTTTACGGCGACCAGCATGATCGGCATGATCGCTCTGGCCGGAATCATGGTAAGAAACTCGGTGCTGCTGATCGATTTCATTCAGATACGGCGCCAGGAGGGTGCGGAGCTTAAACAGGCGATTATTGAATCTGCCGCAGTGAGGACCCGTCCGATCATTCTGACTTCCGGTGCGGTTGTTATCGGTTCGGTAATCATGCTTTTCGATCCTATTTTTCAGGGTCTGGCCATATCGATGATCTGGGGCGGAATTCTCTCGACCGTACTGACCCTTGTGGTCGTTCCTCTGGTCTATTATATCACGGAAAAGAAGTCGGAAAAAACGGTTCAGGAGGCCAAAAAGTCATGAAATTCATAGCTATTATGGGACATGAAGAGACCCGTCCGATGGTGCGCGGTCTTTTCAGAAGATTTCAGGTGCATATGTTCAGCAACGTATCCATCAGGGGTTGTAACTGTGACCGGAAAGAAGGGGCTCAGCAGCCATGGTGGCCCTCTGACGAGATGATCGGCACCTATTCCTCACTCTGCTTTGCCGTGCTCGATGACGACAAGGCCGATGCTATCATGGAGGAACTGGAACGGAATCCTATTGCCGTAGACAGGGATTTCCCTGCAAGGGCATTCCTCATGAATGTTGAAAAAACCGCCTGAAGGGCATTATTATACCGTTATGTTTGTCAAGCAGTTTCGTACCGGAGGCGACAGAAATTTCGGCTATCTTGCAGCCGATGAAACCACCGGAGAGGCCCTGGTCGTCGATGCTTCCTACGATCCGCCTTCCATTTTCGAATACGCAGTTCGGCAGGGATATCGCATCTGCTATGTATTTTCCACGCACGGCCATGCCGATCATACGAACGGCAACGAACAGATGGAGCTGCTGACCGGTCTCAAACCGCTGCTTTACGGGAATACCTGTCCGGTTACAGGGGTCAGGGTAGAGGATGGAGCGGTTTTGCCTCTCGGCAGCCTTGAGGTTCGAATAATGCATACACCGGGTCATACCCGGGACTCAATCTGTCTCTATGTCGGGGGTGCGCTTTTTACCGGCGATACTCTTTTTACCGGAAAGGTTGGAGGCACCTGTACCGACGAAGATGCAAAAGAGGAGTACGAATCACTGCAAGGCAAGATCCTGCAGCTTCCCCTTGCGACGACGGTCTATCCCGGACATGATTACGGCGAACGTCCACAGTCCACTCTCGCTGAAGAAAAGGAGTCCAATCCTTTTCTTCTTCAGTCGGATTTCGAGGCATTTCTTTACTTGAAAAACAACTGGGCCGCTTATAAAAAAGCTCATGGGATAAAATAATTTTTGTGTCCTGTGTGCTGATTTTTATATTATTGAGTTTCATTTTTCGCTCTTTTGGCTTTTTACGGCCATCCTTCCTTATTCAGCTTTTTTCAGACATAGTCCCGGCGCTCACCCGGAGCCGCCGTATTTTCCAATAATAAGGGGCGTATCGTCCTTTTTTTAATCAGAAGGAACTTCTATGGATCAGCTTATAACCCTGCGGACTCTTCCGATATCGGCATTGATGCAGAAAGATTTTCAGATGATCAAAGGCAGTTGTACGGTTGCCGAGGCCCTGCAGATCATGAAGCGGACGAAACAGAGCGGCCTTATTGTAGAGCCTCGCAACGAAGACGACTGTTACGGTATTGTGACCGAAAAGGATATTCTGGAAAAAGTCATCGATCCCGGAGAAGATGTGCATCGCGATCCCTGGAATACACCGGTTTTTCAGATCATGAGCAAGCCGATTATCAGCATCAATCCGGAACTCAGGGTGAAGTATGCACTTCGTCTGATGAAAAGAACCAATGTCAGACGGCTGACCGTTATGGAGGGGAATAAGGTGATCGGTGTACTGAATATGACCGATGTTCTTCAGGCTGTCGAGGAGCTACCGATTCATGACGACCACATAGCGTTATAACCGCCCGGTTCTCTTACCTCTTTTCACAAGAGACATCATTTCAACCTGCAGGGTACGACATTTCGCTGCCCTACGTATAATCCTGAATCTGTTGTACAGATTTCATAACGAGAAAAGAACGTATGAAACCATTTGATATTGTTATCGTCGGAGGAGGTGGCGCCGGTTTATACGCGGCTATGGAGGCCATGAAAACCAATCCCTCACTCAATATTGCCGTGCTTTCCAAAGTGTATCCGAACCGCTCCCATACTTCGGCAGCCCAGGGCGGAGCCAATGCGGCTCTTGCCAACAAAGCAAAGGATGATACGGTGGAACTGCATATTTTCGATACCATAAAAGGCAGCGATTATCTCGCGGATCAGGACGCCGTTGAGATTCTCTGTTCCGAAGCTCCGAAAATCATCCGGGAGCTTGACAACATCGGCACTCCCTGGTCAAGGCTTGACGATAACACGATCGCGCAGCGTCCTTTCGGCGGAGCGGGAAGACCCCGATGCTGTTATTGTGCCGACAAGACCGGCCATACGATTCTGCAGACCTTATATGAACAGTGCCTCAAGAAAGGCGTTTTTTTCTTCAACGAATATTTCGCATTGAATCTGTCCGTCAATGGCAGCCGCATGAAAGGTCTTGTTGCCATGAACATCAAGACAGGAAAAGTTGAGGCATTCCCTGCCAGAACCGTGATTTTAGCAACAGGCGGCTATGCCAAGATGTACTGGAACCGGTCAAGCAACGCTGCGGGCAATACCGGTGACGGTCAGGCAATCGCCTATCGTGCAGGTATTCCCCTGAAGGATATGGAGTTTGTACAGTTTCACCCGACAGGGCTCCGCAAAAGCGGCCTTCTTGTCACTGAAGGAGCAAGGGGTGAGGGTGGTTATCTGATCAACAAGGATGGCGAACGCTTCATGTCGAGATACGCTCCGGAAAAAATGGAACTCGGGCCAAGGGATCTTGTTTCTCGTTCTCTTGAAACCGAGATTCTGCAGGGAAGGGGTTTTGACAGTCCGGCAGGTAAATATATTCATCTCGACCTTACGCATCTCGGCGCCGATCTGATCAAATCAAGGCTTCCGCAGATTCGGGAGATGTCTATGTACTTCGAGGGCGTTGATCCGATCGAGGAGCCTATTCCGGTAAGGCCGACAGCTCACTACTCGATGGGCGGCATCGATACCGACAATTTCGGAAGGACCGTTATGGACGGCGTTTATTCTGCCGGCGAGAGTGCCTGCGTATCCGTTCATGGAGCCAATCGTCTCGGAGGTAACTCTCTTCTCGATATTCTTGTGTTCGGTCGCATAGCCGGACGGGCAGCCGCAGAGGAGGCTCGTAAATTCGAGCCTTCGCAAATCACCGATCAGGAGGTAAAGGATACCGAAGCCCTGCTCAGAAGTTATATGCAGCCATCCGGTCATTTTGAGCGTTACGGCGCGTTGCGTGAAGAGCTCGGGCAGACTTTGGCCAACAATGTCGGCATCTATCGGGAGGCCTCCAAGATTCATAAAGGTATTGCCGAGATTCACGACCTCAGGGAGCGTTTCAGGCATGTTCGTGTTTTCGATACCAGCGATGTGTACAATACCAATCTTCTTCAGGTTCTCGAACTGAAAAATATGCTCGATCTTGCAGAAACTGTTGCTGCAGGCGCATTAGCCCGTGAAGAGAGCCGTGGATCGCATACCCGTACCGATTTTCCGGTAAGGGATGATGAGAAATGGCATAAGCATACTCTTGCAACTCTTGACGGCGATAGCGTGAGGCTGGGAGAAAAGCCCGTGATCATGGGACGGTACGAACTTCAGGAAAGAACTTATTAACATTACTCTATATGACAGGAGTCACAGAACTGCATAAGGAAGAGAAAAGAGATATAACCCTCAGGGTCTTCCGTTTTAACCCGCAGGTAGACAGCAAGCCGTACTTTGACGACTATACGATACAGACTGAAAAAGGTATCACGGTTCTTCGTTCTCTTAATTATATCAAGGAGCACGTCGATGCTTCGGTGAGTTTCAGGGCTTTTTGCCAGGCAGGCATCTGCGGTTCATGCGGCATGCGGATCAACGGCATATCGAAACTCGCCTGTACCACCCAGGTGTGGGACGAACTCGAAAAAGCCCGTGAGCCGGGCGTCATCAAGATCGAGCCGCTGCGCAATATGCCGCTTATCAAGGATCTCATTGTCGATATGGATCCTCTTGTTGACAAGATGAAGCACTATTCAAACTGGGTCGAGTCCAGAATGCCCGAGCACGATATGGGCAAAAAGGAGTTCCTGGTTTCCGAAGAGGAGTTTCTGAAGTATGACAAGGCAACCGACTGTATTCTCTGTGCATCCTGCGTTTCCGAGTGCACCATTCTGAGAGCGCACAAGGAGTACGTTTCGCCGGCAGTTCTTCTGAAGTCTTACCGGATGAACGTGGACAGTCGCGATGCCATTCATGACGTGCGTCTCGGGGAACTGGTGAAGGATCACGGGGTATGGGACTGCACGCACTGTTACCGCTGTCAGGAGACCTGCGTGAAACATATTCCCATCATGGATGCCATTCACGGCATTCGTGAAGACGCTCTTGAAGTAAGGGGAGCCAGAGACACGAGCGGAGCAAAGCATGCCGAAGCTTTCATGGAGGATATTGAAAAGAAGGGCAAGCTCGTCGAGGCCACCCTGCCTATCCGGACGAACGGAATTGCCTGGACGTTGCAGAACCTTCTGCCGATGGCGATGAAGATGATTATGAAACGCAGAACACCGCCACCTCCGCCGCTGGTCAAGCCGGCCAAAGGGATGAAAAAATTCAGAGAGCTGTTCAGGGAGATGACGGAACACGTCAAAGCGGAACAGAAATCTCATAAAAAATAACCGTGGAGAACCGCAGTATGAAGAGGTACGCTTACTACCTGAGCTGTATTAACGAATCCATGACTAAAGAGGTCGATCGCTCCATCGATCTCTGGCAGAATGATCTCGGCATCGAAATGGTGAAACTGCACGAGAGCACCTGTTGCGGGGGGAGCAACCTCGATTACGTGAGCCCGAAACATTTTGCGCTGGTCAACGGCCGCAATATAGCCCTTGCTGAAAAACTCGGTCTTGATCTTGTCGTTTCCTGCAACACCTGTCTGATGACCATCCGTACGGCCAAGAAAAAGCTCGATGAATCGCCTGACCTTAAAAAAGAGGTTAACGACCTTCTGAAAAAAGAGGGACTGGAGTACAAGGGAACCTCGAATGTTCGTCATCTTCTCTGGGTGCTTGCCGAAGATGTCGGGTTTGAAGCTATCCGGCAAAAAGTCAGGGTTCCATTGAACAAGTACAGGATAGCTCCGTTTTACGGCTGTCACATTCTCAGACCCTCGACGGTTCTCGGAAAGGATGACCCGCTCGATCCGAGTTCACTGGACAAACTGATAGAGGCGCTGGGCGGAACCTCGCTCCCCTATGAACATAAAAACCGCTGCTGTGGATTTCATACGCTACTGGTAGCAGAAGAGGAGTCTCTCAATGTGGCTGCCGAAGCGCTTGAGGAGGCAATTCAGATAAAAGCCGATTTTATCGTTACGCCATGCCCGCTCTGTCATACGGTTCTTGACGGTTACCAGGCAAAAGCCCTGAAGCAGGCTCATATTCAGAGTTCCATTCCTGTTTTCCATCTTTCCGAAATGGTAGGTCTGGCACTGGGTTATACGGATAAACAGCTTGGAATCAAACGGCATATCGTGAGCTGAAGGAATCATCTCTCTCCTGCAGCAGGCGGGGGCGATCATGTCGGCTTTTCATGAAAGGTTTTCAAATAAGGCTAAAAAAATGTAGCTTTGCCATTTTACAAAACCGTCTGGGCCGGCACTCCCGGGAGTAACAGCGGGGTACTGTTTTTTAACATCTCAAATTATTGCATTGCATGCTCAAAAATGATCTATTTCTCCGGGCATTGAAGCGTCAGCCCTGTTCCAGGACGCCTATCTGGGTGATGAGACAGGCCGGCCGCTATCTTCCGGAGTATCGGGCAGTCAGAGAAAAAACTGACTTTTTAACCCTTTGCAAAACGCCTGAACTGGCCGCCGAGGTAACCATTCAGCCTGTTGATCTGATGGGTGTCGATGCCGCAATTATCTTTTCCGACATTCTTGTGATCAATGAAGCCATGGGAATGAACGTCGAGATTATCGAGACAAAAGGAATCAAGCTTTCTCCTGTCATCCGCAGCAAGGCAGATATCGACAAGCTCATCGTGCCCGATATCGATGAGAAACTCGGCTATGTGATGGACGCCCTTCGTCTTACCAAGAGAGAACTCGACAACCGCGTTCCGCTTATCGGTTTTTCAGGTGCGGCATGGACGCTCTTTACCTATGCTGTAGAAGGCGGCGGATCGAAGAACTACGCTTTTGCCAAGAAAATGATGTACCGCGAGCCGCAGATGGCCCATCTTCTTCTCGGCAAGATTTCCGAAACCATCAGCGCCTATCTCCTCAAGCAGGTCGAGGCCGGTGCCGACGCAATCCAGATTTTCGACTCATGGGCAAGCGCTCTTTCCGAGGACGATTATCGTGAATTCGCTCTTCCCTACATCAAGCAGAACGTTCAGGCTGTCAAGGCGAAGTACCCCGATATTCCGGTTATCGTTTTTTCGAAAGACTGCAACACCATTCTTTCCGATATCGCCGATACCGGCTGCGATGCCATGGGTCTTGGATGGGGCATAGATATTGCAAAAGCCCGTGCCGAGCTCAAGGATCGAGTCGCCCTGCAGGGTAATCTCGATCCGACAGTGCTCTACGGCACCCCTGAAAAGATCAAGTCGGAAGCAGCAAAAGTCCTGAAACAGTTCGGTCAGCACACAGAAACCTCAGGCCATGTTTTCAACCTCGGTCATGGTATTCTTCCCGATGTCGATCCGGCAAACCTGAAGCTTCTTGTCGAATTCGTCAAGGAAGAGAGCGCCAGGTACCACTAAGGATCCTGTTTCTTCATTTCTCTCGAACTCCGTCTGATGCTGCTCGTCAGGCGGAGTTTTTTTTGCCGGCGCACTTCCCGCT
>FUWD013348585.1_pt2 | contig 11969 bp, 14 predicted proteins | sample 1063281 | NCBI WGS metagenome assembly FUWD01 (sample SAMEA79048168, study PRJEB19326) | metagenome | biome: marine
TCTTGTTCTTCAACTCGGAGAATATCTCTCCAATCTTATACTCAATGCTATCAGGAGTGTCTGCCAGCGCTTTGAATCCTGCCAGATAAGGGAAGAGTTGGTGGTCCACAAACTGAACCAGGTCGGGACCTGTCATGGCTTTGTGGTGGTCGAGCTTGCCGTCGGGCCCCTTGGGCATCGCCCAGATAGGCCAACGGTACTTTTCCTCAATGATGTACTGGTAGGGCTTCCCCTCTAATAAAGCTTTATCAGATTTCTCTTGTTCCAGCTCATCCAAATAACGGAGGAAGAGCACCCACGAAGATTGCCCAACATAATCCAACTCACTATCCGCACCTGCATCCTTATAAAGGATATCATCTATATTCTTGAACGTTTGTTCGAACATGTATTCAGTTTAAGTCTTTGCGTTCCACCAAAAGCTCTGATACTTCCACATCCAAAAATCCTGCAACCCCATATAAGTCGTCCAAACAAGGTTGTATCTGATTGGTGACCCAAAGAGACATCGTGTTCTCAGACTTACCCAGTTGTTTAGCTAGCCATTTCTGGCTCCGCCCCTGAGACTTTAGTATTTGCTTTAATTTATTCAATGGAACATTTAGTGTTTGCTAAAGATATAATTTAATTGGATGAAAACCCCAATGAGGGTTGGATGCGTGGCTTAGTATTTGAAATAAACCCTAAGTAAGCAAAGACGTGATGGTGTTTCAATCCAAACTTTCTAGTTTCGTTCAAAAACAGGGGGTGCAATACGCACAGAGAGTAAGTACTGAGCTAATGGTACATTCACCCATTTGAGTGAAAGCACACCTTTTCGCCGTTTTATCGTGTTTGGTTGTTGGTATTCAACGTGATGGGTTAAAGTTCTCATCAAAAAATGCACAGAAAAATTTTCCGAGTAGGTCGGTCCGTATAATCATGCCAATTCCTATTCAGGCCTTTTTATTGATACGCTAAACAGGGCTTTGTTTAGGGGGACTAATTTGGCCTTGTTAACTTGTATTACCGCCGTTTATATCTTTTTTGTTTTGGTTGGGTATGGTAAATGTGATACACTTTAAACTCCCACGTAAGTGGCCTTTTTAATATCGGCAGCCCGTTTCTTCCCAGGAACATGTGATTGGAGAATAACGTTGGGTTGGCATCTATGAGCGCACTGAATTGCTTCCTTGTCATTGGCTCAAGTTTGACCACTCCATGTTTGCTTGGAACCCCCGTTACCACCTGGAAAGACTTGCGTGTTTTGATATAGCCATTGGCCTCCATACGGTCTCGCCATAATTTCACAGACTTTTCGCTCAACTCAAGCAAATTTGTAATTGATATCATCGGCATCACAATCCCCAACATTTCACCATTCCTCAAGGGCAAATCTGCCCCATCAATTCTCTTGGTCTGCTGGCCGCTTATTGTACCGACAACATTGTTCAACACTCCTTTGCTCCTTGCTGCGAAATAAGTCTTGCGAGCATGTTGCTCAACCAATTTCAAATTCAGTAAGTCCCTGATGTCTTTCCAGGTGTTCTTGTCTTTCCGTATACATAGTGTACAGCTATGCATCAGGTATTTCCGTTGTAACGGAGGAACAAAGACCGCTGACAGTTCTCGCTTCGAGAGCAGGTGGTATCCCTGTTCGAGCGGAGCTGCGAGGCTCTGTTCCACAAACTCATCCAAGTGACGTTGCATCGTTTTGACGGAGATACCGAGCCGTTGCTCAGCACATGTCAAACTGTAGTACACGAACGAAGAAGGGAATTTCAGTTTGTACCAATAGTACCTTGCAAGTATGTTCATACCGTTGGTCTTTGTCTGGAATTCCTTAATGACCACCTCACTGGTGCTCAATACTGCGTACGTGTTCTTCGTGTGCATGATTCTTTGAATGAATATTAGAGTCCCTGTAATGCAAATTCAATCCGTCCTTAGAAGTCCCTGTGAAGTATCGTTACTGTGTCCTTTGTTGTGTCCCTGAGTGTAAGCTGCTTGGTCCTTATGCTGGCAGATTTGCCGTCCCTGGATGCGAAGTGATATGGTCCTTTCAAATGCCAATCTGTTGCGGCGTCCCACAACACGATTGGTTTACTGGCCAGATGTACTGGCTCCTTTCAAATACATAATGAGCAATTTCATTCCAGATATCAAGGCGAAATCAAATAAAAATGAAAGTTTCTTTTCACAATACTTTCGCCGTATTCCACAATACACTTTTTAGTGGTTCTAGCTCTCGTTTCTCTCCCCCCTAAGAACCCCCATCATAAAGAAACAGGAGTTGTTGTCTCAGGTGTATCTTGGGATGTGATGTGCTCTGGAATCAGGTTGAGAATGTAATCGAAAACATCGGTGGTTTGCTTGGACCTTTGCAAATAACCAGGGTGATAAGTGCGCACAAATGGGATGTTATCTTTCAACTCTCCAAAAGCAACTTCGTGCCAAGGATATCCATCGCAAACAGGATGCTCTTCAAGAATCTTCACTTTTGAAAAAAGGTGTTTGTCGTAATAAGGCCCAGAGAAGAATACAACCAGGTTTGGCTTGAGGATATCCATTTCCTTCTGTACGACATTGAAATTTGTCAATTCAGCTTCTCGAATGTCGATGTGGGGCTTTCCTCTTTTCTGTTTTCCAATTTTGAACACGTTGTTCCAAACGATTTCAATTCTCTTACCGCCACTCATCGCTTCAAGCTCTTTTTTAAATCTTCTAACACCATTCCAAAATGTGCCTTTACCAGTATGCCTTCTGTCCTTTAGAAACGAAGAATATTTATTCAGGATGTTGTCCATATCAGGATTAAAATCATGGCACCAATTATTGGTTTCTTGACCAAAAACCATCAGTCGGATATCGGCATTTCGATAGGCCAACTCGTCAGGGAGCTGAATGAGAAGTGGATTGGACGGTTTTTCTTTTCCCTCAAGAGCCTTGTTCAGCCCTGCTACGGCCCCTGAAAGTTCATCCCAATGTTCCTGATATAGTTGACGAAGTTCTGCGTTCATGGGCTTCAAGGTAAAGATTGCTGGACAGAGCCTCCCCCATCATATGTCAACGACCTCCAGCGGTAGCTGGGGTGTCGTTTCAGGTAACACTATTGAAAAACATGGATAAACAATTGATTCAGATTCGAGGACTGGTGTACTGGTGTACATCTCTATTTCGCACAAACTCAACATTTCCTCTGAATAGTCGGATTCATCGGGTGTGGTGGAGGTGGATTATAATATCACCATAGATTTTCCCCTCATGAAATTCTATCCTATGGTTCCCTTAGACACATGACCTAGTCAAGTGAGGTAATCACTTCTTGAGCTTAGTATCCTTTGCATACCACCATATAGACGAACCTTCCTCCACCCCTTTGGTATATTTTGAACTCTAGTGTTAAGACTTCACCCTCAACTGTTCTGCTCTTCGCATTGTAGTAATGGTCTCTTTGATGGTGAAGCCGTTTGACTTCATTTCTTGTCTAAATTTTGTGGCCGTTTCTGTATCTGGAAAACAAAAGATTGATTTATGGGATACCTTGGAGACTTCGACAACATTGAGGCCTTTCGTCGAATTCTCACATTCATAGAACCAGGCTGAGTTTTTACCTGAATGCATGCTGAAATAAAAGCCTTTGGAGATTAACTTTTCATTGACTTGAGTGAAGCCATTAGCATGTAAAGCCAAGGAAATCATCTCTGATGAATTGATGGTGCAACTTTGAGAGTTTGCCGATATGGATGTAAGGCAAAACAACACAGCCAAGAACGTCAGGTTTGGTTTCATTTGAAGAGGGTATTGAATTCAATAATCCTTAAAGATATCCATTTTCAGGCCACTTCTATGGTATGTAAAATTTCAAAGTAATCTGGAATAAAGTCAGGAGATGGAATGGAGTAAGTGTCATCCCTTAATCTATCTGGCAGCGAGTTGGAAAAACACAAACTCAACACATTCAATAATTCTTTCAAAAGGTCAAAGAATCTTCCCGCCTGAATTTCAAGACAATAGCACTAAGATTTGAAAACATTTGTAGCCCCGCCAGGAATCGAACCTGCTTCGCTGGGTTCTCATACATTTTTTAATTCTTTCTAAAAGGTTTGTTGAGTCTTCATTACAGGGATTTTTGTGGGTCTATTTCCTTGGTGTGTAGAAAGCAGAAAGAGCGATTTTTAGAAGCGTATTTGACACATATTTTGCACATTGTGCAAATGGAATGGATATATTGGATATTAGGGATAATTTGGGCATTCGTGCCACCTATCGCCACTTTTTTCTTAGGGAGATATTATGCTGAAAGAAAGAAGAAAAGGTGTTTCAGAGAGATATTAGAACACAGAACGGGCACCTATACCGTGCACAGAAAGAGCGGTGATATTTTCCCTCACATGAAGGAATTAGAGATAACTTGGGATAAAAACGAACCACAAGCCCTAACCTTTCGACATCTTAAAAGTCAGTCTTCAGGGTCAGGTGGGCCTAAGGTGGATAGAACCTCATCTGGTACTGTATATTTTAACGACAGTAATTTTGGCACTGGATTTTATAAGGGAGACCAATCTGATTACTATGGACTGGCTAATTTCCTTCTGTTTTCAGAAGACGAAATGGGGTATTACAGAGTATATGTCCGTGATGACAAAACAAAGCCCAACATGGTCTCTACAAATCAAGAAATCTCAGCTCAATTCATTCTCAAGAGAAAAAAATAACCGCTTATTTCATGCAAACCCCGCTTTCCCACTCATTGTAGGAGTGACTCCAAAAATATCCTTCTCCCTCCGCAAAACTAAGAACCCAAGTCGGTGCCATATTCAGATGGTGGTGGCCTTTGGCTTCTGCGAAGACACCATCTACGGTACTGACCGTAAACACCGTTATCTCCGTTTAAATACGGGTAGACTTATCAAACTCGAGAGCTGGAACAATAAGGAGAGCCGTCCTTCTTTGGAACATAGTATGAAGGACAAGCTTAAACTCCACCATTTCTTGGACGAGCAGGAAAAATTAATGAGCCAAGCCATCCAAATTGTCGTAGATTCTCCATACGCTGTCGACATCACACCCGATAGCGTGAAGACATCATTTTTTAAAAAGTCTGGGAAGCTTCGAACGCGGGTGGTCAAGGTATGTGTTGTTAAGGATATAGAGGAGTTCATTGCGACCAGCGACCTCAAGCATTTAACGACTGCAAACTATAACGGACTTGTTCTACAGCTAACGGACTTTGAAAGGGTTAAGAAACAAATACTTTACTGGCATCAATTCAACCAGAAAGTATTCGATGAATTTCTGGATTTTCTTTCCTCTCAGAAGTATGAACCAACAACGCTCTGGGGTTTCCAGAAAAGACTTGTTGCGGCATTCAACCGAGCAAAAAAAAGAGAATTGATTCCTCCGAGTTTATTCTTGGAAAAAAGGTTCAAGTACAAGACCCCTGACAAGTCATACCTCAATTGGGACCAGGTTGCAGAGGTCCTAAAACATGAACCAGAAACGAAAGCTCTTCGTGACATTCAAACACATTTCGCTGTGATGGCACTGACTGGTATTCGCTATAGCGACTTGACGAGGTTTTACCGCAATTATGAAGAAGGAACTGCTTTCGATTTTAGCAACTTTAAAGTGACCAAAAGTCCTAGTCCAGAGATTTTAGTTGCCGCACTCTTACCTATAAAAAAGGCACTAAAAAACGGATTTCCCAGCGTACCGTCCAATGGTCAATTGAACCTTAAATTAAAGGTTTTATGCGGCCAGGTTCTGCCTTATTCAATTGCAAAAACAGTTTCTTGTCATGCGCTTCGGCGCTCTTTCGTGACTAACATGCTCTCGCTTTCAGTTATTCCTGAGCACGTTATTGCTAAACTTACTGGACATGCTATGAGCAAGGAGCTAAGCGTTTTTCACTCATATAACAAGATTTCACTATTTGAAAATGCCCAGGTGTTTGTGAGGCTGTTGAGTACGGTTGATTTTCAGCAGACTGGAGGCTTGAGGTTGGTGAGGTTTGTTGAGCAGGAGTTGATGAATTAATCAGCCAACTTCAGCAATCTCTACATATGCAATCACCTTGTGAGCATCGACACAAATCTTCGCTTGAAAATAGTCCATCAAATCATAAGTAGCCTTACATTCTCCCAATTCAAGAATCTCAGAAGGCTTATCGAGAATTAATTCTCTAATTTCAGTTTGGGTTTCATTCCAGTCCTTGTCTTTATATTTAATTACCCCCATCCAGCTGATTAGTTGTTGTGCTTCATCTAATTCGTCGCTGGGATAGGCTTGTTCAACGAGAAGCTTGATACTTATTGCTTCTAGAAATAATAGCCCATCTGCAGTGAATACCTTTATATAGTTTGGGTCAGGTGTTAACCCAACATTGAGTATTTGCTTTTTCATGGCTACTGATTTGAGGAGATTTTCACTTCAGTGTCTTTGAACCCCTCAGAAAGGGAAGTCGACAAAGAAGTAAAGTACCAAGTCATATCTGGATTGCTGCCCTTTGATTCGGTGTTAGACAGCTGCCCTATAGCCAGTAGGTATTCAACTCCAGGTTCTGGTAGATGAGAATGTGCGTCACGAATGATTGACCGCCAGTTTCTCCGTGCAATTTCTACCCAATCGTTTTTTGTTCCTGGGTTGTCTTTATATGGGTAATCATAGGTGACAAGAACTTTTAGCTTTCCTCGCAATTGCGTCAGTTTTATCATCTCTTGAAAACAGGCAGCGAAGTCGTTCTCAAACTCCACGATTGTCCAAAAAGAATGCGTCATGTATTTTCAGCGATGAGCCGTCTTTTGCCATGGTTTTGGCTTTTCCCTTGAAACTCAATGCAGCAGTAAAGTCTATTTTTCTATATTCAGATTGCACAGTAAGTTTCGAATGGTGTTGAGAGAGAAATGAGTGAATCCAATGGTGTTCATCAAAGGCCTTGGTTTTCAACACTGCTTCAGTCCATTTAGAATTACTATTCCAAAGGCTCAGCCAATCTGAGCCGCTCACTATGTGTTGCATATAAGCAATCCATAGTTGTTTGAATTCTTCTGCTTTCATCTTTTTGTAATTCGTTTAAGTTTGAGTTCTTGACATTCTTGTATGTGTCTTTCAACGTCTCCAAATGTCAGCGCATGCAGCATTTCTATTTTAGTTAAACTAGGTTGGCCCAGCTTTTTTCTAATAAGCTCTGGGCATCTTTCAACGAAGGCCTGAAAGTTCTCAGGAGAGAATTTCTCATCCCAAAATAATCCTTTTTCATTTCCTTCTGAAAACTCTTCTGGTATGGAACCACAGTTATCTGAAAATGGCTCCTCGCCCATAGAAATACCATACTCGATTCGAAGGCCTTGGTAATACTCAGGAGCTTTGCGGTAGTCAAAAATGATTGGAACTAAGACACTTAAAGTGGCAGAGTTAGGACATTGGTCTGAGTGCGATAATCCTTGTGATATTTCAGCACTTATCGTTCGTCCATTAACATTGACTGGTGGGTCCGCTGTAAATACCGTAAAGACGCTCAGGCTCATATCAATGAGGTCTGGATACTCCTGCTCGAATTCTAGTATGACTTGTTGAACCGTTTTTCTCATTTCTGCTTATGAGTAGCAAAGTAAAACGGGGAGGACGTAATGTATTTACGGGATGAGGCAGCAATGTTGTTGTGTCTGTTTAAGCGTTATTTAACGCAGATTATAGATATTACAGAGCCACATTTATCCCTGTATGATAAACAGTCTATAGAAACGAGAACTAGCAGATAAATTTCGCATTCTCGACAACTACTAACTTCTACGAAAAAAGCACATACGAATTCTTTCAACTCATTTTTACCTCAGGTACAATAACGAATTTTGAAGGTATTCATTGAACAAAGTAGGGGGCTTCTATCAAAAGGAAGGGCTATGAGTTCAAATCAAAAGAGGAAAAAATGAAACTTTTAAAATGGGATATCGCAGATAAAGTGAATTCTTACTCGGTGGCGTTTGGAAAAACACAACATTTTATATCAAGGTGTTGTCAACGCAATTTTAGCGAATACCAAATTAAAACTGTGATTGACTATGGAACCCCATATTTCAAGCAAGGCTTCATTTACTATGTTCTTGGAAAATCAGATTTCCCAACTAAAACATTGGCTCAGGATAGGAAAATGCTTCGGAATCTAATTGTGGTAGTATCCTCAAGAGATGCTGCAATCATTACTGCTTATCGCTCATCCAATCCGCATAAGCATATTAGAATGAAGTCTAAAAGGTTGCATAAATTTGCTGCCTAAAATAAGGCCAGATAAAAGTGTGTTTCGGAGAAGAAGTTTCACATTCCTTTTTGGGTAAGATGTTATGAAAGTTTGTCACAGAGGCATAGAATTTTCAGACAAGACCTAGCTTTTCTAATAGTGAATGGCAGTTCTAGCCCAATATTGGGCTAGAACAACCCCCTAAATATACGGGATTCAGAAGGCTTGTGACGCTCGTGTGCTAATTGTGTATATATTTTCTATTAAAACAACAAAAGAAATCACCTCCTACTAAGTGCCACTTTCATGACATCCAATATTTGAAAATGAGATACGGATGGCTCAAAAGGTCAAACGCTTAGCGAATGTCAATGAATATGTTCCAGTGAATACGGAAATTGTGAAAGAATAAACAATTACTATGAATCAGAAAAGCATCTCCGAAAAAGAGACAAAACTCAGGGAACTAACTGGAAAGAAATTAACTACCGTTTCTGCTGGATATATAGACTTTAAGTCTAAAGGTGATAATCATGGGAAGTACATCGGGAATAAATGGTGGGGCTTGTCCTGGAGGTCTAATAACTACACAACATCGAACCGTGGATTTGTTCTTCAACGAGAAGAAAATTCGTACGAACGAGCGTTGGAGGCAGCATTAGAATGGGTGGGCGAAAATCCTGAAAAGGTCATGAAGATGATAGCCGCAAATGTTTCGGGGAAATTGAGCTAATTTCTCACCCCACCGCCTCATACAAATACCCCTGGAACCCAACAAACACCTCTCTAATAGAAGTGGGGTCTCCAAGAACGGCCTTTGCATCAGCAATAGAGTCGTATTTGAGTATTAATAGTTTTGCTAGTCTTTCATCATCGAGTTCATGTACCCCTTTCTTCACGTAGTTACTTAGGACGAAGTCCAGAAACTCCTGTTGAGATGGATTGTAATCTCCCATGTGAATTTTAGCTCGCTCAGCGCGGTTGGAACGAGGCTTCATGTCACTGTTGTATGCCACATAGGCGAGTACATCATAAAGGTCCGAATGCTTTCCGTTCACAATGTCTTGAAGCTCGTCAAGCTGGTCTTTGGAATAGCCCTTTTCTGCGAGTTCTTCCAATAACTTGCGACGGGTTCCAGGCATGCTCCAAATTTGACGAAGCTCTTGTTCGTCTTTGAGTAAGGTTGGTAGTTCTTTAAATAAGAGCTTGAGGAATTCTATAGCGGAGATGATTGTCCCGTTTGGACCATAGAAACTAGTGCTCACATTGCTCTTGATTTTACGTTTAGTCCCGTCACCAAACTCAACTTCAGAAAGATACACTGGAGGGTCTTCTCCGACACAAACACATGGCCAGTTGTCACACTTCTGACATTCTTGGGGTAGTTGTTTTTCGCAAACACAAGGTGACTCACCACAGACCTCACAGGACTTTCTTGGTCTTTCTCATAGGGCTCTGGCTCCAACGGCTCGCCATCCCACTCTGGGTCTTTGAAGTGGAAGTGATTATTGCAAAAATCATATACAGTAAAATAATCTTTGCCGTCAAACAGTCGCGTTCCCCGTCCAATTATTTGTTTGAACTCGACCATCGATTTTACCGCCCTGAGCAACACAATATTTCGCACCTCTGGAGCATCGACACCCGTACTAAGTTTTCTGGAGGTTGTGAGGATGGTGGGAATGGCTTTTTCGTTGTCTTGGAAGTCCCGCAAGTGCTGTTCTCCAATATCTCCGTCATCTGCCGTCACACGATGGCAGTAATTCGCATTCATCGTATCTGACAATTCATTAATGAGGTCACGGACCATGGCTGCATGACGCTGGGTAGCGCAAAAAACAAGGGTCTTCTGGCTCTGAATCATCTGTTGCATCAAAAGTTGGACGCGATGTTTTTCGCGGTCTCTGGACTCAATTATACGGTTGAAATCGTTCTCAGTATAGGTTCGTTGTTCATCAATCTCACCTGAAATGACCTGGTCGCCAGCCGCAAGTTGATAGCTGTCGATGTTGGAACTGATTTCCTTTAGGCGGAACGGAGTCAGGAATCCATCTTCGATTCCTTCTTTAAGCGAGTATTGGTAAACAGGCTCACCGAAGTACTTGTAAGTGTCTCCATTCACATTCCTTTTTGGCGTTGCTGTCAGACCCAACTGCACAGCAGGGCTGAAGTGGTCCACAATACCTCGCCATTGACTTTCATCGTTGGCTCCCCCTCTGTGACACTCGTCTATGATGATAAAATCAAAGAAATCTTCTGGGTACTGACCAAAATAAGGTGTGTCATCAGGCCCAGACATGAAGCTCTGGAAAATGGTGAAGAATATATGCCCGTTCTTAGGGACACGTCCTTTCTTTTTTACTTCGCTTGGTCTTATTCTCACAAGAGCGTCTTCTTCAAAAGCACCAAAGGAATTAAATGCCTGGTCTGCTAAAATATTTCTGTCTGCTAGGAAGAGTATTCGTGGTCTCCTCAAACCATCTCGTTGCAGATTCCAATGCGACTCAAAGAGCTTCCATGCTATCTGAAAAGCGATTGCTGTTTTCCCCGTCCCAGTAGCCAAGGTGAGAAGAGCACGTTGCTCTTTTCTAGCAATGGCTTTGAGAACACTTTCTATAGCATTCTCTTGGTAATAACGCGGCTGCCAGAATCCACCTTTTGTTTCAAACGGAGTATCGAAGAAACGTTTTTCCCAATCCGATATTTCAACTGTCTCCTTTGTTTTGGGCTGGGGATAGGTCATTTTCCACAGCTCCTCAGGAGTAGGGTAGCCTTTTACATCAGACTCGATGCCTGAGGCCATATCTGCAAAACGGATTTTATCTCCGTTGGTGGCATAGGTATATCTTAACCTTAAACGCTCAGCATAGTCCTTTGCCTGTGGAAGCCCTTCTGTGTAGTACTTATTTCTTGCTTTGGCCTCAATAACTGCTAAGCGCTGACCTTTGTAGTACAGCACATAATCCGCAAAGAGCGGAGTTTTCCTTCGTCCTTGACCTATTAATCGTCCTTTTGTAACAGGGTACTCGCGATGAATTCGAGTTCCTTCCACAACACCCCAGCCTGCCGCTATGAGAGCTGGTTCAATTAATTCGGCTTTGGTGTTGGATTCGTTCATCACACAGGTTTTAATATTTGCAGTTGCTCGTGAATCTTTGCTGGCCATTCATTTCTTATCCACTGATTTTCCTCACCTCTTGGGTATGGGTGGTAATAGTGAAATTCTTTGCCAGGCTTGGACCATCCGAACAATTCTCTTCCAGATGGGACGAGAACTTTATTGTAAATCTGCTTTTTAATACTAGACCCCGATTTGTTCATTCCCCAGGCTATTATGACAGGACCAGTCTCCGATATTTCAGCCATTATGCCATTCAATTCATTTCTTCGGTCAGAATGAAAAATCGACTCTTCTAGCAATGACTTGTTCGAGAGATACCGCTCAAAAACATTTCTAGAATCAGTATCACAAATATCAAACAGGTTAATAACAGCGACGTTATTCAAGGTCCTCAAGTTCATTAGCCTGCAAATCTGATATTGAGTAGAATCAGGATTGCATGGAACAAGCCCTGTTTTCTCAGTATCCAGAGGCACTTTATCCTGATAGTCATCAGAGTTCAGAGGATAGCTACCTCCAGGGTTTATCATAATCACGAGTGCATCATAGCTCCGACTGTTTGTCCCTTCCTCTGCACTGTCAAGAGGTTTCTAAACCCAACATCATTCACTTTGTAGTAAGACCCGAAAA
>FUWD013428976.1_pt2 | contig 11969 bp, 14 predicted proteins | sample 1063281 | NCBI WGS metagenome assembly FUWD01 (sample SAMEA79048168, study PRJEB19326) | metagenome | biome: marine
GAGCCGACCACGCTAGGCCCCTCGCCAGTCGCCCCGCGCCACGCTTGCGCAGCACCTTCAAACATAGGAGCAGAAAGGCTGCGCGTTTGGTCCATGCCGCCCGTTTCCGAGGTGCCTAGCAACTCAGCCGTTGACCGTGTGTCATTGTCGGGGCTTGGCAGCATTTGGTCACGCTCAGGTGGAGACGCAATCGCGCTGCCGATGTGGTCAGCCGGTTGGTTTTGCTGCCAATACTTTGACGCCGCCGACTGCATGTCTTGCTGCGACATCCCCTCTGGAAACGCTAAGACAGTGCCGTCTGGCATTTCGACCTCTGTTTCAGCCATTAGTTAAAGCCTCCGGTTGTGGGGTCGAATACCAGCCGCGTTGGCGTGCCTGCTCCGTCTCCAGCGCCGCTGCGCTCTTTGTTCCGATTGATCCAGTCGTTTATCGTGTTCTCTGGGTTGGTCAGGAACTCTGCAGCGTCCGCCATCATAGCAACAGCTTTCTGTTGCGCTGCCTGCTTCTCTACAAGCCACGCGCGCAGTTCCGTAGGGCCGAGGTTCTGTGGAACTGCTGTGTTCATGGCAAGTTTCAATTCGCCCGCTGACAGCGCGCCAAACGTAACAGACCCGACAACGTCAAGGCCCATGTTGTTCATGGCATTTTCTAGCGATGCGGACGCTTGCGTCACAGACGGCAGCATGTTGTAAACGATACCGGACTTCGCGCCATCGTCAATTGCATCAATTGCGGTCTGCATATTGCTGATATTGCTGTTTAATCTTCCGACACTAGCCCAAGCGTCAACGCCTGCGGACATTGTTGCCTCGCCTAAGTCAACCGCTGCTGCAGCTTGCCCACCTAAGTCGATATCACCCGACAACGTGCCTAAGCGTCTGCCTTCATAAACGGCTCTTTCATTGGCTACGCGTGCTGCGTTTGCCGCCGCGACAGCATCAGCCGCCGCTTGGCCGGTTACAACTTCGCCGGTCGGGCTGTAAACGCGCACCCCGTTGCTTGTAGATTGAATGACTGTGCCATCCTCTAGGATGTCTTGAGCGCCAACAGAGACGTCACCACCGCCATTCCTTGCGTCCATCCGCTTCACACTGTCGGCAACGCTCATATATTCTGCCGCGAAAACTCCCCGTTGGTCGAACTGCCCGACCATATCAGGGTTTCTTTCGGCCATGAATGCGTCCCATTCCTCTGGCGTTTGGATCTGCAAACCAGCGGCAACTGCACTTTCAATGCGCTGCGCGATTTCGGCCCGCTCTGCTGCTGTGGCGTTAGCCGCCGCTTGCGTGACTTGTCGCGCTTCTGACGCACGGCGCTGCGCCATTTGTTCGCGCGTCGCCTGCATACCAAGCTGCGCTGACTGCTGGTTAATGCGCCCCGATTGGATGCCCTGCGCCGCCGATGGATCAAACTGCGCCATTGCGTTCATTGCGTTCTGATCGCCCGCCAAGATGCCTGCGCCGTTCTGCTTAAACATATCGCGCATTGCATTCGTGTAGCGGTTATCGTTGATCTGCTGGCCTGCCGCTGCGCCCTGCGCCATTGCATTGACGGGGTTTGCCAACTGGCCTGACATGATGATTCCGGGGTTAAGTGCCATTGTCTAGCCTCGCTGGAATGGGTTTTGACCAGCGCCGAAGCCCATCAGAGGCTGTGCGCGGGTGTTGTTCTGGAAGTCGGCAGCGTTCAAGGCGTTGGTTTGCGGCATGTAATGCCGCATTGCGGCCATCTGGTTGCGCTGCTGGTCTTGCGGCTGTGCTTGTGGCTGCATGGCGTTCTGTGGCTGTGGTGCGCCTTGTGCTTGCTGTCCGGCCCCGCCGTGCTGGCGTGCATAGTCCGCAAGTGAGGTGCCGAAGCTATCAGACGGGTTTGACTGCCCGCCGCTGCGCAGAAAGTCGCGCGCGCCGCCCATGCCGCCCAAGTGGCCCATTGCAACGATTGCATCCATTGTGATGGGAATGCCGCCGACCTGCTGGCCAATGTATTGCGTCAGTCCAAGGCTTTCCGCCTGGCGCATTAGATCCTGCTGGTGCCAAGCCTCTGTGCGCTCTTGCACTTGGCGTGATTGCGGCGTGTCTTGCCCAAATTGCTCAATGGTCATTCCCTGCGGAATAACGCCAGCCCTAACGGCATCGTCAAAGCGGTCACGACCGAACTGCAACCTACCAAAGTGGCCATTGCGGCCCGATGATCCGGTTTCATTGTTCTGGGCTGCGAAGTTTCCTCCGCTTTCAGTTACTGCAAGGCTGTTTAGAATACTCATAGCTTAGAACCATCTACCGCTGCCGAATACCGCTTGCTCTGCGCCACTGCCGCGCTGCAGGTTGATCGATGGCATACCGCCGCCGCCTGTCGTCTGGTTCATCATATAGCCAGACATCATGTTATTGATGCCGCCTTGAATAGCGTTGTTTTGCCCAATGATGCCTGCAGATTGCGCGTTACCAATGGAACCAAGCGCGTTCATTTGGTTCGCTGTGGAATTAGCGCCGTTTGCCGCCATGCCTCCCGCTGCCGCCTGCCCCATGTTCGCGCCTTGAAACAGGCGGTTCATGTAGTTGCCGTATGACTGGTCAGCCACGCCCATGCGACGGTCCTGCAGCGCCTTCATGGTTGCGCCGCTCATGTCATTACCGGATGCCGCCGCCGATCCTTGAATGGCGCGCTGGCCTTCATCAACTGCGAACTGATAGCCCGGCGTGTTGCGGAATGCGTCAAAGTCGGGCGCTTCGCCGTTCATACCCATCTGCGCGTTTAGCTGGTTCAGGAAGTTGCCGCCGGATTCGCGGTAAGGCTCGAAATAGCCATCGGTGCGCGCGCGGTTGGTTTCATCAACCCGCATCTGCCTGTTAGCTGCTCTCTCCTGCGCGCGTCGCTGCCTTCTTGGCTGAGTTCGCGCCGATAAGTGCGCTACCCAAGGTTGCTCCTAGCATTGCCTGTACTCCTGCATGATAACGGCCCCGCTTTCGAGGTTCATCCGTCCAATTTCTGTAAATCCAATGCGGCGCGCAAAGCTAAGCGCCGCCCGATTGGTCTCTAGGGTCCAGCCAGTCAACAGCGCAGGCTGCTCGGCTTCCCAAAATTCATTAATTACTGCGCGCGCTGGCTTTGTGGTTCTGCCCCACGCTTCGGGCTTCACTCCGTAGTGTGCCATCCAGACATCCGGCCAAGGCAGGCGGTGGAAGACACCGCATACGCCGTCGCGCGCCCAATACTGAAAATCGTCACTATCCGGTAAATCGTCCGGCATTATTGCGGACTTTTCCTGCTGCGAATGATGCGCCCAATATGTGCGGGCGTCATTTGCCGTTATTCTCACCCGCCTAGATCCGTGATACGCACATCAAGCGCGGCGATCTGTGCGGCCTGTGCTGCAACTGTTGCTTCAGACGCGACAAGCGCATCATAATAGCTTTGCAGCATCACATAGGTCTGCTGCGTCATACGTGCGTCCGGCGTTAGCGGGATGTTGAATTGTGGGGGTTCAAGAGACATCTAGAAACGCCGTGTTGTTGATTGGGATTTCGGCAGCGTCGGCCCACGTCAGGCGCGCTGTGGCCTCGCGTGCTTGCCCTAGCTGACGCCATACCGCCCGCACATTGTAGTTGCCGACATCGCCCATCGAACGGGGCTTAGGCTCTGTCCATGTGTTGCCGCCATCGCGTGATATTTGCAGCGTGATGATTGCGTCACGTCCAAGCGCCGAATAACCTACACGGCCTTCGACTTCCAAGCGCGTGACTTTGAACCGGTTGCCGTCCATGCGGATTGTCTTTGTGGTGATCTGCCGAATAAGCGGGCCTGTCGCATCAATGTTGGTGCGCTCTAGCTTCACAACATCGCCAGCGAATAGCGCAACGTGCCAAGCGCCAAACGCACGCACACTGCCGACCGCAGACCATGCGTCTGTGATGTCGCCCTCTGACCGTTCATGCCAAAAGCCCGTCGCCATGTCGTAAACCCATGACGGGCGGTCATCGAAGCGGATAGCGCAAAAGTCGTGGCCTTCGTCTTGGTAGAAGAAACAGTGCGTCGGCGTCGCTGACTCTAGCGCCGTTTCTACGCCCCTTGTGCTGATTGGCTGGGGTTGGCCCGCCATCAGCATAACCTTGTTCTCAGAGGACACGAAAAAGGCCCCGTTAGGCGTCTTAGACAGCAGGTTGTAGGCTTTCAGGCCGTATTCAATGCCACTGCTAGAGATTGACGCAAGATCCGCGCCGTTCTGGTAAAACTGTTCGATTGATTTTTCTTTAAACACAAAGAACGAACCGCCGATTGCCATACCGCGCAGAATGTCGTCATCGAATGCCGCAGCGCGGTTGAATGACAGGCCTTCCAGTGTTGAAGGGTCGCGCACGTCCGACCATTGCAGGCGATTGCCGTTTAACTCGGTCAGGACGGTTAAGCCGCCGATGTAGGACACGGACCCAAAGGCAGTAAACGCGCCCGCTGTGGGCTGTGATAGCGTCGTGCCGTCCCATGTGTAGTATTTGCCGCCTGCGGTGACTGTGACCGAGCCTGTGTTGCTGCTGATGCTTGTTTCGGGGCTGTCGTCCACATCGCCGCGCCTTGTCACCGTGCCGTCAGCGATGATCTGGTAAAGACCACCGCCGCGCACAACGTAAATGCGGCCTTCAATCTCCGCGACCGCGCGAGTGAATACACCCTCGACCGTGGCAAACGCCGTCATGCCCAGAACGGACTTGATTGTCATGTCCTGACCAACAGGCTCAAGATAGCAATTCAGCATCCGCGCCGTGTTCAATGACCGGTTGTCGCTGTCCTGTTCAGACTGCGGAACAAGTTGGAAACCAGCCATTAGCTATTAATGCCTGTGTAGCGCCGACCCGTTGGGGTGCGCAGTAGGCCGGAAGGCATAACAACGACGCGCGCAACTGCATAAGCAGCTTGAATGCCGCGAAACCAATCATCGGCGTCGAACATTGCGGGGGTTTCATAATCAGGTGAAAGACGGCTAGCCAATAGATAAATGGTGCCTTCTTCGAACTCAGGACCGAGGCTAAAAGCGTCGCTTGCCTCAAGGTCCGCATGTGTCAGGTTAACGCCGCGCAATTTCCATGCGTGCATCATTGAATTAAGTGCTGTGATGCCATCTGAAAGCGCGTCAGCGTTAAGGGCCTCGCCCTCGGCGCCAATGCCTAGCTTGCGGTATGCGCGGGTCACAATGTTTAGCGTTAGCGTCATACTTGCACTCCAAATAAGTGCGGCGGGACAATGAAGCCCCGCCGCGTTAGAATTAACCCCAGAGGCGTGAAGCCAACTCAGGATAGATCGCCTTAACGCCATACAGAATGTCGAGGCGGATGATTTCCTCGTCCTCTGTGATGTCGTAGTCTTTGACGACACGCATAGACAAACCGTTGTGGCTTTCGCGTGCTTTCCAGCCTGCGCTGTCCGGCATTTCCAGCGGCACAGTCACAAGCGCAAAGGCGTTCTTTTGGAAGCCCAAGTTTTGCGGGTAGATCGCGCCACCAGTACCGAAGACAGTGATTGCAGCGTTATCCGCAGGAGCAGCGCTAACAGTCTGGTAAGGACCGCTTACGATGATTGCAGGGCTGATTGTCAGTGTTGCGGGACCAGTGGATGCGCCGGAGTTGGCGTCTGCAATAACGGTGAACTGCTGCAGATATGGCATGACGGTTTTGCCTGTCGCGCCTTCGCCCGGCACAGGGTTGACCGCAAACACACCGGCAAGGGTGAACACGTCGCCAGCTTTGACAATGCCGGTTGTCGAGTTGGTCCAGCCGTCAGTGACAAGCGTCTGCGACGGTAGACCGCCAGAGGCAGCATATGTCACGTTTTGCGCCGCGCCATTAACAAGCGGAGTGCCTGTCGCAACGCCGACTGTGTGGTTTGCCACGTTCTGCGTCGAGAAGGTCGAAAACTTGGCAATCTTGCCAATCATCGCTTCTTGGTACGCAGTTTTGCTCTTGTCGCCCATCGCTTCCAGCGTCAACTGGTTGCCAGCAATCGCATAGCCTGCAGCCGGTGTAAGCGTCATGCAACGATTGTCGGCACCGACAGCCATTTCATCCAAACGCTGCGCAGATGCCGCAAGGGCTGCAAAGTTGGCTGGTGTCGTGCCGGGTGTGCCGACGCTGTTCCATACGTTCGAATACAAGCCGAACAGGCTCTTATCGACGGTGTTTGCAAGGGTAATCATCGCGGGCTTAATGTACCGCTCTGAATAGTCCTCAATGGAAAGCGTCAAGTCTTGGGTAGAGAACTTCCAAGACACATGCTTGCGCTGATCGACGGAGATAGAGGTTGTTTTTTCTTCGACGTCTTGGTTTACGCGGGTCGCGCCGTTGGAAGTCGTGAACTTCACTGGCTTACGGATTGAAACCGTGGAGCCTGTGGAGCCGTCAAATTCCTTGCGGTATTCGCGGTGTACTTGGTTCGCCATAACCAAGTTGTTTTCGAGTTGCATCAATGCCTCTTTGGCGATGATGCTTGGCGTGATAACGGTGTTAGCCATTGTTTAAGTCCTTATGACTTGCCCGCACGATATGCCTTGTACTCAGACATCGACATATTCTCGGGGGATTTGGTTGCCGTAGCCTTGCCGCGTATCGGAGCGATAGGCGCGGGGGCATCGGTTGCTGTTTTGGGCTTCGGGGCTGAGACTTGCGCCTCAAGTCGGCCAATCGCCCTCGCCATGTTGATTGTGTCAAGTTTTGCAATCTCGGCACCAATCTGGGGGTTTTGGCCCAGAAAATAGGTAATATCCGCAGCGACATCGGTCTGCAGTATTACGTCGGCCATTCCGCTTGTGATGATGTTTGAATCACTCAAGGCAACGGCTTCAAAGTCCGAATATTTATCGCGCGCTTCAGCAACTTGGGCAGTCCAGCTTTGTGCCGCCTCTTGTCCCTTTTGCGCCTTAACCTGGTCAACTTCGGCAAAGTGGGCCTTTGCTTGGGCTTCTAGTCTCTGCATTTCGCGGTCATCGAAAGCCTGCGTCATTTTAAACGCAGACAAGGCCGCTTGATATTCGTCAAAGTCGGGGTAATCAGCCTGCTTAGGACGTGGCAGGTTTTGGGCCGCTATCTTAGCCGCCTCTAGTGCTGCCTCGGCATCCGTGGCGCGCTTTACCGCATCGGCTTCACTGGTGCGCAAGCGCTCCTGCTCTGCTTTGCGACGTTCACGCCGATCTGCTGATTTTGACTTCTGTTCCTCGGCTTTCGCATCGGCATCGGCTTGCGCGTCTTCCGGTGTTTGTTCCTCGGCGGGCTGGTGTTCCTGCCCTTGTGTGCTGTCCACCGCTTCCGGTGCCGTGGCCTTTACGGCCTCAGTTGGCACGACTTCATCACTCGCCACGGGGGCAAGGGTCTGTTGGTCGGTCATTCGTTTGTTCCTTGGTTGGCGGGCTTAGCCCTGTTGGTATGGCCCAGCCAATTGCGGCTGTGCGATATTCTGTTGCGCTAGGAGCATCTTGAATTGTGCCTCCTGCGCTTTAAACTGTGCGGCCTGCGCTTGGGCTTCTGCCTCTACGGCTTCGGCCTCATGCTTGCGCATTTCCGCTTGCTGCATTTGCATTTGCATCTGTTGCTGTTGTTGCTGCATCATCATTTGCTGTTGTTGCTGCATCATCATTTGCTGCTGTGCTTGCGGGTCGTCTTCCTGCTGCTCAATCATGCCCGGCGGTAGGATCTTCTCTAACCGCTCTGCCAGCTTTTCAGCATCGGGCCAGTCCATCGCCTTCACAATAAGATCGCCAGCAACCTGACCAGCGGCAGGGAATGCCTGCACGAACTGCATCATGCTTTCGGCGGTCTCTTGGCGGCGTGTTGAATAGTTAGGCCCTACATTCACGCGCACATCGTATGTGCCGTCTGAAAGCGGGTTCACAGGGTAAGCGCCCTGCATTGGGTTAAAGCCCATACCGTTCACTTCGACCATGCTTTCGGCTTCGTCCGTACCGATAATGCGAACAATGCGCTGCGTGTCGTAAATCTTGGGGATCATATCAATCAAGATGCGCCCGCAAGCTGCAATCGCCTTGGCAAGGTTGTCGGTATAGATGGACGTGGAAATATCGCTTTCCATTTGCCGCTGACGAATAGCAACGCCGGATTGCTCGTTGGACTTCTGCCCTAAACCAGCGTCAAAGATACCTGTTGTAGCCTTCATGTCCTCGATGGCCTTCATGGCCTCTTGTGCAAGCGCCTGTGAGCCGATTGGCGGCATAGAACGCTGCGGAACACCTGGAGCCTTTTCGTCGGGGTTGTAAAGCAGATAGGCTTCGTTGCTATCGTTGGCGTTCTGCCAATCAGCCTCATAGCCCGCGACTTGCTTTGTGGTCATAATGTAAGGCGTCTTAGGCTGCAGCGCGATCATTTCAGCCTGCGCGCTTGAATAGTAGTTGTAAAGCTGCGCGGGGTCTTTTGCGAACCTGATAACCGACGTTCTAACGCGCCGCTCTCCGATATGCATTTCCTCGCCCAAGACGGCAATGACAGGGATGTACTTGCAAGGATATTCGCGGGGCTTTTCTAACACGTCATTGCCGCTAATCTTGGCCCACATGACCTTATGCGTATCAACCGTGCGCTTCTTCACAACGTCATGGAACGCTTGCGGATCTTCAATGGTTGATCCGTCGCGCAGCAGTCCTATAGTTTTCTTAACCGGCTCTTTCCAGAAATACTCGGCAACAACAACGCTGCCCTCTGAATACCAATGCTCTAGCCCGTCTGTTTCGCCGTCAAAGTGCGCGTCTACCTTGGCCGCGTCGGGATAGGCTTTCTCAAAGTCATCGGTTTTCATTTGATCCGTGATAATGCAGTAATTGGCATCTTCGCGGGTTGTCTTGCGCGCCTCTGGATCAAAGTAGACCGAGAAAGGGTTGTCGATGGCTTCAATCAATAATTCCTGATTGAAACTATCGTCGCTTTCGTACTCAGTCAGAACACGAAAGAAGCCCATGCCACATTGCGCCGCGCTTTCCGCTGCACCTTCGTAAACTGTGCTTGCATCGCTGCGGTATTCAATATGACGTGTTAGCCCTTCCATGACCTCGGCAACCTCTGGGGATGCTGCGCTGTCAGACGGGATAATGTTTAGCGCCGGGTTTAGCTGCCGAATGTCGCCTGTAACCTGACGCACAAACTGCGGTAGGCGGTTGATAGTAATGCAAGGGCGTCCAGCCGCTTCGCGCGCCTTCTGGATGCTTTCGGGCCATTGGTTGCCTGCGATGTGTTCTAGGTCATCAAGAGCGTCCACGCGGTTCTCGCGGTCTGCTTCGATGGCCTCCGACAAGCGTGCGCGCGCTGCTGCAATGATGTCTTGGTTTTTCATCTAACGTCCTAGCCAGCCGCTTGCGCGGGGTCTGCGTTTTGCTTGCGGTTGCCGTATTGTCTCGGTCATATCGGGGAACAATTCAGTAAAGGCCCACACCATCGCATCAACGCGGTCTGGAGAGCCTGCGCCCTGATAGCCTTCTGTTGTCATTTGCGTCATTTGCGTTTCCAACTCTGGAAACTGGCCTACGTGCCGAATGCGGCCTTGCTCGTATAGCGCCGCGATTGGTTCGGCTCTGACGTGCTTGCCCTTGGTGGCGCGCACTTCGATCACGTTTAAGTTTGGGGCAATGGCGCGCAGCGTATGCGCTACCATATCACCGCCTTGGTTAACCTCGACCACAACGCCGTCAGCTTCGTATTCCTTGGCCTTCTGTATGGCCTTTTCTGCCCAATCTAGCGGGCTTCCCTGCATAGAACAGTCATCCAGCACAAAGCCTTGCTGGTCAGGCCCAATGCCAGCCACAACAATGCCGTGATCGTCGCTGTTCTCTGTATTCGTTACCGCCGGGTCTACTGATACAACCGTGCGGCCAATTTCAGGGGCTTCTGACACCCGGTAAAGATCAATCGCACGCTGCGACCACAAAGCGCCGGGCAAGTCGCCCAGTATTTCGGCCTCAAGTTCTTGGCGACCCAATCTCGTGCCAGTGTATTTCTTTTCAATTTTATTGAGGAATCGTGACGCTAGGTTGGACCTATTGTCCATTGTCCTGCCGCGCGTGGCGTGAACCTTGCCTTCTTCGCCGGATATGATGGCCTTGACCAATTCGATAGGTCTTGGCGTTGTTGTTACTACCTGCCTTGGATGCTTACCGAGACGCAGGCCAAACTGTGCTTGGTCCCATGTTTCTCTGGCATAGCGCCACTTTGCGATTTCATCGTGCCACGCAAAGTCATGTTGCGGGCCGCGTAACTGGTCAGGCTCGGTTGCGTTATAGGTGAATGCTTTTGCGCCGTTGCTAAACTCTACGCATCGGTTGCTTTTCGTGTAAATAGGCATTTGACCACGTGGAAAGCTGCGTAGAAGTTCAGCCACCATAACGTCGCGGGCGTCTGCCGCTGTCTCTGCTATCAGTGCAATGCGTTCACTGCGGTTAAGATCCACTTCCTCTTTGACCGCTTCTGCGCCTGTGCGTGTCTTTCCCCATCCGCGACCGGCTAAGATTAACCAGATATCCCAATCACCTTGCGGCATTCGCTGGTCGGGGCGTGATAGAAAACCGCGCCAATCATACAGCAGCGCTTCGCTCTCTGCATTGGTCAGCCCGGCTAATGCCTGTGCGCGTTCATCAGCCGAAAGCTGTGCAAGCCGTTCCGCAACTGACATTTGCGTCATTCGGTCGGCGCTGCCCGCTCTGCGATTGTATCAAGCACCGCAAGAACCTTAGCCGCGCCGTTGCCGATTTCCTCGGTTTGAATCGCGCCGCCATCGACACCGCTCATTTCGGTTGTGGCCTTTGGCGTTCCGTGCGCTCTGTCTTCGCTATCCTTGAACAGCCTGAGCGTGTTTGCGTCGATTAATTCGAAGACATCTTGCCCTTGATTAACCATTTCCAACATTCTGGATAACATCTTGAGGCGCAGATCAGCAGACAAACTAGCCGCTTTGACCTCTTGGGCCTTCTGTGTCTTAGTCTTTCCGCCGGGGTTCGCAGCTTTGCCAGCCTTGAACCGCGTGCCAGGTGATGGGTTGGGATTTGCCATGTGTGCAATTCGCGCCACACTGGGGGCGCGCCTCTTGCTGTTGGAGTGTTTAGTTGTAGGGCGCGCGCAGACCTGCTGCGGTCGCGGCTGTGATCTTATGGGGCTGCAGTGATAGCCTTCCAGCGCAAAGCTGAGAATGTGTTATTGCTAGCCATTGTGCGGCCTCCGAATGTGAATGAATGTTCGCCGGGCGCGTGGCGATCAAAGGAGGAGGGGCGGAATAGCGTGCGCACCGTCGCTGCCTAACCTTTTCAGGGGTGCGCCGGTGCTTGGACTGACCGCAGTTATTGCTGGTGCAGGCCGAATTGCCTTTGGCATATCATAGATGCGGCGTTAGTGCAAGTATTTCATTCCGCAGCCCTCACATCTAAAATATCAAACCGTGTCGGCACAGTCTGCCCCATCATATCCACATCAGCAACAATCGACGGGAATGCGCCCCTGTCGTGTTCCGCAATGCCCGTGAATGTCGCTGTAAGCCCCGCCAGTGGCCCATCAATCACAGACAGCAAGTCGCCATATCTAAATTCGTCCAGCCGTTCCCCTGCGTCTATCTGCGCTATGCGCTTATCAAACTCAATTACAGCACGACGTAGGAACGTATGAACGTCTACCGCGTCACCTTTGGGGATTGCAGTCATTGTTGGGGCCATGTGCTTTAGCCCTATCGCCGCTAGGTACTGGCTAGCATCGCATTCAATGAAAATGTAGTTTGGCAGTAGTGGACCAATGAATACGTCTGGCTTGCGGCGCTTTCCCACCCGCTTTACCTCGACCTGCTTTGCACAATGGGCCGTGATACCCAATTCCGCCAATGCGTCTTGGGTTTCAATCTCTTTTCCTGATCGCGCGTATGCTAGCCACATCATGCCTGCTATCCTTGCTTTTGTGTAATTATGTATGACAAGTCATCACAGCACGGCCTTATTTTTGCGCGGC
>FUWD013430216.1_pt32 | contig 11967 bp, 10 predicted proteins | sample 1063281 | NCBI WGS metagenome assembly FUWD01 (sample SAMEA79048168, study PRJEB19326) | metagenome | biome: marine
ATTAAAATCTCCAGAAACAGAGGTGTGTTGCCCAATTTTATTACCATAGCCTGTTAGTTTTTTTTGCAGAGATGGATATAAAATATTCTTCACTAAAGTACTTTTACCAGATCCAGACACACCAGTTATTACACTTAAACTATTTAAAGGTATGGTTACATCAATATTTTTTAAATTATTTTCTCTAGCACCAAAAATTTTAATAACATTTTTTGTTTTCCTTCTCTGTATTGGTATTTCAATTTTTAATTCTTCATTTAAATATTTAGCAGTCAATGAATCAGATTTTATAATACTTTTGTAAGTACCCTCTGCAACTACATTTCCTCCAAATGTTCCTGCTTCAGGGCCTATATCTATAATATAATCAGCTTCTCTCATGATATCTTCATCATGTTCTACAACAATAACTGTATTTCCTAAGTCTCGTAAATCTTTTAAAACACCGATTAAACGTTCAGTATCTTTTGGGTGAAGTCCAATACTTGGTTCATCTAGAATATACATAGACCCAACTAAAGAACTACCTAAAGAAGTTGCTAAATTTATACGTTGACTTTCACCACCAGAAAGTGTATTTGAAGTTCTATTAATAGTTAAATAGTTTAATCCAACATCATTTAAAAATTGTAATCTATTATTAATTTCTATTAATAAACGTTTACCAATTTTTTCTTCATAATTATTAAGCTTAATATTTTTAAAAAATAAAGATAATTCATCTAAAGGAAGGGATACTAAATTAGAAATTGTCTTATTATTAATTTTCACATAATCTGTTTCTACTCTTAAACGATTACCATTACATGTCGTACACTTTGTTTTACCACGATAACGAGAAAGCATAACTCTATTTTGAATTTTATAACTTTTTTCTTCTAGAGCAGTAAAAAAGTGATGAATTCCTCTAAAATTTCTATTTCCATCCCATACTAATTTTTGTTGTTTTTCTGAGAGTTCAAACCATGGTTTATGTATTGGTATATCAAATTGAAAGGCAACACTAACCAGGGCCTCTTTATAATGAATAAAAGAAGGTGTTTTAAAAGGAAATATAGCGTCATCATAAATAGATAAACTCGTATTTGGTATTACTAAATCTTCATCTATACCAACTATATTACCATAACCTTCACAACTTGAGCAAGCACCATAGGGATTATTAAAACTAAATAAATGTGTATTTGGTTCTAAAAAAGACATACCGTCTAAATCGAAATTATTACTAAATTTTGTAGATACATTATCCTCTATATTTTCAATAATAGAGACTCCCTTTCCTTCAAAAAAGGCGGTTTGTATTGCATCTGCAATTCTATTATAGAAATCTTCATCATTTTTTGTAATTATTCGGTCTATAACTAAAAATAAATCTTCGTCTTTGTATTCATTTATTGGGAATTTTCCAATTCTAAAGACTTTTCCATTCCATTTTAAACGAGCATAGCCCTGTTGTTCCAAAACAGGTAAAAGAGTTTTTAAATCTTGATCTTTACTCATAATTATTGGTGCTAACAATAATAACTTTGTTTTTTCTTTAAATTCTTTTATAAAATTAACAACATCTGATACAGTATCTTTTTTAACTATTTTTCCTGAAATAGGTGAGAAGGTATTACCAATTCTTGCAAATAATAATTTGATATAATCATAAATCTCTGTAGATGTTCCGACAGTAGATCTTGGATTCGTGGAATTCACCTTTTGTTCTATTGCAATTGCGGGTGCAATTCCTTTTATATAATCTACTTTAGGTTTGTGTAACTTACCAAGAAATTGTCTTGCATATGAGCTTAAACTCTCTACATATCGCCTTTGCCCTTCGGCATATAAAGTATCGAAAGCTAATGAAGACTTTCCTGAACCGGAAAGTCCAGTAATAACGACTAATTTATTTCTAGGTATTACAACATCAATATTTTTTAAATTATGAAGTTTAGCCCCCTTAATAATAATGTTTTCTCTAGGATTTACTTTAGAAATATCTGCTTTCATTTAAAAAAAATATAAGTGCTAAAAATACCACTTTTCTACTTCTTAAATAAATGAATTAAATTGAAATTAGTTAAAATGTTTGTTTAGATGAATAATTTTAATCATATTTGGGTAACAAACTCTTAATCTAAATCGCTTATAAGGAAAAATTACTTTTTAAAATTATTATTAATAATAATGTAATGCATCTCGGCATACAAAAAAGTAATCTTATGAATCGTAAAAACTCAATACCAGATAGTACTTTAGTTAGTAATTATATTAATGGAAATGAATCTTCATTAGAAGTTTTAATTAATAGACATAAGCAACGTTTATATAGCTTTATCTACAGTAAAATTTTAGATAGAGATTTAACTGAAGATGTTTTTCAAGATACTTTTATAAAAGTTATTCGAACTTTAAAAAAAGGAAATTATAATGAACAAGGTAAGTTTTTACCTTGGGTAATGCGTATTTCTCATAATTTAGTCATAGACCATTTTAGAAAAACTAACCGTATGCCTTCTTTTAAAAGTTCAAATGATTTTGATGTCTTTTCCATAATTAGTGATGACAGTCTCAATGCAGAAAAAAAAATGATTCAAGAACAAATCTTTTCAGATGTTAGAGAGCTAGTAGAGGAATTACCAAAAGAACAGAAAGAAGTATTAATTATGCGAATTTACAAGGATATGAGTTTCAAAGAAATTAGCGAAAATACTGGTGTTAGTATTAATACTGCCTTGGGTAGAATGAGATATGCATTAATGAATATGAGAAAATTAATAGAGAAGAATAAAATTATTTTAATAAATTAATAATAAACTGAGAGTATTATCGTTTAAATTATTATAAACAAATAATAAATAAATTATATGATGAAACTCTACTCTAAAAAGTCATTTGATTTACAAATGCAACCCAAACAAGAAACAGTTCAATTTTTGATTAATTTCTCCAAGTCATTTATTTTAATAGAAAGAAAATCAAAAGACTTCATTGAATTGAATTTGAATTAAGAGGAAAAGCTTCAACAATGTTGAAGCTTTTTATTTATAAAATTTACTACTTATTAAATCATTTTTTATAGTAGTTATTAATAATAGTTTTTCTACCAATAGTCTTTGTAATAATATCCTTATCTAAATTCCATGCTCTAGCTTGAGAGTACTCTCGTCCATACCAAATCATTTGTAAATGTAAATTATTCCAAATATTTATAGGGAATAATCTTTTTGCATCTTTTTCCGTTTGAGTTACATTTTTTCCGTTTGACAAATTCCATCTAAACATTAATCTATGGATATGTGTATCAACAGGGAAAGCTGGTACGCCGAAGGCTTGACTCATAACCACACTTGCAGTTTTATGACCAACGGCAGGTAATTCTTCTAACCCTTCAAAAGATCGAGGAACTTCACCATTATATTTTTTAATAAGAATTTTAGATAAACCAAATATTCCCTTAGATTTCATAGGAGATAATCCGCATGGTCTTATAATAGCTTTAATTTCTTCAATAGACATCTTAATCATATCAAACGGATTATCTGCCTTAGCAAATAATAAAGGAGTAATCTTATTTACGCGAATATCAGTACATTGTGCAGATAGTAAAACAGCTATCAGAAGAGTATATGGATCTTTATGATCCAGGGGGATTGGTATTTCTGGATATAAATCCTCTAATTTAGTAATAACAAATTGTACTTTTTCTTGTTTAGTCATAACATGAATTTAAAAGAAACGAAGATACAAAGTTGTAAATTAATTTTTTTAAGTAAAAAGTAGAGATATATTTTAAGACTTTGTAAATTTACAATTAATCAATTTTGAAAAAATTATTAAATGACAAAATTAAAAATAGGAGATAACGCTCCAAATTTTGAATCTAAAGACGAAAAAGGAAATATTGTTCAATTTTCTGATTTTAGGGGTAAAAAATTAGTTTTATTTTTTTATCCAAAAGCAAGTACTCCTGGATGTACTGCTGAAGCTTGTGATTTAAGAGATAATTATGATTCTTTTTTAGCTAAGGGATATGCTATTTTGGGTGCGAGTGCAGATTCTGCAAAACGTCAACAAAGTTGGATAAAGAAACATGAATTACCTTTTCCTTTACTGGCGGATGAAGATAGGATTGTAATTAATGCCTATGGTGTATGGGGACCTAAAAAATTTATGGGTAAAGATTACGATGGAATTCATAGAACAACTTTTGTTATCGACGAAAACGGTATTATTGAAGATATAATTACTAAAGTAAAGACAAAAGCACATTCAGCACAAATTTTAAGTTAGATCTAGTTAACAATTTTTATTTAAAATTTCATTCCTATTTTAAAATTTAAAACCCTTCCAGTCATGTAGTTTGGTATTCCAAATTGAGTCTTAGAATATACATCTCTTACCCATGTATTAGTGATAGAGTTTTGGATATCAAACATATTAAAGAGTTCTATGCCTGCCGTCAATTCTTTAAATTTAGAGAGAAGCCCAGTACTATATTGTTTTTTAGAATCTGTAATTACGTACGATACTCCAAGATCAGCTCTCTTATAATCACGTAAACGATTCTGAAATTTATAAGGATCTGAATAGGATGGTGATCCTCCTGGAACTCCTGTATTATAGACTAAATTTAAATAGGCTTTTAAATCTGGCAAATTTGGCACATAATCTTGAAATAAAATACCAAATTTCACACGCTGATCAGAAGGGCGAGAAATAGCACCTTTATTATTAATATTCTCCATAGTTTTTAAATAACCTATACTAACCCAGCTATCACTTCCTGCAATAAATTCTCCATTTAAACGTAAATCAATTCCTTTTGAGAAAGCTGTTGTTAAATTATCTGCTCTGTATCTTATCCTTACATTATCTATAGAATATGCATTAACATTACTTAAATCTTTATAATAAATCTCTGTAGTTAATTTAAATGGTCTTTGCCACATAGAAAAACTGTAATCTATTCCTGAGACAAAATGAATAGATTTTTGAGCTTTAACGTTAATATTTAATTTTCCATTAAAATTTTTCAATTCTCTGTATGATGGTGGTTGAGAATAAAACCCTCCAGATATTCTGAATAACATATCTTTAGTCCAATTGGGTTTTATAGCAAATTGTGCTCTAGGACTAATAATTAATTGATTTTTTGAAGTAATACTGTTTCCTTCGACTAACCAGTTTTGAAATCTTAGGCCTGCACTGTACCAAATCTCAGTATCATTTAAAAAATGTTTTTGGTTAATTTGTAAAAAACCAGAAATACGATTTATATTAACATTATTATCTTCTCTAATATTTTGAAATGGTAATATTGGTCCTTCAAAAGGTATATAAGGTTGGTTATTACTAATTGATAATGGGGGACGAATAGAGAACCCTAAAGAATCAATGATTTCCCACTCCCTAATTCGATCTTTAATATTTTCATGTTGATACTTCATACCTAAAGATAATTCCAAATTATCTTTTTTATATTTTCCTTTTAATTGAAAGTTATTGATTAAAGCATCTAAATCATTTCTTGCATGATTTAATTGAGATCCAATTCCTTCGGAAAAATCAACCTCTCCAAAATTATCAGAACCAATATTTGCATCAACTTCACCTAAATTATAAGTTGCAGAAATATCAAAATATTCTTCTTCTTGAGTATTATATGACGAAGCTGTAGCAGTAATATCTATATTTTCACTAATTTGATAATTAGCAGAAAAAGCACCAAATAATGTTAGATAATTATTTTTTTCTTGCCCTTCATAAAAGACAATTAATTCCAAAGGGTCATTTATAGTACCAAAACGAGTTCTTCTAGTTATTGGAGTATAATTATAATTATTTAAAGAAAAATTCCCTAAAAAATTAAAAGTCAAATTATCAGATACATTGTAGGTAATAAAAGATTGAATATCAGTAAACCTGGGTCTATAGTTTGTTTTTATTTGTTTACTATTTACAAAAAGACTGTTGTCTCTATACCTGACACCTGTAATAGTACTTATTTTATTATTTAGTATTTGTCCTTCAAAAGTTATACTACCTCCCAAAGCACTGGTATTAATTGAAACTTTTGATTTTTTTGCTTGTCTGTAAGTAATATCTAAAACGGACGAAAGCTTATCACCAAATTTTGCTTGAAAACCTCCTGCTGAAAAATTTATATTTTTCACTAAATCAGGATTTATAAAGCTTAACCCTTCTTGTTGTCCAGATCTAATTAAAAAAGATCTATAAATTTCAATTCCATTAACATATACTAAATTTTCATCAAAATTACCACCTCTAACATTGTATTGAGTACTAAGTTCATTATTATTATTTACACCTGGTAAAGTCATTAATGTATTTTCTATACCTGCGTTTGGACCAATAATATTTTTCGCTTTTAAAACATCTATATTTATGATTCCCTGTGAATTGTTTTTATTATTTTTTATAATAATTTCGTTTAATTTTTCTGTTTTAGAATTTAATATTGGTGAATACCTTATAATATTTCTATTCCTTACTGTAAGTTTTTTTGTTAAAGAGTAATGTGAAATATGGCTATATACAATTGTAATACTTTGATTTAAAGGGATTATAATCCTGTAATTTCCCTTAGCATCGGTAATTGTTCCAGAGTCTTTAAATTTAACACTTACTCCTTCTATGGGTTGATTGTTAGTGTTTTTTACAACACCTTTAAGTAATGTTGTTTTTTGAGCCAATATTAAAGTTGGTGTAATAATTAAAAATAATAATAATTTTTTCACGTATGAGATCTAATAGTTTAATTATTTTCTGTAAAACGTCTTAGTGATTGTACTTTTATTTAAAACATTATCTAGAACTACAAGTTTAAAGATATGTTTACTACCAAACAATATTTTATCCTTAAAATTGTATGTTAATATGCCTTTTTTATGATTATACTCCATTAAAATCCATTCATTATTTATTGTTGCGTAATGAGACTTAATTCCAGAATTAGTATCTGAAATTTTAATTTTTAATGTTTTTGCATTAGAAATCCACTGTTCATCTTCAAAAAATAAAGGTTTTATTATAGGAGCTTCTTTATCGGAGAGTAATTGAAATTTACCCAAAGACTTTGTTGTTGTGTAGAATAGTTTTTCTTTTTTGTGAGTAAATTGATATACAGGGTATTTTTTTCTATCAACATTAGCAATATATAATTGTTGTTTTTCTTTTTCTGAAAATTCAGAAACATCAAAAGTTAATTTGTAGCTTTTGTTTAAAGGAATAATAGGTTCATGAATTTTAATTATATCATTTTCTTTTTTTATATCCAAATAACAATCTTGGTAAAAAGTATTTTCAGGAAAAGCTATCATAATATTATCAAATGTATATTTTTGAAATTTATTAGCTAAAATTTTATAACTGGAAGTGTCTTTTTCCTTAGAAATTATAGTATTATTTTCTTCTCCTTGAATTTGAAATTTTAAAATACTTGAATTTCCTTCAAAATCTTTTGTAATTATTTTAATATCATAATTAAAATTGTCTCTTATTAATAGCTCCCCATTCTTTTTTAAATCTTTATAAATAGATAAGTTATTTTTATCAACTTTGAATATTTTTTGAATTCTAGTATTATTTTTTTTAAAATAATCATAATCTATTAACAAGTTAATAAGTTTACTCTCAGAGAATGAAAAGGTCTCTAAATCATGATAATATACCCGATTATTATTTACAAACATTTCTAAACTATAAATTCCATTTTTGTTATTAGCATTATCTAATTTATCAAAAGTATTTATGCCAATTCCAATATTCCCATTTGCAGAAAATTTATCTATTTTATAGATACCATTACTTATTTTTTTACAGCCATTAATAAATTTATGTTTTTTTTATTAATTCTCGATTTATCGTTTAGTGTATAAATCATCAAAGATTTGATAGTTGGCTTCGTACGATCTTTTGGGTATAAATTAAAAAATAAAGGATTAATAATTTTTTCGGTCTCAGAGTCCCTTACTTCGTAGTGTAAATGAGGAGCACTAGAACCTCCAGAATCTCCAGAATAAGCGATTACTTCACCTTTTTTAACAAGGAATTTGTCATCATTTAAATAAATATTACCTGTAACATATTCTTTCTTTCTATACTGAATAAGTTTTACATATTTTTCAATATCTAATGCATATTTATTTAAATGTGCATATACTGTTGTGTATCCGTTTGGATGTGTCACATAAATTGCTTTTCCAAATCCATACTGAGAGACTCTAATTCGTGAAACATATCCATCCGCAACAGCATAAACCTTTAAACCTTGAATACCTTTTGTTTTGATGTCTAAACCAGAATGAAAATGATTGTTACGTAGTTCTCCAAAAGTACCAGATAGAAGAACAGGAATATCTAACGGGCTTCTAAAATTATTATTTAGATATTTGTCTTGGGAAAACCCATAAAATGAAATTAATAATAGTAATATCTTAATAAATTTCATTGAAAATTTTATTTTAAGCTAAAATAGTAAATTTTGAGATTACTTGTAAACTTAATGAATTTCAAATGATAAGTAAAAACGATTTAAACCTTGTATAATGAAAAAAGAATATTAACTTTGTTTGTATAGTTTTTTCTTAAAGTAAAAAATGAGCACATCTATAGAAGCAATTCATTTACTGGAAGATAAGTTAACAAACTTACTTTCCAATTACGATTTTTTAAAAAGTGAAAATGAATTATTACTTCAAAATATAGGTAAATCTCAATATAAAATTTTAGAGCAGCAAAAAATAATAGAACATAATCAAAATGAATATAATCTATTAAAAATTGCTAAAACTATTGAAGGTAGTAATGAAGATAAAAGAGATACAAAACTCAAAATAAATACTTTGATTCGAGAAATCGATAAATGTATAGTTCAGTTGAATGAGTAAGTTCATTAAATATTGGAAAAATTAAAAATTAATATTGTAATTGCCGGAAGATCTTATCCTTTAAGTGTAAATAGTTCACAAGAAGAAGAAGGAATGCGTAAAGCGGCACAAGCGATAAATAATTTAATATCTAATTATGAGCAAAATTATGCGGTCAGCGATAAACAAGATGTTTTAGCAATGTGTGCCTTACAATTTGCTTCCAAATTAGAAATTTCACAATTAGAAGAATCCTCAACAGATACAGGAGTATTGACTAAAATAAATGCTCTTACCAATTTGGTTAATAGTCATTTAGAATAAGTTCTCTAAAATATATTAATAACATACTGCCTACGTTAGTAATTGTTTGATAAACTCAACACTAATCTATTATGAAGGATAAGTCTTAGTTGTTAAAGCAAGCCATCTTGAATGGATCCTTGATCAACTAGTTAGTCCTAAACCTAACATAATGGAGTTTATATAAACTCAGCTGAAGTAGGCTTTTTTATGTACTAAATTTAAATTATGCAAGATTTTACAATAACCCCTACAGTGGGAATTATAATTGGTTTTATTATCGGTTTTATAATATTTAAAATATTAGAAAAAATAAAGTCAAATAAATTAAATAGTCAAAATAAAAAAGAAGCCTCAACAATTTTAAGAGAAGCTAAAATTGAAGCAGACTCTTTAAAAAAAGATAAAATTTTACAAGCTAAAGAAAAGTTTATTGAATTAAAGTCTGAGCATGAAAAATTTATTTTATCTCGCGAGAAAAAAATATCAGATGTAGAAAAAAGAATTAGAGATAGAGAATCTCAAGTAGCATCTGAAGTAGATAAGAATAAAAAATTGAACTTATCTTTAGATCAAAAGGAGAAAGATTATGACTTTAAACTTGATTTTTTAGATAAGAAAGAGAGTGATTTAGAGAAAACGCACAAACGTCAAGTAGATATGTTAGAACAAATTTCTGGTTTATCTGCAGAAGACGCTAAGAAAGAGTTAGTAACCTCCTTAAAAGATGAAGCCAAAGCAGATGCAATGGCTTTTGTTCAAACAACCATTGAAGAATCAAAACTAACAGCAGAACAAGAAGCTCGTAAAGTAGTGTTAGGTACTATTCAACGAGTAGGTGTGGAACAAGCTGTTGAGAATTGTGTTTCCGTTTTCAACTTAGAATCTGATGATGTAAAAGGAAGAATAATAGGAAGAGAGGGGAGAAATATTAGAGCAATTGAAGCAGCAACTGGTGTGGAGATTATAGTAGATGATACACCTGATGCAATTATATTGTCCTGTTTTGATCCTATTCGAAGAGAAATAGCTCGTCTATCTTTACATAAGTTAGTCACTGATGGAAGAATACATCCTGCAAGAATTGAAGAAGTTGTAGGTAAAACAGAAAAACAAATTACTCAAGAAATAATTGAAGTTGGTAAAAGAACCGTTATTGATCTCGGTATTCACGGACTACATCCAGAACTAATTAAAGCTGTTGGTAGAATGAAATATCGTTCATCATATGGACAAAATTTACTTCAGCATTCTAGAGAAGTTGCAAACCTTTGTGGTATTATGGCTTCAGAAATGGGATTAAATGCTAAGGTTGCTAAGCGTGCTGGTTTATTACATGATATAGGTAAAGTACCAGATGCTGAGAGTGAACTTCCGCATGCATTATTAGGTATGCAATGGGCTGAGAAATACGGAGAAAAACCAGATGTTTGTAATGCTATTGGAGCTCACCATGATGAAATTGAAATGAACAGTTTAATTTCTCCAATAGTTCAAGTTTGTGATGCTATTTCTGGAGCAAGGCCAGGAGCAAGAAGACAGGTTTTAGATTCTTATATTCAAAGGTTAAAAGACTTAGAAGATATAGCTTTTGGCTTTACAGGAGTTCAAAAAGCTTATGCTATACAAGCAGGTCGAGAGCTTCGTGTTATGGTTGAGAGCACAAAAGTAAATGATACCAGAGCAGCTGAGTTATCTTTTAGCATTTCTCAGAAGATACAAAATGATATGACTTATCCTGGTCAAGTGAAAGTTACTGTAATTAGAGAAACTAGGGCTGTTAATGTTGCTAGGTAAAAAATTATATAATTACTTTAAAGTTTTATATCTGTAGGACTTTTTTTATTTTCTGGGGTGAAAAGTTTCTACTATTTTTTGCAAATAACTTTTATCCAAATGGACATAAACTTCAGTTGTAGTTATACTTTGATGACCTAACATTTGCTGGATAATTCGGAGATCTGCTCCACCTTTTAATAAATGTGTAGCAAAAGAGTGGCGAAGTGTGTGTGGACTAATTTTTTTAGTCATATTAATTTTTATAGCTAAATCTTTTAAAATCATAAAAATCATTTGTCGACTTAATCCGTTACCTCTTCTATTTAAGAATAATGTATCTTCAAAACTTTTGTTCGGATTAATTTTATTTCTAAAATTAACTTTATAAGAGTTAATTAATTTTTGAGTGGTATAATGTATTGGAATAAACCGTTCTTTATTTCCCTTCCCAATAACTCTTAAAAAACCTTCTTCAAAAAATAAATCAGATATTTTTAAGGAAATTAATTCAGAAACTCTGAGACCACAACTATAAATAGTTTCAATTATGGTCATATTCCTTTCTCCTTGAGGATGGCTTAAGTCAATTGCAGCAATCAAAGAATCTATCTCCTCCTTAGAGAGTGTGTCAGGAAGTTTAAGCCCTAGCTTAGGAGTTTCAATTAAATCTGTCGGATTTGACACTCTATATCCTTCAAAAATTAAATAATCAAAAAAACTACGTAACCTCAGAAATTATTCTTGCTTGAGTTCTATTATTAATCTCTTTAGCTATTTCATAAATAAATCTTTGAATAGTATTTTCATCTACAGAAGTAGGCGGGTAGCTTATTTCATTTTTATTAATAAATGAAACAAGTTTTTTTAAATCTCTAGAATAACTGTCTATAGTGTTTTGAGATAAACCTCTTTCAATTTTCAAATAATGTTGAAAATCTTTTATTGCTTCTTGCCATTTCATTTGATAAAGATATTAAAAATGTTTTCGTTTTTTTATTTTAAAATATTC
>FUWD013231771.1_pt1 | contig 11964 bp, 11 predicted proteins | sample 1063281 | NCBI WGS metagenome assembly FUWD01 (sample SAMEA79048168, study PRJEB19326) | metagenome | biome: marine
TGATGTAGATGTCGATATAGAAGAGACTTCGTGGTGGGCGGCGACACGATACTCGGGGAGTGGCCAATTTGAATTTGGCAATGACGCATTAATTTATCCTTGAAGTTATCATCCACCATGATAGAATTCATATCCACAAATGCGGGGTCTTGAAAAATTCTGAGTACGAATTCCTTAGCGTGGAGAAGACCAATATCCATATAGATAGCACCGATGAGGGCTTCAAAGACATCTTCTAAAATCTTGGGATTCTCATTCCAGTTATTCCTCATTCCCTTTTCATCCATGATGACGAGTTCATCGAGTTTAAGAACACTCGCAATCTTCGCGAGCGTTTCACCACGTACAAGCTTTGTACGAGCTTTGGTGAGGAACCCTTCTTGGCGACTTTCGTATCTATCAAACAAAAACTTAGTGATGACAAACCCGAGGACCGAGTCACCAATAAATTCGAGTGTTTCAAAAGACTCCGTAAATTGTTCATACTCTTTGAGAGCAGATTTATGCGTAAAAGCTCTTTGGTACAAATCAAGGTTTTTGATCTTTGTACCAACAAGTTGTTCGGCCCTTTCTTTAGTAAGGAAAGTCACCATGTTTTATTATGTTATGTGTTTATTTTTTAAGCCTCCTTCTTCACGTAGTGAGGAGAGAGGTACTTCTGGAGGTTAAGGTAGGTTACCACAACGTCAGCAGGGGGTGCGAGTAACTCACGGAGCTTGTCGTCGAGGATAATCTGGCGACCGTTATCGGGGTGCTTGAGACCCTTCTCGGTGATGTACTTGTTGATGAACTTGGTGACTTCGGAGCGAGAGATGAGTTCGCCTTCGGGAAGTTCAAGAAATTCACGCAACTTAGGTGTCACTTCCTGCTTGCGGTTGAAGCCGTTGTTGGCAGCGCGCGCCTTGGCTTTCTCACCATCGGGATCTTCTTGGACGTTCTTCATCTTGCGGATGAGCTTGGTGAGGTTCTTAACGTCATTGCGGAGGGCGGCGAGTTCGGTTTGGATGATTTCAAGAGACATTATATCTTTCTTACCGGTGTAATCTTTAAGTTCCTGAAGAAGAAGATAGTCATCACGGTAACAAATAGCCATATAAAAAAGACGAATCTCTTATTGGTGAAATCTACAAAATCTGGTTTGTCTATGTATCGGAATGGTTGCCTGGACCCGTCATCAGGACACCCACCTGCACAACAAGCCGACGGACACGGTAAAACTTTTGGTCCTTTACGCACGCCACAAAATTGTTCCTTTTCGCCGGTATACGCGAAGCATCTACATTCTTCGATGACGTTGCACACCATATTATTATATCAAGATATAATAATGGATGACAAGATTTATTCGAAGGCTGCGATTGAAAAATTTACGAATGAAAATCTCCTATTCAAGGATGCGAAACTGAAGAAGTACTACGACCGAAATCTACAGAGGGACCTCGGTAAGTTCCGCGCCCGCCTCGTGAGCGCGCACGCGGACAAAGAGTTCGAAAAGTTCATGTACGTGTTTATCACGGATTCCATTCGCGATATCATACTGGACACGATCGGGGACCTCACCCAATTTTTGAGTTCTTCGGGGGACCTGATCGTGAGTGGTGGGGAGGCGTTCAACTTGTACGTGGATTTCAACGACCGAATCGTCACGAGTGATATCGATGCGAAGTTTGTACCTCATGTACCTATGAACGATAAATATTTCGGTAAGCTCCAAGCGGTCAAACTCCTATTATGGAATAAAATGGGGGAACTCGCGAAAAGTCTCAATTTACGTATCAAAAAGAGAATCATGTCCATACATTCCAAGTTGTTCAAGTTTTTGGGTATCGGTTTCAAACAGAGTGGTCCATTCGTGACACGGAGATACACACTCATCAAAAAGAAGAAAACCGGCACTGGTAACGCGTCCAGTATGGGTGACATCTTCATCGATGTGGAACTTTTCGCACTCGATCTGAACATTCGCTATTTCTCCCCAAAATCCGGAAAGATCGAGGACTTCAACATGGGTGGTATTCTCGACATTCCTTTCATGCGTCCCCAGGAATTTGGATACGAAGTCGCGTTGACTAAGAAAAGAGGTGTCACGTATCGCAACGTGAACACAGACAAATTGATCAACGATAAGCGGGTTCTCGTCGCGAGCAAAGAGTTCCTGATCGAAGACATATACCTGATGCACAAACTTCGTCTTCGCCCGGAAAAGAAGGAAAAAGATCGTCAGAGGCTTGTCAGGTTGTCACAATTGTTCGATAAGGGGGTCAAGGCTTCGGATTCTATGGATGACGTCTTCAAGAAGATAGCCCCTAAAATTAAATCGAAAAAGCGGGTACCCACGAAACCTGTGAACGTTTCTATCACTAAAGCTAGGAAAATTGACCCGTACAAGTACAAACACTTCACGACACAACCCTCAGATGAACGTCTCTCCAAGCAGATCGTACACGGTCTCAAACCAGTCGTGAAGAACACCAACGTCGAGGGGTACAAAAACAGCTCAGGAAACAAGCGTTTCAACCTGAAGAACCTCAAGTGGAAGAATGTTCAAAACAAAGCATACGTAAAAAATGAATATACCCTACGCCCAGTAAACGCCAAGCCACTCCCTAAGAACATGAACATCAGTAAGACCCTCTATGGGTACAACCCCAGGAGAAATCAGTGGGTACCGAAAGAGTTACTCAATAAGGCGGCGGAAATACCATTTGTTGGTTTAAAGAAATGAGACCCAGTACATGTATAATGATCTACAACGCCCCCATTAAAGGTGATGATGGCCTCTACTTTGTGAAGGCGCTCAATGATGAGAAGCGTAAGTGCTTCGTCCAGCTCAACGATGTTAAGATTACCGATGTGTCAGGAGATGTTGTCATTGACATCGTCTCGGATGTGAACACCCAGAAGATCGAGGCCACCGATGCCACCAACCTCGAAGCTGCCCAAGAGCAGTGTGAGACGTGGTTCGGTAAGAAGTTGTCTGAAAATGTGATCAAAGGTGCCTACACTTCAGGCCTCGACGCTGGTACACTCTCATGCGATCGTATCGCCGTGACCAAGGTGTATAACACACAGCAGGAACGCATCGACTTCGAAACTGTACAGCCCGAGAAAATGTGTGATGTCATCCTCGAATTCGCCGGACTTTGGTTCGCCAAGAAGGCTTTCGGTCCCACTTGGAATGTTGTCCAGGTCAGGGTACACGATGATCCCATCATCGATGTTTATCCAGAAGACTATGCCTTTGACCAATAAAAAAATTGTTATACATATATAAAAGAAAATGAAGGGTCGTAAACAGAACCTCCTCATGTTGGTCGCCGTCGCCGCTTTGATCTTCCTCCTTTTTTCCATGAACAGCAAATCAGGGTACACCATCACCGAGCGTGAGTATTCGCCTTTCGGTATGGCGCCTTCCGCCGGCCCTGCCCCCGGACCCTCCATGGCCCAGAGTGACACCATCTGTGGTGGTATGAACAAGGGTACTGGTCTCGCGTCGTCCCTCCTCCCCCGTGAGGTTGCGTCCGCGGAGGACTTTGGTCAGTTCGCCCCAGAGGATATCCTCAAGGGTCAGAACTTCCTCGAACCCCGCATGCAGATTGGGTACCCCGAGACGGTCGGTGGTGCTCTCCGCAACGCCAACCAGCAGATCCGCAAGGACCCCCCCAACCCCAAAGAACCTTTCGTGTGGAACAATTCCACTATCGTCCCCGATCTCATGCATCGTGGTCTCTGCGCTTAAAGATTTGATCCATGTAGTAAATAATGACATCTGTTGCACCTGATCTCTCCGAGAATGTATCTAAACTGGTAGAGCTCACGAAACAATTAGCCGAAGCGAAATCTGACATCAAGGTCCTCACTCAGGAGGAGAAGCGTCTCAAGGAGAATGTGAAGAAGCACATGATGGATCAGGGTATTGACACGATTAATCTCAGGAAGGGGAAGATTAGTATCCGTAAAACCATTAGGAAAGCGGGTATGAATAAGGATGCCATCAAGGAGGGACTCATGACCTTTTTTGGGGGGGACGAAACGAAGGTCGAAGGCGCCCTAAATGCTATTAAAGATGGACTTAAAACAAAAGAATCTACATCTCTTTCATTAACCGGTATAAAAGATAAACCCGAGAAAGAAGATAAGTAAAACTCACCATGGTTTGGAGCCAATACGTATACGAAGCCTCAACTGGATTTGACCCCGACGTCAGTGATGATGACGGGTTCGATGACGAACACACTCCTCTGAATATCGAAGACTGGGAAGTCGAATACTCAGACGAACTCAGGCACATGTGGAATACCACCAGGACACTCCTCTATGACGCGGGACTCCAACACTCGGGAGAATTTATAGATTTCGTCGAGTTTTGTTACGTAGAACATGAAGAATGTAACGAGTCTGAGGATGATGAACGGGTGCTCCATGATATCTGGAGAAACATCAGGCGAATCGTGAATAGTAATGGTCTTCATGAGCATATGATGCGTGGTGCTACAGTCCACCATTTTGTTGATTTCGCTAAAAATTATATGCGCGTATATTAAATGTTACCCGATCTCACGTCCCAGAAAGTCGCTGTCCCCGCCGCCCTTTTTCTCGCGCTCAGCCCCGGTGTGCTTTTGACCACCGCGGGTAAGAATGTCAAGTTCGCCAACGGCAGTACCAACCAGATGGCTATTTTTTTCCACGCGCTTGTGTTCTTCCTCGTGTACAGCCTCATCGCCAAAGCTATGGGTATCGTGCTCACCAAGACTGATCTCATCGTCACGACCACGCTCTTTATCGCCTTGAGCCCCGGTCTCCTTCTCACGTTACCTCCTGGTTCGGGTGGGGTGTTCAGTTCCGGTCAGACCAGCCTCCCCGCGGCTGTGACCCACGCGGTTGTATTCGCGGTGGTCTTCGCGGTTTTGCGTCGTCAATTTCCTCAATTCTATTAAGTAAGAAGATGAAGTACCTCGTCCTCGGTCCTGCATCTATGGGGATCTTCTCATTGATTGGTGCTCTAAAAGCACGCGAATATTCACTCGCGGACGTTAAGGAAATTTCCGGATCTTCAGCTGGTGCGATTTTGGCATTGTTTTTAGCAGTGGGAATGTCCGTAGATGAGATTTTGGAGACATCTTTATCCCTAAATATCCCCAACTTTGTTAAAATACGCTTGGGCTCATTTTTTAACAAATTTGGTTTTGTCGATATGGGTCCAATACGTAAAAAGTTTGTGGAACTATGTAAAGGAGATCCTACATTTGGGGAATTAGAAACTAAGATATACGTATCTGCGTATTGTCTAAACAGTGCAGAAACTGTTTATTTTTCACGTGATACACATCCAGACATGAAGGTCATAGATGCTGTGTGTATGAGCATGGCTGTACCCTTCATATTTGCTTGTGGAACACGTGAAGGTAAAATGTACATAGATGGTGGTACAAAAGAGGATTATCCGTTGGTTCCGTTTCTTGATAAGAAACCACATGAAGTGACATGTATTAAGATTATCATGGACAAAATATACCAGGAAAACATAGATACCCCCAGACAATTCATAGATACACTCGTTCGTTCAGCCCTCACGAATAGGTCAACGTACACGATACCCATAGAAATCATAGAAATTAACGTGAAAGATGCGAATGTGTTTGATTTCAATATGGACTACGAACAAAAGTTAAAATTATACACTATTGGATATTCGACATAACACTTTTTTTATCAGTTTATTATATATGATTGAGGTTTGCGATCCAGACGTAGAACTCGATGTCCTAAAGAAACTCATTAAGATACACACAGGACACAGTATTAAATTGACAAAAAAACAAACATGTCAGGTATTTGACGATATCAGATCTGGAAATGTACCTCTCCCCCCTCTGATCATGAGTTCTGATAAGACCTACCTCCTCGACAAAAAGTCGCCACTTACCCCCGGTGATTATGAGACCCTTTTCGATACGTCCTCTAAGCGTGTGGATATTAAGAGAGTTGCCCGTAAAGTTGGGATTCGTCAGATGGATCAGATGACGAAGAGTCAGATGATCGATTCTATCGGTAAGCGTCTCAGGTACATGAAAGTTCACGAACCCGTGAAGATTGGAACGAAACGTACCGCTCCAGGGAAAGTGAACAACGTCAACGTTGACGTTGACGTCGACGTGAACAACACAGCAGTGAACCGATCGAACAACGTGAACCGTGTGAACAACACAGCAGTGAACCGAACGAACAACGTGAACCGTGTGACAACACAGCAGTGAACCGATCGAACAACGTGAACCGAGCGAACAACACAGCAGTGAACCGAGTGAACAACACAGCAGTGAACAACGTTAACCGGTCGTTCAATACCAACACATCAGTGAACACCAGGGCACCAGTTCCCAGAACCCGTGTAAATTTTCCCAAAGGGAGTCTATTCATGACAGGCCAGAAACCAAAATTTCTTAACGGCCAGGTGAGTGCCGTGAAACAACCTACACAGTCTATTTTTGCCGGACTGAAACAACCTACAGGGTCATTTTTTAATCGAATTTTAAAACCAAAACAAGCAAACTTTATGCCATCGGATACCTTTACTAGTGCCAAGACGGGATACGCATTCAAAACTGGTAATCAGGGTACGGGGTACTACATAAATACCGACCCATTACGTGTGCAAGGACCCATGCTCAAACCTAAGGTCCTCAACGTCCCTAACGTTCCTACAACATAGAACTCAATAATGCTATCAATAAAATACAAAAACTTCAACTCAAGCGTGAACAACCATTTATAAATAAAGTAAAAGCTGGTGTTGTAAAACGTTCAAATGTCTTAGATGAGGCGGTGAAGTACAAGACCCTCGAGACTAACTTTATAACGAAAATAGAAAAGATGTCCTTGTCGAACACAAATCGTACATCGATCATCGATCGCATGACAACCGAAGACCTGCAGCAGTTAGAGGCTGAGGCTACGTTAAAGTCGGGTGCTTTACAGAACAACGAACAAAAGATGAATATCATACTCGCGACACTTCCATTCATCAATAATGCGTCAAAGCTTACGTTCAAGGCCCGTAGCAAAGCTGAGAATGCCAACATAAACAGTCTCATCGAAGAGGCTAAAACGGAAAACGAAACGAAGCGTACCGCATTCGTCTCTGATCAGAAAAAGAAGTTCATGGGTATGGTCGTAAATGTCAAGCTTTCCGATGAGGATAAGACGAGTCTCGAAGATCTCATCGACAATAAGACGAATTTGAATTCTTTAAAATTTCGCGCGGACAATTTGGTCGAGCAGAGAAAAAAAGAAAAGAATGCCCTCATAAAACAGGACCTTCTCGCCTATCTGACCCCATTGAAAATTAATCAAACGAATAAGAATAGTTTTCTTACACGTTTCAACAAAGGTGAAAGTATCGACGCGTTAAAGCGTGCCGCCAAACAGCGCGAAGAAGAAGTACTCGGTGGTCAAGGTGAAAATGCGAGAACACGTCTCGTTAGAAACCTGAACGCTCTCAATCTGAACGCACAAACAAAATACGATCATGGGTAAATTTAACAACGGTAATAAGAATGTCACCAAACTCGTGGAGGAAGCGAAAACGTTAAAAGGGGCGCGAAATTCTGGAAAATTAGATACCGAGAGACAGAGACTCCTCGCCTTGGCTAAACAATTGGGTGTGAACGAAAACATGTCTAAACTCAACTCATTAAACAACGTATCGGCTGTGGAAGCGAGAATTCGCGAAGCCGGGGCCGAAAAGGTTCAAGGTACATTCGCCGCAAAGGTTCGAGGTCTTTCGACTCTCGCGTCTATGATCAATTTGAATGCGAACATCCAATCCGATATTCTCAAGTTGAAAAATAATACCGATCTCAATGCCATGAAAGTTCGTGTCATGAGTGCGGGTAAGACTAAGTTATCTAATCGTGCCAAGTCCCTGAACGTCAATTTCTCTAAAAATATTCAAAAACTGAACACTGTTAACAAACTTGTCCCCCTTCAACAGAAAATAAACGACACCGGGGCTGCCAAACAAGGTTCCAAAAAACAAAAGGAGGCTGCGCGAGTCGCTCAAAGTAGGGAGCAGTTAAAAAGTTATATCAGTGTGAATACAATTTTACCACAAAATAAAAGGAACGCGTTTGTTAGACAAGTCAATTTGAACAATACGAACCTCCTCGAACTTCGCAAGGAGATCAATTCTGAAATACAAAAAGTGAAAAACACCAAACGATCTAAGAATATCGATGAATTAAAGCAGTACTTACAACCTCTGAACATCGACAAATTGAAGTTTATTCAGCGTTTCGAGACTACCAACATTTCTCTCGAGAACATCAAGGTTGCGGTCAATAAGGAAGTGGCCAGTAAAGGGGATCTCAACAGTAAGAAACGGGCTTTGTCAGACAAAATTAACACTGCGAAGAGTTACGATGTCGCGTTCAATTTCAATACGAATACGAACAAGTTGAACTCAGAGGAGAACATCGACAAATTGAATCGTACCGTGGATACTACCATAGAAGGTGCCGTCAATAGGGGAAGAAACGCACTCTCCAACAAAATCATCGATGCCAAATTGACGAACGATTTCATGAATAAGGTGACTAACGTAAAAACACTCAAAAATCTGAATGCCATTCAGAAGCAGGTTGAAGCTGCCATCACCACAAAGAGTGCTACCAACAGAGATGAGATTGTTAAATACGCGAAACAACTCAGACTCACTAACGAAGAGATAGAGCGTGTCACCACTCGTGAAACGGCAAATACCATTCTCGACCAGAAGAAAAGACTCGAACTCACCGAGTTACTCAACAAAGAAAATGTTCCTGTCACGAACAGACAACAATTTTATAACAAAATCACTAAAAATTCCAGAATCAGTAACATTCAAGCAAACATCACGGCGTTTATGAAAAAGAAATCGAAAGAAAATGTTACAAACGTCGAGACGGTTCTCGATAAGTACAACCTCAAACCTGAAGATCGTGAGGCTCTCTTGAATAACTGGGATGCCTTCGAAAACATGACCGTCGTCAATTTAAAAAACAAAGCGTCTACTCTTTCTAGTCAGTACAAAAAGGAAAAGGAAATCGCACTTCGCCGCCATCTCAAGAATGATCTCAATCTCGCAAACGACGATATCAACACGATCATGCGAAACTTCGACGCGAACCCACGAAACATGAATGCTTTACATGAAAAAGTGAAGGAACTCAAAGGTGCATCTGGTGAGAAGGTGCGTCTGACTGAACGTATTCGCAAGGCTCGCGAAGAGAATAAACTCAACCTGAAGTTTAACGTCAACAAAGAAAACCTGAAGACCCTCAACGCTAAAATCAACCAGGCGTACATCGGTAAGGGTAAGAAAGATCTCGCTCGACGCGCACTCGACCGTAACATCAACATCTCGAATAATCTTAACGCCATCAAAAGTCTGAACAATGTTCAAAAACTCAAGAATAAACTCAATGGTCTCATTGGTGGTAAGAGGAATGAAGATCTTAGGAAACTCGAAGAAGTTCTCGGGAACTTGAACCAAGAAAATAAGAATCGGTTCTTACAAAAGTTTAAAAATGAAAACAATTCCTTGAATGCTATCTTACAAAATGTTCAAAAATTCAAGAATAGTAAGGTAACTCAAAAGGTTGCGAACCAAAAACAAGAACTGTACAGGTACCTCGATGAAACGCTCAACCTTAATGTCAAGGATCGTAACTCTATCCTCTTCGAATTTAACAACACCAAAAATCTCGATGCCATGAAACAAAAGGCGAACGCTCTCAAAAAGACGCGAACGAGTGAAAAGATAGTCGAGAATCGCAAGAAGCTCGAGGAACTCTTGAAATCTATGAATCTCACCGAAGAAAATAAGGTGACACTCCTCGCGAAGTTTGATAATGCACCCGGTAACCTCGAGTCATTCGAGGCGAATGCGAAGTCTTTGGTTCAACAGAGAAAAGGTGATAAACGCACCGGTGAGCGCGGTGCACTCATGAACTACATGGATAGTTTGGGTCTCTCAGGTCAAAACAAAAATATGATCGTCGGATTCTTCGATCAGTCACCGAACAAGACACTCGAGTCGTCTAAAAATAACGCGACATCTACGAAACAAACTCGCAACCAAGAAAAATTGGAAAACGCGTTGAAGAATTTATCAAGCATCTCGGAAAATAACAAGACGAAGTTGCGTACGAATTTACAGTCTGGTACAGCTGTAAACACTGTCTTAAGTTCTGCTAAACGCATGAACGCAAACGCACAATCCAAAAAATATGTAGAACAATCTATCATAAACTATGTGTCCTCGAAGAATTTGGGTACTAACGGAAACAAACTCATCACAAATTTTAAGAATGGTCTCCTCACTGCGAATAAGGTGAAAGAGGAAGCTGACAAGAAAAGAGTGTCGTTAAATGCTGAGATCGTGACGAACAAAAAGATGAAACTTCGCGAATTCATGAAGAATACTCTGTTGTCTAACCAAGACAAAAACAAGTACATAGATCGGGTACAACTCGATACCAAAATGAATAACTTGGAGAAGAACATCAAAGGGTTGATGAAGATCTCAAGAGTAAACGTAACACATTTGCTCGTAAGCAGACCGAATTACGCACATTCCTCGATGGTCTCACGAATCTTAGTTCCAATCAGGTAACCAAGTTCATGGGTAGGGTCAAGAATAAGAACACCGACATCGATCGTATCAAACGCGAAGCTGAAAGCATCGATAAGGCTAAAAAGGCTGGTAAGAAAAAGACTGAAGAAAGAGCCAAACCCAAAGAAGAGAATACCTTTAACACCAACAAGGCCCTGAACATCTTGAACAAACAAAGGGCTGGAGAAGCTAAGAGAATTGAAAGAGCCGAACCCAAAGAAGAGAACACTTTCAATGCTAATAAGGCTAAAAACAATTTGAACAAACAAGGGAATGAAGAGGCTAAGGCTAAGAACATCTTGAACAAACAAAAGGATGAAGAGGCTAAAAAGGCCCTGAACATCTTGAACAAACAATTGGCCGAAGAGGCTAAGGCTAAGAACATCTTGAACAAACAATTGGCCGAAGAGGCTAAGGCTAAGAACATCTTGAACAAACAAAAGGCTGAAGAGGCTAAAAAGGCCCTGAACATCTTGAACAAACAAAGGGCTGGAGAAGCGAAAAGACTCGAAAGAGCCGAACCCAAAGAAGAGAACAATTTCAATGCTAATAAGGCTGTGAACAATTTGAACAAACAAGGGAATGAAGAGGCTAAGGCTAAGAACATCTTGAACAAACAAAAGGATGAAGAGGCTAAAAAGGCCCTGAACATCTTGAACAAACAATTGGCCGAAGAGGCTAAGGCTAAGAACATCTTGAACAAACAATTGGCCGAAGAGGCTAAGGCTAAGAACATCTTGAACAAACAAAAGGATGAAGAGGCTAAAAAGGCCCTGAACATCTTGAACAAACAAAGGGCTGGAGAAGCGAAAAGACTCGAAAGAGCCGAACCCAAAGAAGAGAACAATTTCAATGCTAATAAGGCTGTGAACAATTTGAATAAACAAAAGGCTGAAGAGGCTAAGAAGGCCAAAGAGAACAAGAACATCGCGAACGCTTCTAAGTCCTTGGTGGCGGGTGCGATTGGTAAGATTCAGGCTAAAAACAATTTGAACAAACAAAAGGCTGAAGAGGCTAAGAAGGCCAAAGAGAACAAGAACATCGCGAACGCTTCTAAGTCCTTGGTGGCGGGTGCGATTGGTAAGATTCAGGCTAAAAACAATTTGAATAAACAAAAGGCTGAAGAGGCTAAGAAGGCCAAAGAGAACAAGAACATCGCGAACGCTTCTAAGTCCTTGGTGGCGGGTGCGATTGGTAAGATTCAGCTAAAAACAATTTGAACAAACAAAAGGCTGAAGAGGCTAAGAAGGCCAAAGAGAACAAGAACATCGCGAACGCTTCTAAGTCCTTGGTGGCGGGTGCGATTGGTA
>FUWD012813025.1_pt1 | contig 11940 bp, 13 predicted proteins | sample 1063281 | NCBI WGS metagenome assembly FUWD01 (sample SAMEA79048168, study PRJEB19326) | metagenome | biome: marine
TTAACGATCCCCAAAGTGTTCATTGTCTGGGAGTACCGTTATGGAAGCATACCAGGGATACTCGATGAAAACGACCTGCAAGCGGTTCTTGCCTCTCCTGCTTTTTTCATGCGAAAAATCGCTTATCCAGAGTCTCGTCTCCTTGTGGAACTGGTTGAGCAGCATGCTGGACCCATGGGTCGGATGGGAGGACCCGCACTATGAAACAAGGGATACTGGTCACTGCGTTCAAGGAGCCGGCGTGGCTTGAACGGACGATACGCCAGCTTGGCGACGGGTTCAGTGTTTTTGTGCATGTCGACCGGAAATCGAAGCCTGAAGTCATTGACGGCTTTATGGCCCTTGGGCGGAAGTATGGCAATGTGAAAGTGTTCAGCCGGTACAGGGTGAACTGGGGCGGGAACAACCACCTGAAGGCGATCCTGTTACTCGTCGAAGAGGCGCTGAGGGATGGCATGGAGTACTGTCACCTTATCACCGGCCAGGATTATCCCCTGATGGGCAGTGACGACCTTCTGGCAGAGGGGGAGAAGCAAATCAATTACCTGAACTCCGTGAAACTGCCCCGCGCCGACTGGAAAGATGGCGGGTACGACAGGCTCATCTACTACAACTTTTTTGATCTCTTTAACGGACGAACCCGGTGGGGGCGGAGGATGATCCATTACCTCGTGGCAGTCCAGCGGATCGTTTCCTTCAAAAGGAAGATCCCAGAAGATATCGGGTACTACGGAGGGATGACCTATTGGTCGCTTGGCCGAGAGTGTCTGGAGTATGCCATGCGCTATGCGGCAGAGCACCCGGACTTCATGAAAGCGTTTGATCATTCATTCTGCGCCGAGGAGATCTTTTTCCAGACGGTGCTTATGAACTCCGACTTCAGGGACAAGATCGTCAACGACGACCGCCGTTTCATCGTATGGGAGTTTCGTGACGGAAACAACCCTGCAACGCTCGATGAACGGGATTACTCGAGAGTGCTCGAGTCACCGGCATTCTTCATGCGCAAGATTGCTTACCCGCAGTCTGCAGGACTCATTGCAGAGGTCAATAGGGCGTTTCGTCAGGGAAATTGATGGCGGAAGTTCTCCCGTTTGATGCTGCTTGACGCGGTTCCGGGTCAGGTCAGCTTTTCAAGAAGACGTTGCACTGCAGTCCTTACTGATGCGGTGTCAATATCGACGACTTCAGGGGTCGGGGAGACGATGACCTCCTGCAGGGTGCTGAGTGGCGCGTAGGCCTGGCTGTCGCCCGGATTATGGCGGTACATGGCCACGAGCGGGGTGTCTGAGCAGGCTGCGACATGGACGAGTGAGGTGTCGGGGGTTACGAGGAACCGGAGCTTCCGTACAACTGCCGATACTTCATAGAGGTTTTTCGTTGCGGGAGAGGGAACAACATTCTTATGCGGCTGTTCGATCAGCCGTTTTTCGTTTAGGTCGCCCGGTGCTGAGAAGATAACGAAGCGTTCGCCGGGCAAGCTCTTGATGAGGTCGGACCACTGTTCAATGGTGCGGTGGCCTCCCGGGGTACCGGTGCTGATGTTGATGCCGAGGTATTGCCGGTCCGGGAGTTCAGCAAGGAAGGTGTTGATCTCGTCCGATACCGGCATGGTAGGTATATACGGCCTGCAGGGGGTGATCTCATGGTGCCCGAGCGCCTGCATAAGGGACAGGTTCCTTATCGATTCATGGGTGCTTTTGGGTATGTCGAGCAGGTAGTCGTACAATTCTTCGTTGCCGTTGTTCCGGAGGCCTACCTTGAAGCGGGCGCGGATAAGGCGTGCGTTGAGGTTGAACGTGGTTGATGGGTGGTCCTTCGGGTTGAAGAGTACGTCGTATTTTTTCAGGAGGAACTTGAAAAAGTATCGATGCAGGTCTCGTTTGGCGTGATAGGTGGCGGTGACGTTGCTGTCGGAGCTGAAGAAGTCGCAGATGATGCGGGTAAAGGCAACGACATAAATGGCCGATGCCGGATAGGTTTGCCGGAGGGTTGCGATGAGCGGGGTCTGCATGATGGCGTCACCGTAGCACTCCCTGGCGAGGACGACGATGCTTTTCGGTGTTGATGCGATGGGGGCTGTGTGTTTTTGCATCTCGATCAAGTTTTGTGATAATGTAGCGCTTTTCACGGTATTTTCGTTTGGTGAAAGAATGGAGTGGTATATTCACTGACATTGTGTCCCAAACTTATCTCTTGTATCAAGTATGTCAGATTTCCTCAGTACCATAGCCGCCGGACTGATGTCGACGCTCAATCTCTCCATTCCAAGGACCGTGAACGGCAAAGCGGTATCGGTTCCCGTGCTGGGTGGGGTAAAGGTAGGCGTGAGCGGAGAGAAGTGGATGTCGGGTGTATTGACGGAGATATTCCGATATGCAGATGGTGGTATCTTTTACGATGTCGGGATTAACCTCGGTCAGACCCTCATCAAGGTGAAAACGCTTGCCCCGGACATGAAGTATGTGGGGTTCGAGCCGAACCCGTCCTGCGTCGCTTACCTTGATGCACTGGTTTCATCCAACCGGTGGAAGAACATCAAGGTTGTTCCCGCAGGCCTTTCGGATAGTGACGGCGTGGTGCCGCTCTATGGTAGCGACGGGACTGATCCGGAATCTACTATTGTTGCCGAACTTCGTTCGGAAGGCCAAAAGGCGGTGAAGTTCGTTCCGGTTTTCCGTCACGAAAGCATTGAAGGCGTTGTGCTTGATGGCAGGGTGTCAGTGCTTAAAATCGATGTCGAGGGGGCTGAGCTGGAGGTTGTGCGTAGCCTGCAGGGACTCATCGAGCGGGACCGGCCTGTCATCATCATGGAAGTGCTGCCGAATCGGCAGGAGAACGAGCTGAAGGCACGCCGGAGCAAAGAGATGGTCGGAATGATAAGCGGATTCGGTTACTCGTTCTACCGGATCATGAAAACTGAGGCTGATACCTATCGCGGCATTGCGCCGGTAAGCGATGTGGGTGATTATACCGATTCAGTCATGAAGGATCATGTCTTCGTGCCCACCGAACAGGTTGATGCGATCGGGAAGGTTCTGACGGTTCTCGCTGGCTGACTTTGTGAGCCTTTGGCACTGGTCCGGCGCGACCCTCCCAGGGACGTGGTGCATTTGTACCCGTTCCCGGGAGGGTTTTTCTTTTTGATCAGTTGGTGTCTGCCGGCTCTTTGTTGTTAGCTTTCCGGTAAATGGCCGTGAAGTTGGTGAACCCGCTCATGTCTCCTTTCTGCGCCTTGAGGTGGTAGCGGATGAAGATCATGAGGCGTGATTCGCTGCTGCGTGCGGTATAGATGTCGCCGCTCCATATGCCGTACTGCCTGAGCGAGTCGGGGATGTCAGTAGTTTTAACAAGTGCGAGCAGCGGTGTGGACTGCAGGGGCATGTCGGCGGTGGAGGCGTAGTAGAATGCTTTTCGCCCGGTGTAGAACGGGACGTTGTAGAGATCTCCGTTTTCCACATGGATGGGGATGTTGCCCGGAATCTGGTTCTCATTGACGACCGCCCTGCCGAGGCTGTCGATCGGGCGGCGCGTTTCCAGCTGCGGCATGAGTGCCGTGCTGAAGATGAAAAGCGCGCTGAAGGTGCCGATGAATGGGGCGTAGTAGATCGATCGGGTGTAGGGGGCCAGCATGAGGATGAGTGCAATGACCGGTATGGCATAGAACGCCGGATGGAAACTGAACACCTGCACCATGGCCACACTGAGCGCTACCCCTATCACCGCAGGTAGAATGAATGTGGTATTCCATAGCAGTGCGAGCGCTTTGTTCGAAGGCGCGGGACTCGTGCTCATCCATGCTGCTGTGAGGAGCGCCATGGCAGGGTGGGCCTGGATGAAGTAGGTCGGGATCTTGCCTTTCGAGGCGGTAAAGACGACGAGCATGACTGTGAACCATGCCATGGGGAGTGCGATGTTCCTGAGCCGGCTCGGCTGCAGGAATGTGCCGATGAGCGCGAAGTAGAATACCAGCGAGTATGGGAAGAAGCTCCAGAGGATGACTTCAGGGTAGAAGAAGAGGTCTTTAAGGAGGTTGCCGTTATAGCTGAACGCGCGCTCTACGGTTTCATTGCTGAGTACCTTGAGGTACTCACTGCCGTAGGAGAGGTACATGGCAAGGATCCAGCTCATGCCTATGGCCACGGCAATGAGCGCGCCCGACAGGGGGCGGTGGCTCCAGATCCGGCGGAATATATTCTTTGCGTTGAAGCGGGCATCAACCGTGATGTAGGTGATGATGATGCCCCCGATGACGATGAAGTAGGGGAACCCTTTGGTGAGGACGGTGAGGCCGAGTGCCGCGGCGGCGGCGGTGCTGTACCATCTGTTGCCGCTTTTCTCGCTTTTGAGGAACAGCCAGAGCGTGAGGGTGAAGAAGAACGCCAGCGGGATTTCGGGTGAGGCGTACTGTTTGCCGGCGATGAACTGTATGCCGATCGCCTGCATGGCAAGAGCATAGAGGGCTGCTTTGTCACCGTAGAGCATCCTCGCCATCGACCAGGTAAGCAGTACGGTCCAGAACGCCATCACGACGATGGGGAGGCGGAGTGCGAACTCGTTCAGCCCGAACACGGACGCCGAGGCGGCCATCAGCCAGTAGGTGAGCGGAGGCTTGACAAAGCGCGGTTCGCCGTTGTAGGTGATGTTCAGGAAGTCGCCCTTTTGCAGCATAACGCGGACTGCGTCCGCGTAGAAACTCTCGTTTTCCGTCCAGATGTCATTGATGTGGAAGTTGACAACATAGAGCAGCGCCGTGAAGGCGAGGAGCAGCAGGAATGTTCTCTGGGTGGAAGCGGTGCCTTGCATGGGTATGGACGGTTGAGGCGCCCTGGAAGAGGGCATGTTCCGGTAATGGCCGAATATACGAAGATTACCCCGTAATCCGCCTGAGCGAGCTCTGCATCGAGCGGATGGCTTCGGCAACGGTTCCGACCTCGATATCTCTAACCAGGTAGGTTTCAGAGGCTACGATGGTGCTTGTTGTGCTGAGTGGGCCATAGCCTTTCATGGCTTTAAGGTCGCTGGGGAAGAATGCGATGACCGGGGTATCGAAGCATGCGGCCATGTGCACGAGCGAAGTGTCGGGGGTTACGAGCAGATCCAGCTGCTGCAGGATGGTGGCGACCTCTCCGAGATTCGCTGTTGCCGGGGAGGGGATGATGTTCGGAAGGGTGTCCTCAAGATGCTTTTTATCGGCAGAATCGTTCCCTGCTGAGAACACGACGAACTGATGGAGGGGGAACTCCCTGACGAGCGCCTCCCACTTCTCGAGGGTCCAGTAGCGCGACGGGCCTCCTGCGCTGAGGTTTATGCCGATGCACCCTTTCAGGGAAATCGAACGGCTGAACTCCTGGACATTCCTGCCGACGGGGTAGCGGGGCATTTCGGGATAGAAGGCGGCGTACTTCTTCCGGTCGAAGCCGAGCGCATCGAGGAGGCCTGCGCTCTGCTCGGTTACATGATCCAGGTGGTCGATCTTGACCAGCCGATCGAAAATGCCCTCGTGCAGGGGGTGGCTGTGGGAGACTTTGAGTGGGGCCCTAATGACGGAGCTGAGCAGAAGGTTGCTGGTTGAGGGGGAGTCTTTCGGGTTGAAGAGCACGGTGTAGCGGTGGGTGAGGAGGAACTTCACCCAGACCCCTATCCCGCTTTTCAGGCAGAAGGTCCCCGATACATAGGGTGAGTAGCGGAAGAACTCCTCCGTTCCAGTCCGCGAGGTGATGACATGGAGCTCGGTATCCGGAAGTGCGGCCTTCTGCTGGCGCAGCAGTTTTGTGAGAAGGATGCTGTCGCCGTACCGGCCGACCATAAGGATGGCGATGGAGCGGATCGGCTCATATTCATGATTGTTGAGCCGGTGTGAGCGGAACCGGGAGATGATCTGGAGCAGCCGGGCAACGGCTTTTCTCTTTCCGGTCACATGACCTTGTTTGGGGTCGGTACTCTGTTCCAAAACGGGGGCGTGTCGTTGGGTGTTGATTTTTTAATGCCCTGCAATGTACGGTTTCTCTGTGATTTTTTTGATGCGACGCATTGGGTCCTCTGCGGCATGGCCGGGAGGATCTCCAATGTGTCATGTTGGCCGGTCAGGTTGTTTTCTCTGTACTGCCGGTTACTTTTTGCATGCCTCGCGCAGTGCCGTGATGCAGAGAGCCATCCGTTTGTGCCGATACACCCGGGCCATGGACAGCCAAACTTCAGGAGCTATGTTCCGGAGATGCTCAACATCAATGCGCATGGCATCGGCAAATCCCCTTACCTCTTCGGGGGCGAGCTTTCGACGGCAGATGATGTCCAGCAATGCCCGAAGGGGCATGGCAACCAGCGCTGCGTGTCCGTTGAATGTGATGCGTTCGACCGACTCCAGTAAACCGCCTTCTTGAATCGCAATGGGGTACATCCGGTAGAGGCCAAGGATCGGGTGGTTGATCTCCAGCTGCCGCCTGCCCGGAACGACCGACATGGTGACGGGCACTGCTTCAGGGATCCATCCGTGGAAGCAGAGCGCGCTTTCAAAGGAGATGAAGGAACCGGGAGCCAAAGCCTGTGCGAGCACGAAGGGGTGTGGTGTGCTGTTCAGCAGCGTTGAAGGTGCCAGCAGGTACTTGCCCCTTTGTAGTTGCAGCAGTTCGCCTTTTCGCAGTGCCCTGTTGACCAGATTGTATCGCCGTTGTGGCGAGCCCTCAAGCATACGGGCCAGTTGGTCCCTGGAAATGATGCGGGAGCCGAGCCCGTTTTCCAGAATGAGTTGTGTGAGTGTCTGCATATCATGCATTTATTGACGGCTCAGTCTTTCTTTGGGGGTATTGCCATTAGAGCAACTTGCCCAGTGCCGGGCAGGAAAACCGGCGCATCGACTGAGTGAGTTTTGAATGTGAGCCGTCAGTATTGATATTGCATACTTGACAGTGCTTCGTCACTGAGGGTGGTGTCATGGTAGGTATTGCTGTCGCGGAAGCCAGTGATCGCCTTTATGACCGCCTCTATTCATGAGCGCCAGAGAGCGCAGTTTCTTGTAATGTTTCAAGCTTTTCATCCGCATGATGGTTCCAGTCGCCGTGCGCCGGCCTTCATTTCTCTTCACCACCCTGTTTCTGCTCGCAACGATGGTGCTCTACCCTGTTGCCGGTGCGCTGCTGTTCTCGCTTGCGGGGGGAAGTGGCGAGGCCGTGCTTGGAGGTGGCGGCATCGGCGGGCTGCTCGGTCCGCTTCGGATGGCACAGGCTTCAGGCCAACTCATGATGCTTGCGCTGCCGGTGCTGCTGCTTGCGGCATGGCATGTGCGCGCCCCGCTCTTTTCACTGGAAAGCCTGCGGTTTCTTGGAGTCCGTGGAGGGTTTGATTGGCGGCTTGCGGGGTTTGCGGTTGCCGGGGTGTTCCTGCTTCAGCCGCTCGTGTTTACGGTGGCCGGGCTGCAGAACCTCTTTCTCTGGCCAGCGCTTGGTGCTGCCGGCGCGGAGGTGGTGCGCCAGCAGGCAGTGATGGAGGTGTTCATCGCCGAGCTTGCCCATGCCGGGTCAGTGGGGGAGTTCCTTGTGGTGGCCTCGGTACTGGCAGTGGTTCCGGCGGTGACGGAGGAACTGCTCTTCAGGGGATATGTGCAGGGGAACTATACCCGCTCAATGCGTCCGTTTTCGGCAGTGCTGCTTACCGGCACCATGTTCGCTTTCTTCCACATGAGTGCGGCCAATCTTCTTCCCCTTGCTTTGCTTGGCTGGTATATTGGCTATATTTACAGCAGAACCGGCAACCTTGCCGTGCCGGTGTCGGTTCATTTTGTGAACAACATGGCCGCGCTCCTGCTTCTTCTGTCGGCCGGCAGCTCGCCGGTGGCGGGTTCCGATCCGGAACTGCTGCTGTTCAAGGTCTGGTGGTGGGTGCTCCTGCTGCTGTCGCTGTGGTTGTTCATCTTGGTGATGCGGCGTTTTTCCGCCATTGCTTCCTCTTCGTAACAGGTGTCTGTATGGGTAAACTTCTGAGCATCAATCTTCTGCAGCGCGTGCTGGTGGCTGTGGTCGGCATTCCGCTCCTGCTTCTGGTCATCAGGGCGGGCGGCGACTTCTTTTTTGGATTCTTCCTCTTGCTTGCGCTGCTTGCCACCTACGAGTTCCATCGCCTTGCTTCGCACCGGGCCCATCCCCCTGCGCTCTGGCTTATGCTGCTCTCCACCGTTCTGCTGCAGGGGGATTTCTATTACGGCCTTGTGGAGCCGTGGGTGGCGTTTCTTCTGGTGGTGATGCTGCTGTTCCTGCTTGAGCTCTTTATGACGGCGGGCTCTCCGCTCCTGAACCTCGGTTCGGCTCTTGCCGGACTGCTCTATGTCAACCTCTCGTTCGGTGCCCTTCTGCGCCTTCGGATGGAACCGATGAACGGTACGGGGGAGGCCATGGTGCTGTTGATGTTCATCTCTATCTGGGCGACGGATATTTCCGCCTATTTCGGTGGGAGCCTTGCCGGAGGGAAACTGATCCGGCGGAAACTGTTCCCCCGCCACAGCCCGCACAAGACCTGGGAGGGGTTCTTTTTCGGGGTGGCAGGGAGTGTGGCGGCGGCGTTCGCTTTTTCCTCTTTCGTTCCTTCCCTCACCCGTGAGACCGCACTGCTTGCCGGTGCCCTCATCGGCCTGTTCAGCCCTGCCGGTGACCTCATAGAGTCCATGTTCAAGCGCGATGCCGGAGTGAAGGATTCTTCCGCGCTGATCCCCGGCCATGGGGGGGTCTTGGACCGGTTCGACACGGTGATGTTCGTTGCACCGTTCGTTTACCTCTTGACGCGGTAAAGATTACGTTCTGCGGGTGGTCGGCATGCAGCGTGAACGGCGGATTTCCTCAGGTTATTTCTTGAGCCATCGCATTCTCCTCTCTTTGAGCACCCTCCTGATTTCACTGTTGATAACGCTCGTTGCATCCATAGGTGTTCTCCGTTGGCTCAGTGTCAAAGTAATCTTCGAAGAATTTCATTAAGGCTCTATCCATGCATGCTTTCCCTTGTGGGGATGAAGATGGATTCTCTTCCGTTCGGTCTGGGGGGTGTTCTCCGTTTAGAGGTTCGTTCCCTATTGCGTATATTTGCGTTTCAATTTGAATGGTGGGGCCCCTCTTTCGTGCCCTGCCCCGCAGCTCCAGCAACCCGGTCCCGTAAGAATGTCATAATGAAGATTGAAAGCCTTCTCTCCGAAAAGTACATTGCCCTGAACCTCGTACTCGAGACCAAGGAACAGGTGATAGAAAAAATGCTTTCGATCGTTTTGGAGCATCCGGGGGTGCGGGATATCGACAGGCTTCGGGCTGATGTCTTGAAGCGGGAACAGGAGATGTCGACCGGCATCGGAAAGAAGATCGCCCTTCCCCATGCCAAGACCGGAGCGGTTACCCACCCCGTGCTTGCCATCGCGACCCTCAAAGAGGATATCAATTTCGACGCCATCGATGGCGAGCCGGTGGAGATCATATTCCTTCTGGCCACTCCCGAGGACATGCTTGCCGAACACCTGAAGCTGCTCGGGCGCATCACGCGGCTTGCCGGGCGGGAGGACGTCAGGGAGAAGATCTGCCGGGCAGGGTCTTCGACTGAAGTCCTCGAGATGTTCAGGGAAGAGGAGAAGGATCTGCCGCAGATCTGAGCGGCCCATCTATCCATTACAAACGCAAGCAAGGCTATTAGAGAGGTAAAAGGGGCTTATGTCGCAGTATCAGGCAGTAAAGGGAACACGGGATATCTTTCCTGAAGAGGCAGCACAGTGGAAACATGTTGAGGAGGTGGTGCATACCCTGGCCTCCCTCTACGGGTTCAGCGAGGTGCGCACGCCCGTGTTCGAGTACACTGAACTGTTCCAGCGCGGCATAGGGGCTACCACGGACATTGTCGGCAAGGAGATGTTCACGTTCCTGCCCGACCCCGGCGGGCGCTCCCTTACCCTCCGTCCCGAAATGACTGCCGGCGTGATGCGTGCCGCCCTGCAGCGGAACCTGCTCTCGCAGGCCCCTGTCCATAAACTCTACTACATCAGCGAACTGTTCCGCAAGGAGCGCCCCCAGGCGGGCCGCCAGCGGCAGTTCTCGCAGTTCGGCGCCGAACTGCTCGGCGTGTCCTCTCCTGCGGCGGTGGCCGAAGTGCTCACCTTCATGATGCAGGTGTTCGAAACGCTCGGCCTCTCAGGCCTTCGCCTCCGTATCAACACCCTCGGCGACCTTGAGGACCGTGCGCGCTACCGCGAGGCGCTGCGCTCCTATTTTCAGCCCTATGAAGGGGAGCTTGACGAGTCCTCGAAGGAGCGACTCGAGAAGAACCCTCTTCGTATCCTTGATTCAAAGAACCCCGCTCTCCGGGACATGATTGCCGGCGCTCCGCGCCTGTTCGATTTCGTGAAGGCGGAAGGGGTCCGGGAGTTCGAGGCTGTATTGCGGTTCCTTGCGGACCGCGGTATCGACTACGACGTCGACCACCTCCTCGTGCGGGGGCTCGATTACTACTGCCATACGGCCTTTGAAGTGCAGAGCACGGCGCTCGGTGCACAGGATGCGATAGGTGGCGGCGGACGCTATGACGGGCTCGCAAAAGAACTCGGCGGAGGCAAGGAAATGCCGGCGGTAGGGTTTGCGGTGGGAATGGAGCGGCTGCTCATCGCCATGGAGAAGCAGGGGCTGTTCGCTACCCTTAATCCGCATGGTCCCCTCGTGTATGTGGTGGTGCAGCAGTCTGAGCTTGCCGACCATGGTATGCAGGTGGCCTTCAAGCTGCGCCGCTCCGGTATCAGCACCGAAATCGACCTTGCTGCAAGAAGCATGAAGGCGCAGATGCGCGAAGCCAACCGGATCCGCTCCGGATATGCCCTGTTCGTGGGGCAGTCGGAGTTAGAGTCGGGGCAGTACGCACTGAAGAACCTCGTCACCTCCGAGCAGACCACCCTTGAACTCCAGGCCATCATCGAAATCCTCCGCGAGCCTTCCATCCGCGAAGGCCTCAAGGCTTGAGGGCCTGAGCTGTATGCCCCGAACGGTAACCATCTACGGCAGGCCTGAATGCTGCCTCTGCGTTGAGGCGATGGAAGTACTGCTCTCTGTGCAGAAAGAGGTGCCGTTCACCATCGAAAAAAAAGATATCACCCTGGACCCTGTTCTGGAGTCCCGCTACCGCTTCAGCATCCCCGTCATACATATTGACGGCGCCTTCGCCTTCAAACACCGCGTTACCGCAGTTGACATTCTTTCCCGCCTTCGGGATTAGGGACTGGAGATGCGGCGTCATCCTTGCCGTTTGGAACTGGACGGCAGGTTAGACTCTATCAGTCGAGTGCTGAGCCCTTTCATCTGTTGGTTTCAGCGTTTTTCCTCATGTATGGCGGCTGCGCTGGGTTTGTTCACTGGCGGGCGGTGTTTATTTCTCAGGCCCACTTTCGGGGGGGCTTAGCAACTGGTACTGTCTGGTGGATTTTTCGAATGCATTGCATGCCTGCATCTGGCCGATCACCCTGTCCAGATCATTGTAGTCGAACGCGGCGGACCATTGCTGGATTTTCTTCATGGCGGCAATGAACGGTCCGGGTTGTCCCCGCCGCGAGAGGACACGGAGGCAGTCAAGATACTCTTCTCTGAAGAGTGTTGGTACAATCACTCTGCATGCCTGCATGAGCGACAACTCTGCGTTCATGACCAGGCGTGCCAGCCGGCCGTTTCCGTCGATGAACGGATGTACTTCCGAGACGATGAACATTGCAAGAAGCGCCCTTGCCATGCCGGGCGGCACCGAAGGCAGGAGTTTGCTTCCCTCTATCAGTGTTCCCTGGACATTCTTCGGCGAGACGAATGTGGTGTTCCCAGCACCATTTTCGCGGTCCTTGAAGTCACCGGGTGCCGTTTCCGGCCGTTCTTTCATCAGTATACGGTGGCGCTGTCGCAATTGCTGCAGGACGGCTTCTCCCGGTGCTGTCGATTGAAGTGA